>Ga0210389_10003307_pt1 | contig 12576 bp, 11 predicted proteins | sample IncBWH28OmetaG_FD_160127 | JGI IMG/M metagenome (GOLD analysis project Ga0210389, IMG submission 160127) | Forest soil microbial communities from Barre Woods Harvard Forest LTER site, Petersham, Massachusetts, United States - Inc-BW-H-28-O ...
CGCGCGGGTCGCCGCCTTCCTGCCAGACGATCTCGAACAGTTCCTTGGCGATCTTGCCCGAGATGGTCCCCTCGCCGATCAATTCGACGATAGCAGCCAGTTGCGCGGCCGAAACCGGCGAGGCGCCGATCGCAAGCCCCTCCTTGTTGAGCCGCCCGAACATCTCATTGATGACCCAGTTGGCGGCCAGCTTGCCGTCCCTCTTGCCGTTCGCGAGCTTTGCCAGCACCGTCTCGAAGAAATCGGCGCTCTCCCGCTCGGCGACCAGCACGCCCGCGTCATAGTGCGACAGGCCGAGATAGGCGATGAAGCGTGCCTTCTTCTGATCCGGCAGTTCAGGAAGGCTTGCCTTCAACTCGTCGACGTATGCTTGGTCGAATTCCAGCGGCAAGAGGTCGGGATCGGGGAAATAGCGGTAGTCGTGCGCCTCTTCCTTGGAGCGCATCGAGCGCGTCTCGCTCTTGTTGGGGTCGAACAGCCGGGTCTCCTGATCGATGGAACCGCCGTCCTCGATGATCTCGATCTGACGGCGGGCCTCATACTCAATCGCCTCACCGATGAAGGCGATGGAATTCATGTTCTTGATCTCGCAGCGGGTGCCGAGCGGCCCGCCCGGCTTGCGCACGGACACGTTGACGTCGGCGCGCAAGGAGCCCTTCTCCATATCGCCGTCGCAGGTGCCGAGATAGCGCAGGATCGAGCGCATCTTGCTGACATAAGCCTTGGCCTGCTCGGCATCACGGATATCGGGCTTGGAGACGATCTCCATCAGCGCGACGCCCGAGCGGTTGAGATCGACGAACGACATGGTCGGCGACTGGTCGTGCAGCGACTTGCCGGCGTCCTGTTCGAGATGAAGCCGCTCGATGCCGATGGTGGCGGTCTTGCCGCCCTCCAGCTCGACCACCACCTCGCCCTCGCCCACGATCGGCGACTTGTACTGGCTGATCTGGTAGCCCTGCGGCAAATCCGGATAAAAATAGTTCTTGCGGTCGAACACCGAGCGCAGGTTGATCTTCGCGTTGAGGCCAAGACCGGTGCGGACCGCCTGCTTGACGCACTGCTCGTTGATGACCGGCAGCATGCCCGGCATCGCCGCATCGACCAGCGACACATGGGAATTGGGCTCGCCGCCGAATTCCGTCGAGGCGCCGGAAAAGAGCTTGGCGTTCGAGGTCACCTGGGCGTGAACTTCCATGCCGATCACGACTTCCCAGTCGCCGGTTGCGCCCTTGATCAGCTTGCCGCTGGTTGCCGTCATGCCTAGAGCTCCGATTCCGAAGTTCGCACGATATCCCGGCAACCTCTGATGCGAACTTCGGAATCAAAGGGGCTCTGGCAACTTATTATTTCTAGTGCGGCTTTGAATTTGAAGTTCCTGTGACGAGCTGGCCGCAATACTGATAGGAACGTCAAATTCGCCGCACTAGCCACCTTCGAGCACCGCGACGATCCGCTCCCACTCCGCTTGAAGCGAATCCATTGCCACGGGTTGGCCGGCCTGGCGGTACCAGTAGCCGGCATTGGAGAGGTCGCCCTCGACGCGGTGCAGATAGGCATGCACCCAGGCGGAATTGGCGTCGCTATCGTCCTGCACGATCTTGTGCGCGGCATCCCAGTCGCCCTTCGCGGCCCACCAGAGCGCGGCGAGCGGCGGCGCCAGATCAGGCGCTGGCGTTGCGTTCGAAAGGCTTGCGCTCAATCCGGCCATCTCACCACCACCTCGGCGGCGTGAAGCGCCCCGCCGCCTGCTCGACCACCTCGCCAAGCGAGAACAGCGTCTCTTCATCAAACGGACGCCCGATCAGTTGTAGGCCGAGCGGCAGCCCCTGTGAGTCCTTGCCCGCGGGAACCGCAATGCCCGGCAACCCCGCCATGTTCACCGTGACCGTGAAGATGTCGTTGAGATACATCTCGACGGGATCGGCGCCCTTTTCGCCGATGCCGAAGGCGGCCGATGGCGTTGCGGGGGTGAGGATGGCGTTGACGCCCCTGGCGAAGCAATCCTCGAAATCTCTCTTGATCAGCGTGCGGACTTTTTGCGCGCGCAGATAATAGGCGTCGTAATAGCCGGCCGAGAGCACATAGGTGCCGATCATGACGCGGCGGCGGACTTCGCCGCCAAAGCCTTCGGCGCGGGTGTTTTCATAGAGATCACCGATCGAACGGCCCGGGACGCGCAAACCGTAGCGAACACCGTCATAGCGCGCCAGGTTCGAAGACGCCTCGGCGGGCGCGACGATATAATAGGCCGGCAGCGCATATTTGGTGTGCGGCAGCGACACCTCGACCAGTTCCGCACCGGCCGCCTTCAGCCACGCCGCGCCTTCGCTCCAGAGCTTCTCGATTTCCACGGGCATGCCGTCGAGGCGATATTCCTTGGGGATGCCGATCTTCATCCCCTTCACGGACTTGCCGACCGAAGCCTCGTAGTCCGGCACCCCGCGATCGACCGAGGTCGTATCTTTCGGATCATGACCGGCCATCGAGCGCATCAGGATCGCAGTGTCACGCACGGTGCGGCCGATCGGACCTGCCTGATCGAGCGAGGACGCAAAAGCGACGATGCCCCAGCGCGAACAGCGGCCGTAAGTCGGCTTCATGCCGACTGTGGCCGTAAACGCCGCGGGCTGGCGGATCGATCCGCCGGTGTCGGTAGCGGTCGCTCCCATGCACAGAAGCGCCGCGACCGCCGAAGCCGAGCCGCCCGACGAGCCCCCCGGCACGAGCGTCGTGTTGGCGCCTTCGCGCCGCCAGGGATTGACGACCGGGCCGAAACACGAAGTCTCGTTGGAAGAGCCCATCGCGAATTCGTCATTGTTCAGCTTGCCGAGCAGCACGGCGCCGTCGCGCCAGAGCTGCGATGTCACCGTGGACTCATAAGTCGGCACGAAATTGCCGAGAATTTTTGAGCACGCCGTGGTTCTGATATCCTTGGTGGCAAAGAGATCCTTGATTCCCAATGGAATGCCCACAAGCGGACCGCCCTCGCCTTTGGCGATATTGGCATCGGCCTTTTGCGCCATGGCGCGGGCCTGATCCGGGGTCTCCAATATGAATGCATTCAACGCCCGCGCGGCTTCGATCGCGGAAAGATGCGCGTTGGTGAGTTCAAGCGAGGTGAAAGACTTGCTTGCGAGGCCATCTCGAGCCTCCGCGAGCGTCAGCGATGTCAGATCGGTCATTTATTTATTGTCTTGCGGCACGGGGCTACAGAAAAACGGCGAGAGCGTCTTGTCGTTGGCGGGGTCGTCACGCGTCTCATTGCGGGCCTTGTCGGCGGCCTCCAACGCATCGAGCACCGCATCCATGGCCTTGTCAGGGTCGGCCACCTTGCCCTGCCGCTCCATGGCGTCGATGTACTCCATGTAGGCGCGGTAGGCCTTTTCATCGTCGCAGAGCATGCACATGGGATTTCTCGCTAAGGGATCCTACTCGACGACTTTCGGCACCAGAAAGAAGTGATCCTGGGTTTCCGGCGCGTTGCGAACGATGTCGTCGGCGATCCCGCCATCGTTGACCACGTCGGCCCGCTTTTTCATGGTCATCGGCGTCACCGAGGTCATCGGCTCGACTCCTTCGACATTGACCCCCTCGAGCTGCTCGACGAACGCGAGTATGGCGTTCAGCTCACCCTGGAGGTGCGGAATCTCGGCTTCCTTGACTCCGATCCGCGCCAGTTGCGCGATCCGGCGGACGGTTAAAGCATCGACCGACATTATATATGGCCTCAAACGGAGAATTCAGGCTAGCGCCAACTTTCCGAAGTTCGTGCGCCACCTCAGCCACTCTCACGAACTTCGGAAAGTCGTGGGCACTAGCAAACATTCGATTCTAGTGCCGCTTTCTATTTGAAGTTCCTGTACGAATTCGCCGCTTGCGGTGCAGGAACTTCAAATAGGCGACACTAGCGTATAGCAGAGGCCGGTTTTGCGCCGCAACCGTGGGGAACCGGTTTTGCAGGCTGGAGCCGGGCCGATTGCCGGGCCCGCCTCCCAGGACCCTCCGCTAGTCGATAACCTCATCGGCGGTTGCCAGCAGCCTCGGCGGTACCGCAATCCCGAGTTCGCGCGCCGTTTTGAGGTTGATCGCCATCCGAAACTTGGTCGGCTGTTCCACCGGTAGTTCAGATGGCTTTGCCCCCTTCAGGATCTTTCCTGCGTACAGACCCATCTGCCGGTAGACGTCGGCAAGGCTCGACCCGTAGCTGATCAACCCGCCGGCATTGGGAAACTCGTCTTCAAAATAGATGGTGGGGAGTTTCTCGTGCGCGGCAACCGTCACAAGCAACTCTCGTTGGAATCGAAAAATGGATCGGCCGAAATAATCATCCCCTGGACGCTGGAGCTTATCGCAGCTGAATATGCCGCGGCGACCTCCGATACGGTCGAGGCGTTGAGCACAGACAGCTGCACGCCCTTGGCTTGGGCTGCCTCAGTGGCGCTGCGTATCGAAGGTTGGGCTGTCGGACTTTTTGGGTTCACGAGGAGACCATTGTCCTGGCATCCGGCAGCAGCTCACAGAGTAACTCGAGCCGCTTTGGCGTGATCTGTACAAACAGAATGCTTAGCCCCGTCGCATTGCCGCCGGGCTGGGAAAGGCTGGTGACAAGTCCAGCTTCCACGGCATCGTTGCCGACCTCAAACACGACCGGAATCGCGGAACTCGCATTCTTGGCTGCCCTCGCCGGCGGCGGGCCGAACGCGGCAATCAAGTCCACGCCCATTCCGACGAGATCGGCTGCCATCGCAGGTAACCGATCATAATCTCCCTGGGCCCAACGATATTCGAGCGCAACGTTTTGCCCTTCGACGAAACCGAATTCCTTCAGGCCCAGGAGAAACGAATTGGACGCCGGGATGTAATTCGGAGCCGCAAAATGGAGATAGCCGATGACCGGCATCGCCTTTCGCTGCGCGTGGGTTGCGAGCGGCCACGCCATGGCGGCGCCGACCATGGCAACAAATTCGCGTCTTCGCATCTATGGCACCGGCCTAACAGAAGGTCACCGACCATGTCATTCATCCCGACGCCGCGTCAATAACGCGGGCGACCGCACACCGCAGGCTGCGCGAGCTATCCCGCCATTTTGCTCAAGCGCGCCAATGCTGCGCCAGCCAGAGCCCGCGTCAATTCGGCCGCCGGCATGTCCCGTCCCAGCCGCACCGCCTGGCCTGCCCAGAGATTGGTGAAATCGAGCTTGCCCTGCTTTTCAGCGGCCGCCTTCAGCGGCGCCAAACCCGTCGCGGCATGGGGAAATTCCGGTGCGTGCGGCGAAATCGGGCCGATCTCTCGCATCACCCGGTTCACCAATCCGCGTGCCGGGCGCCCGGTCATGACATTGGTGATGACCGTGGAGTCGTCCCGCGCCTGCGCCAGCGCCACCCGCGCCGGAGCGGTGACCCTGGATTCCGGACAGCGCAAATAGGCGGTGCCGATCTGCACGCCGGCCGCCCCCAGCGCAAACGCCGCCGCAATTCCCCGCCCGTCGGCGATGCCGCCCGCCGCGATCACCGGCACGCGCACGGCGTCGACCACCTGCGGCACCAGCGCGAAGGTGCCGGGCTGCTCAGTGATACTCTCGGTCAGAAACATGCCGCGATGGCCGCCCGCCTCCGCGCCTTGCGCGATTATCACGTCCGCGCCGCTCTCCTCAAGCCAGATCGCTTCCTTCACCGTGGTCGCCGAAGAGAGCACGGTGCAACCGGCGGCCTTGATCCGCGCCAACAATCCCGGTTCCGGCAGACCGAAGTGGAAGCTGACGATCTCGGGCTTGAGTTCCTCGACCAGCCCGCACATGTCGGCCTCGAACGGCGCACGGTTGGCGGCCGTAACCGGCGCCGACGGATCGAGGCCCAACTCTTCATGGTAAGGCGCGAGCTGCTCTTTCCATCGGGCCTCGCGTGCCGGATCGGCCGGAACTGCCTTGTGGCAGAAGAAATTCAGGTTGATGGAAGCCGAGACCCGCTGGCGGACGATGTTGACCTGCTCGCGCGCTTTCTCGACCGACAACATCGCGCAGGGCAGCGAACCCAGCGCTCCGCCTTGCGCTGCCGCGATCACGAGGTCCGCATCCATCACCCCGGCCATCGGCGCCAGCACGATCGGAAATTCGGTCTTGAAAAGGTCGATCAATCGGCGGTCGGGCCACATGGTCATTCTCTTGCGGGGGTGAAACCGGTGCCGGCGGCATCGCCGGGCGCATTGCTGCAGAATAGCAGTGCCGTTACGCCTAAGCTATGCAGGAAGTCGCCGCCAGAATGTTGGAACTATCGCCGTAACTTGGTATGCGAAGCCCATGCCTGCGCTCATTTTACCGCTGATCGAAACAGTCGCACACTGGCCCGAACGCGGCGCGTTGGTCGGGCTTGATCTCGGAACCAAGACCATCGGGGTTGCGGTCTCCGATCCCGATCGCCGGCTTGCAACTGGCGTCGAGACCGTCCAGCGCAAGGCCTTCAAGGCCGACGCGGCTCGCCTGCTCGCCATCGCAGGCGAGCGCGCCGCCGTCGGATTCGTGCTCGGCCTGCCCATCAACATGGACGGCAGCGAAGGGCCGCGCGCGCAATCGACCAGGGCTTTCGCCCGCAATTTTTCGCAAATGACTACGCTTGCCATTGCGCTGTGGGACGAGCGGCTGTCGACGGCCGCCGTCGAGCGCGAACTGATCGGGATGGACATGAGCCGCGCCCGCCGCGCCAAGGTGATCGACGAGCACGCGGCGATCTTCATTCTTCAGGGCGCGCTCGATCGGCTAATGTCCCGGTTCTGACATTCGTATCCCGTCGCTGAGGGGTCGCTTACGAATGTCAGAACCAAAGGGACGTTCGCAAACATAGATTCTCAGTGTGGTTTTGGATTTGACATTCGCTCTTCGGGGACTCGCGGCCCATACTGATGCGAATGTCAAATCCACCACACTGCCCGCGGGCCGCGCTGATCGACGCTAGCTCGTGAGCAGGATGGTCTGCACCACGGCGGCAAGATTGTTGAGGCCGTGCAGGATGATGGTCAGCCAGGTCGACTTGCTGCGATAGCGGAGATAACCGAGCAAGAGGCCGATCGAGAATACTTCGCCGAGAAAATACCAGTTGTATTGCAGATGCAGTCCGGTCCACACCAGCGATGACAGGACGATCGCGCCCGCGGGCCTAAGAAACGATTCCGACCAGCCGCGATACAGAAAACCGCGCGCGAAAAACTCCTCCGTCACCGGCGCAGCCACGCAGAATGAGACCACCAGAAGCCATAGCGCGCCGTCCTCCCGGGCCGATCTCAATACGTCGCCCATGAACCCCGGTTCGACCTCGCGTCCGGTGGCCCGCGAGAGCGCATCCCATCCCATGACCAGGACGCCCAGCGCGACCACGCCGATCAGGAGGTCGGTCCATGAGAATCGATGCAGCGCGAGGTAATCGGAAAACCGCATACCCTTGATGCGGATCGCGACCCACAAGGCGGCAACCACCGCCGGCAAGCCCGTGATCACCGAAAGCGAGATCGTCAGGCCATGGCTCACGACGGTGGTAACCGCCGCGCCGAACGAGTCAGCATCGATCGGCCCGTCCTGGCGGAACACAAACCAGGCCACGACCGCGATCTGGCCGACGAACATCGCGGCAAATACAACTAGGCCCCAGAACGCGGTCCCCCAGAACTTCCAGACCTGGGGCTGAGATGGGCTCGCCACAACAGAGGTTTCGGAAGGTGCCGCGGGAGGTTCGCAAACGAGACGATCCATCAACTGACTTTCACAAAGGAAGCGCGCGGTCGAGCAACCGGCCGATATCGTCATGCGCGAGGTCGACAGCGCCGTACATGGCGCCGTGATTCCCGACAAGACGGGTGATAGCGAATAACTCGGCGTGGCGTGGCGACACCGCGTTGAGGGCGGCGACCGCCGCCAGCAATGCGAGCTTCTCGACCGCGAGCCGCGCCGCGCCCTCCGCGTCCGGCCGGGAAAACGCCTTCTCGATAAAGGCTGCCGCGCTGGCGGCACCGGGCAAGCCAGCGGCGCCCCGCGCGAGCGGTTGCAGGATTGCGGTTGCCGCTTCTGCTTCGCGTGAGAGTGCGCGCAACACGTCGAGGCACATCACATTGCCCGAGCCTTCCCAGATGGCATTGACCGGCGACTCCCGATAGTGCCGCGCCAGAATCCCCTCCTCGACATAGCCGTTGCCGCCGAGGCACTCCATCGCCTCATAAAGAAATCCCGGGGCACTCTTGCAGGTCCAGTATTTGATGGCGGGCGTCAGCATCCGCATATAGGCGGCCTCGGCGGGATCGGCCGGCGCACGGTCGAAGGCGCGGCAAAGCCGCATCACCAGTGCGATCGATGCCTCGACATGCAACGCCATGTCGGAGAGTACCGAGCGCATCAACGGCTGATCGGCAAGATGTCTCTGGAACACGCTGCGATGCCTTGCGTGATAGAGCGCGTGCGCCAGACCCGAGCGCATCAAGCCCACTGAGGCGATCGCGCAATCCTGCCGCGTCAACTGCACCATCTGGATGATGGTGCGGATGCCCTTGCCTTCCTCGCCGACGCGCACGCCGTAGGCGCCGAAAAACTCGACTTCGGACGATGCGTTCGAGCGGTTGCCGAGCTTGTCCTTCAAGCGCTGGAACTCGATCGCATTGACCGATCCGTCCGGGCGAAAGCGCGGCATGAAGAAACAGCTCAGTCCCTGTTCCGCCTGCGCCAGCACCAGGAAGGCATCGCACATCGGCGCCGACATGAACCACTTGTGACCGGTGATGCGGTAGGCATCACCGTCGCGTTCCGCCCGCGTCATGTTGCTTCGGACATCCGTGCCGCCCTGCTTCTCGGTCATGCCCATGCCGAGCGTCATGCCGCGTTTGGCCGGCCACGGCGCGAAAGCCGGGTCATAGGCCCGCGTGCCGATGACTGGCATCGCCTTCGCCAGAAGGTCCGGCTGCACGGCGAGCGCCGCGACCGAAGCGCGCGTCATGGTGATCGGACACAAATGTCCGGTCTCCACTCCCGCCGCCATATAAAATTTCGCCGCGCGCACGACCTCGGCAGGTGCTCCCGCAGGATGGCCATCGACGGTCCAGGTCGAATTATGCAGTCCCGCCCGCGCGCTGCGCGCCATCAGTTCGTGATAGGCCGGGTGAAATTCGACCTCGTCGCGCCGGTTACCCCTGGAATCAAAGGTGCGCAATTTCGGCGTATTCTCGTTCGCAAGCCGCCCCCTCTCCGCCATGGAGGCCGAACCCCAGTGACGGCCGAATTCGGCCAGTTCCTCGCGCGCCGCGGCGGCGCCATTGGCGGCGACGGCTTCCGCAAGCGGAAGATCCAGCGCAAACAGGTCGACATCGACAAAGGGTGGCGACTGGTTGAGCACTTCGCGGGTCGCGGAAGAAGGCTGGGTCATGGGCCATCCCTGTCGGAGATTCCGGATCAGTTTACGCCGGAAAAGACACGATTTCACGCGGACAGACTTAAGGTGCTGCGTTGTCGCAAAAGCCGCAGCCACATCGTCATGGCCGGACTTGTTCCGGCCATCCACGTCTTGTTTTTCTTACGGTTAACAGAAAGAAGACGTCGATGCCCGCGCCAGGCGCGGGGACAGACCGGGGGATAACTCGCAAGTTCCCTCTTGCCCCTTGCCCCCCGCTCCCACTCTGCCTATAGCTCTCCCTTTAATGACCATTGCATCGAAATCGACCTTCGTCCTCGGTCACCGGCATCTGCTGGGCATAGAGGGCCTTTCCGCCGCCGATATCGCCGGTCTGCTCGACCTCTCCGAGGAATATGTCGAGCTGAACCGGCAGGTTGACAAAAAGCGCACCTCGTTGCGCGGCCGCACCCAGGTTAACCTGTTCTTCGAAGCCTCGACCCGCACGCAGTCCTCGTTCGAGCTGGCGGGCAAACGGTTGGGTGCCGACGTCATGAACATGTCGGTGTCTTCGTCGTCGATCCGCAAGGGCGAGACGCTGATGGATACAGCGGTCACGCTGAACGCCATGCACCCGGACATCCTTGTAGTCCGTCACCATGCCTCGGGCGCGGTGGAACTGCTGGCGCGGAAAGTGGACGGCTCCGTGATCAATGCCGGCGATGGCGCCCACGAGCACCCGACGCAGGCGCTGCTCGACGCGCTGACCATCCGTCGCAACAAGGGCCGGCTCGAAGGTCTCGTGATCGCGATCTGCGGCGACGTCATGCACTCGCGCGTGGCGCGCTCCAACATCATCCTGCTCAACACCATGGGCGCGCGCGTTCGCGTGGTGGCGCCCTCCACGCTGCTGCCGCAAGGCATCGAGCGGATGGGGGTCGAGGTCTTCCGCGACATGCGCGAAGGGCTGGAGGACGCCGACATCGTGATGATGCTGCGGCTGCAACGCGAACGGATGAACGGTTCGTTCGTGCCCTCGACCGGCGAGTATTTTCACTACTTCGGCCTGGACCAGAAGAAGCTCGCTTACGCCAAGCCCGACGCGCTGGTGATGCATCCGGGGCCGATGAACCGGGGCGTGGAAATCGATTCAATCGTCGCGGACGGCGCCCAGTCACTGATCCGCGAACAGGTGGAAATGGGAGTGGCAGTGCGGATGGCAGTGCTGGAAGCGCTCGCCCGCAACCTGCCAAATGCGTAGTGCGCCGAATGCGAAGTTCCCCAAGTGCCTCTGCGAGTTCTCCAAGGAACTTCGCATTCGAAAGCGCGCTACGCCAAACAAATATTGCTAGTGTCCCCTTGGCTCCAACGTTCGCAAGAGCGTTTACCGCGGGGGTTATGCGAATGTTGAAGCCGGGACACTAGTAAAATGCTGACCGATCGCCGCCCCATTCTCCTTGCGAACGCCCGCGTCGTCGATCCCTCACGCGATTTCGACGGCCCCGGTGATGTCCTGATCGCCGACGGGGTCATTCGCGACAGCAAGCGCGGCATCGGTGCGGCCGGCGTGCCCGAGGGCACCGACATCGTCAACTGCGCCGGCAAGGTCGTGGCGCCCGGCCTGATCGACATGCGCGCCTTTGTCGGCGAACCCGGCGCGAGCCACCGCGAAACGTTTGCATCCGCAAGCCAGGCGGCGGCAACCGGCGGCATCACGACCATTGTCTGCCAGCCCGCTACCTCGCCGGTGATCGACAACTCGGCGACGGTCGACTTCGTGCTGCGGCGCGCCCGCGACACCGCGATCGTCAACATTCACCCGATGGCCGCGCTGACCAAGGGTTTGCGCGGCGAGGAGATGACCGAGATCGGCTTGTTGAAGGCCGCAGGTGCGGTGGCATTCACCGATGGAGACAAGAGCGTCACCAACGCACAGGTAATGCGGCGCGCGCTGACCTATGCGCGCGATTTCGACGCGCTGATCGTCCATCACACCGAAGATCCGCACCTCGTCGGCGAAGGCGTCATGAACGAGGGCGAATTCGCCACCCGTCTGGGGTTGATCGGCATCCCCAACGCCGCCGAGGCTGTGATGCTGGAACGCGACATGCGCCTCGTCGCGCTGACCGGCGGCCGCTATCATGCGGGATCGCTGAGCTGCATGGAGTCGCTCGAAATCCTCAAGCGCGCGCGCGAGGCTGGCCTCGACGTTTCGGCCTCGGTCTCGATCAATCACGTGACGCTGAACGAAAACGACATCGGCCCCTATCGGACCTTCCTGAAACTGTCGCCGCCGCTGCGCACCGAGGACCATCGGCTGGCGCTGGTCGCAGCCGTCGGCTCCGGATTGATCGACGTCATCATGTCCGACCACAATCCCCAGGACGTGGAAGTCAAGCGGTTGCCGTTCGCGGAGGCCGCTTCAGGCGCCATCGGGCTCGAAACCATGCTGCCGGCCGCGCTGCGGTTGATCCATAACAATGAGATGGATTTCAAGACGCTGATCCGCGCGATGTCGACGCGCCCCGCCGAGCTGTTGGGCCTCCCCGGCGGATCGTTGCGGCCGGGCGCGCCTGCGGACGTGATCGTGATCGACACCGATACGCCCTGGGCGCTCGATCCCGACGATCTCAAATCGCAATGCAAGAACACGCCGTTCGACAAGGCGCGCTTTTCGGGTCGCGTCGTGCGCACCATCGTCGTCGGGCGCACTGTTTACGAACACGTTTGAGGGGCTGTGATGTCGGCTAATGCGTGGCTGCCGCTGGCTTTCATTCTTGGCTATCTGCTCGGCTCGATTCCGTTTGGGCTGATCCTCACCAGCCTCGCCGGCACGCAAGACCTGCGTTCGATCGGTTCCGGCAATATCGGCGCGACCAATGTGCTGCGCACCGGGCGCAAGGGCCTGGCGGCCGCGACCTTGCTGCTCGACATGCTCAAGGGCACGGTTGCCGTGATCATTGCCGGCCATTACAGCAGCGCAGAAGCCGCCATGCTGGCGGGGCTCGGCGCCTTCCTTGGCCACCTCTTCCCGCTATGGCTCAAATTCAAGGGCGGTAAGGGCGTCGCCGTCTATATCGGCATCCTGATCGGCCTGTTCTGGCCTGCTGCCATCGTGTTCTGCGTGGTGTGGCTCGCGACAGCCGTGGTCACGCGCTACTCGTCGCTCTCGGCGTTGCTGGCGAGTTTCGTTACGCCGATCCTGCTGTGGTGG
>Ga0210389_10003309_pt1 | contig 12576 bp, 11 predicted proteins | sample IncBWH28OmetaG_FD_160127 | JGI IMG/M metagenome (GOLD analysis project Ga0210389, IMG submission 160127) | Forest soil microbial communities from Barre Woods Harvard Forest LTER site, Petersham, Massachusetts, United States - Inc-BW-H-28-O ...
GCCCGGGCCGATCTTCGCGAACATCATCGTGGCCGACGAAATCAATCGCACCACGCCGAAAACGCAATCTTCGCTGCTGGAAGCCATGAACGAAGCGCAAATCACCGTGGACAATCACACCCACCCACTGCCCAATCCGTTTCTGGTGCTGGCCACGCAGAATCCCATCGAGCATCACGGCACCTACCCCTTGCCCGAATCGCAGCTCGATCGCTTTCTGATGCGCATTCGCATGGGCTACCCTTCGCGCGAGAGCGAAAAAGAAATCATCCGCAACAATGCCGGCCATGCGCCGGTAGAGAAAATCACGCCGGTGATGGACGCATCCGACGTGGTCGCGATGCAGGAATCCGTGGCGCAAGTGAAAGTGGAGGAAAGCCTGCTGGACTACGCGCTGGAAATTGTGGAGCGCACCCGCCAGACGGAACAACTGAGCCTGGGCGTCAGCCCGCGCGGAGCCGTGATGCTGCATCGCGCCGCGCAGGCCCGCGCGTTTCTGCTCGGCCGCGATTATTGCTTGCCCGACGATTTCAAGCGCCTCATCGTTCCGGTGTTCGCACATCGCGTGGTTGTCAGCTCGCGCTACGTTTCCACGCAGAAAAAATCCGAGCAGGCGGAAGCCATCCTCGGCGAAATCCTCGATAGCACCCGCGTTCCTGTGTAATTAAGATGGCCGAATCGCTCGTCCTTCGCATGTGGCGCGACCGCGACAAACACGGTTGGCGCAACTTCGCCGTCGCCATGCTGGTTCTCTCCGTCGCGTTGCTGGTCGCGCTTTTCTCTGCTGCTGTCGCGCAACAGGGCCGCTTCGCTCTCGCCGCCGTCAGTACCGTAGTCGCGCTGAGCCTTGCCGGTTGGGTCGCCATCACCATCGTGCCCAAACTTGCGCGACGCACGAGCCTGCGCTGGGTCGTCTACCAAGTTGACTACCGGTTGACGCGCGAAGGCATGGTGTACCTGGGCGTCGTCGCGATCCTGATTCTTGCGTCCGTCAACACTGGCAACAATCTACTTTTCATGGTGCTCGCTTGTTCCATTGCCGGCATTCTGATTTCCGGCGTGCTTTCGCGCGCGGTGCTTACCGGCATCGAGCTGCGGTTCGATATGCCCGAGCACGTGTTCGCCGAGCAGCCCGTCGTCGCTGAACTCGAATTGCGCAACGAAAAACAGGCGTGGCCGTCGTTTTCATTGCGCGTGGTCGGCGAAAATAGAAAAGGCGCGGGCGAGATTCTCACGCGTCCGGTATTTTTCCCTTACGTCCCGCGGCAATCCTCCGCGCGCCAAAAAGTCGAGCTGACATTTCCGCATCGCGGCAATTACCGCCAGGACGCGTTCAGCATCCGCACCCGCTTTCCCTTCGGTTTCTTCGAAAAAACACGGCAAGTGGATTCGCAGATGGAGATCATCGTCTATCCGAAAGTCGCGCCCACGGACCATTTTTACGAGGTTTTGCCGCTGCTCAGCGGCGAGATGGCCAGCAATTTTCGCGGCCGCGGACACGAGCTGCACTCGTTGCGCGATTATTTGTCGTCAGATAGCGCCCGCTTCGTGGATTGGAAAGTCACCGCGCGCGCCGGCCGCCTGATGGTTCGCGAATTCGCGCGCGAAGATGAACGCCGCGTGATGCTGGTGCTCGATCCGTTCATCGGGCCGCCGCCTGCCGCGCCGGGCGAATCCGAAACCGCGGCCCGTGTCTCATCCGAGGAGCACGTTGCGCGTTTTGAGCGTGCCGTTTCCATGGCCGCCTGCATCGCCTGGCACTTCAACGAACTCAACGCCGCGCTGCAATTTCGCACGCACTGTTTCGCGACACCCATGGCCCCCTCCTCCGAAATCATCTACGACGCGCTGCGCGAGCTAGCCACCATTCAGCCGGATGTGTCAGCGCTGGGCGGCCAATTTCTCGATGACCTGGCATCCGAACGCGAAATTTTCAAAATCATCCTCACCGCGCGCCCGCAAAACACGATTCCGACCGCGCTGTGGTCGTCCTCGTATTTTCTGTTCCTTAACTCACTATAGCCGCAGCGCCGCGATCTCGCTGTTCATCTGCCATCGCCTCTGTAGCGGTCGCCTTCAGACGAGCGATTTTTCTTTCGCCTTTCTCTGCGCCATCTGCTCTAAGTCTTTCGACTTTCTCCACGCGCAGCGCGCCACACAAAAAAGTGCGAGAATAGCGCCGCATGAAAACGCATCTCACCGGTCGCGCGCTAAAAAGTTTTCAAAACCGCATGCTCGCCTGGTTTCGCGCGCACCAACGCGACTTGCCTTGGCGCCGCAGCCGCGACCCGTATCGCATCTGGGTCGCTGAGGTAATGCTGCAACAGACGCGCATCGCCGCAGTGATGCCCTACTATCATCGTTTCCTCGCGCGTTTCCCCACCGTGCAATCGCTCGCCAGCGCGCGTGAATCCGAAGTCCTGAAACTGTGGTCCGGCCTGGGTTATTACAGCCGCGCCCGCAATCTGCATAGCGCCGCAAAAATTATCGTCACGCAGCACCACGGACAATTTCCGCGCACACTCGACGCTGCTCTCGAGCTCCCGGGCATCGGCGCCTACACCGCTGCCGCCGTGCTGAGTATTTCCTACGATGTGCCGCTCGCGGTACTCGACGGCAACGTGGCCCGGGTGCTCGCGCGCATAAAAGCGATCCGCGGCGACCTACGCGCTTCGAAAAACTGGCGCGCCCTCACAACGTCAGCAAAAAACTTTCTCGCGACACAAGCCCCTGGCGATTGGAATCAATCCCTGATGGAACTCGGCGAAGTAATCTGCACGCCGCAATCTCCGCGCTGCTCAGAATGTCCAGTCGCTCGCCACTGCCGCGCCTACGCTCAAGGCCTCACCGACGAAATCCCCGCGCCACGCCGCAAACGCGTCGCAGTCCACATGAAAATCGCCGCCGCAATTCTCCGCGACCCGCGCGGCCGCACTCTGCTGATTCAAGACCCCGGCGCGCACGACACCGTGCTCTTTTCTCGCATGTGGCAATTCCCAGCCGTGGAAATCAGGCGCCACGCGAAAATAGAGCTGGAAGCACACCTCCGCGCGACGCTATCCATCACCGAAATATCACTGGACGAACTACCCGCCGCCCGCCACGGCGTAACTTTCCGCAATATTACCCTGCTCCCATTTCTAGCGAATGTTTCCGAACTCCCTAAACTCCCCCGCACCAAAGTCCTTCCACTTAAAAATCTAGCCAAGCTCCCGATCTCCAGCGCGACCCGCAAAATCGCCGCCGCCGTGCCGCCCATTACACGATAGACACCCCGTAATCCAGCGCACAATCCGCGCCCGCGCCGCGACTGCTATCATATAAACGTCCATGGCTTCCGCTGCGCGCCTTAGCGCTCCGCCTCTCCCGGCGGTGCAACGATATTTTGAAGTGTCGCTGTTTTTGCTGGTCTCGACGGGCATTTTCGCCGTCGTCAGCACCGGCAAGCTCGACATTTTCTCCACGGTGATTCCGGTCGTCGTGCTCGTGTACAAAGCCGGCCGCCTGTGGCGCGGACGCGGCCCCGAAATTTCCGTGCGCACCGCCACCGGACTAGTCCTCGCCTATTTTCTTTTTTTCCCGATTGACCTCTGGGTGCTCTCGCGCACGGTTTCGCAAGGCGCGCCGAACCCCGCGCTCTATTCCGCGCTGCTGGCCGCGATCCATCTGATGCTTTTCGCCACGCTGGTGCGGCTGCTCTCCGCGCGCGGCAATCGTGATTTCGCTTTTCTGGCGATGCTGGCGGTTACTTGCATGCTGGCTTCGGCGATCCTCACCGTCGAAACCGGCTTCCTGATCGCGCTGGCAATTTTTCTGGTGCTAGCGGTTTCCACTTTCGTCGCGCTGGAAATTCGCCGCGGCGCGAACGACGCCGTCTCGCCTCCGCTCGAACCGGGCTCGCCACTCGCGCATCGCCTGAATCGCGCGCTGGGCTTGACGTCTGCCCTGGTCGCCATCGGCACGCTATTTATCGGCGCCCTGATTTTCTTCATGTTGCCGCGCGTCACCACGGGCTATCTGAGCGCTCTGAATCTGCAGCCGAAACTGATGACCGGCTTCAGCGACGATGTCACTCTTGGCGAAATCGGCGAAATTCAGAAGAGCAGCGCCGTCGTCCTGCGAATTCATATTGACGGCGATCCCGGACGCGCCGAAGGCATTCACTGGCGCGGCATCGTGCTCACCAATTTCGATGGCCGGCGCTGGTTCACACCGCCGCGCGAACAAATAATCATTTCGGCCGATTCCGCCGGCGAATATCGTTTGGACTCGCCTCCGCTGCCCGCCGGCGACTCCATTCCACTGCATTACACGGTATTGATGGAGCCGATCGCCACCGACGCCATCTTCGTCGCGCCGCGCATCGAAACTCTGCAAGGCCGCTTTTCCAGCGACGCCGATCGCATGGGCAGCGCGAAACATAATGGCTATCTGATTCTCGATCAGACTGGCTCGCTCTCAAATCCTTTCCACAACAACACGAAAATCCGTTACGAGGCCACCTCTAATCTTCCCAAGGTCCCGCCGCCGCAGTTGCGCCTGGCCTCCGCGGATTTTCCCGATGCGATCACAGCGAATTATCTCCAGGTGCCGCACCTCGATCCGCGCATCCAACAGCTCGCCGAACAAATCACCGCGGGCTCGAGCAACGAATACGACAAAGCCGCGAAGATCGAGCTGTACCTGAAATCTCATTACCGCTACACGCTGGACCTCACCGGCCCGCGCACCGCCGATCCGCTCGCTTATTTTCTCTTCACGCGCCGCGCCGGACACTGCGAATATTTTGCTGCGGCCATGACGGTAATGTTGCGCGATCTGGGAATTCCCGCGCGCTACGTCGGGGGATTTCTTCCCGGCGAGTACAACGACGTCGGCGGCGACTGGATCGTCCGCGCCAGCGACGCGCACGTGTGGGTCGAGGTCTTTTTCCCGGGATACGGCTGGATCACTTTTGATCCCACGCCGCCTGGAAACGATTCGCACGGCGGCCTGCTCGAACGCTTGAGCATGTACTGGGATTGGTTTCAATACGCCTGGGGCGAATGGATCATCAACTACGACTTCGGGCACCAGCTGACGCTCGCGCAAAACGTGCAGAAAACTTCGCGCGATTGGGGCGAGAGCGCGCGCAAGTACTACCAGCTGAAGCAGCGGCAGGCCCTGGCGCTGATCGTCAAGCTGGACAAGGAAACCGAGGCTTCTCCGTATTTTCTGCCAGGTATTCTAGTTTTTCTAATCGCGCTGCTGATTTATCTGCGCGGACGGACCATGTTCAGTTACCTCGCGGCGCGCTGGAGCTTGCGCGCGCGCAGCAGCGGCAACGTCACTGCGTCGCTCGCCACGCTGGAATATCGCGAAATGTTGCGCCTGCTGGAACGCCGCGGCTGGAAAAAATCGCCGTCGCAAACCCCGCTGGAGTTCGCCGCCGCGATTCCCCCGTCCGAAATCGCCGCTCCCGTGGCGCAGTTAACCGCGCTCTACCAGTCCGCCCGCTTCGGCGATCGGCCCGCGCCAGCGCAACAAATGTCCGCGCTGCTAAGCGCCATCCGCGAACTCACCCGCGTCGGCAAAGCAACCGCACGGTAATTTGTATCCGTCTCGCGTGTCAACTTTACCAATCACTGCTCTCTATCGGCTGGCCGCTACGAGATTCAACAAGGCATGTCGACTTGAAACTTGGCAAAAGACAGGCACGGGACACTTGACTTAACTACTGGTAGCCCGTAGCATAGGAATTTGAACTTCGAGTGGAACAAGTCCAAAGCCAAGGACAACTTCGCGAAACACGGAGTCAGTTTCGACCTGGCCACGCGCGTGTTCGACGACCCGCTTGCCACGGAGTTTCTTGACGACCGGGAAGATTACGATGAAGAACGCTTCGTGATCATCGGCATGGTTGACCGCCAAATTCTCTTCGTCGCCTATGTCGAACGAAAAGACACCATAAGAATCATATCGGCTCGGAGAGCCACCACACATGAACAGGAAATCTACGGCGAAGAAAACTCTTAAGGGGTTTCGCTTCATGACGCCAGCCGCCGTCGAACGCGCCGCGCTCGCCGATCCTGATGCGCGCCCGCTAACTCGCGCCGATTTGAAGCGTATGAAAAGGACTCCGCAGGCGAAAATTATTCGCCGCGCTCTACGCATGACGCAGGAGGAATTTGCCGAGCGCTATCGCATTCCCCTGGGTACCTTGCGCGATTGGGAACAGGGTCGCGCCACACCCGATCAGCCAGCACAAGCTTATCTGACCGTCATCGCCCGCAACCCGCGTCAAGTCCAGCAAGCGCTGGAGGGCTAGCCTGCACTTTTCAGTTCCAAATTAGCGTTCCAATACCGGTTCCTCGCAGCATCTTGTCTCTATGGTAGAATTGTGTGTTTCGCAACACGCCAAAGGACTGCTCTGCATGAAGAAAGTCGGATTTGTCAGCCTGGGATGCCCGAAGAACCTCGTGGATAGCGAGGTGATGATGGGTATTCTCTCGCGCGCTGGTTACGAACTGACGCCGCGCGCGGGCGAAGCCGACGTACTGGTCGTCAACACCTGCAGCTTCATCGAGCCGGCGCAAAAAGAATCGGTGGAATCCATCCTGGAAATGGCCGAGTACAAAAAATTCGGCCGCGCGCAGAAATTAATTGTCGCAGGCTGCATGGTCGAGCGCTTCCGCAACGACATCCGCGAACAAATTCCGGAAGTGGACGCGGTGATCGGCACCGGCGAAATCGAAAACATTCTGCAAGCCTGCGAAGGCCAGCTGCACCCCGACGATTCTGAAAATATCGGAGGCGCGGAGCTGCCGACGTACCTTTATCACGTCGCGACGCCGCGCATTCTGGCCACTCCGCGCCACACCGCCTACATCAAGATCAACGAAGGCTGCGACCATCCCTGTACTTTCTGCGTGATCCCGCAGTTGCGCGGAAAATTCCGCAGCCGCCGCTTCGAATCCGTGATTCGCGAAGCCGAAAATCTGGCGGCCGCCGGCGTGCGCGAAATTTCGCTCATCGGCCAGGACACCACTTTCTACGGCGAAGACCTGGGTCTGCGCGACGGATTGGCCGCGCTGCTCGAGCGCCTGGCGCAGATTGAAGATTTAAACTGGGTACGCTTCCTTTATTGCTACCCCAATCGCATCACGTCGCGCCTGCTCGATACCATTGCCGCGCATCCGCGCCTGGCAAAATATCTGGACGTGCCGCTGCAGCACGCCAGCCGCAGCGTTCTCGCGCGCATGAAGCGTGGCTCGAACGGCGACGCGTTCCTGAAAATGCTGGAGAAAGCGCGCAAAGCGATCCCGGGCGTTTCCATTCGCACTTCGTTCATCGTCGGTTTTCCCGGCGAAACCGAAAATGATTTCCGCGAGCTGTGCGATTTTGTGCGTGCCGCCGAGTTCGATTGGATGGGAGTCTTCGGCTACTCCGACGAAGACACCTCGAAAAGTTTCGCGCTGGAAAATAAAGTGGATGCCAAGACCATCGCGCGCCGCCGTGACACGCTCATGTCCATCCAGAAAAAAATCTCCGCGCGCAAACTGGAAAATAAAATCGGCCAGCGCCTGCAGGCCATGCTCGAAGGCCCCTCGAAGGACACCGACCTGATCTGGGAAGCGCGCCTGGAAGGCATGGCTCCGGAAATTGACGGCAAAGTGTACATCACCGATTTCGCCGGAGTGAACGACGCCGCCGACTTGCCGCAACCCGGCACCATGGCCACCATCGAAATCACCGAAGCCAAACACTACGACCTGATCGCTCGGGCCGTCGAGTTCGAAGCGCCAACGCCAGAATCAACCCGCCGCCAAGCTGTCGCCCCAGACTCTCCGTTCGCAATCCTCGCGTAGACTTTCCACAGATTTCCCGCATCTGTTTAGATTTGACTCGAGTAGGGCCACGGCATGCCGTGCCCGCTTTTCCGCAACGACCGCCGCGCACTTTGCGGTATTCTTAACCACATGAAATTTCGCTGCCCCATCTGCAAAAAGCCGACGGACTCCGACGCCAACCCGGAATTTCCGTTCTGCAGCGAGCGCTGCAAACTCTACGACCTCGGCAACTGGTCCAGCGAAAAATACGTCATCAGCGAGCCGGCGAACGACGATACACTGTTTGAAGACCTCACCCGCGAATCGCCCGACGAACACAAAAACTAATGAGCGCAAAAACTGACCCCGTCGCGCCCGGCGATTCTGCCGCAAACGCCCACGACGCGCCGAATCAAGTCGCACCGCCAACCAATCCACATTTCGCGCTCTTCGTGGCCACGGCAGGCGGCCTCGGCTACTTTCCGAAAGCTCCCGGCACCTTGGGCTCGCTCGTGGGACTTGTGTTGGCCTTTCTACCTTCGTGGATATTTTTCGGTTTATCCGCCGCGATCTTCGCTGCCAAACACGACATAATCATTTTCTCGGAATCTTCCCCTTGGCATGCGGATCCGTTCTTATGGGCGCAGATAGTTCTCACGCTCTTCATCGCTGGACTTGGGGTCTGGGCTTCCGATCGCGTCTCCAAGCGCTTCCGCGAGAAAGATCCTCAATATGTGGTAATCGACGAAGTATCAGGACAACACCTAACCCTTCTGCTCGGGTGCGGAATCCCCGTCTGGTGGAGAATTGCCGAATCTTACTGGAACACGACGCCGCTTGGTTTCATCACCTTGCGCTCCGCACTCAACTGGAAATATTTGCTCCTGGGTTTTATACTTTTTCGAGTGTTCGATATTTGGAAGCCGTTCCCGGCGCGCCAGGCGGAATCGTTGCCCGGCGGCTGGGGCATTATGGCGGACGACTGGATCGCCGGAATTTACGCCGCCATCGGCCTTTGGCTCGCGCGCGCAGCCGGCTTGTAGCGGGCCAGCTGCACGGCAAACGCTCGATACAAGCGACGCGCGCAATGACACGAGCCAAAATTTAGTGCAAGCTATCAGAGCCAGCGCCGAGCGCCCCGACAAAACAATATAACCGTGAACATAACCGACGCTCCCAGAATCGAAAGCATCAAGCCAGCCGCAGCATTACCCGGCGGCGAAGTCGCCATTCACGGCAGCGGCTTCGGCACGCGTAACCACGCCCGCCCGTTGGTGCAATTCGGCGCCGCCGAAGCCAGCCTGGTGCTCGCTGCGGAGAATCTTTTAATAGCGCGCGTTCCCGAAGGAGCCGCGGGCGGCACCGTCCGCGTGCGAATGGCTGGCGTCGAAAGCCCGCCGTACCCGCTCGCGCTCGGCACTCAGGTCGCCGACAATCTGCATCCCGTCGCCAGCCCCGCTGTGGACGCCGACGGCAACGTGTACGTCACCTTCAGCGGCCAGCGCGGCCAGAAAGTTCCCGTCTCACTTTACAAAGTCACAGCCAACCACGTGATCAAGCCCTTCATCACGGAAATGATGAATCCCACCGGCATGGCCATTGACCGCGACGGATTCCTCTTCGTTTCCAGCCGCCACGATGGCGCGATTCATCGCGTTTCGTCCGACGGCCGCTCGATGCAATGGATCGAAGGCATGGGTATCGCCACCGGCCTCGCGTTCGATAAGGCTGGCAATCTTTACGTCGGCGATCGCAGCGGCACAATTTTCAAAATCGGCCCCGACCGCGAAATTTTCGTCTTCGCCACGCTCGAACCTTCCATGGCCGCGTATCATCTGGCATTCAGCACCGCGGACGAGCTTTACGTCACCGGCCCCACCACTTCCAGCTTCGACCACGTGTATCGCATCAATCCCGCCGGCGAAGTCAGCACTTTCTTCCGCGGCCTCGGCCGCCCACAAGGTATCGCGTTCGACCGAGCCGGCAATCTCTACGTCGCCGCGTCTCTCGGCGGCCAGCGCGGCATCGTCCGCCTGACGCCGCAGGCCGAGCCCGAACTGGTGGTCAGCGGCAGCAATATCGTCGGCCTTGCGCTGATGCCCTCCCGTCGCGCCATGATCACCACCAATAATGCGCTCTACTCTCTCGATTGGGACGTGCAGGGCCTTCCGCTCAACGGCTGATCCTCATCAGCCAGCGTTCGCGATAAAAAGTTCCGGCCGTCATCCTGAGGAGCGCAGCGACGAAGGATCTCTCTTCGATCGCGCGCGGGACTAGCACTCGAAATCGAAAAGAGATCCTTCGCTGCGCTCAGGATGACGGCGTGCCGCGCTGCGCCCATCACAAAATTCTCTGCAATTTTCCCGCGGTTCCTTACGTATCAATTCATATCGTGGTGTATCTTCTGGGGGCCCATGACCGACAACCCGGCCACTCCCAGACAAACGCAATCGTCAGCGCCTCCCCGCCGCCTGATTGCCACGCCATGGCACACATTTTCCATTCTGCTGATCTTCGCGTATTTTGGTTTTCGCGCGGGCCTGCCATCGAGCGTCGTCGCTCCCGAGTCCGCGCAACCAACCGCCGCGCACGGCGCAATCCTCCTGAAATACGCGCTTTTGATTCTTTCGGAGTTCGGCATGGCCTACTGGGCTTGGGCCGGAGTGCACTGGAAAGGCGGCAACCTGCGCGACCTCACCGGCGGACGCTGGATCAACTGGCGCAGCATAGCGACGGACGTCGCTATCGCAATTCCCTTCTGGGTCGTGTGGGAACTAACGGCCTGGCTCGTACACCGCGCGGTGGACCGCGTTCCGGCAGCAACCGCGTCCTATCAACCGCCGAGCGGCTTCGCTGAAGTAACTCTCTGGATTTTGCTCTCCATCTCCGCCGGCATCGGCGAAGAAATTGTCTTTCGCGGCTACCTGCAAAAACAATTCCAAGCCGCAACAGGCAGTGTAGTCGCAGCCGTAATCCTGCAAGGCGCGATCTTCGGCCTCGCGCACACCTATCAAGGCTGGAAACAGGTGATCGTAATCGCCGCCCTGGGAATCCTCTACGGCGCGCTGGCAGCTTGGCGCCGCAATCTCCGCGCCAACATGATCGCTCACGCCTGGTCGGACATCTTCGAGGGCTGGCTGCGTTCCCTCTGGGGCATTTGATTGGCGCGCGTCGCAATGATTTCGATTGACCGCGCTCTAGGCCGGACGATCCGGGTACACCGCATTCGGAAATCGCAGATGAACCAGCAGCGCGCACAGCAGCAATACCAAAAACGCAATAACGCTGCCTTCCGTCCCAGCCGCGCCTCCCGTCAGCCACTTCGGACCTTGCACCGAAGTATTCAGGTATCGGCCAACTCCCAGCAGGCCGCTATCGGGCGTTCCGTAGAAAAAAGTTTCCGCCCAATCCCACGCCGCGTGAAACCCCAACGCGAACCACAACGTGCCGGTCCGGCGGATCATCAGACAAAAAAGCAAACCGATCCCGACAACCTGCAGAATGCCCAGAGCGTTTTCTCCAGGATTGAAAAGATGCGCGGCGCCGAATATCAGTGAGGTAATCAGCGCGGCCCGCCAGAATCCCCTGAACCTGGCAAAGGCGAACAGCCAGTAGCCGCGAAACGCGAACTCTTCGTGCAGGGCCACCGCCAGAAACACCGCGCCCCAACCCAGCGCGTATCGGAGCAACGCGCGACCCTCCAGCGCGACAGAATCAATTTGAAAGTGTCCTGAAACGCGCAGCACAAACAGAATCGCGGAAAGCATCGCGAAGCCCCACAGCGCGCCTTCCCAGAATCGCAGCCCGAAAATTCCGCGCGGAGGAATCCCGTAATCGCCGAGTGGCCGCTTCTCCATGCGCGATACGATCCACGTCGCCAACACTACAAAAAATGCCATGACGGCTTTCACCGGCAGTTCGCTGCGCACGCTGAAGATGGGGTTCGACCGATCACCCTGCAGATGCAGCGCATAAACCAGAAGACCGGGACAGATGAACCCGATCGCCACCCAAATCAGCAGCCGCTTCCGCTGAGCGCCTCCCCATCGCCGAGGAGGCTCGAAGCGTGGCGCACTGGGCGACCGTGAATCGGCGGGTGTTGGCTCGCCGGTTTGCGCCGGCTCGCGACGCTCGGAACCGTTTTCGTCAGACAAGCGCATACCTCCTGTTTCGAGAAAATACTGTGATGACAACGCGCGCCGGGCACTTACTCACGCATGCGACCACCGATCAGGCAATGCAATTGTCTTGGGTGTTTCCATCGTCGCTTCTCCTCTCGCTCAAGGCGCGCTGTGTCCGCCGCACTTCAACACGCCAAGATATGCGTGCCACGGCCCCACAGCCAGTTCGTATTGATGCGCCATCACGCGCGAGATTTGGTGCAGATGAGTCAAATCGTGCGCCGCCCAAGTCGCCAGCAGTTGCGACAGGGTAACGGCTCCCAAGACCGGATGCCGTCCGCGCCGCTCCAGATCCTCCGGCTTCAGATTCATGGCACGCAATTCCGCCAGCCCTTGCGAACGCAAACGCGCAAACTCATCCAATAATTGCCCCATCGATTTCCCTTCACTCTCTCGTTCCTGTCCCCAACGATCGAACGGTTCAAACTCCCGCGTCTCACCAAATTCCAGTATCATCTTCGCGCGCGGAATCCAATCCGTGCGTTCGCCGTGAATCAGATGCCCCACCACATCGAACGCGCTCCAAGTATTTATACCCTCGTTTCGCAACGTCCACGCTTCAGGCAAATCGCGCAGCAGCGCATCCA
>Ga0210389_10003311_pt1 | contig 12571 bp, 4 predicted proteins | sample IncBWH28OmetaG_FD_160127 | JGI IMG/M metagenome (GOLD analysis project Ga0210389, IMG submission 160127) | Forest soil microbial communities from Barre Woods Harvard Forest LTER site, Petersham, Massachusetts, United States - Inc-BW-H-28-O ...
CGCTTACGCATTTGTTTTGCAGCACCTCTCTCCTGACCACGGTCTTTAGGATGATCTCCTTCACCTGTACGGCGGACAGTCGGGGATAATATTCCCATAGCAGCGCCGCAAGTCCCGCGACTACCGGTGCGGCCACACTGGTGCCGTCCCAGCTAACATACCTGGAATGCGGAATAGTCGAGTTGATCTGCACCCCGGGCGCAAATACATCCACCGTCCTATGCCCATAATTGGAAAAAGAGGCCGCCAGGGTGGAATCGTCCCGGTAGCCCGAAGCGCCGACGGTTATCCAGGCAGGTGCAACACGCCCATCCAGGTACCTGGCCGAAGGAAAATAGGAATTGCTATCCACATCCAGGTCCATCCCGTCATTACCCGCGCTATGCACAAGGAGCACGTTCCTGGACATGGCATACTCCACCGCCTTATCCACCGCATCTCTATGCAACGAAAACCCTTTACCGAAACTCATGCTGATCACCCGCGCGCCATGGTCCACGGCCCAACGGATGGCCGGCGCCAGGTCCTCATTCCGCATCTCCCGGATATTATTGGACAGCTTGAGCATCATGATCCGGGCATGATCGGCAATACCGTTAATGCCTCTGCCGTTGTTCCTCACCGCCGCAATGATACCCGACATATGCGTTCCATGCTCAGGCGCTACATTGGCGTCCGGGACGAGTCCCAGCGCATCGTAACTTATATCGGCATTGACGGCTCCGGCATGCGCTGACTGGACCGTATCCTCCGGCGTCATTTTCATGTTTAGTCCATGTTCCAGGTGATACTGTCCGAGATCGAGCAGGTGGTCTACCTCGCAGAATTGCAGTCTTGCGAAATCCGGATACCAGGGGAGACGATCCAATACAAGATCGAGTATCCTTTTCTCATCTTCGTCGCGGCACTGATATAACTTAAGCTCTTCGGACGATGGATTCTCTTTCCCGATATTTTTCACGATCCGCTCCAATATCTTTTTGGACTCCTTCAACTGGTTCATAAAGGTTTCCAGCCTCCATACATGAAAGTTATAGTCTTCCGGTATCTTGCGGTACCCGGGGGCATTCGTTTTGTTGGCCAGCATCGGGATAAAGTCCTCCTTGCCGGTCTCCTCCAGGATATAGTTCCGGCCATGCGATCCATCAACCGGATCTGTCCACAACACCGATCGGAGGTCTTCCTGCGCCGTATCTATCCCGCTGTCGATCACCGCGACAATTACCGTTTCAGCCTTTTTGTTTCTCAGCAATCGATCATAGGCCTTTTCCGTGCTGATCCCAAACACACCGTCGCTTTGCAGGTCCTGATTTTGCCAGTTGGGTCCTGCTTGCGCCATTCGGGCCTGAAGGGTATCCGCTTCGCCGGGTTTTCGCCCAAATGGAGAAGGTTGAGAACAGGACTCAACGACTATTGCCACCACCAATGCCAGTAAAAAAATCTTCATTGCCGGTTTTTATGATTGGCTTTCTGCCGTCGACGAAGGTAAAGAAATAGGGCTACACCTTTAAAAATCGAATTGTGACGGGACCACCCGTCCTCCTCCGGAGTACCGCCACATATATACCCGCTTCGAGGTCTCCGATAGAAAGGGTAACCGTTGTCTGACCGGCAATAGAAAGGATTCTTATCCGCCGCCCATCGGCCACATGAATGATCTCGAGAGTAGCCCAACCGTCGGAAAGATTTAACGAATCGATTACGAATGTGGTGGTGGCAGGATTGGGATAAGACTGTATATGCACCGCGCTGTCCGTCGCCGGAGGCGGAGGGTTGATGGTGATCACCGGCTTCACATAATTTTCCGCGTTGGAAATGGCCGAACAGCCGGTCTTGCTTTCGACCACTCGATAGTTGCCGGTTTTCGAAAGATTCACCGATATACCCGCTACCCCCGAAAGGCTGCCCCAGTTGCCCCCGGCATCCAGGACCTGCCACGCATATACCGCCGAGGGATCGGGGTTGGCGATGGTGATAAGACTGTCTTTTAGGCTGAGGACAGGCGGTTGCAGCTTTGTGACGATAGTTGATGTCGTGTCGGTCTGGGTTGGAACCTGGCAGGCCGCCGGATTTGCAGGGATGATCCTGAAAAAATAACTTTTCGTCGTCCCTACGCTATCCGTTATCGGGAATCCCAGCGCACTCTGGACATAATTCTTCGAAGCCAGCTTCACCGGCGCCCCACCGTTATCGGAAGCCCAAAACTCTATATTCGAGTTAAATGGTATCGCCGATGTCGGACTAAAGATTACGGCATAATTACTGTCGGCGCATACCTTACCAGGTGAGGATGCTAACCCGGTGAACCGGATGGCGGGGTCGACGGATAGATTCGTAACGGTCCCTTTTGAAAGATCCCCTGCGATGCCGTCCACCAGGCAGCGATATTGATGTCCATCGAGTGAATAGGGGATGCCGCTCAGTTTTAACGTGGGGGAAACAGTACCGCTGTAGATGCTGTCGTCCTTAAGATTTACAAAACCCGTATCCGCGTTGACCTGCCATTGATAGGTACTGCCGGTAACAGCCGCGCCGATGCTGGTGGATGCTGTTTCGCATAACCTGACAAGATTTTCCCCCGCCTGATTCCGATAGAACGAAACGACCCTGTCCGAGGAGTTCGCAACGGCAATATCGGCCTTTCCGTCACCATCGAGATCACCGATTATTGCATAGTCCACAAAATTGAAAGTGAGCCTTGGATAAAGGTCCGGCCCGCGGGCAAAGGACAAAGTTCCTGCCCCGCCGGTATTCCTGAACAGGGTGATGGGCCTGGTCATGTTCATGACAACCAGGTCCGGCCGCCCGTCACCATCGAGCTGACCCGCGTAGACGCTTGGAAAGGATACATATCCCGGGAAGGCTTGCAGGTCGACCTTCGCCGCAAAGGATATGGCGCCGGGCGTGCTGGTGTTTTTCAGAACGGACAGCAATCCCTGGTTGACGCGGAGATCTCCGCCGGCAGAGATCAGGTCTGGTTTGCCATCGCCGTCAAGATCGGCTATTGCAATTGACTGCGAAACATTAGAGGTAAAGTTTTGTGGAGCATCGAAGCTTATAGAACCGGGCGTGCTGGTATTTCTCAACACCGTCAATTTTGCGTTGCCGGTCCCTACAAGGTCGGGTCGGCCATCGCCGTCGAGATCCGTGGGATCGACCTGAAAGCCAAAATCCCCGGTAGCAAGATCTACCTTGGGAGCAAAGGATATATTTCCGTCCCTTCCTATATTATGGTATATGGACAACGATGGAGAGTCACCGTTGAAGCCGGCTGTCCCTATCGCCATGTCGATCCGTTTATCCCCGTCAAAGTCTCCCAACGTGACACCATATCCAAAATAGGCAGTGGGATACACGACCGGTGCCGCAAAAGCAATGACCCCTCCACTGCTGATATTCTTAAAGATGTCAACGACATAGTTAAATCCGACCAGCACAATATCAGGCTTCCCGTCGCCATTGACATCGCCGATCGCCATAGACGCCAGGCCAACCGATCCCCCAACAAGCGTAAGGTCGACCTGACGTACAAAAGAAGGGTTGTTGACCGAACTCATATTTTTCAGGATCGAAACGGTCCCGACCGATAGATTCATCGTAACAAGGTCCGGTTTTCCGTCACCGTCAAGATCGGCACTCAGGACCATGCGGTCATCTTCGCTCGTTGCGAAGGCGCCCCTCCATCCAAACGAGCTGTCAGTCAGCGTCGTTGCGCCCGGCGCATAGGTGGCGAGAAAGGGATTGGAACTGATTACCGTATGGTTGTTCACCGTGACCGTTATGGGCGACAGCGTCGTACCCGCCGGAACGATGACGGTAAGACTGGAGGTCGACGCCGCCGTCACCCGGGCAATGGCGGCGCCAAACGTAACTATATTAGCTGCGGCATCGCTCCTGAAATTACTACCCGTGATGGTAACAGTTGAGCCGATGGCGCCAGCGTTGGGGCTTATAGCCGTGATCGAAGGCAGCGGAAAGGCAAAACCGGCACCGGACAAGGCCATGCCTCCGGGTGTCGTAACGGCAATGCCCCCGTCGGCTCCTTCGGCCACCGTCGCCGTAAGACTGGTGGGAGAGTTGACGATAAAAGAAGCCGCCGGCGTACCGCCGATCGTAACCGAAGTCGCCCCGTTTAAAAAATTGCCGGTAATCTGGATCGTTGTTCCGATGCCGCCGCCGCCAGGTGTGAAGGAACTGATCACGGGCGGGGGAAAGTACGTAAAACCCGCCAGCGACCCACTGCCATAAACGGTGGTCAACTGTAGACTACCGGAAGCCCCGCCAGCGACGATCGCGGTGACGCTGCTGTCGGAATTGACGCGGAACGAAGCGGCTGAGGTTCCGCCAAAGCTGACCGTGGTGACGCCGGTCAGATATTTACCCTGGATCCGGATCGTATCGCCGGTACCGGCATTTACCGGTGTAAAAGACAGGATGACGGGCGGTGCATGAAAGTTAAAACCACTCAGCCGGCCGGTCCCATATTGATTGGACACCCCCACATAACCCGATGCCCCGTTTCCTGCCACAGCCCTGATCGTATCCGGACCGGCAATCACAAAGGACGCCGCAGCGACACCGCCAAAACTCACCCCCGTGGCGCCGGTAAAGTTATATCCCGATAGGGTGATAGTACTACCGGCTACGGCATCGGTCGGGGTAACGGCGCTGATCATCGGCTCATTATTCCTGTTCCGGAATAAGGTTATCTTGTTGCTGGTAAAATCCGTTGTGACAATGTCATTTTTCCCGTCGCCATCAAGATCTCCCACAACGACCATAAAAGGATAAATACCCGGGTATAAATAATTCGGCCCGGTCATCAGGATCGAACCCGGGGTACCGATATTCTGTGACACGGAAAGGTTGTCACTGGCAACAGCGATATCCGGCTGCCCATCTCCATTGACATCGCCGATCGACACATTAAAAGGACTGGCGCCGCAGCCATAGTCGGCTTTGGCAGCGAATGCAATAGCACCGGGACTGCTGGTATTCTTAAATATGGAATAGCTGTTTTTTGTGTTATTGACGACAACCAGGTCGGCCCTCCCGTCTGCATCCAGGTCGCCGATGGCCACTCCGTAGGGCGAACCCGAAGCAGCCAGGGTAAAACCCGTCGAAAACGAAATGTTGCCGGGAGTGCTGCTGTTCCTGAACACGGACACGGTATTCGATAGGTCATTGGAAACGGCCAGGTCCGGCTTCCCGTCGCCATCGAGATCGCCCGCGACCACGACACGCGGCCCAAACCCCGTACCCAGGTCCACCCTGGAAGCAAAGGAAATAATGCCGCCGACAGTCGTATTCCTGAACAGGCTGACAGATCCCGAAAGGTAATTGGTCACGATGAGATCGGGCCGGCCATCGAGATCAAGATCGGCAATGGCGATGCCAAAAGGGTCCTGGCCGGTCGCATAATTGACCGCGGCCCCAAACGATATCGACCCGACGCCGCTGGTATTCCTGAAAACCGATATGGACTGATCGACAATGCTGCTGGAAACCATATCGGGCTTTCCGTCACCGTCGAGGTCCCCCAGCGCGATGGCATATGCCATGACGCCGGTAGGTATATTCGTCACAGATGAAAAGGAGATCGTGCCGGCCGTCCCGGTATTCCTCAATATCGAGAGGCTGGCCGGCTGTCCGTTGATACTGTAATTGTTGGCAGTCGCGATGTCGACCCTTCCGTCCCCGTCGAGATCGGCCATCGCCATCCCATTGGGATGAAGATCGGTCATCATATCGATCCCCGGTTCAAAGGTGGTCTGCCGTAGATTGATATTCTCCACTATCGGCAGGACACCATTGAAGGTAGTGACAAATGGCCGGGCAGAGGACCCCGTAAGATTATTGACGGTGACGGTAACAGGCTGATAGCTTGTCCCCGCCGGAACGGTGACGCTTAACGAGGTCGTCGAAGCCGACAATACGGTTGCCCGCGCCGCTCCGAAAAAGACGATATTGGCCGAGGGGGTCGGACTAAAATTACTGCCCGTTATGACCACGGCAGTTCCAATGGGCCCGGAGGCAGGAGTAAAGGAAGTGATCGCCGGCTGGGCGAACAGGCTGACAGAGATCAGTTGAATGATACAAATAAAGGCTGGCAGGCACGCGAGACGTCCTCCCTTTCTACGGCTATGATCCATTATGTTGGGTATATACCTGCCCAAGATAAGCCATTTCAATAATTTGCTCACCTTTAAAATGAACAGTGGCCGTTCGGTTACTGCGTCAGCGCATGCCCCTGCCGGGGATAATAATTCGGTGCGGCAGGCCTGAACTCGCTGGAGTCGCAATCCGCGGCCCCCAACACCACCGCATACTGTGAATAGAACTCTTTATACGGACAATCGATGCTGAGGTCTTTGCCAAGGATCAGTTGAAAGGTCGCTTTCTCAGGGTCCTTCCCGGCCATCGTAATACCCGCGAATCGCACGTTCAGGCTGTCTTTGTCCGCAATGGAAAAAGCCTGGATATACCGGTTGTTATCATAATTGACAAGGGAGACCGTCAACTGTCCGCGGATGGCTCTTTTCTTCAGGCAATCGGTCAGCGGGACCGCGATCGTGATATCGTTGGTATGATAATCCGTCTCTATGACGCCAAGGGTCTTGTTGATCCCCAATCCCGCGATATTATCCTTAAAAAGAATAAGCAGCAGCAACAACAACCCGCAGACCAGCGCCGCATTCCTGAAAAAGGCCCTGATCCTGGGATCACTGATGACCCTGCGGGCGACTAATTCATTCAGGAACCGGTTGGCGTCAACGGGCTTTTGGGGATCATCCACGGATCGCAGCGGGGTTTGCCATTCCCGGTCCTGGTTCCTCAGGTAGATGACCGTCGCAAGGTCCGGGATCTTCTTCTTATTCCAGAGCGACATGAACTTCTTTGCCTCTTCCTCATATTGCCGGTTCCGGCGCACATCATGGGCATAGAGTACAAAACTTTGCGTGTAGATCTGAAGCAGCCGCTCTTCGTCGGCAAGGGGACTATCGGCGATCAGTTCATCGGACTCCTTTAATAGCGCTAACAAGGCTTTCCGTGCTGCGATCTCCGCGGCAAGGTCCATCTTCTTCAACAGCGCGGTCCGAACCACGAGGGGGATAGTGGCTCCGCTAAGCCAGGGGAGCCGGACGATCCGGCGAAGACTGGTATAATTAAGCAACCGGCCGGCATTTCTGTCCGCTAACACCGCATTTCCAACGGCGATCAATACCTCCCATTGGATGGAAGGATAAATGGCCAGTGCGCAGACCCATTGAAAGAGGTCCTCGCTGCCGAGATATTCCCGGAGGAGGTCCATATTCTCGGGCGGGTAATACCCGTTGGGGAAGGCACGAGCTTCGGACAGCGCCCGGAATTTATCGCTCCACTCTTCGTCTGTATTCCAATACTCCAACCCTTCCGGCAAAGGATTGGAGTAGCCATCGTTCATGACGATCAGCCGGGCGCCGCTATGCCGCTCCCGGAGAGTATACATATTGATAGGGTCGGCCGCTCCATCGGAATAATATTCGGCGCCATCCAGCGGAATTTCAGCACCCTCCGGGTAGAAATAGGTATTGATCTGGACGCCCTCATTGGCCAGCGCCTGCGACAGCCAACGGAACAATTGAGACAGCAGCTCATTCCCTTTGCCGATCAGCAACAGGTACTCCGGTTTCCTTTCTATATTTTGATAGACGGGTTCCAGCAACCCGTAATGACGGACCGATTCCCTGATCGTCTTTTGAATATCGATCCGGTAAATCTCCGTGGGAATGGGTTGTCGCAAATCCCGCGAGAGGGACGCCAGGGCAGGAAGCTTTTGAATAAGATCGTCCTGGGTGGGAAAAGGAATATCCAATGGAACCTCATCACCCCGCAGGGTAGCCAGGTCCACTTCCGGGAGAAAATTCGATTTCTTTTGCGGGAAAAAGGAAATAGAGAGACCCAGACAACCCAGCCCCAATACGACAAGCCAGGCGAAAGCCGTCGAGTGGACGCTATTCTCTTTTTCAACCGGGCTCCCCAGGGCAATGACCCGGCTTTTCTCCCCGCCGCTATCGGTGGAGGGCGGAAGTTCTTTTGCCACAAACACGGGCCCGGTCCTGCGGGGTGCGACGGGGACGTCCGCCGTATTGTCAAGGGTATCGGGTTGGGTAACCGCGTGGACCGCGGGAATGATATGCGGTCGATGCCGCAGGAGCTGAATGCCTTTCGAGCCGCCGATCAGCAAAAAAAGGAACAGGGCCCGGAAATAAAAGTTTCGAAAGGGCCGGGGGAGATAGAAATTCGGAGAGGGTCTCCCATCCTTCACCGGCCGGCCGTTCGGTGACAGGCTCTCCGGCCCGGTAGTATGCCGGTCATAGATCGCATAGAACCTCTCCTGCTCTTCCTTGTTCCGGCAGAGGACGGGAGCCAGGTAATATTTCAGCCGATCCCGATCCCCGCCATATTGCTGAAAGATCGCAGTATACTCCAGGTAGTCCTGGAGGCCCACGGCAAACCCTTCACTTCTCAACACCTGGAACAGGCTGTCGAAAACGATGGCCGGGACCGTCGCCGGGATGAGCTCCGTGGGATTATTGGATGATGAACCTTCCAAGGTCTTCTTTATTCTTGATCAGGATGGGTAAATATTTCGGCAACATATCGTCAACCACCAACCGGCCATCCAGGAAAAAGTTCCTGGCGAGCAGCTTGTCATTCTGAAGGACCCGCATCCAATCGATGAATTCGGAGGTGGAAGGACGCTTGCTGATCCCGGGTTGCTCGTGGAATAGGAAGAAGTCGTCCACCCGGCTCTTTATATGATCGTAATCGTCGGGGGAGAGGTCCAGCCGGCGGAGGATGATTTCGAACAAACGCTCCTTTGTCGGAAATTCGATATGGTAATAGAGGCACCTCCGCAAAAAAGCATCAGGCAGGTTTCGTTCGAAGTTGCTGGTGAGGATCACGATGATCTTTTGTTTCTGGTGGTCCTCGCGGATCTTGATCCGCTGGTTGATCTCCTTTATCTCATATTCATAATTCTCGATCTCATTCAACAGGTCATTGGGGAAATCCCTCGGCGCCTTATCGATCTCGTCGATCAACACCACACTGCCCGCCGACTCTTCGCTGACCTGGCTCTTTTCCAGGATCGCGGGGCTCAATCCCGTACCCTTCGCCCCAATAGCATTGGCGATGGCCAACCCCAGGGCCTTTAGCTGGATAAAGTCTTGGGTGGCCTTATCGCTGCCGGCCGCCTCCCCGCTACCGCCAGTTCGGGTCTCCCGGAAATGTGCGATGGCGTCGTAGTTGTAAAAAAGGTCCTGCGCCGTACTCGACGTCTTTGTATTGTAAACAAAGGGCTGCGGCCGGAACCCTTCCGAGCGGGAGAGTTGATCAGCCACCCAGAAGGCGAATTGTGTTTTGCCCGTTCCCGGTTCCCCGGTTAGCAATAGTGGCCGTTTCAGCATATAGGCGACTTCGAGGGCATTCAGCAACCCCGGTGAAGGGAGGTAGTTTCCGGGGCGGTCATCGATTTTGATATTTTGTAATTTTATCATGGGTAATAACAAGATAACTTTTTTCCGTCAATCCAACCCCACCTTTTGTTCATCGGCCTCTCCAATTAATTCGATACCCGCATAATAGGTAGCTTTTAATCAGTGCAATTTGTGCCTTCCTTTTATCTTGATCCTGCTTATTATTATTACTATTGCCCGGCAAATCCATACCCATGAAGAACCGTCCAATTTTATCCTTCTGCCTTTTTCTATCCCTGCCCGCTACCTTATTGGCGGGAAATATCCTGGACAAGACCGGCAACCCGACAGCCACCTCTCTTGTCGCATTCAGCGTGCGGCAGTTGAGCTCGGCCTATACAGGGTATGCCATCCAGGTGCGGCGCAGCAGCGACGGCGCCACACAGGATATCCGTTTTACGCCTGCCGGAGATCTGGATACGGTTGCGCTAAAAGCCTTCGTGGGCAGCGGCACCGGTTATGTGAGCATCTGGTACGACCAGAGCGGTAATGGCTATAATGCGACCCAGACCACGGTCGCCAATCAGCCGACGATCATGAGCGGCGGAATGATCAACAGGGATAACGGACAGCCTTCTGTATACACCTCCGCCACCGGCTTCCTGACATACGGCCCCGTAAGCCAATTAAACGGGACCACCCAGGTCACGCGTATGGAGGTTTGCCGGTCCCGCGACGGCAGCAACCTTGCCATTACCGAAGGATTGGGTACCTACCAACTGGATCTGCAATTCTTCCCTACTAAGATCTGGGTGCAGTTTGAGACAGGTAATATCGTTGCAAACGCGGCCGTGAACGATCCGACTACGCTGATGTCGATCAATTCTGTAAGGAACAACGGGGCCTCTCAGCTCTATGTCAACACGGCTTTACTCGGTTCCGCCTCTGCGGCCATTATGAATTTCAGCACACCGGTGACAGGCTATATCGGTGTCCGGTTTGACTACCTTTCAAGTAACACGGGCATGCCTGGCGCTTTTTCCGAAACGATCTTATTTAATTCAGTATTGTCCGATGCAGACCGCCAGGCGATCAACTATAACCAGAACTGGTACTACTCACTGGGGTTCGATCCCTGTAGCAGTACCCAGGCCAGTCTTTCTCCCAATGGCACGACCGACAAAGCATTGTATGCCTGCACGCAGGACGGCCCCTATGCTTATTATTATGATCCCGCGCATCCGTTAAAGCTGCTGTTCGGTCTTGCAAAAGACCCCGGCAACACAGGCTCCAACCCCAACTTCATGGTAGATTCCATCAATCTGACGACAACCACGGATCCCGGTTCGGTCTATTATTCCGCCACCTCGGGAGCAGAGGGTATCTTCGCACTGGGCCGCTACTGGAATGTATACACGCGCAGCACACTGACCAGTCCTGTCAATGTCCGCTTCTTTTACAACCCGGCCGATACGGTAGCGGCACGCAATGCGGCGCTGGCTTTCAAGACCAGTACCGGGGCATCGATGATGAGCAATCTCCAGTGGTTTAAAACAGTAGGCGTCCCCTTCACCCCGGACAGCCTGACAGCAACACCACGGGCCACGATAAAAGGCCAGACTATCCTGCTTACACCGGTATATGGGACAAAGGATGGCGTCAACTACGCAGAGTTCGACGGCATTACCAGCTTTTCCGGGGGAACAGGTATCTATATCGTATCCAATACCCTGATAACACTGCCCATCATAGTAAGCTCATTTACCGGCAGGCGCGTGAACGGAACAACAGTGCTTTCCTGGACAACGGGATCGGGATCCAACACCGCGCGATTTAAGATCGGGCGAAGCGCCGATGGCAGCGACTGGATTACGATCGGTCAGGTAGCAGCCGTAGGCAATGGCAGTACTGCCTTGCCTTACCGGTTTACCGATACGGTTTCCCTACAGGAAGGGAACAGCCTGTATTACAGATTGAGACTGGAGGACAAAGATGGGGCGTATACCTACTCGAACGTGGTACTGGTAAAGTCAGATGATCACTTAGTGGTTACTCCGCAGCTGAGCGGGATCTTCCCCAACCCGTTCGGGAATGAAATGGAAATTACAGGTACCGTCCCCGTTAGCGGTCCCGTAAAAGTATTGCTCCGGGACATGGCAGGTGTTACGTTGATCCAGCAGCAATATACTGCCAACAAGGGAAACAACACATGGCGGCTGACAAACCTTAGCGGGCTGGCTAAGGGTATTTACATCGTGCAGGTCCTGCAAGGGGGAACGGTAGGTATCGGCAAGGCAATTAAGTTATAAGGAGACGGTTATTTCAATTCCCCTGGTCACGCTTTAAGGTGATCACTGCCACCTCCGGCCATATACCGATCCGCCCCTTTAATCCCAGGAATCCGAAACCCCTGTTGACATATAGAAAACGCCCTTTGTTCCGGTAAAGTCCGGCCCATTGCTTGTAAAAATATTTGATAGGACTCCACTTAAAGCCAAACAACTCGATCCCAAATTGCATGCCATGCGTATGCCCCGACAGGGTAAGATGAGTGTGCTGGTGATGATCGAGCGTTACAGCTTCCCAGTGTGAGGGATCATGCGACATCAGGATCTTAAACGCATCATCAGGTACATCCGTGGAGGCCTTCTTTAGATCGCCATATTTATGGAAGCCGCCCTTACCCCAGTTCTCCACGCCTAAAAGGGTAATGGACTGGCCATCCTTTTGAAGGGTGATCGCCTCATCCAGCAGCAGGCGAAAGCCGATTTCGGCATGCACCTGTTTCAACCGGGTCAGGTTGGCACGCTTAGCCTCGGGCGTTACCCATTGAGTGTAATCGCCATAATCATGATTCCCCAACACCGAAAACTTCCCCATCGGCGCTTTCAACCCTGCAAAAGCAGGTATCCATCTGTCCATTTCAGACGCATGGTTATTGACCAGGTCACCAGTGAACAGAATAACGTCGCTAAGCTGGGCATTGACCAGGTCCAGCCCCTTTTGCACACCCGCGGCGTTGGTAAAGCTGCCGGCGTGGACGTCTGTTATCTGCGTAATTGCGAAACCGTCAAAAGCCTCGGGCAGATCCGGGAAATGGATCGTTTCAC
>Ga0210389_10003312_pt1 | contig 12570 bp, 13 predicted proteins | sample IncBWH28OmetaG_FD_160127 | JGI IMG/M metagenome (GOLD analysis project Ga0210389, IMG submission 160127) | Forest soil microbial communities from Barre Woods Harvard Forest LTER site, Petersham, Massachusetts, United States - Inc-BW-H-28-O ...
GTGTAACGGCTGCGCAATTCGCGTCCGCCGCGGTCCGCACGCTCAGCCGTGATCGCCCACCTCGGCCCAGTTCTTGTCGGTCTCTGACACACGCACTGACCGCAGCAAGCCTCCTGGCAGCTCGGGCTGGAGTCGTTCCCAGAAAGCCAGGGCAAGGTTCTCCGCGGTCGGCACGCGCCCCGCCAGCCACGGCACATCGGTATTCAGGTTGCGGTGATCCACATCGTTGATGATCAGCCGGCAGACGACGTCGGACAGCTCCTTCAAGTCCCAGACATAACCGCTGGCGTCATCGATCTTGCCGGCCACGACGACCTCCAGCACATAGTTGTGCCCATGCAGATTGACGCATTTCCCGAACAGGCGCCGGTTCTCCTCATCGGAGAGACCAGGATCGCGTAGCTGGTGGGCGGCGTTGAACGATTCGCGGCGGCTCACCAGAACGGTCGGCGGACTGGTCATGACCAGCCGTCCGCAGTGACGCCCATCCAGCTAGCACGAAGTTCAGCCATGGCAGCCCCAACCGATATGCATCGCTTCTCCCCCTGGACAGAAGCTTACGACTGGACGGCGGCTCAGCGTGGGCTGGATCCGGGCCGGCCACGACGCCGCAGTCTGCGAGTGGCCACGGGCACCACCACGAGGGCCGCGACGACGACGCTGAGGGCGATGAGCCGGGTGCTGCTGTAGCGGACCGGGACCAGGCTGTACCGGCTCGTGGCTACCGTGCCAGCTGAGCGCAAGGCCAGGCCGAAGCTGATCGCGCTCACTCCGGACGGGACCGCGGGCGGGGCCCACGTGGCCTGGGTCCAGCCCGGTGATGCAGTCATCGGCGGGCTGCTGACCCAGAACCGCCACGTGCCGACCGCCGTCCGGTAGTAGACGTTGAACACCACAGGCTGGCTCGACTTGTACCAGGCGCCGAGCGTGTAGCTGCGTCCCGGCGACACCGCAGGCGCGCACTCGCCCAGGTCCAGAGCGGGCAGGAGCTGCGCTGTGCCAGATGTCCGTTGCGTCATGGAGACAAGCTCGGCGCCGGTCCCGGCGGGGCCGCCGCGGCCGAGATAACGGAAGGTTGCCTGGTTCGTGCCATACCTAGCGGTCTGGAAGCAGGCGGGAATGCCGCCCGCGGTGACCAGGGACAGCCCGGAGTTGGCGACTCCAGGCGGCCTGATCCGCGGCGGGCGCGGACCAGCCACCACTGGCCGCACTCGTCCCCCGACCACCTGGCGAACGGTACGCACGCTCACTCCGTGGGCGGCCTGCCCCGACAGCCAGCCGAGCACGCTGCTCAGTTCCGGGCCGGTGACGCCGAGCGCGCAGGCCTGCGCGCAGACGTCGTGGATGGTGAAGATGATCCAGCCGCCCCCGTGGTTCTGCGCGCCGGCGACGATCTGCTCGAAGGTCGCCGGAGTCCAGCTGGTACCGACCGACGACACCTCGATGGGGGCGCGCAGCAAGTACGGGTTGCGGGGCGGGATGGTCTCAGCCCAGGGGCAGCGCGGGCAGAGACCTGCTCCGCGCAGCTGCCCCGTGCCCAGCCCGGAGTTATAGCCGCAGCGCTGCGCGAGAGTCTCAAGAGTGCGGGTAGCCTCGGCAAACGGGTAGGCAAAATCGGTGACGCGGAACCCCCAGTGCGTCAGGTTGACCCGATCGTCACAGATTTCCCGCTGGGCCTCGGCCGCGGGAAAACCGGTGAGCGAGAGGTGCCCCACGGACAGGCCGCCGATCTCGTTGCCGTCCGCGGCGATCCGGCGGATCTCGGCCAGCGTGAGGTACGGCGACCGCGCGCAGCCCGGCTCCGTCGCGGTCTCGCACACGTAGCCAGAGGGCACGTAGAAGGTGGCGTGCATCTTGTAACGCTCGAAGATCGGCAGCGCACCCATCTGGTCAGCGAGGCCGCCGCCCCAGGTGAAGGTGACGACGGTCCTGGCGGCCGGAGGCGCCCCGCCCGCTGCCGCCCGCGCGGTGGCAGGTGCCACGCCCAGGGCGAGCACTGCAGCCGCTAGTACCGGGAGCGCCGCGAACCATGCAGCTCGACGGGACATTCAGGTGCTATTCCGATCCGGTGACAGTCAGGCGCGCTTCGCGCAGTTGCAGCCAGGCCGCAACCCTGCTGTCTCTATCTCCGCCGCGATGTCTGGTCACGGACAGGGCGAGGTCAACCTTAGGTAATGATGCTCAGCTCCCGGCGATCTGACCGCCGTCGATGTGCAGGATCTCGCCAGTGATGAACGGGGCCGACTCCAGGAACAAGATGCCGTCGACGATGTCGCTGACCTGCCCCACCCGCCGCATCGGCGCAAGCTTGGCGGCCGCGGCGTAACTGTCCGGCGAATGCATCGGCGTCCGGATGACACCGGGCGCAACGGCGTTAACGCGGATGCCGCGCGTGGCGTACTCAACCGCGAGTGATCGAGTGGCCGCAGCGACGCCGCCCTTGGTGAGAGACGTCAGGACCGATGGCTCGGTGGAGTGGGCGTGGTCGACGATAGTCGTGGTGATGTTGACGACATGGCCGGCGCCTGCCGTCAGCATTTCCGCAATCGCGCGCTGGGTCAGCCGGAAGAAGCCAGTGAGGTTGACGCCGACGACCAGGGCATAATCCTCCGCGGTGTAGTCGGTGAATGGCTTGGAGATGAATGCGCCCGCATTGTTGATGAGTGTGTCCACGCGCCCGAAGCGGGCCAGCGCCTCGTTGACGATCCGGTCGGCGGCGGCCGGGTCGGCGATGTCGCCGGCCACGGCAAGGACCTGTCTGTCTTGCGAGGGCGCGATCGCCCGGGAGTTGGCCACGACCGACCAGCCTTCGCGCCGGTACCCGGCGACCAGGCCGGCGCCGATGCCCTGCGACCCGCCGGTGATGATCGCCACCTTGGGCTGATCCTGGCCCATCATGAGTGAGCGAGCGGCGGGTCGCTGGGGTGCGGGCTGAGCGGCGTGGTGATGATGGTCATCCAGTTGTACAGCGGCAGTGACGCGAGGACCGCCTGCATCCCGGTCGCGTCATCGGCGCTCCATAGCCCCAGGGTGCGTCGGTGGCCGGAGCGGGGCGGCAGGGTCCACAGCCGCATGAGGTGACCCTGCCCGGCCAGGATCGCAGCGCGGTCAGCCTCGCGGGCCTCGGTGTCGGCGACGGTCGCTTCGGGCGTGCCGTCCGGGACGTCGATTGTCATGGTGACGAGGTATTCGACGGCCAGCGGGGCGCGTCCGGGAACGGCAGGGTCGTTCGGATGCACAGCGAGCGGCGTGACCTCGTCGGTGCGCCAGATCCGCAGCGGCATCGAGGCGAGGACCATCTCGAGGTGGGCTGGGCTGTCGGCGGCGAACAGCGCGAGCGACCGCCATTCGCCCGGCGCCAGCGGCGGCCGCCAGAGGCGGATGAGGTGGCCCTGAGCCGCCAGCTCGGCTGAGTGGACCGCTTCGCGGGCCTTGACGTCGTCGATGGCCTGCCCGGAGGTCCCGTCCGGTACGCGGGTCGTCATGGTGACGAGGAACTCCATCGTTTCTACCTTCTCCGGCGCCAAGCCGCCGACCTTGGCGACGAGCCCGGGCGCGGTCATCCCGGGCTCGCCTTCACTGCAGCTACGGGTTCGGCACGCCGAGGTAGGGGAACTGCGGCATCAGGTCTTCGTGCGGCGAGAGGCCGTCGGAGCCCACCTGTCCGTTGGTCAGCCAGGCGAACCGGTCGCTGTAAACGTCGTCGGTCAGGATGCGGCCGTTGGGATAGCTGGCCGGCTGATCCCGGTCGTAACGGAGGATGTCCGGTAGCACGATCCTGGCTTTCGCGACGGCCTCGTCGTGGGAGTAACCGCCCTTGTCTTCCAGCAGCTTCGACCACGGTTCCAGGTAGTTGGCGACGTCATCGATGGGCTGCCGGGCGTTGTACTCATCCTTCTGGTCGTCGGGATTGATGAACGGGTTGATGGTGGGGTGACCGCCGCGGTCCATCTGCACGAGCTGGCCGTCGCGGTGCAGGCTGATGGCGGCCCATACGCCGATCTCCGGGCCGGGCCCGAGCATGTCGCTCGGCGCCTCCACGGCGATGGACAAGATGTTCTTGCCCGCGAAGGTGTCCTGCCCGGTCCACTGGAATCCGTGCATGGCGCCGTCGGCGTCAGCGAAAAACGGATCGCTGCGAACGCCGGCGAACAGCTGGACTGGGCCGGCCTGGACCGCCTGCGCGGCGCCGTCGAAGCCGACGGGTGCGTCCTCGATGAGGAGCTCGCCGACGGCGTCCGGGAGCTCGGCCTGGCTGCCGGTGCTGTAGAGGGCCGTCGCGGTCTGCCGGCCGCCTTGCGGCGCCGAGAAGACGAAGGAGAACGCCGCGTCGGCCAGGGCATCGCCGTCGTTGTCGATGTTGAGCCGGTACACGGCGTCGGGATGGAACTCCGACCGCATCAGGAACGGGTCGGCGTCCATGATCAGCACGGTCTTGTCGTGGTCGGATGGCGACTGGAAGACGTACAGGTCACAGAAATCCAGGCGCGGGTCTCCGCCCGGAGACTTGATGTTGGCAGCGCTGAAGTGATTCGACATCAGTGGCTCCTTTGCTGCAGGCCGTGTCGTCGGTGACCAAGGACCAGGTGAGCTCGCCGGATCTGGCGGATAGCCACCTATCAGGACTAAGGACCCAGAATGCAGTGGCGACCAGGCAACCTGCCGCCACACACTCAGCAAGCTAGCACCGGACCGCGACCCGCCCGCTGCCCGCCCCTGACGGGTGCAGCTACGCTCCGATCATGGGTGCCGCCTGCTATCTGGTAGGGCCGTGAGGTGACTGACGCCGCCAATCTTGTTCACCTCCTGGTTGCCGTCGGGCTCACCTATGCGCTGGGGTTTGAGCGGGACCTGCGCGGGTCACCGGCGGGCGACCGTGTGTTCGCGCTCATCGGCCTCGCCGCCGGACTTGTCGGGGTCTTCGTTGTAGCCGGATCGCCTACTGCCCTGCAAGGTGTCCTGACCGGCATCGGCTTCATCGGCGCCGCGGTGCTGTTCCGCCAGGATCTGGGCCGGGTGCAGCTAGTCAGGGGGCTGACGACGGCTGCGGCGCTGTTCGCCGCCGTGACCATCGGCGCCGCGGCGGGCGAAGGACGGCTGCTGCTCGCCACTGCCGCCACCGCCATCGCGCTGCTGGTACTGGAAGTGCGCTACATCCCGGGCCTGATGCTGCTGGACGGCCGCCGCTGGGGCGCGCGGTTCCGCAACGACGAGATCCCGCCGCCCCCGCTCGGCCGAGCTGCGGAAGATCCGGGCGAGAAGGCCGATGGTCATTGACGGACGAGCGCGACAGCCGCGTTGACCGCGTCCAGAGCTGAGCTCTGCCTGCTGGCATCTGCCGAGTCGAACGGCCCGGCCCAGCACAGGCCGAACTGGTTCTTAGCGTTCCGGCTGTCAGCCCAGATGGACTGTGCGTTACGCACGATGAAATCGCGGTACTCCGCACGCGGGCTCCTGGAGTAGAAGTCGTACAGGTTACGGGCGAAGACGCCCTTGAACTGGCTCCCGTCGCCGCGGCGACGGATCATCTGGGCTTCACCCGGCTCGATGAGGATCCCCGGCATCCTGGCGGACGGCGGGGTCGTCAGCTCGCGCAGTGCGGCGCCCGCGATGGATTCGCCGTATTGCAGGAAGGCGCTGTCGCCGGTGATCTCGTGCAGGTCAGCCAGCCCGCCCAGGATCACGCCCTGGTTGTAGGTATAGGCGGGCCTGCCGTTATTCTGGCAGCCCGCGGTGAGCCCGTCGTTGACCAGGCCCTTCGGGCCGACCATGCCGCTAGCACTGAACCAGCGCCATTCGCGCAGGGCCCAGTCCAGGTAGTGGCCGTCGCCGCCCGGCGAGCGCAGGTGCAGCCGGGCCGCGAGCGTGAGGAACAGCTCGTTCGTGATCGCGTTCTTGTACGCCCGGTCCTCGTTCCACCACAAGCCGCCGCCGCAGGTGTCGTCCCAGGCAGTGAGCATGTTGTCGAAGATGCGCCCGGCCGCGTCCAGGTAGCGTGCGTCGCTGGTCAGGTCGTACGCCCTAATCCAGGCCAGCCCCCACCACCCGTTGTCGTCGAAGAAGCGATTGACGAAGTCCGCATGCCGGCGTCCGGCGGCCCGGTACGTCCGGTGAATGACCCAGGCGTAGGTCCGGTCCCCGGTCCGCTCGGTGTAATCGATGACCGCTGTGAGGGCGTTGGCTGCGTTCCACCAGCCGGTCGTCCGCCATCGTCCGGTCCACCGGCAATACCATCGCTGCAACGCAGCCACCCCGGCGGCCGCGTACGCGCCGAAGTCAGGCTGCGCGGTCACTTGAGCGTCTCATCGCAAACCGCCCAGGTAGCTGGCGGCCGCGCAGACGAGGGCTGGAAGCGGCGCAGCCGGAGGCTGTTGGACACGACGAACACCGAGCTGAACGCCATCGCCGCGGCCGCGATCAGCGGGTTGAGGTAGCCGGCGGCAGCTACCGGGATAGCGGCGATGTTGTAGGCGAACGCCCAGAACAGGTTGCCCTTGATCGTGCGCAGCGTGCGCCGCGACAAGCCGATCGCGTCTGGTATCGCAAGCAGGTCGCCGCGGATCAGGGTGAGGTCGGCCGCCTCGATGGCGGCGTCCGTGCCGGTGCCCATGGCAAGTCCGAGGTCGGCCTGGGCCAGTGCAGCAGCGTCGTTCACGCCGTCGCCGGCCATCGCAACGACGCGGCCTGCTTCCTGCAGGCGCCTGATGACGTCGGCTTTGCCCGCCGGCATCACGCCGGCGATGACCTCGCCGATCCCCACGACAGCGGCCACACTCTCGGCGGCCCGCCGGTTGTCGCCCGTGAGCAGCACCGGCCGCAAGCCCATGCCCACCAGCTCAGTCACTGCCTGCGCGGAGGTCGGCTTCACCGTGTCGGAGACGATCAGCACGCCGCGGGCCTCGCCGTCCCAGCCCGCGAAGACCGGAGTATGCCCGGCGGCCTCGGCTTCCTCGGCCCGGGCGGCCAGGCGGGCCGGCATGGGCCGGCCCCAGTGGTCCTCCGCCCAGTCCCGGCGGCCTGCAACGACGGCGTGGCCGTCAGCGAGTCCGGTGACGCCCAGGCCAGCGTGGCTGGCGAAGTCGGCCACCGCCGGCAGGCTCGCCCCGAGCCTGTCCTTCGCGCCGGCCGCGATCGCAGCGCCGATCGGATGGCCGGAGGCCTGCTCGACTGCCGCGGCCAGCCGCAGCACGTCCGCCGGTTCCTCGCCGGCGGCTGCGGTCACGTCGACGAGCGACATCTTCCCCGTCGTGATGGTGCCGGTCTTGTCGAGCACCACAGTGTCGATGACGCGTGTGGACTCCAGCACCTCAGGGCCCTTGATCAGGATCCCGAGCTGCGCGCCGCGGCCGGTGCCGGACAGCAGCGCGGTGGGCGTGGCCAGGCCCATAGCGCACGGGCACGCGATGATGAGGACGGCGACCGCGGCGGTAAACGCGGCGCCGGCGGTCTCACCGGCAGCCAGCCAGCCGACCAGCGTCAGCAGCGAGACAAGAAGGACAACCGGAACGAAGACGGCGGAGATGCGATCGGCCAGCCGCTGCACCGGTGCCTTGCTCGCCTGGGCGTCCGAGACAAGCCTGGTGATCTGGGCGAGCTGGGTGTCGGCGCCGACTGCGGTGGCGCGGACTACGAGCCGGCCGCTGATGTTCACGGTCGCGCCGGTGACGTGGTCGCCCGCGGCAACCTCGGCCGGGACAGGCTCCCCCGTCAGCATCGAGATATCGACGGCGGAGCCGCCTGCTTCCACCACGCCGTCGGCGGCGATCTTCTCGCCCGGCCGGACGACGAACCGCTCCCCCACGGCAAGCTGGACCGCCGGGATCCGCTCCTCGCGGCCGTCGCGCAGCACCGCGACATCTTTGGCGCCGAGGTCGAGCAGCGCCCGCAGCGCAGCGCCCGCCCGGCGCTTCGCACGCGTCTCCAGCTGGCGCCCGAGGAGCACGAGTGCGGTCACTCCTGCGGCGGCCTCCAGGTAGATGTCGCCAGTGCCGGCGCCTCGGGCCAGCAAGCTGAAGCTCATGTGCACACCGGCTGCTCCGGCCGTGCCGAAGAAGAGCTCGAACAGTGACCATAGATAGGCAGCACTGACTCCGGCGGAGATCAGCGTGTCCATGGTGGCGGTCCCGTGCCACACGCTGGCCAGAGCAGCCCGGTGGAAGGGCCACGCCCCCCATACCGCTACCGGGGTGGCCAGCGCCAGCGAGACCCATTGCCAGTTCGGGAACTGCACCGAGGGCACCATCGCCAGTACTACCACCGGGATGGCGAGCGTCACCGACACCACCAGCCGACGGCGTAGCGCCGTGCTCTCGTCCTTATCACCCGGCGGCCGCGTGCTCGGCGCGGCGGCATCCTCTGTTGCCCGCGCCAGCGCGGCGGTGTATCCGGCCTTCGCGACGGCCGCGAGCAGGTCATCCGCGCTGACCGTGCCTGGGACGCTGACCCGCGCGGTCTCAGTGGCAAAGTTGACGGCCGCCTGGACCCCTGCCAGCTTGCTGAGCCTGCGCTCGATCCGCACCGCGCACGATGCGCACGTCATCCCGGAGATCGTCAGCTCGACGCTGCGCAGCGGGCCGTCCGCCCGCAGGCCGACCGGGTCAGCGGTTACAGCGCTCACAAGCCTGACCTTTCCTTCAATTGACCGGATCGGTGCTCAGGCGCCAACAAGGCGGTACTCGCCGGCCTCGGCCAGCGCGGCGGCGACCGCCTGGCGGTCCAGCGGCGGGTCGGCTGTCACGGTCACCAGCGACTCACCTGCGGGGACAACCTCGATTCGGATAGCGGACACGCCGTCTAGCCGGGCGAGCTCCGCCGTCACCGCGCGCGCGCAATGATCACAGGTCATGCCTGCCACCTCGAACGTCGCACTGCCTGTGGTGGCACTGCCTGTCATCGTGCTCCTTCGCAGCCGAGCCATTACGACCGCACCAGCCGGGCGACCGCATCTGACGCCTCACGGATCTTGACGTCGGCGGACTCACCGCCCTCGGCGATCGCCTGTGCAACACAGTGCCCGAGGTGCTCTTCGAGCAGGCCGAGCGCCACTGACTCTAGGGCCCTGGTAGCCGCCGAGACCTGGGTGAGGATGTCGATGCAGTACTTGTCTTCCTCGACCATTCGCGCTAGCCCGCGTACCTGTCCCTCGATCCGTCGCAGACGCCGCAGGTAGTCGGCCTTGTTGTCGGTGTATCCGGGCACGGTGCTGGCGGTCACGCTGCCTCCCCTAGGTCTCCAGCCAACATACCATACCCCCGGAGGGTATCTGAGGACTGAGGCCTTGAGGACTGAGGACGTCCAGGTCGGCCGCTGGGGCCGACCTGGACGTCGTGGTCAGACGAGGTCGAACCGGTCGAGGTCCATCACCTTGTCCCACGCAGCGACGAAATCGGTCACGAACTTCTGCTTGGCGTCATCGCTCGCGTAGACCTCTGCCAGCGCGCGCAGCTCGGAATTGGACCCGAATACGAGGTCGACACGGCTGCCGGTCCACTTGACCTCGCCGGTGGCGGCGTCGCGGCCTTCGAACGTGTGTGCGTCCTCGGACGTGGCGTGCCATGTCGTGCCCATGTCGAGCAGATTGCCGAAGAAGTCGTTGGTCAGGGACCCCGGCGTCGTGGTGAATACGCCGAGCGGCGACTGCTGGAAGTTCGCGCCCAGGACGCGGAGGCCGCCGATGAGGACCGTCATCTCCGGGGCGCTCAGGGTGAGCAGGTTCGCCCGGTCGATCAGCAGGTATTCCGGCGGCAGCCGGTTGCCCTTTCCGGCATAGTTGCGGAAGCCGTCGCTGGTCGGCTCGAGCGGGGCGAACGATTCCGCGTCGGTCTGGTCCTGCGACGCGTCCGCCCGGCCAGGCCTGAAGGGCACCTGGACGTCGAAACCGGCGTTCCTGGCGGCTTGCTCGACAGCCGCACCACCAGCCAGCACGATCAGGTCGGCGAGCGAGACCTGCTTGCCGCCAGTCTGGCCGGCGTTGAATGCCTCCCGGATGCCCGCCAGGGCGGGGAGCACCGTCGCCAGCTGGTCGGGGTCGTTGACCTGCCACCCGTTCTGCGGCTCGAGCCGGATGCGCGCGCCGTTGGCGCCGCCGCGCTTGTCGCTGCCACGGAAGGACGAGGCCGACGCCCATGCCGTGGACACCAGCTGGGACACCGACAGGCCAGCGGCCAGGATCTGGTCCTTGAGAGCGGCGATGTCGCCGGCGTCGATGAGCTGGTGGGTCACCGCGGGCAGCGGGTCTTGCCAGATCAGCGACTCGGCCGGGACCTCCGGGCCGAGGTAGCGGGCGATCGGGCCCATATCGCGATGGGTCAGCTTGAACCATGCGCGGGCGAAAGCATCCGCCAGTGCATCCTGGTCCGCCATGAAGCGCCGGGAGATCGGCTCGTAAATCGGATCGAACCGCAGCGAGAGGTCGGTGGTCAGCATCGTCGGGACGCGGCGCTTCGATGGGTCGTGCGCGTCCGGGACGGTGGCGGCCGCGGCGCCGTCCTTCGGCTGCCACTGGTGCGCACCTGCCGGGCTCGTGGTTAGCTCCCACTCATAGCCGAACAGGATGCGGAAGAAGCTGTTGTCCCAGGTGGTCGGCGTGTTGGTCCACGTGACTTCGAGACCGCTGGTGATCGCGTCGCCGCCCTTGCCGGTGCGGTACGTGCTCTTCCAGCCGAGGCCCTGCTGCTCCAGCGGGGCAGCCTCAGGATCGGGGCCGACCGCATCCGCAGGGCCGGCGCCGTGCGTCTTGCCGAAGGTATGACCGCCCGCGATCAGGGCCACCGTCTCCTCGTCGTTCATCGCCATCCGGCGGAACGTCTCGCGGATGTCCCTGGCCGCGGCGAGCGGGTCCGGGTTGCCGTTCGGGCCTTCCGGGTTGACGTAGATGAGCCCCATCTGGACTGCGCCGAGGGGATTTTCGAGGTGCCGGTCGCCGGTGTAGCGCTCGTCGTCGAGCCAGGTGGTCTCGGGACCCCAGTAGACGTCGTCTTCGGGTTCCCAGACATCCTCGCGACCGCCGCCGAAGCCGAAGGTCTTGAAGCCCATTGACTCCAGCGCGACGTTGCCGGTGAGGATCATGAGGTCGGCCCACGAGAGCTTCTGACCGTACTTCTTCTTGACGGGCCACAGCAGCCTGCGGGCCTTGTCGAGGCTGACGTTGTCAGGCCAGCTGTTGAGCGGCGCGAAGCGCTGCTGACCGGAACCTGCTCCGCCGCGGCCATCGCTGATGCGATAGGTGCCCGCACCGTGCCACGCCATCCGGATCATAAGCGGGCCGTAGTGGCCGAAGTCCGCTGGCCACCAGTCCTGGGATGTCGTCAGCACCTCCGCTATGTCGCGCTTCACGGCGGGGAGGTCGAGAGTCTTAAACGCCCGGGCGTAGTTGAACTCCTCGCCCATGGGGTTGGCTACGGCCGGGTTCTTGGCGAGGATCTTGAGGTTGAGCCGGTTCGGCCACCAGTCGCGGTTGGCGTCACCCATGGTCGGGTGCGTCCGGCCGTGGATGACTGGACAGCCTCCGCTCTCAGGGGTCGCGCCCTCGACATCGACTGGATCATGGTTCTCAGACATGGGAATCCCTCCGGATTAGGCGCATGACGGCGCTTACGAACTGCGGGCGGTAGAACAGTCAGGGCACAGGCCCCAGTAGACAACCTCGGCCTCGCCGATCGAGAAGCCGTGGTCATCAGCAGCTGTCAGGCACGGCGCCGCGCCGACGGCGCAGTCGACGTCAGCGACGACGCCGCACGACCGGCACACGACGTGGTGATGGTTATCGCCGACACGTCCCTCGAAGCGAGCCGGGCTGCCAGCCGGCTCGATGCGGCGTACGAGTCCCGCGGCGGTGAGCGCGTGGAGAGCCTCGTACACGGCCTGAAGGGAGATATGGCGTACGCGATCGCGGATCCCGGACGCGATCGCCTCGACGCCGAGGTGATCACCATCCCGGACGGTCTCAAGCAGCGCGACGCGGGCGGCGGTCACCCGCAGGCCGGCACCGCGCAGCTCCTCGGCGATAGTCACAGCCTGGGATGCGGTCATCGGGACCAACCTGTCTGCGTAAACACGAATGGTGCAAGACAACGAATGATGCAACTCTACTGCCGGCGTCTCTGCTGCCGCATCGGGGGGAGCCCGAAAGCCAGGGCGGATCCCTCGCCTGGCAGCGCGCTGGCCCGGCGGCCATACTTGTCAGCATGGTTGACGACACAGCGCGGGATCGGGCCATCTATCAGGCGCTGAAGGCAGCCGATGAAGTTGCAGCAGCCCTTCAGACGCACTTGATCGAGGAGCACGGGGCGGAGCCTGAGCGCGCCGCGACGCAGAGCAATTCGACAAACTCCCTCAAGCTCCTGCGGCAGGCTCGTGAGCGGCTTGGCCAGGGACTGCGAGCGATTGAGGCCGACAGCATCGCCGAGTCCGACGGGATCTCACTGCGTAATCGGTGACGCTGTGCAACCGGTGACGCTGTCCTGCCCCTCCGCCTGTCAATGCTGCTCCCACCACGGCAGGCGCGGCCGCCCATTGCCGCTCGTGGTCGGAGCCGCCGCCACTGGGGCGGCCGGCGCAGTCTGACGCGCC
>Ga0210389_10003313_pt1 | contig 12569 bp, 12 predicted proteins | sample IncBWH28OmetaG_FD_160127 | JGI IMG/M metagenome (GOLD analysis project Ga0210389, IMG submission 160127) | Forest soil microbial communities from Barre Woods Harvard Forest LTER site, Petersham, Massachusetts, United States - Inc-BW-H-28-O ...
CTGGCTGTGGACGCCGTGGTCGCCGACCTCGTCAAGAACTCCAAGAAGGTCACCTCGAACGAGGAAATCGCCCAGGTCGGCACCATCTCCGCCAACGGCGACGCCGAAATCGGCAAGTTCCTCTCCGATGCCATGAAGAAGGTCGGTAACGAGGGCGTGATCACGGTCGAAGAAGCCAAGTCGCTGGAGACCGAACTCGAGGTCGTCGAAGGCATGCAGTTCGACCGCGGCTACATCTCGCCCTACTTTGTCACCAACGCCGACAAGATGCGCGTTGAAATGGAAGATGCTTACGTCCTCGTCAACGAAAAGAAGCTATCTCAGCTGAATGAATTGCTTCCGCTGCTGGAAGCCGTGGTGCAGAGCGGTAAGCCGCTTGTGATTATCGCGGAAGACGTCGAGGGCGAGGCTTTGGCTACCCTGGTCGTGAACCGTCTCCGTGGCGGCCTGAAGGTCGCGGCCGTCAAGGCGCCGGGCTTCGGCGATCGTCGCAAGGCCATGCTGCAGGACATCGCGATCCTGACCGGTGGTCAGGCGATCAGCGAAGATCTCGGCATCAAGCTCGAGAACGTCACGCTCGCCATGCTCGGTCGCGCCAAGAAGGTGATGATCGACAAGGAAAACACTACCATCGTCAGCGGCGCCGGCAAGAAGGCCGACATCGAGGCGCGTGTGCAGCAGATCAAGGCGCAGATCGAGGAAACCACCTCGGACTACGACCGCGAGAAGCTCCAGGAGCGTCTGGCCAAGCTCGCGGGCGGCGTCGCGGTGATCCGCGTCGGCGGTGCGACCGAGGTCGAGGTGAGGGAGCGCAGGGATCGCGTTGATGACGCGATGCATGCGACCCGTGCGGCGGTTGAGGAAGGCATCGTTCCGGGCGGCGGCGTCGCCCTCCTTCGCGCCTCCGAGCACCTCAAGGGCATCCGCGCCAAGAACGACGACCAGAAGACCGGCGTCGAGATCGTGCGCAAGGCGCTGTCCTATCCAGCCCGTCAGATCGCGATCAACGCAGGTGAAGACGGTTCGGTGATTGTCGGCAAGATCCTGGAGAAGGAGCAGTATGCCTACGGCTTCGACTCACAGACCGGCGAATATGGCAACCTCGTTACCAAGGGCATTATCGACCCGACCAAGGTCGTGCGTGTGGCGATCCAGAACGCGGCTTCGGTCGCGGCGCTGCTGATCACCACCGAAGCTATGGTGGCTGAAGTTCCGAAGAAAAACGCAGGTGCTGGCGGCATGCCTGCGGGTGGCGGCGGCATGGGCGGTATGGATTTCTAAGTCCAACCGTTCAGAGCTCGTTTAAATAAGAAAGGCCCGGCAGCAATGCCGGGCCTTTCTGCTTGGACCAGAGCGTTTCTGGCTAAGTAAAATCCAGTTAAGCAGTGTGCATTCATTCTTCATGGAGCGCGACGCGGAAAAAGGGAACGCCGCGATTGTGAGGACCGCGCAATCCGGATTGGCATGATGTAGCCGATGTTCGATTGGTGCGAAACCATGCAGCACAAAGCGACGCACGAGATATTCCGCAAGGGTCAAGGCAACGACACCACCGGCGAAAAGCACAGCGTCAGAACTCATTCTGAGCTGCGAAATTGCTAGCAGGACGATTGCGAGCAAGGACGCTACCAGCATTTCGCCGAAATAGACGATGGCGGTCATGGGCCCATCCGAGGCGCTGCGCAGACGCGCCGCCCCGGGCGAATTCCGGCGGCGTGATACCGGCGGTCCAACCCCCTATAGAAGGTCGCCCTCCGATGATAATGGTTTTGCGCTGGGCGTGTTCCGCAATTAGCCAGCCTATCCGACAAATCGGGCGAGACCCTCCTCACCTGCATCGCAATTTTCGCTGCCGCACGCTACTTTGCGATGCAGAAGAAGGCACGCCCTGAATGGCAAAGACCCTACTTTCGATGCAGGATTTGCGGTGGCGGGCATTGGCAGAAATCCGGAAGCAACCGGGTTGCTCGGACGTTCAGGGCATCGCAATCAATCGCGTCTCAACGGACCGCCTGGCACGCTATTTCTGAATAGGTTTTACCAAGGTGCAAAGGTGGGACAGTTTGCTTCCGTAACGGCGAGACAATGTCCGCGCTAAACTTTCTTGATCGGCAGCGTTCCACCTTTCAATAGGCCGCTGCGGCCGCTCGGTGGATCGAGATGAAGAGGCCGCCGAATGAGCGGCCTTACTTTGCTTCGTCCTTGACGATTACAGTCAGGCTCTCAAGTTGGTGCGCGAGAGCCGTCCAGCTACGGGAAATGCCCAACAGCACGGCGGAGCGGCGGGCCGAAATCTTCGGGTCCATTCCCAGTATTTTGTATTCCACGGCGTGCGTTTTGCATTGTTCGATTGTTGGCATGTCGCACTCCCTTGTGAGCCATAGCCTTGGCCTTTCTCTAGGCCGGCTCCAAAACGGTGTAAGTGCACGAGTGCGCACAGCACGCACAAGACGCCAATTGGCCGCACCGCCGAGCACGGACTGGGCGTGCGCCCCTCATTTCGGTGGTTGAAGCTCGCCTTTGAGCCAACCGGCCGCCTCGACTGTCGTGAGAGGATCAGGCCGGTCGCACTGCTCGCACCGTAGCGAGCGCGGTCCCTTGCCACCAGGAGACAAGGCGAGCCTCATCAGTGAACCGCACTGCGGGCATCTGATCGCTCTGGGTGTCTGCTCCATGGCATGGAATTTTAATTTCCGGAAACAAAGGGCGTCAATTCTAAAAACTCGACGCCGAGGGAAAAATCCTTTCGCATTGGTATCTTTTGTCGCAGCCGCGAAAAATCTCTTGCCTACGTCCGATGCCGGACAGACGGATTGCCAACTATTTCCCAATAATTTCGGGAGAGTAGCGAGTGAGGAAACAGCGATGGGCACAATTGGAGCGGTTTTTCATCCAGAGCTAATCAAACTGATGAAAGCGGTCCTCGACGATGCTGTGGCGACGCTTCCGGACGCGAAGCGCACATCGACTATGACGGCCGAAATTGCCTCGCAAATTTTAGCTTGTGCCGCCAAGGGCGAACGGGACCCGGAAAAACTAAAAATTACCGCTCTGTCGGCGGTGGTCGAGTGTTCGCATTATTCGCACGACATCTCGCCTGAGCGGCGTGCGGTTTGAGGACGGTAGCGCGCTAGGTATTGCCGTGGAAGACCTAAAGGCAACGCTCGAAAAGTTGCTGACCGATGCCGAGGATTGCGCCCTCATTGCTAAGCTTGCCGGTGACGCAAAGAAGCGCGATCTCTTCAATCGTTTGGCGACGGACCTACGTCGCATGGCAGTCGATGTTGAGGCCATGATTGCGTTTAAGCGAGCGCGGCCGACGGGCGACATTGAGAAACGTCATAGTGGTGAAAAACAAGGTGAGCGTGATGAATTTTTCGACCGCCAAGGATGAAACTCTACTCGCCTTCTACGAAAGTGTTCGACGCCAACTTCAAGCCGACATTCACTCCGGCGGGCGTTATCGTCTTGTCGGCGAGGCAGCGAGGCGATACGCCGACACGCTTCGCGAGGAAATGGATCGCCGACAACTGAGATTTACGCCGATTGATTGGCATCGATAAAGGGCCTCACGCTGGAAGGATTGCGCCCTGTGGCCAGTCGCGCGCTTTCCGAGATGTCGAGATGCCGATGGGTGGAACCCAGCAGGCGAGAACTCACCATATGGCCTAGGCGGGTTGGTCTACCTTCCCCTTTCGATTGAGAAACGCGCGTATTCCGGCCTTCGCCTCGGGCGCCGCCTTCGTGATGGCCGACATGAGGGCTTCGGTCAAAAAACCCGTCTCGTAGCTCGCATCGGCGATCCGCGGCAACGCATGCATCACAGCGAAATTAGTGAGCTCCGCATTCGCAGCGACCTTCTGTGCCAGTTCAAGACCTTTATCGAGCCCCTGCCCTTCGGGAACGATATACTGACTTATGCCGATGTGCTGTCCTTCCGCAGCGTCGTAAGTACGGCCGGTCAGCAACATGTCGCTCATGCGTGACATCCCGATGAGCCTCGGAAGACGGACCGATGCACCACCACCGACAAAGATTCCGCGCTGAGCCTCGGGCAATGAATAGAACGCCGAGCGCTCCGCCACTCTGATGTGTGCGGTGCAAGCGAGTTCCAAGCCTCCTCCGATGACGGCGCCCTGCATCACCGCAACAACGGGCACGGAGCCGAATTGAATGCGCTCGAAGGCACGATACCAAAGCATCGAATAGCGGATGGTGTCGATGGCCGAGTTGTCGGGCGACAGCTCGGTGAGATCGAGTCCGGCGCAGAAGTGGTCGCCGGCGCCGTGGATGACCACCACCTTCACCCCGGTGGGGACATCGCCGAAGAACTGTTCAAGCTGACGAATGGCGCCCTCGTTCAGCGCATTTCGCTTTGCCGGCCGGTCGAGCCGCAGAACGGCAATCTCATTTTGCCTAGTGATCTGCACCAATTCGCTCATGCTTACCCTCTTTACAGTCCGACGCCCTGCATATTTCGACGGCAAGCACCACGAACAACGGGACACCGGCTCGACAACATCCAAGGCACCTAGTTTATGAAGCGCGACTGGCCCGCCCAGAACGGAGCGCGCAGATTTTTCTTGTCGATCTTCCCGCTCGCCAAGCGCGGCAACTCGTCGACGAACTTGAATTGGCGCGGGCGCTTGTAGCCGGCGATCCTGTCGCAGCAATGCGAAGTCAAGGCGTCGGCGTCAGGCGCGCTCCCGGGCGCCGGAATGACGATCGCCATGACGGTTTCGCCCCACTCACTGTCCGGCACGCCGATAACCGCGACCTCGCCCACATCCGGATGCGACCTAAGGGCGTCCTCGACTTCGCGCGAGAAGACGTTCTCGCCGCCTGTCACGATCACATCCTTGGCGCGGTCCACCAGGAACAGGAAGCGCTCGCGATCGAAATAGCCCATGTCGCCCGTGCGCAGCCAATCGCCAACGAAGCTCTGCTCGTTAATGCCGGCCGCGCCCCAATAGCCTTGCGTCTGCCCAGGGCTGCGGACGAGCACTTCGCCGATTTCGCCTTGCGCGCAGTCCGTGCCATCCAGCGTGGCGATGCGAACCTCGGTGCCGAGGAACTCCTGGCCGGCTGATGCCAGCCGGCCGGTCTGTACGTCTGTGCCGTCCGTCACATGCTGGTGCGGCTTGAGGACCGTGCACACGGGGCATTCGGTCATGCCGTAGATTTGCGTGAATACCGGGCCGAACGCCGCCAACGCCCGCCGCAGCAGCGGCACGGGCATCGGCGACGCGGAATAGTGGATCGAGCGCAGGCTCGATTTGTCCGCCGCCTCGAAGCCCGGCGTGTCGAGAAGGCGCTGGATCAGCACCGGCGCCATGTGCAGTGCGGTGACGCGCTCGCGCGACAAAGCGCGCAATACGGCTTCCGGATCGAACTTGCGGTGGAATATAACCGCCGCCCCCGAGAGAGAGAACGCAAGCTGCTCGATCTTGGCGCCGATGTGGAACATCGGCATCACTAGCAACGCGACATCGTTACGCAGCACGCCACCTTCATGCGCCGTCATACGCGCCGCCTCGAACAGCGCGCCATGGGTCAGGATTGCTCCCTTCGGCTGGCCCGTCGTGCCCGAAGTATAGACGAGATGGACGATGTCGCTGGCGAAGACGTCGGGCTCCTCCAACGCCTCCGCTGACGACATAAGCGCCTCATATCGTTCCGCCCAGGCCGGAGAGTCTCCAATGCAGATCAGACGAAGATCACCGAAAGACGTTCTGAGGCGCTCGACGACCTGCGAGAATTCCGCTTCGAAAAACAGTGCCTCCGCTTGGCAGTCGGCGAGGACAGCGCCGATCTCGGCTTCGGCCAAGCGCACGTTGATGCCGACGCCGATCGTACCCGCCCACTCGCATGCCGCCTGGATCTCGAGGAATTCCACACAATTGAAGGCCAGGATAGCGACGCGCGCACCTTTTCCGGCGCATGCGCGCAAAGCGCCCGCGAGCATACTCACGCGGCGCGCCAGCGCGGAATGCGTGAGGCTGCGCGTTTCGTCCTTGACCCCGAGGCCGTCGGGCGAAAGTCGCGCATTCCGCGCGATGATGTCGGCGAGGGTCATAGCCGCGCTACGATACGTCACGCTATGTTTCATTTCTTTGGCAGGTAGGACGTATCGACGAACTGGCTCCCATCGACATTGGCCGGCAGATTCTGCGAGGCGGCCACGACCTTGTAAGTCTCCTCGAGCTGGCCCGGATTGAAATAGCCGAACCCGTCGCGCTTGGTCTGGTCGTTGAACATGTACTGGAACTGCGTCTTCAGCGTGCCGACGGTGTCGTCGACGTCCGTTTCCGGATTCATCTTCTTGTGGAGCTCCGCGGCTTCCTCGATATGGTCCTGCGCCCACAGGTAGGACTTCTGCAGCGCGGCGAAGAACCGGCGCGTCAGGTCGGGATGCGCCTTCACGAACTCCTCGTTACCGTGGATGCAATAGGCATAGATCTTGAAGCCATAGTCGGAAAAGGGAATGATCCTGATCTTCTTACCCTGCTTCTCCGCCATTTTGTTCTGATAGTACCAGTTGATCGCAAACAAGGTCGCGCCATCAACCTTGCCGGCGATCAGCATGGGCGCCAACGCCCCCGCATCGACCGTCGTCCATTTCACCGAAGCCGGATCAATGCCGTTCATCTTGGCCACCAGCGGGAAATAGAGATAGTGGCTGTTGCCGGGGCTGGTCGCGAGGCTCTTGCCTGCGACGTCTCTCAGGCTCTTGATATTGGAATCATCGAGAACGAAGAGCGCGTGCGGCGACACCGTCTGCAGCGACATCATGCACTTCACCGGCGCATTGGTGCGCTGACGGGCCGTCATCACCGCCGAGATGTCGCCGTCACCGAACGGCGCCACGCCCGCCGCCACTTTGTTTACGGCATCGCCCGAGCCATGCCCGCTTGTCACCGACAGATCGATGCCCGCTTCCTTAAAAAATCCTTTCTGAATGCCGGCCGAAATCGGCGCATATTCGCCGCTCGGAATCCAACTGTATTGGAACAGCAGATTGTCCTCAGCGAAGGCGGCATGCGCCGAAAGGGACATCAGCGAAGCAAGAAAAAACTTACGGACGGCCGACATCGAGGTCTCCTCTTCTTGCCGTATTAACTAGCGATCCGCGGAGTGCTGGTGGACCAGGGAAAGAACACTCGTTCGACAACGACGACGGCCTGGAAGAGAGCTATTCCCATCATTGACAGAATGATCATGGCGCCCCAGGCGACCGGCGTTTTGAAGAACGCCATCGATGTCGAGATGAGGTACCCGAGGCCCTGGTTAGCCGCGACGAACTCGCCGACCACGGCGCCGACGACCGACAGCGCGATGGCGACCTTCAAGCCACCGAAAACAAACGGCACTGCGTAGGGGAGGCTGATGCGCCAGATGAGCTTCCAGCGCGAGACCCGCAGCGAGCGCCAGAGCTCGATGAATTCCGGCGGCACCGATTGCAGCCCGGTCGCCGCCGCGACGACCAGCGGAAAGAAGGCGACCAGGAACGTCACCACCACGCGCGGCAGTTCGTTCGCGCCGAGCGCGATGATCAGGATCGGCGCGATCGCCACCTTCGGCACCGACTGCATCAGCACCAGAGCCGGATAGAGCGTGCGCGCCGCCGTCTCCGAGGCGGTGATCGCGATGGCCAACGGCAGGCTGATCACGACGGACAGCAGAAAGCCCAAGAGCACGGTGCGTAGCGTGGCCAACGTGTGCCACAGCACCACCGGCCCCATGGCAATGGTGTCGCGGGTGATCTCGCTTGGCGCCGGCAAGATGAAGTTCGGCACGCGAAGGACGCGGACGGCGCCTTCCCACAGGATGACCATCGCCACAAGAGAGAGGGCTGGCAGCAATACGTCACGACCGACGTCAGCCAACCCCCTTGCGCTAGTGGCCTTGCGTGCCCCGGCCTCCGAAAATGAGAGCGCGGATTCTTTGGGCACAGTCTTGGAACTCACTTGAAACCTCCTGCTGGAAGGAACGCGGACGCGGCAGTCGCACCGGAATCACTTCGGCGATGCGACCCGGGCGGGCCGTCATCACGGCCACGCGGTCCGCCAGCAAAACCGCTTCGGAAATCGAATGTGTGATGAAGATGATCGTCTTCGGACTTTCAGTCCAAACGCGCAGCAACTCGAGCGTCATCTCCTCGCGCGTCAGCGCATCCAAGGCGCCGAACGGCTCGTCCATGAGCAGGACGGACGGGTCGCCGATAAGGGCCCGGCAGATCGAGACCCGCTGCTGCATGCCGCCCGACAGCTCGCGTGGCGTATGCTGCTCGAAACCCTTCAGCCCGACCAGCGACAGCAGATGCATCGCGCGCGCGATGCTGTCCGGGCGCAGCGTGTTGGTCATGTTCAGCGGGAACAGGACGTTTTCGAGCACATTGGCCCAAGGCAACAGCGTTGGGGTTTGGAACACGATGCCGGTGTCGCGACGCGGCTCTAAGACACGCGCGCCATCGATCACGACCTCCCCGCCGCTCGGCTTCACCAGCCCGGCGACCATGCGCAGGAGGGTCGATTTCCCGCAGCCTGACGGGCCAACGATGGTGATGATCTCGCCGCGAGCGATGTCGAAGGACACGTCGCGCAGCGCCGCGACGTCGGCGCCGTGGCGCAGCGAGAAGGATTTAGAAATGCCTTGCAGTTCGATCATCGTGGCGGCACCGGATTCCACGCGCCGCAGGAGGGACCGAGGCGCCTTTTAATTGCGAACGATGGTAGCAAGACATGTGCCAGGGCGAAACGTTTTTTTGACCGTTTGGTCAGACTTTTTGAAAACGAAAAATCCGCTACTGCATGATTGATTGGCACGTTACTGGCGCAATTTGCAGCAGCCGGCTCGATCCCGCCCCGTCTTGCCCTCACCTTACCGTTTACCGTGCGCCCCTGCCGAGCTCTGGCTATGGCGGCTCGGACGATAGATGGATGTTAACAGAGTTTATATTAGTCGGCGACGCGCGGCGCCGCGAGCGGATCGGCGCGTCACCCCAGCGCAGCGGCCATCGCGCGGCCGCGCCGGAACCACGGCATCATTTGTGCATCGTGGAACGGAGCATGGCCAAATCGTGGGAATGCCTCCCTTCAGAAGTTGACCGGTCGGACAAGATTGGCGATGGTCGGGCCGCGCTGCAGGCCAGCGAACATTTTCACTTCATCGGGCGCATTTTCACTTCAGAGGGCGCAATGACCGGATCAGTGCATGTGATTTCGCACCCGCTGGTGCAGCACAAATTTACGCTGATGCGCCGGCGCGAGACCGCGCCTCCCGAATTCCGCGTGCTGATGCGCGATATGGGCACGCTGTTACTGTACGAGGCAACGCGCGATCTGCCCTTGCACGATGTCCAGATCAAAAACCCGCTGGTGCGCGCGCCGGCGCCGACTCTCGCCGGTCCAGACATCTGCCTGGTGCCGATCCTCCGCGCGGGCTTCGCGATAGTCGTGAGCATGCTCGACCTCATACCGTCGGCCGTGGTTGCGCATATCGGCCTCTATCGCGATCCGAAGACGCTGGAGGCGGTCGAATACTGCTTCAAGGCGCCCGCCAATCTGGCCGCCTGCAACACGTTCGTCATCGACCCGATGTTGGCCACCGGCCGTTCCGCGGCCGCCGCAGTCCGCCGGCTTAAGAACGCTTCGGTGTCGAAGCTCACGGTGATCTGCCTTTTGGCCGCGCCCGCCGGCATCACTGCCTTTCACGGCGAACACCCGGATGTGCCGGTCTATACCGCGTCGGTCGACTGGAACTCGACGGGCACGCCTACATCGTGCCGGGCCTCGGCGACGTCGACGATCGCCTGTTTGGAACGGGGTAGCCGGCGGTGACACACGCACGCAAAGGCGCCATCCGGCAAGCGAACGAGGCGAAGATCCTGCGCGCCGCCGAGCGCGTCTTTGCGCGAGCCGGATTCGCCGGAGCGGCGATCTCCGAGATCGCTCGTCTGGCCAAGATGCCGAAGCCAAACCTTCATTATTACTTCAAGCACAAGCGTGCCCTCTATCGCGCGGTACTGAACAACATCCTCCACCTCTGGCTCTCTGAGACCGACTCGATCCACGCCGACGCCGAACCGCGCGAAGCGATCGAGCAATATGTCCGCGCCAAGATGCGCTTCTCCTGGAATTATCCCGACGCGTCACGCGTGTTCGCTAATGAAGTCATTCATGGCGCGCCAGAGATTGGCCGCTACCTGCGCACCGACATGCGCGAACTGATCGACCGCAAGAGCGAGATGATCGAACGGTGGATCGCCGAGGGCCGCATGGCGCCGATCGCGCCGCGCCACCTGTTCTTCATGATCTGGGCAACGACGCAGACCTACGCCGATTTCTCCGCGCAGGTCGAGGCGGTTCTCGGCGCCAGGCGCATAAGCACGCAGGAACGCGCGCTCGCGGAAGAGCAGGTGGTGTCGATGATACTTCGCGCCTGCGGATTCTATTATCTACCGCTGGAGCGGAACGCGACCAGCACGCAGCCGGGCGATTCCAGTGCGGGAGACCACAAGCGCCGCCGCAAGGCCGCTCCGGATACGAAATCAACACCGTCACTGCTCGACAACTGACTGGAGAAAACGGCAATGGATCTCATCTTGCGGCACACGACGCTGCCCGACGGCCGGCGCGATCATGACATCGGCGTTCGCGACCAGCGCATCGTCGCCGTCGAGCCGGCGCTGCAAGCCACGGCCGCGCGCGAGATCGATGTCGCCGGCCAGCTCGTCTCCCCGCCCTTTGTTGACTCGCACTTTCACCTGGACTCAACGTTGAGCCTGGGGCGGCCGCGGCTCAATCAATCGGGCACGCTGCTCGAAGGTATTGCACTGTGGGGCGAGCTCAAGCCGCACCTGACGGTCGATGCGCTGATCGACCGCGCTCTCTGCTATTGCGACTGGGCAGTCTCGAAGGGCCTGCTCGCGATCCGCAGCCATGTCGATGTAAGCGATTCACGCCTGCTGGGCGTCGAAGCTTTGCTCGAGGTGAAGCGGCGCGCGAGCGCCTATCTGGATCTGCAATTGGTCGCTTTTCCGCAGGACGGCTATTTCCGTTCTCCGGACGCAGTCAGCAATCTCGAACGGGCGCTCGATATGGGCGTCGATGTGGTCGGGGGCATTCCGCATTTCGAATACACCATGGCGGATGGCGCCGCTTCGGTTCGCGCGCTCTGCGAGATCGCGGCGAAACGCGGCCTCATGGTGGATATGCATTGCGACGAGACCGATGATCCGAATTCGCGGCACGTGGAAACGCTCGCCACCGAAACGATCCGGTTCGGCCTGCACGGTCGCGTCAGCGGCTCGCATCTGACATCCATGCACTCCATGGACAATTATTACGTCAGCAAGCTGTTCGGCCTGATAAGGGAGGCGAAGCTTAACGTCATCGCCAATCCGCTGATCAACATCACGCTGCAAGGCCGTCACGACACCTATCCGAAACGACGTGGGCTGACGCGCGTCAAGGAGATGATGGCGCAGGGCATTCCGGTCGCCTTTGGCCATGATTGCGTGATGGATCCCTGGTACCCGCTCGGGACCGCCGACATGCTGGAGGTCGCTCACATGGGGCTGCACGTCGGCCACATGACCGGCGTAACCGAGATGGCGGCGTGCTTCGACGCCGTCACCGAAGTTCCGGCGCGCATCCTCGGGTTGCCGGGCTACGGCATCGCTCCCGGCCGTTATGCTGACATGGTCGTCCTGCAGGCCGGTAGCCCGTCCGAGGCAATTCGGCTCCGCGCCAATCGTCTCTTCGTAATCCGTCGCGGAAACATCATTGCTCAGACCCCAAAAGTCGAAACGCAGCTGGCGCTCGCAACAAGGCCCCCAAAAGTTGATTTGGGCAGTATCGAGTGTATCGTTAATGATTCTGCCAAGCGATTAGTGTCCAAATCGTGCTCGTAATCAACCTTGAAGTTCCGACAAAAGCATGTGCTGAGTATGGTTGTCGTCAAGCGAAATGCCGCTGCTCGCCGAGCGCGGCACCAGCGTCGCCCACAATCCGATCAGCAACATGAAATTGAAGAGCGGCGTCGCGCCGATGCGCGCGCTGTCCTGCGAAGGGGTGAACATCAGCCTCGGTTGTGACAATTCGAGCGCGGAGATTGCCAGAACATGTTCCAGGCATACTGCACGGACGGGCTGGCGGCACTGGACAATGCGGGCAGAAATAGCGCGCGCCATCGGCCAGGCGCTGCAGCCGGGACAATTCTCGAGCAGGGTCTCGGTTTCGATCATGGTCGCTGTTTCCGATGGCTGCGCTACGAAGTGCAAGCGCGACTCGCTCGGCCAGCCCGGCTCAGTTACAGACCTCGCTCGACCGCAGTCTTTCAAGACTGCCGAAACGCCACCGCAGCGGATTTTTTCATATCGGTTAAATACTGGCGGGCGGCCTTGCTTATTGCGCGAATGGCTTGCCAGGCCTCGGTGGCTTCCAGCCATGCTTTGGCTTCGCTGAATTTTGTGTACGCCCAGGCAAAGGCTGGAATTTTCATCAGCTTGTCCCGGGTAAGGCTGAACAGGCGCTCGACCAGCACGAGCTTTAGAAGCTCGCCGATGA
>Ga0210389_10003314_pt1 | contig 12568 bp, 11 predicted proteins | sample IncBWH28OmetaG_FD_160127 | JGI IMG/M metagenome (GOLD analysis project Ga0210389, IMG submission 160127) | Forest soil microbial communities from Barre Woods Harvard Forest LTER site, Petersham, Massachusetts, United States - Inc-BW-H-28-O ...
TGATTTAGTTTTCCTTCTTTTCCTTCTCTTAAACTACTTAAAATATTAGTGGTACTTCATCCTATTTATTTTTATAGATTTGTTTTCATTAAAAATTACACATGAAAAAAAGTATAGCTCTATCTGTTGCAACAAGCTTGTTGTTTGTAGCATGTAATAATAAACCATCTCAGGAAAAAGACACTACAGCTGCAAAAGCCAGTGTTGATAGTTTTTTGGTTGATTATAATAAACAATTTCAAAAATATTTAATCGCCTCTAACGAAGGGCAATGGAAATTAAACACGCATATTGTAGCAGGCGATACAGCTACCGAAAATGCTGCTGCCCGTGCCGATGAGGCTATGGCTACTTTTACCGGAGCAAAACTTCTTACAGAAACGGCGAAAGCTTTTTTAGATAAAAAAGATAGTTTACAGTTAAGTGATATACAAGTTCGCCAGTTAAAAGCCATTATTTTTAATGCTGGTGCAAACCCCGAAGCAGCAGGCGATATTGTAAAACAAAAAATTGCTGCACAAAACAAGCAAACAGGTTTGTTATATGGGTTTAAATTTACTTTAAACGGAAAAGAAATTACACCAAATGATATAGATGGTACGTTGGAAAAATCATCTAACGAAGCAGAAAGATTAGCCGTTTGGACATCAAGCAAAGAAGTGGGTAAGGTTTTAAAAACCGGCTTGGTTAATTTACGCGAGCTTAGAAATAAATCGGTACAACCATTGGGTTATGCTGATTTCTTTGCTTACCAAGCTTCTGAATATGGCATGAGCACAGATGAATTAATGACTACCACACGTGGTATGATTAAAGATATTTGGCCTTTATATCGCGAATTACACACTTGGGCACGTTACGAGTTAGCTAAAAAATACAACAAACCGGTACCCGATTATATTCCGGCACATTGGCTGCCTAATCGTTGGGGGCAAGAGTGGTCGCAGTTAGTTAAGGTAGAAGGTTTTGATTTAGAGCCGTATTTAAAAAAACAAGGTGCTGAGTGGATTGTAAAAAAAGGCGAAGAGTTTTATAAAAGTATTGGCTTTGACCCGTTGCCCGCAACTTTTTGGGAGCGTTCTAGTCTTTATCCTGTTCCGGCTAATGCAGGTTATAAAAAGAACACGCATGCTTCTGCCTGGCATATAGATAATGATAAAGATGTTCGTTCATTAATGAGTGTGGTGCCTAATACAGAATGGTGGAGCACTGCTTTGCATGAGCTTGGACATATTTATTATTACCAATCGTACAGCAACCCTGATGTGCCTATTGTATTACGTAGTGGTGCTAACCGTGCTTATCATGAAGCTTTTGGAACTATGATGGGCATGGCATCTTTACAAAAACCTTTTTTACAAGGTTTGGGTATGATGGATAAAAACCTACAAACCAATGATACACTTATGTTGTTGAAAGAAGCTTTAGAATATGCAGTTCACATACCATGGGGCAGCGGTACAATGACAGAGTTTGAGTATAACTTATATTCTAAAAATTTAGCACCCGACCAGTATAATAAATTGTGGTGGACTTTGGTAAAGCGTTTTCAAGGCATTGAGCCTGCTGAAGTGCGTGGCGAAGAATATTGTGACGCGGCCACTAAAACACATATTAATGATGATGCAGCTCAATATTATGATTACAGTATGAGTAATGTTTTATTGTTTCAGTTTCACCAACACATAGCACAAAATATTTTGAAACAAGATGCACATGCTACTAACTATTGGGGTAATAAAGATGTAGGTGCATTTTTACAACAGGTTATGAAACCGGGTGCTAGTGTTGATTGGAGAGAGCATTTAAAGAAAAGCATTGGACAAGATTTTTCGGCTAAGCCAATGCTTGAATATTTTCAACCACTAATGGCATATCTTAAAAAAATAAATGCCGGAAGAAAATATACTTTACCTGAACAACCGGATTTTAACTACTAAGGTTTTGCAAATTCGTTTATATAAAGGTGTAAAAATTAAAGCATTTCTTTTTATGTTGTGCTTTACACAGCTTGTGTTTTCTCAAGCTGTCCCTACACCTAATATACAACCGCTAGATGCTAAAAACGGCATTAATAAATTTAAGCTGTGCTCTTTTTTAGAAATACATAAAGTAAATTTAAAGGAAACACCTAACCCAAGTGATACCAGGGTGAAGTGGTACACCTATACCGGAACCGATGTGCCAACTGTGTTTGAGTATAAGGTAAAGCAAATAAATTTAGGCTACTACAAAAACAAGCTATTTAAAATAACTGTTCAGTTTGACGAAAAACAAGACGTAAAAACGGACGACATAAAAAACAAATTAGAGATGTTATTTGGCGTAGGTAAAGATTTATTACAAAATGCTGATGCTAAACAAAACGGCAAATATGTTTGGGAGGCAATAAAAGTATATTTGTGTTTTGAGTATAATGAAAAAGAAATTAGTCTTTATATGTATTCTAAAATATTAGAGAAACAGATTATATTAGACGAATTATAAGATTGAACGTGAATTCAATAAAAACCCCGCGAAACAAGCGGGATTTTTTTATTTATGCTTCCAAACATAAAGCAAGTATCTTTGCCAAATGAAGATAGATAAGTATATTGGACATTCAGGTTTTACATCAAGGCGTAAGGCTTGTACTTTAATTGATGAGAAGAAAGTTTTTGTGAACGGAAAACTGGCCAATTTTAGCACCCGCGTAAAAGATGGCGATGTAATTTTAATTGATGGTAAAACATTAGAACCAAAAGCTTTTGTACCAACTTATATTGTTTACAATAAACCTAAGGGTATAGAATGTACTACGGAGAAAATAGCTGACAATATTATTGATGCTATTGGGCATAAGGAGACCATTTACCCTATTGGTAGATTGGATAAAGATTCGGAAGGATTAATTATACTTACCAATCACAGTGAATTAATAGACAAAATCACAAACCCTGAATACGGACACGAAAAAGAATATATTGTTACTTTAAACTTACCTGTACGCAAACAGTTTTTAAAAGAGATAGAGGCCGGCATTGAAATACATGGCGAAAAAACTAAACCTTGTGTAGTAAGTTTAGAACCAAAAGCCAAACGAATTTTTAGAATTACATTAACGCAAGGTTTAAACAGACAAATACGCCGTATGTGCAACGCGTATGATTATCAGGTAATAAAATTACAACGAGTACGTGTTATGAATATAAAGTTAGGAAAACTAAAAGTAGGCGAGTGGCGCGATTTGACAGAAGATGAATTAATGGAATTATTTTTAGCCTTAAAATAAATAAAGCTAATGAAACAAAACATAGTACATGTTGCCATAGTTGTAGATGATTATGATAAAGCAATTGAATTCTATACAAAGAAATTACATTTTGCTTTAGTAGAAGACACCGTTTTAAGCGAAACAAAAAGATGGGTTTTAGTTGGGCCAAAAGGTACAGCGGGTTGTAATTTATTATTAGCTAAAGCAGCTAATGAAGAACAAAGTAGTAGAGTTGGCAATCAAACCGGCGGACGAGTTTTTTTGTTTTTGAATACAGATAACTTTAAAAGAGATTATCAAAATTTGTTGGATCAAGGAATTAAAATTGTAAGAGAACCCGTGGTAGAAAAATGGGGTACCGTTGCTGTTTTTGAAGATTTGTACGGTAACCTGTGGGATTTAATAGAGCCCTTCGCTAAATAAAACAACAAACCCAAGCAACATATCGCTACTTGGGTTTACTGAATAAATTATTTGAAATTTAGTTAATGGTCATTTCAAACGGAAGACGTGCTTGTACGCCTTTTGCTTTAATAATTCTTTGCGCATATTTTATATAATCGTAAAATATACCCAAGTTTTGTTGCAACACTTTTGTTTCTTCTTCGTCTTTTTTACCGTTTAATAAATCTTTAATCGGGTCTTTTTGTTTTGGTAAAGAAAGTAATTCATATTCGCCCTCTTTTAAATTAACTTTTTTAGCCGTGTAGTTAATGGCATCATTTATACCACCTAATTCATCCACTAATTTTATACCAATAGCATCAGCGCCACTCCACACTCGTCCTTGCCCAATGCTATCTACATCAGCTTGTGATATACCACGCCCTTCGGCAACACGTTTAGTAAATGTACTGTAAACCTGTTCAACACTTTTTTGTATGTAAGCAGCTTCTTGTGCAGACGCCGGACGGAATAAACTTCCTAAATCACTATGCTTGTTTGTGTTTACAGTATCTACATTAATGCCTAATTTTTCTGAAAATAATTTTTGTGCATTAGGCGATAATCCAAATACACCAATAGAACCTGTAACCGTATTTGGTTGCGCAAAAATTCTATCAGCAGCACAAGAAATATAATAGCCACCCGATGCAGCTACATCACCCATAGAAACTACAACCGGTTTTACTTTTTTGGCAAGGGTAACCTCACGCCAAATAACATCACTGGCAAGTGCACTTCCACCCGGAGAGTTTACGCGCAATACAATGGCTTTAATAGTAGTATCTAAACGAGCTTCGCGGATAGATTTAGCGGTTGATTCAGAGCCTATTTTATCTGCATCACCTTCTCCGCTCATAATTTCGCCAACGGCATAAATAACAGCTAGCTTAGCTTTCTTGTCAGATTTTTTGTCTTCTTCTTTATCTTCATCATCACCATGGCCTTTTTTGCTGATATGAGCATAGTAATCACCCAAGCTAACAAAGTTTATTTTTTGTTTTTCTTTTATGCCCAGTTTTTGTTTTAAAGCATCGGTTACTTCGTCTTTATATTTTAATTCGTCAACTAGTTTTAATTGCTGAGCATCCGCAGGGAAAGTAATTTTTAATTCATCAGCAATTGATTGAAGTTCGGCAACTGAAACGCCGCGTTGTTTAGATATGCCTTCTAACATGTGTATCCAAATACTATTTAAAAGTGTTTCTAACTGTAGGCGGTTTGGCGCACTCATTTTATCTAGCAAATAAGGCTCTACAGCACTTTTAAATTTACCATGACGAAACACCTGCATTTCTACATCTATTTTTTGTAACGCATTTTTGTAGTACATAATTTGAGCACTTAATCCTTTAAACATAAAGTCGCCTTCGGGATGTAAATAAATTTTATCGGCAACGCTTGCTAAGTAGTAACTTTTTTGCGAGTAACCTTCGGCATAAGCATATATAAATTTTTTACTGGCTTTAAATTGCAATAAACTATTGCGAACTTCTTCTAAGGTTGCAGAAGATGCTATAATTTCGTCATTCAAATCTAGATAAATGCCCTTAATGGCTGTGTCGGTTTCTGCTTTTTTAATCGATTTCATTAAATCATCTAAACCTGTACCGCTTTTGTTGCCAATAACATCACCTAAACCTAATTCAGCAAAAGGGTTACTTACACCACGTTCTTTAATAGGCTCTTTAAATTTTAGCAATAAAACCGAGTTTGCTTTTACACGCACTTCTTTTTCTTTGCCAAAATGAAATTGATGTTTAAAACTTGATACTATAATGGTGGCGAAAATAACGGTGCATAAAATGCCGGCTACTATAACACCTACTATGGCTCCGAAGAATGTTGAGAAGAAATTTTTCATGTGTTGATATTTATTGTTTTTTTGTTGTCATATGCTTTAGCCCTGTTATCTTTGATTTTAGTTAGAAAAACGGGGTTATTTCATATTTGTTAAATTAATTTGATACAAAAATAAAGCAGCTTACTATTTTTGATACAGAATTGTTATGAACGAAGTATATTTATGTTTGGGCGGTAATTTGGGTAATTGTTTAGTAACTTTTGAGCAGGTTTGTACACTTATTGAACAAACTGTAGGAAAGGTTAAAAAACAATCCTCGCTTTATCAGTCGCAGGCTTGGGGCATGGAGGGAGCACCTGATTTTTTAAATCAGGTTATTATGGTAGAAACCAAAATTTCGGAAGAGGAACTGCTGATTTTTTTGTTAGAAATAGAAAAAAAATTGGGTAGAGAAAGGACTGAGACAACTATGTACCAAAGCCGTTTGATTGATATAGATGTTTTATTTTTTAACAAAAAAATTATAAAAACAAAAACCTTGGAAATTCCGCACCCGAGATTGTATTTGCGCAAATTTGTGTTAGAACCCTTAAATGAAATTGCCCCCAATTTTATACACCCTGTACTTAATAAAAGTATTTCTGAACTATTAAAATTATGCCCTGATACCGGGCAAGTAAAAAAACTGAGTCATGTTATATAATTCTATCTGTATAGAAGGAAATATTGGTGTTGGTAAAACAACGCTGGTTAAAAAATTGGCTAAATATTATAAAGTCGATTCTTTTTTTGAAGAGTTTGATGAAAACCCCTGGCTGCCTTTGTTTTATAAAAAACCAAAAAATACTGCCTTAGCCTTAGAGCTTTCTTTTTTAACGGACAGGTGTAAACAGCTTTTGCAAATGGAGAAAGAGCATAATTCGAAATTAATTATAAGCGATTATTGTTTAGATAAATGTTTGTTGTTTGCCGAGGCTAATTTATCGAAACGTGATTTTGAAACATACCAGAAACTATATAATAGAATTTCAGCAACCATTAAAAAACCTGACTTAGTTGTTGTGCTTCATGCTTCGGTTGATACACTTTTAACTAATATTAAAAAACGTGGGAGGTCGTATGAGCAAAGCATTCAACCTGCGTATCTTAAAAAACTAAACAAAAGTTATCTTAATTTTTTTTCGAAAAATAAAGAATGCGTTGTTTTAAATATTTTTGTGGAGACAATAAATGATAAAGTTTATGAAAACATATTCCACGAAATTGTATCTTTCATTCAAATAAAACCAATATTTAAAGTAAACTCTATTAAACTATGAGTACGGTTAAAACTTGCACCTGGCCCGGTAACGATGAGCTAATGATAAAATATCATGATGAAGAGTGGGGAACACCCGGGCATGATGATAAAAAGCATTTTGAATTTTTAGTGTTAGATACTTTTCAGGCGGGTTTAAGTTGGAAAACAATTCTGTACCGAAGAGAACATTTTAGAAAAGCCTTTGCCAATTTTGATGCAAATAAGGTGGCTAAGTTTACCGAAAAAGATGTAGAAAAATTATTGCAGAACGAAGGCATCATTCGTAATAAATTAAAAGTACGCGGCACTATAAAAAACGCACAACTATTTTTGCAAGTGCAAAAAGAGCATGGCTCGTTCAATAAATATATTTGGCAGTTTACCAATCATAAAACGTTAGTGAACAAACGCAAATCAACCGGCGAAGTTCCGCCTTTTAGTGCCGAGTCTGATGCTATGAGCAAAGCTTTGAAAAAACTTGGTTTTACATTTGTAGGCACAACTATTTGCTATGCCTATATGCAGGCTGCAGGTATGGTTAATGACCATTTGGTTTCTTGTCATAGATATAAACATTGTAAGTAAATATATGTCAGAAACAAAACGCACACTTTCTTTATTAGATACAACTTTAATTGTTTCCGGGTCTATGATAGGTTCTGGAATTTTTATTGTGTCCTCCGACATGGCTCGCTCAGTAGGTGGTGCCGGATGGTTACTGTTATGCTGGTTACTTACTGGTGTACTTACTTTATTTGCTGCATTAAGTTATGGCGAGCTTGCCGGTATGATGCCAAAAGCAGGTGGGCAGTATGTATATATTAAAAAAGCCTTCGGGAGTTTAACTGCTTTTTTATATGGCTGGACAGTTTTCTTAGTTATTCAAACAGGTGTAATTGCGGCAGTAGCAGTAGCCTTTGCAAAGTATGTGGGTGTTTTTATTCCTTTTTTTAATGAGGATAATGTGTTACTTCAAATAGCTAATTTTAAATTAACCTATGCGCAATTACTGGCTATTGTATCTATTTCATTTCTAACATTTATTAATGCACGCGGTGTAAAAAACGGAAAAATAATACAACGTGTTTTTACATTGGCAAAACTTATTGCCTTGTTTGGTTTAATTGCGGTTGGATTGTATGCGGGCTTTACAAGAAACATTTTCTCTGAAAACTTTTCGGATGCATGGAAGGCCTCGTCTACTAATGGCTCAGTAACTACAATGCTAAGTGGGTCGGCTATTTGGGTGGCGGTTGGTGTTGCAATGATAGGCTCTTTATTTAGCAGCGATGCCTGGAACAACGTAACTTTTATAGCCGCAGAAATTAAAGAACCGCAAAAAAATATACCAAGAGGATTAATGTTGGGTACGTTTATAGTTACCGTAATTTATATTTTGGCTAATGTGGCTTACTTATGTTTACTTTCTATGCACGATATTCAGAATGCACCGCACGATAGGGTAGGAGCGGCCGCTATGGCTACTGTTATGGGAGGTAACACAGCTGTGTACTGCATGGCAGGTTTAATTGTGGTTTCTACTTTTGGTTGTAATAATGGTTTAATTATGGCTGGTGCCAGGTTATTTCAGGCTATGTCGGTAGATAAATTATTTTTTAAAAAAGCAGAAAACAATAATGGGTTTGGCGTACCGGGTTATGCACTTTTAATACAAGGTATTTGGGCAAGTATTTTATGCTTAAGCGGCTCTTATGGAGATTTGTTGGAGTACGCCACTTTTGCCTCTTTACTTTTTTATATGGTAACCATTAGCGCCATTTTTGTTTTAAGGAAAACAGAGCCCGATACCCCTCGACCATATAAAGCTTTGGGTTATCCGGTAGTTCCTTTGATATATATATTGCTAACGCTATTAATTTGTGTTGATTTGGTTTACAATAAGCCCGATAACACCGTAAAGGGTTTAATCATAGTTGCTTTGGGTATACCGGTTTATTATTTTATACAAAAAAGAACAAAACAGCAAAGTGTTTAACCGCATTTCGAAATACTTTACGCTTAATCGTCGTGAACGAAATGGAATGATTGCCATTGCAACCTTGCTTATTGTTTTATTGGTAGTTAAATATTTTATTATTTATAATTATAACCCAACTACCACCAATGTTAATGTAATTGCTTTGGATAGTTTAGCAACTGAACTAGCACCTAAACAGAAGCACACAAAAAATAATAGTAATTCCGATACTTTAATAACTAAAGAAATTAAACTGTATAATTTCGACCCGAATACTATAAGCTATAAAGAAGCTATACAATTGGGATTTCCTAAAAAAGTAGCGCATACATTAATTAATTATCGTAACAAAGGAGCTAAGTTTTATAATGCCGAAGGACTGAAAAAAGTTTATGGCATGACCGATGAGCTGTATGAAAAATTAGCGCCCTATGTGTCTATTAAAAAATAGCTTTGTTTTTAATCTCTGCACTCTCACAAGAAAAAATCTTTTGTAACTTGCAACGCTATGTATAAGTTATTTGTAAAGCCAATAGTATTTTTAATCAACCCCGAAAAAGCACACCATATAACTTTTGCTTTACTACGTTTTTTTCTAAGCATTCCGTTTGCAAAAAAAATAGCGACAACCATATTTGTAGTTAAATCAAATAAACTAAATAGAATAGTAGCTGGTTTAAATTTTCCTAATCCGGTGGGGCTTGCTGCCGGGTTAGATAAAAATGCCCTTGTTGTTGATGAACTGGCTTGTTTGGGTTTTGGCTCTATAGAAATTGGAACGGTAACTCCAAAAGCTCAGCCCGGTAATGATAAGCCACGTTTGTTTCGTTTGCCGAAAGATGAAGCTTTAATAAACCGTATGGGGTTTAATAACGATGGTGTAACTGAAGCGGCTATTCGTTTAGCTAAAAGAAAAAATAAAAGCATAATTATTGGCGGCAATATTGGAAAAAATAAAATTACCCCTAACGAAAATGCCACACAAGATTATATAATTAGCTTTCATGCTTTGTATGATGCGGTTGATTATTTTGTAGTAAATGTAAGCTCGCCTAACACACCTAATTTGCGAGAACTGCAAGAGAAAGAACCTCTTACTAATTTATTAAGCAGTCTTCAAAAAGAGAACTTAGCTAAAAAAATTCAAAAACCTATTTTCTTAAAAATTGCCCCTGATTTAACGGACACTCAATTACAAGATATAGTTGAAATTATTATTGAAACAAAAATTGCAGGCGTAATTGCTACCAACACAACCATATCGCGAGATAATTTACTTACACCCCAACAAGAAGTACAAAATATGGGAGCTGGTGGTTTAAGCGGTAAACCACTTACCGTAAGAAGCACAGAAGTAATTAAATTTTTACGTAGCAAGCTTGATAAAAAAATTGCCATTATTGGAGTAGGTGGCATACATAGTGCGCAAGATGCGATAGACAAATTAAATGCAGGTGCAGATTTAATTCAATTATATACAGGCTTTATTTATGAAGGCCCTGCGCTGATAAAAGCAATTAATAAACGTTTATTGGCAGAAAGCAAATAACATAAACGCTATTTAAGATTCTTCCTGATAAATGCTATTGAGTTTTTCATGGCATCATCAGCAAACTCTTTACTATATTTTGGATTGCTTGGGTTTGCAAATGCATGGTCGGCATCGTATTTTTTTACCCTAAGCATAGCAAACGTGTTTGTGGATGAGGGTTTTGCACAGCAAGATAATTGAGCGAAACCGTTGCTTGCAAATAAAAATGCTAAGCTTATAGTTGTAAAAATGTTTTTTATTGTTGTTTGTTTTGATGGCTAAGGTATCAGTATATAAAAATCAACTTTATTAAGATTTGTTAATGTAAATTAAAAAAGCCACTCGTTTAGGAGTGGCTTTCTGTTTTTTAATTTATTTTTCTTTTTGATTAAGATCCGCAAGCCTCGCAAGCATCCGGATTATCTAAAGAGCAGCTAATTTGTGCTTGCAATTCTTCTTCAGATAAAATGTGTGCTTGTCCGCGTTCTACTAATAATTGGTCTTCGTTGCCAAGTACAGTTACTTTTTCTAATAAAGCGCCTTGGTCAACTGTAAACTTAATAGCATCGGCTGCAGCTTTAGTACGTAAGTAGTACATGCCTGTTTTCAATCCTTTTTTCCACGAATAGAAATGTGCAGAAGAAAGTTTTGCAAAGTTGGCGTCTTGTATAAACAAGTTTAATGATTGCGATTGGTCAATAAACGCGCCACGGTCGGCAGCCATATCAATAATAGTACGTTGTTTAATTTCCCAAACTGTTTTGTAAATGTTTTTTATGTTTTCAGGAATTTCAGGAATGTTTTGTACCGAACCGTTGGCTGCAATAATTTTGTTTTTCAAATTATCATTCCACATACCAAGTTTTACTAGGTCTTTTAGTAAGTGTTTGTTTACTACAACAAACTCTCCGCTTAATACACGACGAGAATAAATGTTTGACGTGTATGGTTCAAAGCATTCGTTGTTGCCTAATATTTGTGATGTTGATGCAGTTGGCATCGGCGCCATTAATAAGGAGTTACGTACGCCATATTTTTTAATTTCTTCGCGTAAAACATCCCATTCCCAACGTGGACTTGGAGTTACATTCCACATATCTTGTTGAAAAATGCCTTTGCTTATTGGTGAACCAGGATATGTTTCGTAATGCCCGTCAATTTTCGCTAAATCTTTACTTGCTGTTAAAGCTGCATAATAAATAGTTTCAAAAATCTCCGTATTTAATTTACGAGCTTCTTCGCTTTCAAAAGGGTAACGCATTAAAATAAATGCATCAGCTAAACCTTGTACACCTAAACCAACCGGGCGATGACGCATGTTGCTGTTACGTGCTTCTGGTACCGGGTAGTAGTTTCTATCAATTACTTTATTTAAATTCTTGGTAGCTACATAGGTTACTTCAAATAATTTTTGGTGATCAAATTCTCCTTTTTCTAAATCAACAAAACGAGGAAGCGCTAAAGATGCTAAGTTACATACTGCTACTTCATCAGCAGCTGTGTACTCAATAATTTCAGTACATAAGTTAGATGACTTAATAGTACCTAAATTTTGTTGGTTTGATTTTGAGTTAGCTGCATCTTTAAATAACATATATGGGTTACCGGTCTCAATTTGAGATTCGATAATGGCACCCCATAATTCACGTGCAGGTATTTGTGTGCGAAAACGCCCTTCGCTTTCGTATTTAGTATATAGTGTTTCAAATGCTTCGCCGTGGCAATCACTCAAGCCGGGAGATTCGTTAGGGCACATTAAACTCCAGATACCTTCTTCTTCAACACGTTTCATAAATAAATCCGGTATCCAAAGTGCAGTAAACAAATCACGAGCACGCATTTCCTCTTTGCCGTGGTTTTTACGGATATCTAAGAAATGATAAATATCTGCATGCCATGGTTCTAAATAAACAGCGATAGAACCCTTACGTTTTCCACCACCTTGGTCAACGTAACGAGCTGTTTCGTTAAACACTTTTAGCATTGGTATAATTCCGTTTGATGTACCGTTAGTTCCTTTAATGTAAGAACCTGTTGCACGAACGTTATGAATGTTGATACCAATACCGCCTGCACTTTGCGAAATTTTAGCACATTGTTTTAATGTGTTATAAATTCCATCGATGCTATCATCTTGCATTTGTAATAAAAAGCAAGAACTCATTTGTGGTTTTGGTGTGCCTGCATTAAACAAAGTTGGTGTTGCATGTGTAAACCAACGCTCGCTCATTAGGTTGTAAGTTTCAATTGCTGCTGCA
>Ga0210389_10003317_pt1 | contig 12562 bp, 6 predicted proteins | sample IncBWH28OmetaG_FD_160127 | JGI IMG/M metagenome (GOLD analysis project Ga0210389, IMG submission 160127) | Forest soil microbial communities from Barre Woods Harvard Forest LTER site, Petersham, Massachusetts, United States - Inc-BW-H-28-O ...
CCGGCCAGGCTGAATTGATGACCACGATCAGGTGCTCTTCCGGAAAGACGGACAAGGTCTGTCCGAAGATGCCCTCGCCTTCGTAGCCGCCGGGAATGATCCACCAGAAGTAGCCATAAGGCGGACTGGCGACGTGCCGCGAAGTCGCGTCCGCCGTCCACCCCGCCGGCAGGACCTCATGACCGTTGGCGACACCATGATCCAGCATGAATTGACCGACGCGCCCGTAATCCCGCAGGGTCATGCTCACGCAGCAGCCGCCGCGTTCATGACCGGCGACGTCTTCGACCCAGATGCCGTCCTGTTCCATGCCATACGGCTGCCAGATTTTCTCGGACAGATACTGCGCCAAGGGCTCGCCGATGGCGTTGGACAAGAGAATTCCGGCGAGATCGGTTTCGCCGGTTTTGTAGACGAACTTAGCACCGGGGGCCGCTTCTCGCGGCAGTCGGCGCATGTAGCTGACGACGGGATTGACGCCCGGTTCCAGAATGCTCAGCCCCACCTTGGCCACGTCCGAATTGGGGTCGGTATAGCTTTCATTCCATTTCACGCCCGAGGTCATGGTGATGAGCTGCCGCACCGTGACGCCCTCGTAGGCGCTGCCTTTCAATTCGGGAATATAAAGCGTCACGGCATCATCGAGACTTTTGATCTTGCCGTCCTTGACCGCTGCGCCGATGAGCGTGGAGGTGAGCGACTTCGCGACTGAAAACGAGGTCCAACGATCCTTCGCGCCGCGGCCCAGTCCATAGCGCTCGAGCACGATCTTGCCGTTCTTGATGACGAGCACGCCGGAGGCGCGAAAGTCATGCATGTAGCTGTCGGTGTTGTAGGTCTTGTCGCCGGCGGTGAAGGAAGGATCGATCTGCGCGCCCAGCGGCAACGGATGCACGGTCTCCCCGCGCTTGAACACGCGTACCGGCGCGATCTTCTCCATGTTCCGATAGCCCCAGGCCTGCTGCTCCGGCGTCCATGTCAGGATCGCCGCACCTCCCGGCGGGAGCGGCGGATCCGTGCCGGCCGCACAGGAGACGCCGCTGCTGAACAGCCCAGAGCCAACCGTGCAGCCTACGATCGCCGAGCTCAAGAGTATTTTTCTTATCATTTCACGCGCTCGCATCAGGAGAATCGCGCCACGATAGCGCAATTTAAGAATGATGCGTTGCAGTGGCGGGCAAAAATCGGAGTGCTCCTACGCAATTTGCATCCTGCTGCCGATAGCCATTCCCGAAACGCAGAACGAAGCTGGATGAATGCTGCACGAGAGTTCTCACGAGACCTCGCATCGCGCTCACGCAAGCTGGAAAGTGGAGCGCCTGGCTGAATTCAGTGGGTGGCCGTCCGGCATCGCCATTTCTTCCCACGGCCGCATCTTTGTCAGTTTCCCGCAAACGAACGGTCAACGATCCACCGCGACGTTGTGCGAAGTGATAGACGGCTACGCGACTCCCTTTCCCTTCTCAGGATTTACTTCCATCCGGGGAGTGCGCTGCAGCGAGAATGACAGGATCTATGCGCTCGATACCGGTGCGACGGACTCAACGTCTTGCGACCCGAGTCGGGCGGCGCTGTGGATCCTTGATGCGCACTCAGGCAGGGTGGTGCAGCGTCATTCGTTTCGATCGGACGTGATATTCCCGTCGACTTGCCTGATTGATCTCGCCCTGGCGGATCACGACTCGGTCGCGTATTTGCTCGATTCGGGCCCCGAGGCGCCCAACGCACTCATCGTGTTTGATCTGGTCTCAGGCCACGCGCGGCGGGTGCTCAACGATCACCCGAGCATGCGTGCAAGCCCCTCCCTGGGGAGACGCGGCGTGGTGGCGAATGGAAAGCCCTTGCAGGTTCGCGACGCCCGCGGCCACAAGCAACCCGTCCACCTGGGCGTGATGGGCGTCGCGCTGAGCAGCGACGATGGCACGCTGTTCTGGTCGAAACCCGATATGCTGTATTCCATCCCCACCGTGCTGTTGCGCGATGCCCGCGTGAGCGACGCGCAGCTCGATTCGGCAATCAATACCTGGCCCATCCGCCATTTTTCCTCGGACGGTCTCGCTCGAGACAAGCAAGGCCACATCTTATTGACCGACGTCTCGCACAACGCGGTTCAGCGGCTCTCGCCGCTCGAGGGACACTACGAACTGCTGGCGTCGGATCCGCGCATCAGCTGGCCCGATGGAATTGCGGTCGGACCTGACGGCGCCATCTTCGTCACTTCCAGCCAATTCCATCGCGGCGCCGCGTTCAACGGCGGCACCGATGCGCGCCGCCCGCCTTTCGGGCTGTTTCGGCTCCGTTCCCGTGCACATGGTGCCTAGGAGCCGGTCCAGGGAATCTTAAGTTTTTGACCGGCTACCTGCGATCATGGTGCGTTGCTTTTTTCGCACGCCGTGGCCGGCCCGTCATTCACGTGCGTTTAGTTCGGTAGCGCCTGAGCGGCGAATCCTCGCCCCCTTTATTCACGCCCTTGATATACCAGTGAGCGTTCTTGAGTGGTCTTGCACCATTCGCAGATGTTGAAATACGCGCCGTCAAAATCCAGACGCGCCTCGCGCCGCACGGCTGCACCTAATTAAGGTTACTAAACAGGCAGTTATACCATCTCGCCGGGCCTTCGGGCGCCCGCCGCGCGATGGGGCACGAGCATCGGCGCCGTGATTCAAAATGGCACAACAGCCGCTGGCGCTTTGATTGTTCCCGCTCGCGACAGCACGCCGTTATACGACCGTCAAACAATAAACTGATCCTGCTCCACCAGATGGCTTCACATCCACCTGATGGCGTGTTGTAATCGGCGTACAACCAGCTCGGACAGCGTCGGGATGAATGACGCCGTACTGAGCAGCATTTGGGATCGTTTCTTACCTTAAGGGAGAGAAGAATGGGGAATACTAAACTGCAGTACGCGGTGCGTGCTGTGCTCGCGGCAGCCGCGGCAACGGCCGTCGCGCCGGCATATGCGCAAACGGCTCCGGCCGCCGCCAGCGACACCGCCTTGCAAGAAGTGGTCGTCACCGGATCGCGCCTCGCGATTTCACCGAACGACGTTTCGGTCAGCCCGGTCACCAGCTTGACTGCGCTCGACATTCAGAAGACCGGTTTGGTGCGCACCGAGGACCTGCTCAACAATCTGCCGCAGGTCATCGCCGAACAAAGCAGCGGCACCTCCATCAGCTCCAACGGTACTTCGACCGTGAGCCTGCGCGGTTTGGGCTCGCAGCGCACCTTGGTGCTGGTCAACGGTACGCGCTTGGCGCCGGGCGCCTCCCTCGGCGCGACGCCGAGCACATCGAGCAGCGCGGATCTCAACCAGATCCCCGCGGATCTGATCGAGCGAGTCGACGTGCTGACCGGCGGTGCATCGGCCGTGTACGGAGCGGACGCCGTCGCCGGCGTGGTCAACTTCATCCTCAATACGCATTTCGAGGGTGTGAAAATCGACGCGGATTATGGTTTCAACCGCTATCAGAACAATCACGCGGATCTTCTCGGCTACCTGGCTGCGGCCGGCGATCCCGCCCCTGCCAGCACAGTGGATGCCGGCACCACCAAGGATATCAACTTCGTGGCCGGTTCGAACTTTGCCGACGGCAAGGGCAATGTCACGGTTTACGGGACGTACTTCAAAGCGCAACCCGCAGTCGGCTATCAATACGACTTCGCCGGTTGCAGCCTGAATACCCCCAGCACGCTGCCCGGTCCGGGCGGCCTCAAGTGCGGCGGCTCGGGCACACCGGCGACGGGACGTTTCGCACTGTTCGGCGTCAACGCCGGCACCGGCAAGTTCGGGCAGTTGACGCCTGCGTACGCCGTACAGCCCAACGGTACTTTCTCGCCGTACACGTCGGCCGACAGCTACAACTATGGCGCCTTGAGCTTTCTGCAGCGCGCCCAAGACCGCTACACGGCGGGCTCGTTCCTCAACTACGACATCAATGACAAGACGAACGTGTACTCGAACTTCATGTACGCGCGCAATACGTCCACTGCCGACTATGGACCCAGCGGTCTGTTCAGCTACACGGCGGCGCAGATTCCCTGCGCGAGTCCGCTGTTGACCGCCCAGCAGACCGGGATTTTTTGTACGCCTGCGCTCGTTGCCGAAAATCATGCCGGGTTTCCCAATACGCCTGCCGGCGACATTACCTTGTACGTGGGTCGCCGCGCGGTGGAAAACGGCCCCCGTCAAGACAACTACGTGTCCAATTCCTTCCGCGAGACGATCGGCGTCAAGGGCAGCTTCATCGAGGGCCTGTCCTACGATATGTATGGACAGGTCGGCCTCAACATGATGCGCGACTCTCAAGGCGGCTACGTTCTGACCACCAACGCCCTGAACGCGCTGAATGTAGTCACCGATCCCGCGACCGGACAGCCGGCGTGCGCAGCGGCGCTGAATGGCACCGCGCCGACTTGCGTTCCTTGGAACATCTTTCAAAAGGGCGGCGTGACGCCCGCCGCGTCGAACTACATCAGCACGCCCGCAAGCTACGACGTCACGGTGAAGGAGTACATCGTCGATGGTTCGGTCACCGCGGATTTCGGCAAGCTGGGCTTCAAGCTGCCGACCGCCGCAGAAGGGCCGAGCATGAACTTGGGCGCCGAGTATCGTTCGGAAGACTATAACTTCAATCCGGATTACATTTTTGAAAACGGCTTGAACTCGGGCGGCAACGGGGCGCAGTCCCCCATCGATGGCGGTTTCCACGTCGCGGAAGTATTCACTGAAGCGCGCCTGCCGATCTTGAACAATCTGCCCGCGGCGTATGACCTGTCTCTCGAGGCGGGCTACCGTTATTCGAGCTACACCTCGGGGTTCAACACCAATACCTACAAGTTTGGTGTGGAGTACGCACCGATTCAGGATGTGAAATTGCGAGGGGGATATAACCGGGCCGTACGCGCACCCAGCGTCGGCGACTTGTTTGCTCCGGCGGTCATCGGTGCCGGGGGCACCGCGGATCCGTGTTGGGGCGCGGTGGTCGGTGGCACCGGCGGGACGACCGGCACCGTCAACGGCCATGACTTTGCGTTCTGTTCACGCACGGGTGTGACAGCGTCCGAGTGGGGCACCATCACGCCCAACCCGGCCGCACAGATCAACACCTCGGTGGGCGGCAATTCCGCGCTCAAGCCTGAAACGGCGGACACCTTCACGTACGGCGTAGTGTTCCAGCCTTCGTTCGTTTCCGGCTTGGTGGCTTCGGTGGACTTCTACTACATCAAGATCAAGGAAACGATCGAGTCGCTGTCGTCGAACACCATCATCAACAACTGCGGCCTCACCGGCGATCCCACGCTCTGCGGGCTGATCCATCGGGGTGCGGGCACCGGATCGTTGTGGTTCAACAACACCAACTTCGTCACGGCGACCGAGGAAAATATCGGCACGGTCTCGACCAAGGGCATCGACCTGGCGTCGCGCTACACGTTCGACGTGGGCACCATGGGCAAGGTCGGCCTGGCCCTTTCGGGCACGCGGGTGTTGAATTTCTTCACCGAACCGCTGACCAATGGTCCGGCCTACAATTGCGCGGGCTACTTCGGAACCACATGCGGAGCCCCGACGCCGCATTGGCGCCATGTGTTCAACACGGATTGGCAGATGCCGTGGTTCGGAATGGATTTTGCCGTGCGCTGGCGCTATATCGGACCGACGCAGTCCGACCGCGTCAGCCAGGATCCGCAACTCTCGCAGACCTATTTTGCGGGAACCGCGCGGATCGGCGGCTACTCCTACCTGGACCTGTCGCTGGCGATGCCGGTTGCCTCGACCGGCATCGACTTGCGGGTGGGCGTCAACAACTTGACCGACAAGGCGCCGCCGATCGTGGCCAACGGCAACTATTCGGACTGCCCCAATTCGTCCTGCAACGACAATACCTGGGTCGGAACGTATGACACGATGGGCCGCTTCCTGTATGCGCGCGTCAGCGTGAAGTTCTGATTTAAGCAAAAAAACTCGAACGGCAAATTGCGGCGGACTTTTTCGGTCCGCCGCTTTTTTTTGTGCGCCCGGCAGGGCGCACAGCACTATTGGAAGCGTGGATAGTTGTCGGCCAGATCCCCGAGCGCGGCTCTTAGAGGACCAAGCCAGGGTTCGAAATGGCGCCACTGATCCAGCCCGTCGGAATAAATCGGCCGGCGCACCTGCTCCGAACTGATGGTTTGCGCGACGCGCCGATTCTCGTAGAACCGCAGACATTCAGGCTCGAAGGGCAATTGGCAATAGGCCAGGATGCGGCGCACTTCGCCCTCGGTGTCGGCCACCAGACGTTCGTAATGGACCCGATAGACCCGGCCCGGCAGAGTGGTGTCGACATGCTCCATGAGATCCGCATAGTCGCGGTAATACAGCCCGAGTTCGCCCAAGTCGTACGCGAAGTTCATGCCGGGGTTGAATAGCTGTTTGTAGCAGGCAAAGCCGGAGGCCATGGGGTGACGCCGCGAGTCGATGATGGCCGCGTGCGGGAACATCAGATGCAGGAGCCCGATGCTGACGAAGTTGCCATGCATTTTGTCGACGAAGCGCGGCTTGCCGTGCCGCCGGTGTTTTTGCGCGTTCGCGAGGTAGCGCGCCGCCAAGGCCTCGACATCGGACTTGCCGAGCGATGCGAGATTTTCCGGATACCTCGCGGCCGTTTCCGGCGTGCCCGCCAATTCCCGCGCCATGGTGGGGATGTAGGCCAGTTCACGCGTGCCCTCGACGCAGGAGTGGCTCGACAGAATCTGTTCGAGCAGCGTCGAACCGGAGCGCGGCAATCCGACGATGAAAATCGGGTCGCTGCCTGCATGTCCCCAAGCGCGGCGCGCTGAAAAAAAATCGCCGGTAAATGTCGCTTTGAAGCGCTGTACGAACGCCGTTGTCGCTTTCGCATCGTATTTGAACGAACCGCGGGCGAGGGCGTTGCCGACGTTATAGTGCTCGAACGCCGCGGCGAATTCCGCGCGATCTTCCAACGCCCTGCCCACGGCGAATTCCAGGCCGGTGATGTCCGAACTTGCGGGTGGACGAAGCTCGAGCTGACGCCGCATGTTTTCAAAATGCGCGGGGGAGGGGCGGAAGGTCTCGAGATTCGACAATGCCCAATAAGCCATGCCGAACTGCGGCTGCAACCCGATCGCGCGTTGATAGCAATCGACCGCCTCTTGCGGATGGCCGATGTAGCGCTGTTGATTGCCGGCGAGCAGCCAATAATCGGCGTTGCCGGGGTGCTCTGAGATCAACTGCGTGATGATGGCAAGGCCTTCGTCGTGCCGTTCGGCGATTTGCAGCGCCCCCACCTTGAGCATCAAGAAATCGCCGTTGCCGGGTTCAGATGCCAACAACCGTTCTATGAGCGGCAGGGCTTCCGCGGTGCGGCCCTGGCGAATCAACAGCCGCACCAGCTGTTCGCGCGCGGTGCCGTCGCAGGGTGCGCGCTGAAGAACCTGGTTCAGCAACGCTTCTTCCGCCAAATCATCGCCGCGCCTCAACGCAATGGCGGCCAATAGTGTGAACACGGCGACATCGTTGGTGCCCTCCCGTAATCGCCGATGGGCCAACGATTCCGCGGCTTCGAGCCGGTTCTGATCGAAGGCGGCATAGGCATCGGCGAGATCCGGGGGGTCGGAGGCCAGCTGCCGGTATCGGATATAGGCGGTATCGGCGGATGCGGTTTCACCCATGGCCAAGCGCTGTGCAGACAGCTCGCGCCAGGCTTCCGCGAGACCCGAATCGAGCGCCACGGCGCGCTCCAGCGCCGTGATGGCCTGCCGCGTGCGGCCGCACGCCGCGTAGGTGCAGCCCAGTTCCAACTGCATGAATGCGGAGCCGGGGTGGGCTAGTGCGAGGGACTCGATGACGCCGACGGCAGCCGCGGAGTTTCCCAAGCGCCGGCATGCGGCGCTGAGCAGCAGACCCGCCGCATCCGACCCCGGATGATTCGCGAGGATTGCACTGGCATGCCGCGCCGCGGCGGCCGGTTCGGTCTCGAGCAGCATCGATGCGCGCATCAGCTCAAGATCGATGGTGGCACTCATTGTCAAATCACTCCGCGAATGAACCAGCCGCAGACGGCTGTTATACAATGATGCCGTGAATTCCGCTGCCCCCACGCCGCTCGACGAAGCGACGATCATTCGCATTTTGCAAGCCTCGAAGGCGGAACAGGCCGCGGGGCGCGTTCCGGAATCGGACCAGTTGCTGGCCAATGCGGCGCAACGAGCGCCGCACCACCCGGCCGTGCTCAACGAACTGGGAGTCCGGATGCTCGCGCGCGGCGTTGCCGACCAGGCGCAATTGCTGTTCAGCCGCGCGGCCAGCGCCAACCCGAATCAGCCCGCCATCTGGGCCAATCTGGCCAGCAGCCTGAAAGCGCTGGGCCGGCGCATGGAGGAATTGGACGCCATCGAAAAAGCCCTTGCTTTGGAGCCGCGGCATTTGTCGGCGCTCTTGCAGAAGGGCCAGTATTTCGAGGACATGGCCGACCCGCGCGGTGCGGCCCGATCCTTTCAGGCCGCGCTCGACTCGCTCCCCGTCGGCGCGGAGATTCCGCCGCATTTGAAGGACGCCTTCGATCACGCCAAGGCGAAAGTCGAGGCCGATCGAGCGGATCTGGCCCGCGCCCTCGAGGAACCGCTGGCGCGGATTCGCGAGCAGCACGGCGGCCAAGCGCAACCGAGAGTCGACATGTGTCTCGAGCAGCTGATGGGGAAGCGCCGCGCCTACCACTCGCAACCGACTTGGATGTACTTCCCCGAACTGCCGGCCATCGAGTTCTTCGACCGGGCGATGTTTCCGTGGCTCGATTCCCTCGAGGCCGCCGCCGACGAGATCCGCACGGAACTGCTGCGGGTATTGGTTGCCGACCGTGAGGGACTGCAGCCCTACATCGATTTCCCGGCGGGACTGCCGCTCGATCAGTTCAAGGAGTTGAACCGTTCGCGAAAGTGGAGCGCGTACTTTCTGTGGAATCAGGGGCAGCCGCAGCCGGGCCACATTTCACGCTGCCCGGTCACCGCGCGAACCCTCGAGGAGGTGGTGCCGCGTTGCCGCGTCGCCGGCCGGGCGCCCACCGCATTTTTTTCGATACTCGATCCCGACACGCGCATCCCGGCGCACACCGGCGTCACCAATACACGCTTGACCGTTCACTTGCCTCTGGTTGTGCCGCCCAACTGCGGGTTCCGGGTGGGAGCCACAACTCGCGAATGGGTTCCCGGTCGAGCCTGGGTGTTCGACGACACGATCGAGCACGAGGCGTGGAATCTGTCGGACACGCCGCGTGCCATATTGATTTTCGACATTTGGAATCCGTTGCTGACGCCCGCGGAGCGCGACTTGATTCAAACGGCCACGGAAATATACGGCCAGCATTATTCGCAGCGGCAGGTTGGCGGCGCGTGATGAACCGTGCCGCATGCCTCCTGTCTTTGGCGGCGGCCGCCACAGCGTCCGGCGCGGCCGACGCGGCCGGCACCGAGACTCTCGCGCGCTGCGCCGCCATAGCGGCACCGGACGCGCGCCTTGCGTGTTACGACGCACTCGCGCATCGGCCGGCGGATGCCGCACCCTCGGCCGTCACGGTGAAGCCACCGGCAGCTGCAAAGGAGCCATCGGCGGTTGCAGAGAAATCATCGGCGGCTGCCGCAGCACAGTCGCCGGCGGCTGCGGCGCCTGCCTCGGCTGCCGCGATTTCCGCCCAGGATCCGAAAAACTTTGGTTTAAGCTTGGCGCAGCAGCACATGGCGTTCGCCGGGCCGACATCGATCAAAGCACGCGTTGAAGCGATCAACTCGGGCCCCAATGGCCAGGCCTACATTGTGCTCGATAGCGGTCAAACCTGGCTCATCGGGGAGAACGACGGCTGGATCTCGAAGGGGGACGAGGTCACGATCAAGCGGGCGGCGCTGGGAGCGTTTCTACTGACGGCGCCCTCAAATCATTCTTATCACGTGCGGCGAGTGCACTAGACCGCGCCGTATCGCCTTCGATTTTCAGGAATACCCGAATCGCTTCATCCATGGCTCGAGCGGCGGCAGCGCCGTCCGGAGCTGCGGCTCGTAATGTCGCCATTGCCCCGTGGCCGACGTGACGAGGCCTCGCGACAATTGCGCGGTGCTGGGCGTGGCGTGCTCGCGCGCCTGAGCGCGATCGCCAAACTCGCCCATCCCCGCCACCCACTCGAGCCCGATGAATTCGCAAACGCCGCGCATTTCACCCTCGAATCCGGCCAGCAGGTTCTCGTAGCGAACCTCGCGCCAATCGAGCCGCAGCGAACGCTTCACGGTGTCCGCGAAGGTCATGACTGCCGCGTAGAACTCGGCCGCGCCCGGCAGCGTCAGCAACTCATACATCGACGGATTCATCTTGAAGCGGCGCCGGAAGCAGCTGAGTATCACATCGCGCGGATCGCGCACGGCGAACAAAATCCTGGCACGCGGAAACAGCTTCGCGATCAGCGGCAGTTTCATGGAATTCAACGGATGCTTGTCGATGAACACCTTGCCCGCGACATCGGCGCCGGCAGCGCGCACCCGGCGCCAATAGGCCTGCCGCAAAGCGTTCACCGCCGGGCTCTCCGCACGCGCCAGCGGCAGCAAGTTCACCGGCTCGCGCATGAAGGCGAGGACGCCATCCACCAGCAGTTCGTGCTCTTCGAGGCTGACGACCCGCGGATTTCCGTCCAGCACGACATCCAGCAAGGTGGTGCCGGAGCGAGGGAACCCCAGGAGGAACACATGGCCGGCCGCCTCGGAATCCGGCGCCTCCGGCGGGATGTGCCACTGACCGGCATCGATCTTCTCCACGGCGGCCGTCAGTGCGCGCGTATATCCCAGCACGTTCGAACCGGCATGACGGCGATGAATTTGCCGCAGCGCCTGATTGCAGGTTTCGTAGGCCTCGAATGCCTCATCGTAGCGGCGGCCGGCATCGAGCACATCGGCGAGCAGTCCGGTGGCGCGCGCCCGATCGGAGGGTCCCGCCCGCGAATCCATGATCAGGTTCCGCAGACGTTTTTCCGCCGAATCCAGCTCACCGGCCGCCAAGTCGGCGGCGGCGAGGCTCAACACGGCGTCTGGAAATCCGGGCGCGAGTTTCAGAGCCCGTTCAGCGTAAGGCCGTGCCTCCTCGTGTCGGCCGCGGTGCGTGGCGATCGAGGCGAGCGCCGCCGCACTGGTGAAGTTGCCGGGGTCGAGCTCGAGCGCGCGCAAATGGCTCTCCCTGGCGCGCCCAAGCGATCCCAAAGCAATGAGCGCGTTACCCTTGCTGGCGTGCGCAAACGGCAGATTTGCGTCCTGTTGCAACAGTTCGTCAATGTGAACCAGCGCTTCGGCCGGCCGGTCCAGGCGCTGCAAGCACAATCCCAGCGCGTTGCGCGCGCCCACGTCTTTCGGTGCGATGGCGACAGCACGTTCGAGCAATTTCAGCGCCTGCTCGTACTTGCCCTGCTGCTCCAGTTGCGTGGCGGCGATGTTCAGCAGCATGGGGTGCTCGAAACCGCTCGCCAGGGTTTGCTCGGCCAGCGCGGCGGCACGCACGAAATCACGGTTCTGCGCTAGGCTTAGAACCGTGCGCAGCGTTTCCATGTCGGATTCAAGATCACGGGCCATCGGAGTTCTATATATTTGTCCGGCGACAAGGCTACCGGAATAGCGCTCATATGGGAAAATTGCCTGAGGATATGCTGCAACCGAGGCGATTTTGACCGATCCTGCCGATGAGCCGATGCGCGAGGCGGCGCGATTGCATCGGCAAAACCGTGCCGCGGAAGCCATCGCCGCGTATCAGTCGATTGTTGCACGCTGGCCGAAACTGCCCGACGCCTGGTACAACCTGGCGGTTCTGCAGCGGCAGACGTTCCGCTTCCACGACGCGCTGGCTTCCTATCAAAGAGCGTTGAGCAGCGGCATCACCCGCCCGGAAGAGGTGCACTTGAACCGCGGCGTCATCTACAGCGATTTCCTGCGCGACTACCCGGCGGCGGCCGGCGAACTGGAGCGGGCATTGACGGTCAATCCCGCCTACACGCCCGCGCTTTTGAACCTGGCGAATCTGTACGAGGATCTCGGCAAGAGGCCGGAAGCGAGTTCGCTGTATTCGCGCATTCTGGCCATCGAGCCGCAGGCCTTCGAGGCGCTGGCGCGCTTCGCGAACGTGCAGCCCGTGGGGCAAGTCGACCGGGCTCTCGTCGACCGCCTGAAAGATGCCCTCAAGCTTGCAACTTCAATGAGCGATCGGGCGAGCTTGGGATTTGCACTCGGGCGTCTGCTCGACGCGGCCGGCGACTACCGCGAGGCATTCAAAGTCTATACCGAAGCCAATCAGGCCAGCCTCGCCGGCGCCGGACCTCAGGTCGTTCCCTACGATCGCGCTTGGCAGCAGGCGTTCGTCGACCGCGTGATCGGCAGCGATTCGCGGCGCTCGACGGCCCACACGGCCAATATTCCGCCGCAGCCCATCTTCATCGTGGGAATGTTTCGTTCCGGTTCGACGCTCGCCGAGCAGTTGCTCGCGGGAATCCCGAAGGTGGCCGCCGGCGGCGAAATGGATTTCCTGCCGCGGCTGGTCAACAGC
>Ga0210389_10003318_pt1 | contig 12562 bp, 12 predicted proteins | sample IncBWH28OmetaG_FD_160127 | JGI IMG/M metagenome (GOLD analysis project Ga0210389, IMG submission 160127) | Forest soil microbial communities from Barre Woods Harvard Forest LTER site, Petersham, Massachusetts, United States - Inc-BW-H-28-O ...
GACGCACACTGCAAGGCTACGCGCGTTAAAAAAGCGTTCATCCCGCCCGGCTAAGCGTGTCCCTCCGCCAAGTCAAGCGTCAACGCTTGACTTTAAATAATTTTCAGCGTCCACGCTGAAATATTTACCCCGGTCTCACATCGTACCCTTAACTCAATCATCACGCTGCAAGGCTATGAGCGTTAAAAAGGCATTCATCCAAATGAACAAAAATGAGCACTTTTTAATGCCGGTTTGATTTTTTCGATAGCATTTCGCACCCTGTTTGAGGTGAGTCAAGAATCAAGATGAAAAAAGCTCTTCATCTTGGCTCTTGGTTCTTGGCTCCTGGTTCTTTCTTCCCCGCTCTATCCCAGGTTCCCTTTCTTCAACTCACTTAACGCATGGTTGACAGCCCGTGCGGTTAATGCCATAAAAGTGATGGAAGGGTTTTGAACGCCGGTGCTGGTCATGCAGGCGCCGTCGGTCACGAAGACATTGGGGCAGTTATGGAACTGGTTCCAGCCGTTAAGCAGGGAGGTTTTGGGGTCCTTACCCATGCGTACGCCGCCCACCTCGTGGATGTCCAGGCCCGGCGGCCAGTGATTATCATAGGGCGTTATGTTTTTGCAGCCTGCTTTTTCCAGCATTTCGGAGCCGGTTTGCAGGAAGTCGTTCATCAGCTTTACGTCGTTGTCGTCATAGTCGACCGACACGTTGACCAGCGGTACGCCCCAGTCGTCTTTTTTGTCTTTATCCAGGTAAACCAGGTTAGTTTCTTTGGGGAGGGTTTCGCCCTGCATCATCATGTAAATATCCCAGCCGCCCGCTTCGGAGATATTGTCTTTATAATCTCCGCCAATTTGCTGACCGTCCACCCCGTGCCCCGCCCCTGCCCGGGTAGCCGAGTAAAATACCATATAACCGCGTTTAAAATCCATCTCCTGCTTGTACACGTTGCGAAAATTCGGCATCATCACCGCGCAGGGCCTGCGGCCATAATAGTAACTGTCCAGGTGGCCATCGAACGTGGCGGAGATATTGCCACGGTAGTTTTGGAAGGCGATAAACTTGCCCAGCAGGCCGTTATCATTTCCAAAACCATTCGGAAACCGCGATGAAGAGCTGTTGAGCAGGATCAGGTTGGTATTGATGCAGGCCGCGTTCACAAAAATAATCTTCGCGTAATACTCAGTAGCCTGTTTGGTATGCGCATCGATCACCCTCACCCCTGTCGCTTTGCCTTTTTTATCGTCGTAAATAATGGAATGAACCACGGAATTTGGCAAAATAGTGAGGTTACCAGTTTTATTAGCCGTTGGCAAGGTAGCCGAATTTGAGCTGAAATATCCGCCAAAGGGGCATCCACGCTGGCACAGGTTGCGGGCCTGGCACTGACCGCGGCCCTGGTCAAGGTGGATTTGTTTTGGCTTGGTGAGGTGTGCACAGCGGCCGATGATCACGCTGCGGTCCTTATAATTATCAACAATGCGTTGCCGGATCACTTTCTCTACTTCATTCATTTCCCATGGCGGCAGGAACTCGCCGTCGGGCAGGGTTTCCAAGCCGTCGCGGTTGCCGGAGATGCCCGCAAAAAGCTCCACGTGGCTATACCAGGGGGCTATATCGTCGTAACGGATAGGCCAGTCGACCGCATAATTATCGCGTGCCGGACCCTCAAAATCGAATTTACTCCAGCGCTGGGTCTGCCGCGCCCACAGCAGCGATTTGCCCCCAACCTGGTAACCGCGTATCCAGTCGAAGGGTTTTTGCTGGATGTAAGGATGCTCCTTGTCCTTCACAAAAAAGTGATGTGTGCTTTCGTCAAAAGCATAGCATTTACTTGCGACCGGGTTGTCTTCCTGTATTTTTAAAGTGTTATCGCCGTGGTGCTTAAACTCCCATGGGTTTTTGGTTGCGGTGGGGTAATCTTTCAGGTGCTCCACTTTTCTGCCGCGCTCCAAAACAAGGGTTTTCAGGCCGCCTTCGCAAAGTTCCTTGGCCGCCCATCCCCCGCTGATCCCTGAGCCAATAACGATGGCATCATAAGTATGGTCGCTATTTGGGGTGTAATTAAATTCTCCGGTTAGCATAGTTGTTTAATTGGTTTTTAAAGGTAGTGATTTGTGGGATTAGTTGTAATAAGTTGTAAAGGTTGTAATGAGTTGTAAGGGTTGTAAAGGTGGAATTGTTAAAAATTCCTGGGTTAGGAGGCGAATTAATAACCGCGACATTTCATAACTTTGAGGAATATGCTTCAAATCAGCGAACTGTATACCTACCCAATTAAATCATTGCCGGGCATTTCCCTCCGGCAAGCCCGTGTAACCGAACGTGGTTTTGAACATGACCGGCGCTGGATGCTGGTGGATGAAAATAATATCTTTATTTCGCAAAGGGAAGCGCCCGAGATGACGCAGCTGCCGCTGTCTCTTGAGCATGAAGGCATTAGGGTGACTGACAAACGAAATGGCGATTCGATCCTGGTTCCGTTCAAAGCAAATATTTCGAAGGAAAAAGGTGTGGTTGAAGTAATTGTTTGGGACGATACCTGTGCCGCTGAATATGTAAGTGGTGAAGTTGATGCCTGGTTTTCAAAGGCGCTGGGGTTCAGTTGCAGGCTGGTGCATATGCCTGAGGATAGCCGAAGGATCGTCGACCAGAAATATGCGCCGGGTGACAACATTACATCATTCTCGGATGCTTATCCTTTTTTGGTGATCGGGCAAGCTTCGCTTGATGATCTGAATAGCCGGCTTGCAGACGCACTGCCCATGAACAGGTTCAGGCCGAACCTGGTTTTTACCGGGGGCAGCCCGTATGAAGAGGATTTAATCGCGCAATTTACCATAGGCTCAATGGATTTTTTTGGCGTGAAACTGTGTGCCCGTTGTCCCATCCCAACCATTGATCAAATTACCGGCATAGGTGGCAAGGAGCCTTTAAAAACGTTCGCAAAATATCGCCAGCGGGATAATAAAGTCTATTTCGGCCAAAATTTGATCCACCGGGGGAATGGCTTAGTCAGCGTTGGAGATGCCCTGGAGGTTAAAAGATATCATACCGATGAGCGTTTTATAATAAACGGTCAAAATCAGAAGTTCATCGAAATTGATAAAACATTGGTATAATTGTGTTAATTATTAGCTTATAATTGTTTAGAATGCTGAAAAGCTTGTCAGTTTAGTAATAACTGATGATCCGAAGCCAGCCGTCCCAGTAATATGTTATCCAAAAAAACGAAATATGCCATAAAAGCCCTGGTAATCCTGGGCAAAAATATGGACCAGCCGCCGATGCAGATCCAAAAAATAGCGGAGGAAGAACGTATTCCTAAAAAATTCCTCGAGCAGATATTGCTCGACCTGCGTAATGCGGGCTATCTATATAGCAAAAAAGGTGCAGGCGGCGGCTATAGTCTGAATAAGGATCCGAAGGAGATTTTCTTAGTACACATTATGCGGATCACCGGCGGACCCATCGCCATGGTACCTTGCGCAAGTCTTAATTTCTTCCACAAATGCGAAGAATGTCAGCAGGAAACTACCTGCGGTATTCGTGATGTATTTATAAAGGTACGCGATGCCACGTTAAAAATACTTACCGAAACCAGTATTGCCGATATCATTACAACCGAGAGTCACTTGGTTATGAACCTGTAGTTTAGCCTTTTTTGTTGTGAACCGGCAGCTTTTTCCGGAAAATTGCCGATCAAATGAACCGCTGTTTTCAATTAATTGCCGGCTTTAATTGTAATTAAAAGGTAAAATCCTGAATTTTTAAATTAAATACGACAAATTCGGTATACTATGTATATATTTGTTGCATTGAAAATGGAGAATAGAATTTTAAATATGACCAAAGCCATGATGTGTTGCTGCATAGATTGCAACAGGTGAGGGCTTTGCACAGTTAATAATAATAAGTTCAAGCCTCTTTGCCTCAACCCAAAGGGGTTTTTTTATAACACAAAAAACTAAAACCAACCTATGCAAAGCTTCAGAACAGAACTGGAGAACCCGATAGTTGAAAAAGACATAATCGACCTGGAACGCAAGATCAGGGCTTTTCGCGAAGGAAAGATCCATGATGAAAAATTCAGGAGCCTGCGGCTTGCCAGGGGCATCTATGGCCAGCGTCAGCCGGGGGTACAAATGGTCCGGATAAAGCTGCCATTTGGTAAGATCACTTTTAAACAACTGTTGCGTATCGCCGATATTTCCGATGAGTATGCCAGCGGCAACCTGCATTTAACCACGCGCCAGGATATTCAAATCCACTATGTTAGCCTGGATCGTACGCCGCAGCTATGGGCCGACCTGGAGCGGGACGATATTACCCTGCGCGAAGCCTGCGGCAATACCGTAAGAAATGTTACCTCCTCTCCTGCTGCGGGTATTGACCCGGACGAGCCATTTGATGTTTCGCCCTATGCGCAGGCTACTTTTGAGTATTTTCTGCGCAACCCGGTTTGCCAGGATATGGGCCGTAAGTTTAAAATAGCATTCTCGTCCAGCGAGGCTGACACGGCGTTTTCGTATATCCATGACGTTGGTTTGATCCCTAAAATAAATGAAAAAGGCGAGCGCGGCTTTAAAGTATTGCTTGCCGGCGGTCTTGGAGCGCAGCCGTTTCTGGCGCTTGTTACCGAAGAGTTTCTGCCCGAAGACCAACTGATCCCATATATCGAGGCGATCATCCGCGTATTTGACCGTCACGGCGAGCGGAATAATCGTAACAAAGCCCGTTTAAAATACCTGGTGCAAAAAATAGGTTTGGACGAAGTTTTACGCCTGGCGGGTGAAGAAAGAAAGGCACTCAAGGTAAAGACCTACCCGATAAACCGGGAAACCATCCCAGCTCCTGCCCTTCCGGCTGAACAGTCTTTTGAAGAAGTGGTACTTAGTAACCCTCTTCGCTATGAGCAATGGCTCATCACCAATGTTTTTGAACAAAAGCAAAAAGGATTTTACGGAGTTTATGTAAAAGTTCCGGTTGGTGATATTCATACGCCTGTTGCACGTAAGCTGGTTGAGGCCATCAGGCCTTATGTGGCGGATGAGATCAGGATCACCCAAACCCAGGGTCTGCTGCTGAAATATGTGCGCAAGGAAGCTTTGCCTGCGCTTTATAATGCTTTAACCGAACTTGATTTGTCTGCTCCGGGCCACGATAGTCCTGCTGACGTAACTACCTGCCCGGGCACCGATACCTGCAACCTGGGTATATCAAACAGCATGACTTTATCTAAAGTGCTGGAAGATCTGATCTACAATGAATTCGAAGAATTTATCTTCAACCGCGAAATAAAAATAAAGATCAGCGGCTGCATGAACTCCTGCGGGCAGCATGGGTTGGCGCACATCGGCTTCCATGGCAGCTCATTAAAAGCCGGAACAAGAGTGTTGCCCTCGGTACAGGTACTTTTGGGTGGCGGAACTGTAGGCGATGGTGCGGGCCGTGCAGCCGAGAAGGTTATCAAAGTGCCGGCAAAACGCGCTACACATGTTTTGAGGGCCGTTTTGAACGATTATAAAAATAATTCGATCGCGGAGGAAACTTTCCACGGGTATTACGACAGGCAGGGAAAAGACTACTTCTACCAACTGCTAAAACCGCTGGCTGATCTGAGTACCTTAAGCGAAGATGAGTTTGTTGATTGGGGACACGAGGAAACCTTCGCGACAGCCATTGGCGTGGGCGAATGTGCCGGTGTGGTGATTGACCTGGTTGCAACATTGTTATATGAGGCTGATGAAAAATTCAGCTGGGCAAACGAAGCATTTGCAGACGGTAGGTGGGCCGATGCTATTTATCACGCTTATAACACGTTTATCAGTTCGGCGAAGGCTTTACTGCTTGACAAAAATATTAACAGCAGTACCCAAACGGGCATTATCCGCGAATTCGACACCCATTATATCACCACCGGCGAGATCAATATTGATGGCAGTTTTAACGACCTGGTGCTGCAAATCAATCAAAACGAGCCTTCTGCAGCGTTTGCTGCGAGCTACATTGCACAAGCGGCTGATTTTTTAAATACTGTAAAAGCAAAGAGAGAGGAATTGGTACAATCATGACAACTGAAAAAAATATTAAAGAACCGCGCATAACGCTTTTAGGCGCCGGACCGGGGGATCCCGAATTGATCACGCTAAAAGGTGTAAAAGCGCTGGCCACTGCCGATGTGGTTTTATACGACGCCCTGGTGAATGAAGAGTTGTTGGCGCATGCGCCCGAAGCTTCGGTGAAAGTTTACGTTGGTAAGCGCTCAGGAGATCATACTTATTCACAGGATGCGGTGAATCAACTGATGGTTGATTATGCCTTGAATTATGGCCATGTGGTGCGCCTGAAGGGCGGCGACCCGTTTGTGTTCGGTCGTGGTTTTGAGGAATTGGATTTTGCAGCTGCTTACAGTATTCCGGCGTTGGTTATTCCTGGAATCTCCAGTTCGATTGGTGTGCCGGGATTGCAAAATATACCGGTAACGCACAGGGGCTTAAGCGAAAGTTTTTGGGTAGTAACAGGTACCACCGCGAGTGGGAAAGTATCAAATGACCTGTATGAAGCTGCCCGTTCAAAAGCTACCGTTGTGGTGCTGATGGGCATCCATAAGCTGGCGGAAATTGCTGAAATTTTTAAAGGCGAAGGCAAAAATAAGCTGCCCGTGGCTGTCATCCAAAGCGGATCGACAAATAATGAAAAAGTAGCCATAGGCATTGTAGACACAATCGTTGAGATCGTTGAAGAAAATAACATCACGTCGCCGGCGCTTATTGTGTTCGGAGAGGTAGTGTCCCTTCACCCAAAATTTCAACCTATCAGGGAGTTTTATGGCATTATCGCTGAAGAATAACAACCCGGGCAAACTGGCGGCCGAAAAGCAGCAGCAGGGCAATCCCCTGTTTCCTGTTTTTTTGAAGCTTAATAATTTGCGCACGGTGCTGATTGGTGCGGGCAACGTTGGGCTTGAAAAGCTGACCACGATCCTCAACAACAGCCCTGATGCGGAGGTTACCGTTATTGCTTTGACCTTTTTGCCCGAAATACATATCCTGGCGGCCGAATATAAAGGCGTTGTTATTAAGCAAAAGTCATTTAAGGCAAGCGACCTAGATAATGCAAACATCGTTGTAGCGGCTACAAATGACGCTGAATTGAATACCTATATCGTGGATTCGGCCCATGAGCGGCGATTATTGGTGAATGTGGCGGACAAGCCTGACCTGTGCGATTTTTATTTAGGTGCTATCGTGAAAAAAGGTGATTTGAAAATCGCCATATCAACCAACGGCAAATCGCCTACTGTGGCTAAAAGGCTGAAAGAAGTTTTAAATGAGGCTTTGCCCGAAGAGATTGACACCACTTTGCAACGGATGAGCGAACTACGAAATTCGCTGAGCGGTGATTTCGCCGGAAAAGTAAAAACGTTAAATGAGATCACCGCCGTGCTGGTGGGTGAGAAAGGAATTAAAAATAAGTCCGAAAGTCAGTAAGTCCGGAAGTCCGACCGCGTGCTGCCTTAGCTTTAGCGGTGGCGCAAAGAAGCTGCAACTGGCGGATAGCTTAAATTTATAAAGAGGAGCAGCCTGTCCATATCGGCTGTACAAATATTTATACCATGTTTGATTTATCAGAAGAATTAAAACAGCAAACCCGGGGATTAAGCCCAATTGAAGCATTAACTTTTCTTGCGGATTCGTTTCCCGGCAAGATCATATTTTCCACAAGCTTTGGCTGGGAAGACCAGGTGGTTACCCATATGATATTTGATAATAACCTGCCGATCAAAGTTTTTACTTTGGAGACCGGCCGCTTATTTCCGGAAACCTATTATGTATGGAACCGTACGATGGAAATTTACGGTCAACCGATTCATGCTTATTATCCTCGCCAGTACCTGCTGAAACAAATGGTGACCAAAAAAGGCCCAAACAGCTTTTACGAATCGGTTGATAACCGCAAGGAGTGCTGCAATATCCGCAAAGTGGAGCCATTAAGGCGTGCATTAGCGGGTAACGATATCTGGATAACGGGCATCCGGGCTGAGCAATCGCCAAACAGGCAGCATATGGATAATATTGAATGGGACGAAATAAATAACCTGGTCAAATTCCACCCCATTTACCATTGGCACCTCGACGAGGTTAAAGATTATATCAAACTTTACAACATTCCATACAACACGTTGCACGACAGAGGGTTCCCCAGTATCGGCTGCGCCCCATGTACCCGTGCCGTTCAGCCCGGCGAAGATTTCAGGGCCGGCCGCTGGTGGTGGGAAGACCAATCAAAAAAGGAATGCGGGCTGCATGAAACGCATGCTGAGAAGTTAGAGGTTAGTTAAATAGAGAATAGAGATTAGGAAAATCAACCTAATCTCTATTCTCCAGTCTCTACTCACTGAAACTCCGGCTTCAACTCCGCTTTTTCAGCTGCCCTGAATTTCATCACTTTTGGTACCGAAACGGATTGTATATAACCCTGGTCCGGATGCAGGCGGTAATAACCCTGGTGATATTTCTCGGCCGGGTAAAATATTTTAAAAGGAACCACTTGCGTAACTATCGCGGCTGAATAATGCTTTGAATCGTTGACCTTTTTTATAGTAGCCATTAAAATATCGTGTTCTTCGGGCGTACGGTAAAAGGCTATCGACCGGTAGTCTGTTCCTTCGTCGGGCCCCTGGTAATTCAATTCAGTTGGATTATGCGCAAAAAAGAAGGCGTTAGCGAGCGTGGCGAAGCTGATCACCTTTGGATCATAATATACCTGCACACATTCGGCATGGTTGTTTTTGTCCTCGCGGTTATTGCCTAAATCCTCATAAGTAGGGTTTTTAAGCGTACCGCCCGAATAGCCGGAAACAACCTTATCAACTCCCTTTAGCTCCGACATTGCCTCGCTCATACTCCAAAAACATCCTCCGCCAAATGTGGCCACGGCCTCACCTGGTTTTGGGGTGGGCAATGATGCCATACCTTCATCCTGTCCCAATGCGCAACCTGCAAATACCAGGCTGCAGGCGGCGTATAAAATCAATCGTTTCATTGTTTTTCTTTAAGTTTTTAATCAAATATACGTTAGTTTACACCCAACGGTTGGTCACGGTTAAGTAAGTTAACCGGTCAACATATCAAGTGTTCGGAGGCTTGGTCGAAAAAGGCTTTTAATCCTTACAAACTTTTTCCGCTTATTTTTCAGTGGAGCGTACCGAACGTTTAACCAGGTCGAGGATAGGTGTTAAGCCGTTGGTTTTGATCTCGAAAGCGGTGCCCAGCAGCATACCCACTTTTCCCGGCGGCAATCCTTTGCCATGCAGCCATTCCAGGTAATACACCGGCAGATCGCAGATCAATGTGCCTTTATATTTTCCAAAAGGCATTGGCGTTTGAACCAGCTGTTTTAGGATTTCGGGGTCGGGTTGAACATTTTCCACGGGTTAAAGATAGATGCTTTTTACCGGATAACCTCTTCGGTACAACTAAACTGGGCAGAACTTTACCACAAAGAGCGCAAAGAAGAAGACGCAGAGGCCGCAAAGCTTTAATAGTTTGTTAATTTTTTCTCTGCGTTCTTTGCGCCTTCTCAGTGTTCTTTGTGGTTAAGTTTAATTTTTAAACCGTTATTTTGATCGAAAGATGAGGCGCTTATTTTGGACTTGTGGATATTTCCGGCGATCAATATCCAAACACAAACCCACTAATCACGTTATAACTTTACCTTTATAAAATGATCAATGAGAAAACAATTTGAAACTAAACTCGGCAGTACCGATGGCCCTGTTGACGGCGTGGTGCATCAGTTGAACGATGATGGAAGCGCCTGGGACTTTAAGTCGATAGATGGCACCGTTCATTTGGTGATCGCACGGGACAGCGAGGGCAATTGGATCAGGGCCGACGGAACAGAGCCGTACCTGTCAAGCTGGACAGAAGAATTGGCAAAAAAAGTTGATAGCTATATTTAACCTTCGTAATGGAAAAACGCGAAATCGGAACATCAGGGATCAAAGTCCCCCCATTTGCCCTCGGCGGTAATGTGTTCGGCTGGACTATTGACGAGAAGCCGTCTTTTGCCGTATTGGATGCATTTGTTGATGCCGGGCTTGAGCTGATAGATACGGCCGATGTTTATTCAACCTGGGGAACAGGCAATAAAGGCGGCGAATCAGAAGCTATTATCGGCAACTGGTTGAAGCGATCGGGCAAAAGGGATAAAGTTATCCTGGCGACCAAAGGCGGCAAGCCCATGGGCGAAGGAAAAAAAGGGCTTTCGCGAAAGTATATTACCCAAGCTATTGAAGACTCGTTAACGCGTTTACAAACCGACTATATCGACCTTTACCAGTCGCACCAGGACGATATGGGCACACCGCTATTGGAAACAATGGAAACCTTTACCGACCTGGTAAAACAAGGTAAAATAAAGGCTATCGGCGCGTCGAATTACAGTGGGGCAAGATTACGTGAGGCATTAAGCGTAAGTGCAGAAAACAATTTGGCAAGCTACCAGTGCCTGCAGCCGGAGTATAATCTTTATGCTCGTGAACAATACGAAAAGGAATTTGAGCCCATTTGCCGCGAAAAGCGCATTGGGGTAATTAGCTATTATTCGCTTGCGAGCGGCTTTTTAACCGGCAAATACCGTTCGGAAAATGATCAGTCGCAAAGTGTGCGCGGCCAGGGGATGAAAAAATATTTTAACGCACGGGGGTACAAGATTTTAGCGGCACTTGATAAAGTAGCCGCCGAACATGGTGTTACCCAAGCTGCGATAGCCCTGGCATGGACAATGGCGCGGCCCGGGATCACCGCCCCTATTGCCAGCGCGACCAGTGTAAAGCAACTACTCGAACTGGTTAAATCGACAGAAATAGAGCTTTCGGGGCATGAGATAGACGCGTTGAATGATGCAAGCAAGTATCACGCGATTTGAACACGATTTAATGATTTTATGGATGGACACGATTGATATGATTTGCTATATTAATAATCCTGTCCATCCATAAAATCCTACCAATCGTGTCAATCGTGTACAAAAAAGGCCGCCTTACGGCAGCCCCCTTTCCTAATATATGTTGACTTGACAATCCTTATTAAAACTTGCTCATTTTACGGTTACCGGTGTTGTTTTGTACCTTGTTCTGAGCAAAATGTTCGGCTCCTCCCCTTGCTTCACCACCGCGATTGTTGTTTTGGTATGATGGCTGGCTTTTAAACCGGCTATCGGGTTGTGGCGCGGCGGGACGGTATGGTTGTGCAGGCCTGTTGAAGGTTCTGTTTGCCACGGGTTGGTTGTAACCGCCATTGGTCCGGTTATAGTCCCTGTTTGCGTATCCGCCGTTATCTGCCGGGTGGTTGTAACCTCGGTTATCATCCCTGTCATTGCGCTGGTCGCGGTAACCATAGTTATCATGGTCGTTGTAACGTGCCCGTCCCCAATCGGTGATCCGGTTACCGGCGTACCTTCCCCGGTAAAAGTCATCACGCAGGTACGGACGGAAAGCGTTTATTTCAAACCTGCGGGCGCTTCTCCAGTCGAAATCTGCATATTGTCCGGGCAAGTAAGCAGAGAATATCCATTCGCTGCCGTTAAAGTAAACATAACATTGGTCGGTTACGTCGTAATACACGCCAAGGTCGGGCAGGTAATAGTAGTCGTCGCCGTTGCCAAAGGCGGGAGTTGCAGGCGCTGCGGGCTGGTTATAAACAACTGGTTGGTAACCTAAATTTACACCAACCCTGATCTGTGCATCGGCAGCGGTATAAACTAAAGCGCCGAATGCGATTGCTGGTAATATGAATAACTTTTTCATTGTTTTAAGTATTAATTTTTGTTTTTTGATCCCGGTATTTGCTTTGTGTGTTTTTATTTTTTTTGCGGTACCGTTTTCAATTTTTATATAGCTATGACGACTGAAAAAGTTAATGGTTTAATATAGGTTTAGTGTATTATTCTATGTAACTTAAATATTACGATATTAAATTCTGTATTAATTATGAATTTTAAAATTAAATTTTAAATAGAAGTATCCAAAAGGTGTTGCGCCATACATTTTGCACAATTATACCCGAACGCTTTCAAATTGTTTTTCGATGTTTTTCAACCATTTCACTCGTTTTGCGGGGGATACAAACTTTACCATATTAAAGCTGATCCATCTGCGGTTTTTGAAACCCAGCTTCCTGAAAGTGCCGTTAAAAATTGCTTTTTTGATCGCATTGCCGAACAGGAGACGATAAGCAATTGAAGGCGTATTCATGGTGGTGATAACGGTTACGCTGTTGAGTTTATTCCATCTTTTAATCATCCGCGGAAAACGGCCGCTGTGATCATAGTCGTAGGCAACGCCCGGAAAAATCACCTTATCAATAAAACCCTTCGTCATTGCCGGCATCAGTTCCCACCATATCGGGAAGATAATAACCAGGCGGTCCGCCGAGTTGATGCGGTCACGGTAGTTGATCACCTGCGCATCCTGTGGTTGTCCGTCAACAAAGCCTTTCAGGTCTTTTGCCGTCATTACGGGATTGAAATTATCGTTATCCAGGTGGATCAGGTCAATCTGATGCTC
>Ga0210389_10003319_pt1 | contig 12559 bp, 17 predicted proteins | sample IncBWH28OmetaG_FD_160127 | JGI IMG/M metagenome (GOLD analysis project Ga0210389, IMG submission 160127) | Forest soil microbial communities from Barre Woods Harvard Forest LTER site, Petersham, Massachusetts, United States - Inc-BW-H-28-O ...
GCGCCGGCGTCACCTTGACGGCACCGGTGCCGAACTTGGGATCGACCAGCACGGCGTCGGCGATGATCGGGAACTCGCGGTTCACGAACGGGTGGCGGACCATCTTCCCGATCTTCGCCTGGTGGCGCGGATCGTCGGGGTGGACGGCGATGGCGGTGTCGCCCAGCATCGTCTCGGGGCGCGTCGTCGCCACCACCACCTCGCCCGAGCCGTCGGCGAGCGGATAGGCGAACTCGTAGAGCTCGCCGACCGTCCCTTCGTCGTAGTCGACCTCCAGGTCCGAAAGGGCGGTCCGGTCGTTGGGGCACCAGTTGATGAGGCGCCGCGCCCGGTAGATGAGCCCCTCTTCATAGAGGCGGACGAACGCCTCCATCACCGCCGCCGAGTAGGGCGGATCCATGGTGAAAACGGCGCGCTCCCAGTCGAGCGAGCAGCCGAGCCGCTTCAACTGCGCGAAGATCTTGTCGCCGGTGCGCTGCCGCCAGTCCCAGACCCGTGCCACGAAGGCCTCGCGGCCGATGTCGTGCCGGCTCTTCTTCTCGCTGGCGCGCAGCTCGCGTTCCACGACCATCTGCGTGGCGATGCCGGCGTGGTCCGAGCCGGGCAGCCACATGGCGTTGTAGGCGGCCATGCGGCGCCAGCGGGTGAAGATGTCCTCGATCGTGTCGCCGAGCGCGTGCCCCATGTGCAGGACGCCGGTGACGTTGGGGGGCGGGATGACGATGGCGAAGGGCGCCTTGGGCGCGGCGGCGTCGGCGTGGAAGTACCCGCGCGCCATCCATTCGGCGTACCAGCGCGGCTCGATTTCGGCGGGCTCGTAGCCCTTGGGGAGGTCGGCCATGGAAGAGGGGAGTTCTAGCGCGAATCGACGCTGGTTGTCGCGTTGGCCCGCCATTCGCATTTGAACGGCGGGTGCGCCTGACCTTCGATCGGGGAACGCTTCTCTTCACTGACCTGGCCGACCTGCCCGACGGGCTCGATGTCGCGCAGATTCCGGGCGTTCTATGGGACGAGCGGGTCGCCGCGCACCGGGCGCCCGCCCGGCTCTGCTACCCGATCGCCTCGGAGATGCGCCGGCGGGGCGTCCCGCTGACGGACATGCCGCGGCCCTCGCTCGGCTTTGCCTGGATTCTCCCTACCCCACCCCAAAAGCAGGCAGCGGTGTCGATTTACAGGCAGGGGCGGTTACCGTGAGTGATCGCCGGTGGACCGGTCGGTTTACTGCTCCCTGGGGCAGGGCGTAGGGTCCCCAGTTCATGCCTGATTCGCTGTCATGGGGAGTCGTCGCCACACAGATACTGCTTCTGGCTTTCCCGGCACTCACGGGATGGGGGATAGCGGCGACGCGCAGTCCAATGAGCCCCGCGTGGTGGATCTGGGTAGGGTACTTCGTCATCTCGCTAGCGCTGGTGACTGTGCATGCATTGCGGCGTCACGCTTGGAGAAGCAGCGAGATCAAGAAGCCGGGAGATAGTACTGTCAGCCCTCGGTATGGTGCGATCGGACCCAGGCAAGGGCGTACTCAGATGGCTTGGATAGTCGTCGGGGCTGTTTTCTATGTCGCAGGAACGCTCTGCTTCTTCAGGGGGCTGCGCGCGTCACCGGATGTTACCGTCCCTTGGCGCGCCGCACCTTCCCCGCTCGTTGCGAAGTCAGTTCTCCGACCTGCTCCGATCGATCCGATCTTTTTGACATCCGCTGGCTATGACCCCAAGCGGCGAGTTCTCGTGACATTAGACTGGCAACGAAATGCACGTACTGATATGCGCGAATGGCACATAGACGATGGCAGGTGGGAAACACGCAAACCGCGAGGCAAGCCAGATGCGCTTGCTATGTTCGCAGGATATGGAGGTACCAGCTATCTGCTCTATGATCCGAACCGTGAACGTCTGATGCTATTTCTTGGGATAGGCGGAGGCCTTCCGTTTCCGAAAAGAATAGCCGTCTTGGAATGGAGCGACGCCACCGAGGAATGGATCACTAGATATCAGCCGCCGCCAGAACCAGCTCCCGACGATCCGTGGTTGTATGGATTCAGCGTCGTTTATAGCTCGGGCAAGTTTCTGCTGATGGGACCAGGGCTGGAGGGTAACGAACCGACGAAGAACATTGCCGTATGGGAATGGGATGGTGACTGGGACGGGCAGGGCCGCTGGAGCCGCCGTCGCTCACTAAATCCCAAAAACGCACCCCCAAGCCGAGGGGCAGCCGCATTCGCATATGACGATACCAGCAAGAAGATCATCATGTTTGGAGGATCGACCAACGTCGGAATCGTCTCTGAAACATGGGAATATGACGGCATAGGATGGACCGAAAAGAAGGAATCGAGGGATCCAGACGCGCGGTGGCCGCCTGAACGCACCAGCGCTTCGATGGCCTACGATCCCAGCAGGCGCGGCGTGATCTTGTTCGGCGGAATGGATGACAAGGGAGTCGGACTTAATGATGCGTGGCTCTGGGACGCCAACATGGAGACATGGCGCGAGGTCACGAGTACGCCACGACTAAAAGGGATCTCGTCGGCGTTCCTCGTGCGCATGGCAAGGACCATCGCACTCGTCGGAGGAATCAGTGGAGGTGGCCCTCAGTCGGACATGTGGGAACTGAAGTAGGAAAGGCGGATAAATCGCCAGTTGCGCTGCGACCTAGGGAACGCGTCCGCAGTGGGGGCACGTCCCAGCCGGAACGGTCTTCCCGGCCAGCAGGTCATCGATCGATACGTTCGCTAGTCGCGCTACGCGGAACGCCATTCCGGCGGTGACCGACCGTCGCCCGCTCACGATCCGAAAGATCGTATCTGGCTGAACCTTGATGGCCTTGCCGAGCGCCTTCCAGCGACGGACGTTCGTGTGCAGGTACCGAATCGCCGTGCGGACGTTCCGTTGTTCATCGGGCGTAAGGTCCGTCTTGAGCGACCAACTTCTCACGACGCCACCGCCGCGAATGTCGGCTCGATCCCAAGCTCATGCATCGCGTGAACGAGCACCGTCAGGTTGTGGCAGAGGATCTTGCAGAGAATCTCGTTCGTCTGCGCTGTGAAGCGCTTGGACCGCACCGACCCGCCGAACTTCCGCTTGATGGCGGAGAAGGTGGCCTCGACGTTCGAGCGCTTGTGGTAGTGCGCGAGAAACTCTTCCTGGCGGTACAGGAATGTCGCGTACATGCGGCGCCACGCGGCCGAACCCTTGTCCAGGCTGTTGCTCTTGAACGGCACGTAGGGCACCGCGCCGGCCGCCTCGATGCATGCCAGGTTCGCGTGGCCAAGATGCGCCTTGTCCGCCGAGACCTCTTGCAGTCGGAACCGCTGCGCCGACGACGCGACAAGCGCGGGCAGTTCGGGTGAATCGGGGATCTCGCCGGGCGCTACCTGGCCCCGCTCGAGCGGGTCACCTGGCATCTGGCGCTCGATCCCGACGAGCGCCGTGAGCACGACGCGCTCTGGGACGTCTGCCGCCAGACCCGTCGCGCCTTCGAGGGGAACCACCTGGGAGGTACCTGGAAAGACTTCCTGCACGACGCCGCGCGGACCGACGAGGGGCGGCGTGGCCTCTCGGCCCGGCGTCGCGCGCGACGCATCCTCGCCTTCCCGCGCCGCAAGCGCGAGGCGCTGGCGCTGCTGCTCGGGCATCACCGCGCGCAGCGCACGCTGGTGTTCGTGGCCGACAACCAGACCGCCTACGCCGTCGCGCGCGAGCATCTGGTCATGCCGCTCACCTGCGACATCGGCCGTGCCGAGCGCCAGGAGGTGTTGGACCGCTTTCGCGCTGGGACGCTGCGGGCGCTGGTCTCGGCGCAGGTCCTGAACGAGGGGATCGACGTGCCCGACGCCGAGGTGGGGATCGTGGTCGCGGGGCGGATGGGCGAGCGCGAGCACGTCCAGCGCGTCGGCCGGCTGCTTCGCCCCGGCCCGGGCAAGCGGGCGCTCGTCTACGGGCTGGTCGTCGAACGCTCGAGTGAAGCCCGTCAGGCCGAAAGGAGGGGGGTGCGTCTTGCTGTCCGAGCGCGATCTTCCGCTTAGGGGCTCCGGGACATGCAGGAGGCCGCGGAAAAGGCGTCAAGACGGGATCGGCCCTCGGCGCTAGTTTGCCCCTGTTAGGGGTCGTTAGGTACGGGACGAAGCACGGGCGTGAAGGTGGATCTACCAGTCGGCAGGCTTGTACCCCGCGCCCTTGACCACCGTATCGACCACTACGGCGAGGGCGCTGCGCGCAGGCGGCTTCTCCCCGGGCTTGTAGGCATGGAACCGGTCAGGCTCCTCGCCCTCCCACTTCTTCTGGGTCGGGTTGTAGACGAGGCCTGGAAAGGGAACCTCTGGGCCGCTTCGGATCGACATGGTGATCTGGCCGTCGCGTTGGTTGTGCGCCAGTTTGACCTTGTTCGAGCCAATCAAGATGTACAGTGCCGTATCGCGGTGCTCGTCCACATTGACGCGGAACCCGTTGCGGTCTAGCGACAGGAGAGCCTCGAACAGCGCCTCCGTCGCGAGCACCCGGCCCCTGGTGTCGGGGTACAGCTGGTCGTGCGCCCGCTCGACCAAGTACACTGCTTCGTCGCTCTCATAGATCGGTCGCTTCTCGCTCATCGTCGCCTCCATAGTCCAGGTTGGGGTTCCTGGATCTAGCAGGCCGAAACGAGCTGTGCCGCTACCTCTCTGGCGCACGGAGCGAGCAGGTCCGCGGCGATTTCGATCGTGTCGTCGCTCCGGTCGTACTCGCCCAAGGCGTGTGGGCGGCCGAGGCCATGGCGCACAAGATCTGCACCACCTCCTTCTTGTCCGTGCGGAAGCGAGCCACGAGGGCGACCGCGGTCTCGTAGGTCATGGCGCCTTCTCGGTCGGAGGCTTGGGCGGGTTGCGTCTCCGCTTCTTCCGCTTCCGTTTCGGGGGCGGCCTCCACTTCATGTAGCCGAGGATGACCGCTCCGACCGTGGTGACGATGGTTTCCGCAAGCATTTGCGGATACCGATTCTACTGATCCAAACGTACTTGAAAACAAGAGGTAGCAGTAGGTGCTGTGGGTTATGTGGACGAAGGGAACTCCCGAGTTATTCCAAGGCTCTGAGCCAGAGGGGGGATGTGAATTGGTGGGGGACACAGCCTCCATTCACATGTGAATGGACTCATCCTGTCCGTTCCATCCGCTATTTCTCCATCCTCTTGATGCGGTCTTCGATCGATTCCTGCCCGTCGAGGATGCGCCTACCGATCTCGATGGCCCGCCCGTACATGTGGATCGCGTGGAGCAGAGCCACCAGGATCGTGGCGCCGATGAGCGAGCCGGCTACGAACTCGGGAGTCACGGCGCAGCCCGTTCCAGGTGAGTGGCTATCGCTGCGAGCGCTGTCGAGAAGTCGCGGCAGATGCCCGCCGCCTCCCTGAGGTCCACCTCGGGAGCGCAGCTAACCTGTCCAAGCTTCTCCGCGCATTCAGAAAACATTCCTGCAACGTCGGCAAGCCGGACTCTCCATCCTGTTGCGACTGGGGTGATCTCGTCGGGTCCGTCGTCGCTGTAGCCATTGCTTTGGTCTCCCATTGCTTGTCCATCGGGGTGGGATCTCAAGATAGCGACAACCACTATTTGACGCGCTTACACCTCACACGAACCCTTTGTACCAACACCCGGCGGCCCGGGGCCGCCGTTTCGTTGCCCATTATATGCCCGCAATCACCGCGTATGAAGTGGCCGAACTCCCGACCATCTCGAGCGTCTTCATCAATATCAATATAGTACACATCGGTGTCAGCCTCTATGCACCTCCACGAATGAGCGATGTGCCCGAGTCCGGCACAAGCGTCGTCGCCCGTGACATCAGCGAAGAATGAATCATTCCAGTCTACTGTGTATTGATCGCCGACCTTCGCGCTCCTCACGCGGTCGACATCCACGTATCGCAACACCGATCTCTCCAGGCCCGAGCCGAATACAATTTTCGGTGGATGCACCGTAACGTCGTCCAAGGGACTTGAATCAACCGAACCGCCGTGACCTTCGTCGAGGTTATTGTAGGACTTCCGAACGATTGGCGGACCCGGCAGACCCTTGATGCCCGTGTTGTCCGCTATCTCTTGCCTGGAGGCGCCGTTTCCCGCCGCCTCGGCTCGCTCAATCGCCGTGTCTGCGAGAGCGAGTGCCATCCTCCTGCTTTCTTCCCCGGCCTTCGCGTCGCCGCTCTTTATAACCGCAGCAGCATCGGCCACGCCCTTACTGATTCTCGCGAGATCCTCGTCGTACTTACGCACGTCCTTCATGCAGTCGTTCATGTTGCCTTGGCCCATGCTGGCGGCGACACAGCAGCCCTTCAGACATATAGCTAACTTCTGTGCCCCCTCGGTGAGGTCCTGAACCTTCTCGTCTCCGAGGACTAGTGACGCATCAGCGCCCTTTAGTGATTTGACGTGGGCGTCGAGCTTCGTCGCCGTCTGGTCGTACAACCCGTCGCACGAAGGTCTGAAGTGCCGGTAGACAAAGAAGGCGGCGACGATGCAGAAGGCAACGCCTCCCGCCGCCAACACTAGCCGAACGCTGTCTTGTCCTGACCCTCTCTTTCGCCCCGCTGGTCCCATCCCGCGCGCCAGACTACCCGCCGCACACTCAAGTGGCAACAGTCGAGTGGGGAGGATTGTGGCCAGAGGTACGCCGTGTTGGGATCCCGGCTGGAGGCTTCTAATGAAGGCGGTACTAACAGTCGTCGCGGGTGTTGTTATTCTCGAACTGGCACGACTGGGGTCTACCAACGACTCCTGGGATCACCTTCGGGTGCTCTTCCTGGCAGCCGCGCTCCGACCCGGCACTACGGCTTGATCAGGTGCTCGAAGCCCGGCGGGACACTGACGCCAACCGGTTGCTGCGTGGCCGTCGCCACTCCCCCAGTCGCGGGGCCGGTAGGTGTCCCGATGCTGGATTGAATAGCGGAAACAGCAGTCGCGATGGTGGCAGCAGTGATTGCTGCCTCGTTGGCCGTACTGGCCGCCTGGGATAGGAGCTGGCCAGTGACCTTTTGAAACAGCACCAACATTGCTGCGTTGGGCGTATTTCCCTGTGCTTGCGCGGCCATGAAGATGGTAGTGTTGTTGCCCTGCTGGGGCTGAGGCAGGGTCATCAGAGCTGCGGTCCACGTATTGCCGTCCTGGGTGAAGATTCCCGGCTGCAATTGCGCGCCACTGGCACCGTTGAGTGCACCACTGACTTTGAGGAAGGCTGTGACGTCGAGTTGTGCCATACCCAAACGATAGGGGGATGGCTTGTGCCTATGACCCATGGCGTGTTCCGATCTTTGGTTGGCCATTTTTCACCCAATCAAAGGAGATCGAACATGTGCAAGATCGTCGACAAGGCCTACCGACACGTTGGTTTCGTTGTTTGGATGACCCTCTCTGTCGCCATCGGCTTGCTCTACGGCTGCGCTGGGAGAGGCTCTGATGCCATCTCCGACGATTTGGGCTTCATGGATGCGAGCGTGCAGGAGACGGGCCCCGCAGACACCTCCGTTGACACCTACGTGGACGATGCGGGACCGCCGGACGCTCCACCCTGCCAGGGAGTCGGCCTTCTCGGGGCACAGGATGTCGCCATGTGCTCCAACGGCTGCTACACGACGGTCGATGGAGGCGTGGCTACCCTCGTCGGGGGTGGCCACCTCGCGAACCAGGAGGGCGTACGCGCGCCGAATCTGGGTGTCGCCGGACTCCTTCACGCCCGAACAATAAGGAGTCCGGAAGCGAAACTCCTTGGTGTTAGTCTCTGCGCATGAGCGACTTCGTGCTTCCTGAGATCGGTACGCACGAGAACCAGGAGCTTGATTTCAAGGCCAAGTTGAACACGAAGGACGGCAAGACCGACTACCTCGAGCTGGCCAAGGACATGGCAGCGATGGCGAACGCCTACGGGGGGACCATCATCATCGGGGCATGCGAGGACCCGAAGGGTGTCCTCTCCGTCTATAAGCCGTTGACCGAGGAGGAGGCCGCCTTCACCTGCAACGAGTACAAGACTGCTCAGCGCGACCGACTACGACCCACACCGATCGTAGTGCCCGACATGATTTCGCACGAAGGAGGCTTCCTCGTGACCGTCAAGGTTGAACCCTCGATGGGGCAGGCCATCGGCGTTCGCTTCATCCCCAAGGTGGACGTCGAACCCGAGACGAAGCAGCCGCCGGAGATCTACGGATTCCCACTGCGAGTCGGCGACAACACCACTTGGCTACAACCGGAGCAACTACCCATGCTGATGATCCCTACGTTGAGGCGAAACATCGTTCTCCTTCGGCAAACCATTAAGCACCACGTGCAAATCGAGACGATTCTCCCGAGGGGCGACAGGCTCGAAGATCACCAGGGGCATAGGGTCCAAGGGATCGACGAGGAGGCGAACGTAGTCGACTGCGGCCCCGGCTGGATTATCCCGCTCGACCAGATCGTCTCAGTCTGGAAATCAGGGCAGTGGCGCATCCTTTGGAACAAGCGCGGCTTCTGAGGCTTGACCGAGAGGGCTACCTGGACATAAGTCCAGTATGCCATGCCGGCGCCGCCCGTCCACGAGATCCGCGCGACCATCTGTGGGAGAGCGAGGCGCGGCGACAGTTTCACCGCGCTGTGGACCAGCGTTGACTGCTCAGCGTGCCTAGCGCGGGAGCCGCACCGGGCGCAACAGGTGCGCGAAGCATTGCGTGACCGGGAAGCCGAACGACCGGCCGGGGCACCAAGCCTACTGGAGGGAGCTAAAGGTGACTCCGCCCAAGCGAAAGCGGCGGTAGTAGAGTCGCTGCATGGAGCGAGTCGTCTACATTCTCGGCGCCGGGTTCTCCGCACCGCTTGGCATCCCGACGGTGGCGAATTTCATTGATAAGGCGAAGGATCTCTACTTCAGCAGTCCCGCTACCTACCCGTACTTCAAGGCGACCATCGACGACATCGACAGCCTCGCTCGCACGCTGACTAAGTTCAAAAGCAACTTAGACGACTTGGAGGAGGTTCTCAGCATCCTCCAGATCGAGAGCGAATTCGGAGGAAAGCGAACCCTCTCCCGAGCCAAGAGATTCGTCCGCATGATCACGGACGTGATCGAAGGGGCAATGCAGCCGCTGGTCTGGACACCAGACCTAGCTGACTGGCACGAACGACTGGTGACTGATGAGTGGGGCCTCTTCTTGTGCTTCATCGGGCATCTATTCACGCTCCATATCGAAGCGGGTCCGAGCGAGAACGCTAGAATCGAGCGCCCGCTCCTCACACCGCAACACTCCTACGACATCATTTCCCTGAACTACGACTGCGTCCTCGAGATCGGTGCCACGTTCATCGCGACCAATTCGTCCAATCATCTTGATTCAATCGGTTTTGCCAGGACCAAGGAAGAGATGACCGAGCCGGATGATCACCGCAGGAAGCCCATGCTCGTGAAGCTGCACGGGTGCTGCTCACGCGGCAACATCGTGGCACCGACGGCGAACAAGGGTCTCTCGAAGTTGAAGGACCAATGGCAGATGGCCTACTCGATCCTGAGCAAGGCAAACCACATCCGCGTACTCGGCTACAGCCTCCCCGAGGGAGACGCGGCAGTGCGCTACCTGTTGAAGTCAGCAGTATCGAAGTCCCAACATCTCAAGAGCTTCGACATCATCTGCCGGGACCCGACCAGCAAGGTGGAGGGGCGGTACAACGACTTCTTGAACTTTGCGAAGAAGCAGTTCTACGGCTCCAACGTGACGGACTACTTCGACAACATGAGGCCCAGCCCTATCAACGCCCACAATGACAGATCAATTTTACTGCACCACCTGCAACAGAAGCACGAGAACTTCGTGATGTCGGCCCGACTCTCGCCCCACTATACGGCTACGTCACTCTAAGTCGTCAGACGATGCGAGGAGGAAGAACTGCTAGATGCAGCCTTCCTGCGTCAACAGGTCCGGGAGGTCATCGACTCGCGAGAGCACTGTAGTGCCGTAACGCTGGGCAATCTTGGTCTTGTTTGCGAGATGCGCCCAGCGCTTCTCCGTCAGCACAATGTTCCCGTAGGCGATCGCCTGCCCGAGGAAGGAACCGTCCCTAGCATCGTTCAACGCGGGCTTGTCGTTCGCGCTGCGGTCGCGCTCGAACCAGAGCGTGGCCCAGATGTAACGCTCGTGGAGATCCTCTGCAAAATCGTCGAGGCGGGCCCTGTCCGCTATTAGGTCGGCGTAGACCTGCTCGGACACTCCTCGCTTCATCAGAGCGAACATGATGCGCCTTGTGTAGTTGTTGGGCCGCGTCAGCACGTAGAAGAAGGCATCTGACATCCGTTCCAACACGGGCACATGTCCGTCGGTCGAGCGAGCCTTGTTCACCGTGTCGAGGAGATCCGCTTCCGTCGCGCCCGCCTCAGCATGGAAGTCGGAATCCAACCCGAAGGCCAATAGCATCGCCGACATATCGGGCTCGTTCCCTAGCTGCTCCACGAATGGTGCATTCTTCCTGTCAGCGTCGAAAATCCTGATCCGGTGCCCGCGAACCCCCGCGAGGCCCCAGTGGACCAAGTAGGGTCTGATCGACGGTAACTTCTCATCTCGGAGGATGTGCTTCTCTACGGCGCGATCTATCTCGTGGTCACGCACCACCACGGGGCTTAGGCAGGAGAAATTCCCCGAGAGGTCGACCATAAACCTAGCCCGGCGCTTGCGCTCTTCTGCGTCGGCGTGTTTCGTTGCTTCGTCCAGGTTCGTTGCGGTAATCGGCAGCACCAGACGTCGTGCCTTCACTGCCTCGCGGATGGCAGTTGTTGCAGCGGACACGCCGAGGCGTTGCTTCACCCCGTGGTGGGTCTGGGAGAGCGCCACCCAGATATTCGTGTCTAGGAAGAGAAGCTTCGGGAATTCTGCTTTCGATTCCGGCAGTGTCACCGACGGTGGGACCTCGCCCTTATTCATGCGCTCTACGATGCGGGCGCGAACGGTCAATGCGTTCCCCTCCATCATCTCCCGCCAGGCCTGCTTTACGTTCTTGTGGGCCATTGCGTGCAGCAGCTTACTTTATGCGGCGGACTCCCGGAGCGCCTCTTCGAGAGCCTTCACGTAGGCCGGATCGTGCAGCCTGTAGTGCTGATGCCTCGAACGATCGCTGCGGTCCGATGCTAACGTCATGGGCGTGCCGGCGCGGCTCCACCACTATTCGTTCAAGGACTACCTGACGGTCGAGGAGATGAACCCCGTCCGCCACGAGTTCCTGGACGGCGAGATCTACGCCATGGCCGGTGGCACCATGCTGCACGCGGCTCTCTCGGCCGCTGTGTTGACCGCCCTGGCGACGCAGCTCGCGGGACGCTGCCGGACCTACACCTCCGACCTCAGGGTTCGCGTGCTCGCGACCGGATTGGCGAGCTACCCCGATGTGACCGTGGTCTGCGGTAAAGCCGAGGCCGATCCCGAGAGCAAGGAGACGGTGGTCAACCCGACGGTGGTCGTGGAGGTTCTCTCGCCGGCGACCATCGACTACGATCTCGGCGAGAAGTTCGAGCACTATCGCCAGATCCCATCGCTGAAGGCGATCGTCTACGTCTGGCAGGACCGCAAGCAGATCGAAGTTCGCGAACGAACGGCGACCGGCGACTGGCGCTCGAACATCGGTGGGGAGGGGACCAGGTTGGCGATCGACGAGCTGCGGTTCACGCTCGATGTCGACGCCCTCTTCGCCAGCGCCGGCGCTTAGCTCACGGACCAGCGGGAATGGCCGCCCGTGGCAGCGGGATGTAGCCGCGGTGGACGAAGCGCCATTCCACGGGTGAGTTGTCCCGCAGGCCGAGCGCCGCGAAGGTCGCGTCCGACAGATCGATCCCCGCGTGTTTGGTCGGGTTGCGGAACGAGCCATGCCCGCGCTCGGACGCGGGGCGACGGCCGGTGGCCCAGTAATCGTCGTCCACGTTCCAGGGCCCGACGTCGAGCACCGGGACGACCATGGTCCGCCCGCCGTAGCGCAGCTCGACGTTCTTCCGCAGCGCCACCGGGTGCGGCAGCGCCACGAACAGCGCCCCGGGCTTGATGATCTCGCCGCAGGCCAGCCGCCCCCCGGTGAGCCCCTCACGCGTGGCGAAGACCTGCTGCCAGGGCCCGGGCTGCGCGGCCTCGTAGATCGCCCAGGTCGCGACCACGATGAAGGCGCACCCCAGCGCCACCAACCGGACCCGTCGCCGGGCCCGCCGGCCGAGCCGCTTGCGCATGTTTAGGGAATACCGTTGCCGGAGGAGCGGCGCAAATTCCTGCCCGACCTGCGGCCGCCCTAGCTGGCCAGCGACTTCTCGGTCTGCTCTTTGCCGTCGAAGCGGAACATCTTCTGCTTCCCTTCGACGACCGTCAGCAGGTTCACCGGGCGGCGCCAGATGCGGCCGAGCGCCCCCAACGTCGAGCGGGCCTGGTCGATCTGGAGGTCGGTCCCCTCGTGCCGATGGCGGATGAGGAGCTCGCCCCGGTTCTCGTGGTTGGCGTCCTCGACGTAGATGAAGGGATCGCCGAAGTTGGTCAGCGAAAAGAGCATCTTGTGTTTGATCTTCTCGAACTCGCGCGAGTCGATCTCGTAGTTGCC
>Ga0210389_10003320_pt1 | contig 12557 bp, 10 predicted proteins | sample IncBWH28OmetaG_FD_160127 | JGI IMG/M metagenome (GOLD analysis project Ga0210389, IMG submission 160127) | Forest soil microbial communities from Barre Woods Harvard Forest LTER site, Petersham, Massachusetts, United States - Inc-BW-H-28-O ...
ATTCGGCATCGGGCCTGGCCCCGTGGACCGACGTGCTCTGCACGCCGCACGGAAGCAAGCCCGACACGAATTCCGCGAACACCTTCGCGAACACCCCGGTGGCAGGGGCTTCGGCCCCGGTTTCGGCCCTGGCTTCGGCCCCGGTTTCGGCCCCGGTTTCGGCCCCGGTTTCGGCCCTGGTTTCGGCCGCGGCGGCAGGCGCGGCGGATGGGGCCGTGGTGGCCCCGGCCGTGGCAAGCGCGGCGACGTGCGGGCCGCCATCCTGAAGCTGCTGGCCGAGCGGCCGATGCACGGCTACGAGATGATCCAGCAGATCGCCGAACGCAGCAACGGGCTGTGGAAGCCGAGCCCCGGCTCGGTGTACCCGACGTTGCAGCTGTTGGACGACGAAGGCCTCATCACCGCCAGCGAAACCGATGGCAGCAAGAAGCTTTTCGAGCTGACCGACACGGGCCGGGAGGCCGCCGAGAAGGTCGAGACCCCACCGTGGGACGAGATCACGGAGGGCGCCGACCCGGGACAGGTGAACCTGCGGGCGGCCATTGGCCAGCTGTTCGGCGCGGTCGCGCAGTCCGCGCACACCGCGACCGAAGAACAGCAGCAGCGCATCGTCGAGATCCTCAACAATGCGCGACGCGAGGTCTACGGCATCCTCGGCGAGGACTGACCCCTACTAGACCGCTGCAGCGGGCCCTGGATTAGGACACATCAACCCAATCCAGGGTCCGTTGCACCGCCTTACGCCAGCCTGCATATCCCTCGGCGCGCTTGTCGTCGTCCCACGTCGCCGTCCAGCGCTTGCCCTCCTGCCAATTGGCCCGCAGATCGGACGGGTCGGCCCAGAACCCGACCGCCAGGCCCGCCGCATAGGCGGCACCCAGCGCGGTGGTCTCGGCGACCACCGGCCGCACCACGTCCACGCCCAGCACGTCGGCCTGAATCTGCATGCACAGGTCATTGGCGGTGATGCCGCCATCGACCTTCAACACCTCAAGGCGCACCCCGGAATCTGCCGCCATCGCGTCCACCACATCGCGGCTTTGGTAACAGATCGCCTCCAGCGTCGCGCGAGCCAAGTGGGCATTGGTGTTGAACCGCGACAGCCCCACGATCGCGCCGCGGGCATCGGATCGCCAGTACGGGGCGAACAACCCTGAAAACGCAGGCACGAAATACACCCCGCCGTTGTCGGCGACCTGACGGGCCAGCGCCTCGCTTTGCGCGGCGCCACTGATGATGCCCAGTTGATCACGCAGCCATTGCACCGCCGAGCCGGTCACCGCGATCGAACCCTCGAGCGCATACACGGGTTTGGCATCCCCGAACTGGTAGCAAACGGTGGTCAGCAGGCCGTGATCCGAGCGCACGATCGTCTCACCGGTGTTCAGCAGCAGAAAATTACCGGTGCCGTAGGTGTTTTTCGCCTCGCCCGCATCCAGACACACCTGACCGACCATCGCGGCATGCTGGTCGCCGAGAACGCCGGTGACCGGAACCTCACCGCCGACGGGCCCCGTGTCCACGGTGACGCCGTAGGGTTGCCGCGCCGACGACGGCGCGATCTTCGGCAGCATCTCCCGCGGGATAGAGAAAAACGACAACAGCTCGTCGTCCCAGTCCAGCGTCTCCAAATTCATCAGCATGGTCCGGCTGGCGTTGGTGACATCGGTGACATGCAGGCCACCCCGCGGACCGCCAGTCAAATTCCACAACACCCAGGTGTCGGGGGTGCCGAACAGGGCGTCGCCGCGCTCGGCGGCATCGCGCACGCCATCGACGTTCTCCAGGATCCACTGCAGCTTCCCGCCGGAAAAATAGGTCGCCGGCGGCAAGCCCGCCTTGCGGCGGATCACCTCACCACGGCCATCGCGTTCCAGCGCCGAGGCGATGCGGTCGGTACGGGTGTCCTGCCAGACGATCGCGTTGTAATACGGCCGTCCGGTGCGCCGATTCCACACCAGCGTCGTCTCGCGCTGATTCGTAATTCCGAGCGCTGCAATATCTTTCGGTGTGATATCGGTGGCGTTCAGCACGGACATCAGCACCGAGCTGGTGCGCTCCCAGATCTCGATCGGACTGTGCTCGACCCAGCCGGCGCGAGGCAGGATCTGCTCATGCTCAAGCTGGTGGCGAGCCACCTCGGTGCCGTCATGATCGAAAATCATGCAGCGGGTGCTGGTGGTGCCCTGGTCGATGGCAGCTACGAAATCAGCGGACTGGGCCAACTGCGCTCCTCGGGGTGAGATCGGACACTCCGGGCAATCGTCTCACTTGCGCTACCGACGGTAACCCTGTTGCATCGGCGGTGTGGGCGAAGAGGTCAAGCGCACCACGTATAACCGCACACAGCGGCGGGAATACCGGCGCAAGGTGCGACTGTGCCTGGATGTCCTCGAGACGATGCTTGCGCAATCCCGGTTCGACTCCAACCGTCCGCTGACCGGCATGGAGATCGAATGCAACCTCGTCGACGCCGACTACCAGCCCGCGATGTCGAATCGCTACGTGCTCGACGCCATCGCGGATCCGGCCTACCAAGCCGAATTAGGTGCCTACAACATCGAATTCAATGTGCCACCGCGGCCGCTGCCCGGACACACGGGCCTGGACCTCGAAGCAGAAGTGCGCGCCAGCCTTAACGATGCCGAGACCAAGGCCAGCTCCGGCGGCGCCCACATCGTGATGATCGGCATCCTGCCCACGCTCATGCCCGAACATCTGACCGACAACTGGATGAGCGAGTCAACGCGCTACGCAGCCCTGAACGCCTCGATCTTCAACGCGCGCGGTGAAGACATCCCGATCAACATCGCCGGCCCCGAGCCGCTGAGGTGGCACGCCGCGTCCATCGCACCCGAATCCGCTTGCACCAGCATGCAATTGCATTTGCAGTTAGCTCCTGCGGACTTCGGCGCCTACTGGAACGCAGCTCAGGTGCTGGCCGGCCCGCAGCTGGCGCTGGGCGCGAACTCGCCCTACTTCTTCGGACACCAGCTGTGGTCTGAAACCCGTATCGAACTGTTCGCGCAGTCCACCGACACCCGGCCCGAGGAGCTCAAGACCCAAGGCGTGCGACCGCGGGTATGGTTCGGCGAACGTTGGATCAGCTCCGTCCTCGACCTGTTCAAAGAGAACGTCCGCTACTTCCCATCCCTGCTACCCGAGGTGTCCGACGAAGATCCGGTCGCCGAGCTGGCCGCCGGACGCATCCCGCAACTGGCCGAATTGCGCCTGCACAACGGCACCGTGTACCGGTGGAACCGACCCGTGTACGACGTTGTTGGTGGACGCCCACATCTGCGGCTGGAGAACCGGGTCTTGCCGGCCGGGCCGACTGTCATTGACATGCTTGCGAATTCGGCCTTCTACTACGGCGTGCTGCGCTGCTTGTCCGAAGAGGAACCCCCGCTGTGGACCAGGATGAGTTTCGCTGCGGCACACGCAAATTTCCTCGAGGCAGCGCGCACCGGCATGGATGCCCGGCTGCACTGGCCAGGCCTGGGCGAAGTGACCCCGCAGCACTTGGTGTTGCATACGTTGCTGCCGATAGCCCACGAGGGACTGCGTCGGTGGGGTGTCGCCGCCGAGGTGCGTGACCGGTTTCTCGGCGTCATCGAGGGCCGCGCCAAGACCGGCCGCAACGGCGCAAGCTGGCAGGTGTCCACGGTGCGGGCCTTGCAGGACAGTGGAATGACGCGGCCCCAGGCACTCGCGGAGATGCTCCGGCGGTACTGCGAGCACATGCACGCCAACCAGCCAGTGCACACCTGGGGGCTCTAGCCGCGCGTACGTTGGGAACTATGTCACCTGAAGTAATGGACTGGGACAGTGTGTACCGCGAAGAGGCGGAGTTCGAAGGGCCGCCGCCGTGGAATATCGGTGAGCCGCAACCCGAGCTGGCCGCACTGATCGCGGCAGGCAAATTCCGTAGTGATGTGCTGGATGCGGGCTGCGGGTTCGCCGAGCTGTCGTTGGCGCTGGCCGCCGAGGGCTACACCGTGGTGGGCATCGATCTCACGCCCACCGCCATCGCGGCGGCCACCAAGGCCGCCCAAGAACGCGGCTTGACCAACGCCAGCTTCGAGCAGGCCGATATCACCTCGTTTACCGGCTATGACGGCCGGTTCAACACGGTGGTTGACAGCACGCTCTTTCACTCGCTGCCGGTGGAGGGCCGAGACGGCTATCTGGGCTCGGTACACCGCGCGGCGGCCCCGGGTGCCAGCTACTACGTGCTGGTATTCGCCAAGGGCGCCTTCCCCGCCGAGATGGAAACAAAGCCAAACGAAGTCGATGAGGACGAGTTGCGCGCCGCGGTGAGCAAGTATTGGGAGGTCGATGAGATTCGGCCGGCGTATGTCCACGCGAATATTCCCCCGGTCACCAACGCGCCGTTCGAGTTTCCGCCGCACGACCGCGACGAAAAGGGCCGGATGAAGCTTCCCGCCTACCTGGTGACGGCGCACAAGGCCAGCTGACACCCCTGCCGGCGACATCCCTGCCTCGGCGGCCACCGCCACGCTGGCGTGTCCCCCGCAAGCGGGCGGTGCCCCTAGCTCGGGGAGTGAGTTACGCGGCGGTCGCCGCGGTCGCCGCGATCAGTGCCTCGGCGAAAGTCTCCAGGTCCTCGCTCGTGGTGTCCGCGTGCGGCGAGATCCGCAGCACCGGCGCGGTCAGTTCCCGCGGCGCCCGCTCCACCCCGGCGTAGGTGGTCAGGATCCGCCGTTCGGCGAGCAACCATTCCCGCACCGCGCGCGGGTCGGCACCGTCGACCGCGGCCAGGGTGGTGATCGCACTCAGCTCTTCGACCTCTTCGACCACCGCCCACCCGGGCACATCGGCCAGCACGGTCCGGCTGACGCCGCCCAACTCAGCCAGACGTGCGCGCACAGCCTCGGGTCCATATGCCAAATGTTCCCCCAGTGCCACCGAAAACCCCACTCGCGCAGCAATATTGGCTTCGCCGAAGCCAAGTTGCTGGGCCACCGTCAGCGGCGGCAACCAATCCGGTGCCGGTAGCCTCGGACGCAACCGCTCCATCAGGTCGGGCTGCACGGCCAGCACGCCCACACCGCGCGGCCCGGCGATCCACTTGCGCGACGACGAATACGTCACGTCCGCCCCCACCGCGCAGTCCACTAGGCCCAGCGCCTGCGCGGCGTCCACGACCAGCGGCAACCCCAGCTCACCGCAGAGTTTCGCCATCATCGCCAACGGCTGCACCACACCGCTATGGCTGGCCACCGGGGTCAGGTGGACCAGATCGGGCGGGTCGGCGTCCAGTTGGTACGCCGCGTCGTCGAGCGCCAGCCTGCCGTCGTCGAGTGTCGGCAGCGTGCGCACGGTGAATCCGTGGGCGGACATCACGGCCAGGTTGGGACCGTATTCGCCGGGCAGGCAAGCCAGCGTCCGGCTCTCCGCCGGCCAGCTGCCGAGCAGCAGATCCAGCGCGTTGAGCGAACCGGTGGTGAACACCACCTCGGCGACGGGCATGCCGCACAGCGCGGCAACCGCGGCCCGTCCTGCGTCGAGCACCGGTGTGGCGGCTTCGGCAGCGACATACCCACCAACCTCGGCCTCGAACCGCGCGTGTTCGGCGGTGGCCTCGATCACCACGAAACTCTGGCGCGAGCAGGCGGCACTGTCCAGATGCAGCCCGGCGACCGGGCGGCGGGCAGCGCGCCATCGCTGCGCGAGCTCGTCGCTTTGGCTCACTTGAGCGCCAGCGACAGCCCGAAGTCGCCGGCCTCGTCTGTCCACCACCGGGTCTGACGCAATCCCGCCCCGGCCAATTCGGCGCCCACCCCGTCCGGGCGGAACTTGCACGATACTTCTGTGAGCATCTCTTCACCGGCCGCGAAGTCGACGGTCAGGTCGAGCGCACCGACCCGCACCCGCTGGCTGCTCTCGGACCGCAGCCACATCTCGATTCGCTCCTCTTCGGTGTTCCAGCGGGCGACGTGCTGATAGGCGTCGACCTCGAAATCCGCATCGAGTTCCCGATTTATCACCGCGAGCACATTGCGATTGAACTGGGCCGTCACCCCCGCGGCATCGTCATAGGCGCGCACCAGCCGGTCGGTGCCCTTGACCAGGTCGGTGCCCAGCAGCAGGCTGTCCCCCGGCGCCATCACCCCGGCCAAGGATGCCAGGAACTCCGCGCGCGGTTCCGGCGTGAAATTGCCGATCGTCGACCCCAAGAACACGAACAATCGTCGCCCGCCGCCGGGAATCTCGGTCAGGTGCTCCTCGAAATCGCCGCAAACAGCGTTGATCTCGACGCCCGGGTATTCGCGCTGGATGGCGGTCGCGGTCGCCGACAGCATGCCGGCATCGACGTCGAACGGCACGAATCCGCGCAGCGATCCGCGATCGCGCAGCGCGTTCAGCAGCAACCGGGTCTTCTCCGATGTCCCGGCGCCCAGTTCGACCAGGGTATCGGCTTCGCTGGCGGATGCCACTTCGGCCGACCGCACACGCAGGATCTCGGCCTCGGCGCGCGTCGGGTAGTACTCAGGCAACCGGGTGATCTGGTCGAACAGGTCGCTGCCCACCGAATCGTAGAACCATTTGGGCGGCAACGACTTCGGTGTCTTCTGCAGGCCGTCGAACACGTCGCGGCGCAACGCGTGATACGCGGAGTCGGCGGCGAGGTGGTTCGCCAGGGATAGCGTCATCAAGGTCCTTTCGGAGATCCAGCGGGATCCAGGGAAGTGAATGTGACACCCTTTGCGGTGACTTCCACGAGGTGACGGTCGGGCACGTCCTCCCAGTCGTAGACGTCGTCATACGGCTCGCTGGCCAGCACCACCCCGTCGGCCCGGCGCAGGATGGACAACGTGTCGCCCCAGACGGTGGCCAGCAACCGAGAACCGTTGGCCGCCAACACATTGAGTCGGGCGTCTGGATCGGCCGCCCCTATCTCGGCGATGGTGTCGCCCAGCACGTCCAGCCCACGTGCGAAGATGGTGGCCGCGAGTATCGCGCTGTCGCAGACTGATTCGGCCGACGCACTGGCCGGCAACACGGCGCGGTCGACAATACCGTTGTGCGACAGCAACCACTGGCCGTCGGTGAACGGCGCGGTTGCGCTGGCTTCGATCGGCATGCCGACGGTCGCCGAGCGCACCGCGGCCACCACGGAGTGGCTGCGCAGCGCCGGCGCTACCGAGTCGAACGACACGTCGCCCCACAGCGGCGCGGGGCTGCGCCAGCGCCGCGGCACCCCGGCGTCGAAGAACCCGACCCCCCAACCGTCGGCGTTCATCAGCCCGTGCTTTTGCCGACGCGGGGCATAGGACTGCACCCGCAAAGAATGCGGCGGGTCCAGCACCAGCGCGGAAAGCGTGACCTCGCGCCCGAGCCAGCCGAGATGACGGCACATCAGACGTCCCACGCCAACCGGACGCCGGAGAAGATCTGACGACGGTAGGGGTGATCCCAGTTGCGGAAGCTGGGCCGCAGGATGGCGGACTCCACCGCCCACGATCCGCCCCGTAGCACCCGATAGTCGCCGTCGAAGAATGGCTGCGAGTATCGCTGGTAGATCATCGGGACAAATCCTGGCCAGGGTCGCAGCGGTGAGGCGGTCCACTCCCAGACATCGCCGAGCATCTGCTCGACTCCGTAGGCCGATGCGCCGGCCGGGTAGGCGCCGACCGGTGCCGGACGCAGGGCGGTGCCACCCAGGTTGGCGTGTGCTTCCGACGGCGCATCAGCGCCCCACGGGTACCGGCGCCTGCTGTTGGTCGCCGGGTCCCAGGCGCAGGCCTTCTCCCATTCCGTCTCGGTGGGCAACCGGGCACCGACCCAGGCCGCGTAAGCCGCCGCCTCGAAGAACGAGACGTGCTGTACCGGCTCGTCGGCGGGAATCTCTTCGACGTGGCCGAACCGGGTGCGCGTCCGGTGGTCGGAACCCCAGAATTGCGGGGCGGTCAGGCCGGCGCCCTGGCGATGCTGCCAGCCGCGCGTGGACCACCAGCGCGGCTCGGTGTAGCCGCCGTCGTCGATGAAGTGCTGCCACTCGCCGTTGGTGACCGGAACCCGGCCAATCCGGAACGCCGGCACGTCGACGATGTGGGCGGGTCGTTCGTTGTCCAACGAGTAGGGTTCGCTTCCGGCGTCCACGCCTTGCACAAACGAGCCCCCAGGCACCAGTACCGATGTGCCGGCCAGTCGTGGCCGGCCCGCGGGCCGGACGGGAGTGTCGGACAACAACGGCGCACCGGTGCGCAGGTTCAGTGCCTGCAGGATGGTTTCGTCGTGCTGATTTTCGTGGCTGACCACCATTCCGAACACAAAGTCGCCATCATCCTGCGGCAGCGCGTCGAGGGCATCCAGCGCGGCGGAACGCACGGTCCGGCAATATGACCGCGCCCGCTCCGGGGACAGCAGGGGCAACTCGGCGCGACTCGCGCGGGAGTGTTCGAACGCGTCGTAGAGACCCTCGACGGCCGGCGGCAAAATCCCGGGCCGACTCGGGTCACCGCCTCGCAACAGCCACAGTTCTTCCTGCTGACCGATGTGCGCCAGGTCCCACACCAGTGGGCTCATCAACGGGTCGTACTGACGACAAAGTTCGGCGTCGTCAAAATCGACCAGCCGCAACGTCCGCGTTCGCGCCCGCGTCAAGTCGTCGGCGATCCTTTGCCGGGAAGTCACAGCCCCCCTTGCGCCAACTGCGCGACCGTAGCGGCGATGCCCTGGTCGATCACCTGGTCGGCAAAATCGTCTCCGGGGCTGCGGCCCTTTTCGACGCTGCGGACCAGTCGCTCCATCGCGTCGCTGAGCTCTGCGGGTGCCTTCTCGGCGGCGACTGCCACACATCGGTTGGCCGCCTCGTACAGCCGCCGATCACTCAGACCGAGCCGGGCTGCGTTATCCCACGCGGTGGCCACCGGTTCGACGGCCTCCGCCGCGATGTCGGCGGCGGCCGGGTCGTCGAGCAGGGCGACGAGCGTGAACACCACTGCGGGCCAGAAGGCATCCGGCACGCTGTCGAGGTAGCGGATTTCCAGCCACTGCCGTGGCCGCACCGGCGGGAACAGGGTAGTCAGGTGATATTCCAGGTCGGCGGTCGTCGGACGGCGATCGCCGAGCAGCACTCGGCCGTCCACCCAGTCGGTGAAGGGCACCCAATGCGTGACCGCCACGGCGTCCGGGTTGTTCACCAACATCACCGGTGCCTTCAGCGCGTAGCGCGCCCAGTCCGTCCCGGGGTCGTCGCCACTGGCGCCCAGGATCGGCCCGCAACGCGCGGAGTCCATCTGGCCCCACACTCGCTGCCGGGTGGAGACCCAACCGGAAAACTCGCCGCCCAGCATCGGAGAGTTGGCGGTGATCGCGATCATCGTGGGCCCCAAGGCGTGCGCCAGCCGCACCCGCGCCGCCCACCCGGCCTGCGGCCCGGCGTCCAGATTGACCTGGACCGAGGCCGTCGATGTCATCATCGACGCACCCGCCTCCCCGGAATCGCAGGCGGCGAAGAACTGCTCCATGGCGCGGTAGCGCGCGCCCGGGTTGACGCGCTTGGGCGGCCGAAGCGGGTCCGCACCCAGAAAAACCAGCCCCAGCCCTGCGTCGGCGAAGGCAGACCGCAGCACAACCTGGTCACTGTTCATCGCATCGATCGCGGGCGCAACGCCGTCCGCGGGCGGGCCGGATAGTTCGACGGCGCCGCCGGGCTCAACGGTGACCGCGCTGCCGCCCGGCAGTGCGGGGAGGCATTCGATGGCCTCGGTGATTTCGTCCCAACTCGGCCTGCGGTACGGATCGGCCGGGTCGAAACAGTGCGCCTCCATCTCGAGACCGACACGCCCGAGCGGGGCATCGATCAGACAGCTCTCGGCGATGTACTGCGCGGCTGTCGAGGAACTGGCCATCTCCGCTTCGGCGGGGCGGGCGGTATCCAGCTGCGAGGCCGCGGCGGTGGCAGCGGCGAGCGTCATATCACGATCCCTCCGGGCACGGGCAAGTGTCGCGGACCTCTTGGTTGCGCAGCTACCGGAACGATAGCCGCCACCACTTCATCTAACAGACCGCACCGACATATTCCTGTTTCCGCTGGTTTTGGAGCCACGGCTTACACGAATACCCAAATCCACCCGGACTACTGGCCCAGCGCGTTTTGCATCGCCCCGGCCAGCACGTTGACCGCGGGACCGGCGTTGCCAGATTGGCAGACCTTGGCCTGCAGCAACACATTTTCACGCAGCCGGGTTTGATCAAAGCACCGACGATCGGTGCCCGCTTCTTGCTTGGTCCAATTCGCGTCGGTACCGCTCGCCGGCCCGCCGTCGAACGACCACACCTGCGTGGTCCCGTTATCCAGGTGCATCGCGGTTGTCTGTCCCGAGCAACCCACGGTTCGGTCCACCACCCGATGGAAAGCCCGGCCCGCGGCATCGTTGGTGGCGAATACCCCGATCGCCTGCTTGACGTAGTGGGTTTGATCGGTGGCGGACGTCTGTGTGGTGGCACCGTTGAACGACGCCAGGTCGGGGTCGTCGTACACCTCGGCCAACCCGATGTCCGCCCAGTTGTTGCATACCGGCAGATCAACCCAGAACCCCTGGAACGGCTGGGCGAACACCGACTCCCACCCCATCGGTCCGCCGACGATATTGCCGACCGACCCCTTGCCGAGGACCGCGTAGGACACCACCCCCGGCTCGGACGGGTTGGCAACCGCGACCGGGGCCGACAGCGCTCCCCCAAGAGCCAGACCGACGCTCACCGCCGCGGCGGAGATCCGCATCGCTTCCGACCGCGCTAGACCTTGGCCGAGAGGTCGACGTCGATGTTGCCCCGGGTGGCTTTCGAGTACGGGCACACCTGATGAGCCTGCTCCACCAGGTCCTCGGCGGCACTTTCTTCCAGGCCCGGCAGGTAGCCGACGATCTTGCCGGTGATCCCGAATCCGCCCTCGGAGTCCTTACCGAATCCGATCTCGACGGTGACGCTGGTGGCGTCGTCGAGCTTGACCTTCGACATGCCCGCGACCAGGCGCAGCGCACCCAGGAAACAGGCGGCGTAACCGGCGGAGAACAGCTGCTCGGGATTGGTGCCCTCACCGCTGCCACCCATCACCTTCGGCGGCCGGGTCTCGAGGTCGATGCGGCCATCCGCCGACTTCACGTGGCCGTCGCGGCCGCCGCCGGTCGCCGTGGATTCCGTGGTGTAAACGACTTCAATGGTCATGGGCTCGATCATGCCAGGCCCGGCGCCCGCCTCCTACTGCCCCAGGTTGGCCCGGACCCCCTCCTCGACCTTCTTGCCTAGGTCGACGTCCACGTTGCGCCAGTAGTCGAACACCCGTGACAGCACCGGCTCCTTGACGCCCTTGGACACGTGCCCAATGATGTTGTGCGCCAACCGGTCCCGCGCGGCGTCGTCGAGCACCTCGCGCACCATGGTGCCGGGCTGTCCCCAGTCGTCGTCATCGGGACGCAATGTGTAGGCGGCGCGGACCATCTCGCCGTCGGCCATCCACCGCACCTCCGCAGCACGCGCCGGGTCGGCCTTCGGCCCACCGTAGGAATTGGGCGCATACACCGGATCCGACGCGTTGTGCATCCGCATCGCCCCGTCCTTGGAGTAGCTGTTCACCTCCACCTTCGGCGAATTGACCGGGATGTGCTTGTAATTGGTGCCCAGCCTTGCCCGGTGCGCGTCGGAGTAGGAGAAGCCGCGAGCGAGCAGCATCTTGTCCGGGCTCAACCCGGTGCCGGGCACGATGTTGTTCGGCTCGAAGGCGGCCTGCTCGATCTCGGTGTGGTAGTCGGTGACGTTACGGTCCAGCGTCATCTTGCCGACATCGATCAACGGGTAGTCGCCGTGCGGCCACACCTTCGTCAAGTCGAACGGGTTGAACCGGTAGGTCTTGGCCTCCTCGAACGGCATGACCTGCACCTTGAGCGTCCAGCGCGGGAAGTCGCCGCGCTCGATCGCCTCGTACAGGTCGCGCTGGTGGTAGTCGCCGTCCTCGCCGGCCAGCCGATCGGCGTCCTCCTGGGTCAGGAAGTCGATGCCCTGATCAGTGATGAAGTGGTACTTCACCCAGAAGATCTCGCCGGCGGCGTTGATCCAGCTGTAGGTGTGGCTGCTGTAGCCGTTCATGTTCCGCCAGGTCTTGGGAATACCGCGATCCCCCATCAGCCAGGTCACCTGGTGCGCCGACTCCGGCGAGAGGCTCCAGAAGTCCCACTGCATGTTGTTGTCGCGCACGTTGCTGGCCTGCAGGCGCTTTTGGGAGCGGATGAAGTGCTGGAACTTCAGCGGGTCGCGCATGAAGAAGATCGGCGTGTTGTTCCCGACCATGTCGAAGTTGCCCTCGGTCGTGTAGAACTTCAACGCGAACCCACGCGGATCCCGCCAGGTGTCTGGGCTGCCCCGCTCACCGGCGACGGTGGAGAACCTGGCCAGCATGTCCGTCTTGGTGCCCGGCTGAAACACCGCGGCCCTGGTGTATTTGCTGACGTCGTTGGTCACCTCGAAGTGGCCGAACGCGCCGCCGCCTTTGGCGTGCGGTTGGCGCTCCGGAATGCGTTCCCGATTGA
>Ga0210389_10003321_pt1 | contig 12555 bp, 13 predicted proteins | sample IncBWH28OmetaG_FD_160127 | JGI IMG/M metagenome (GOLD analysis project Ga0210389, IMG submission 160127) | Forest soil microbial communities from Barre Woods Harvard Forest LTER site, Petersham, Massachusetts, United States - Inc-BW-H-28-O ...
ATCCCTGCCTTGCAAACGGTGATCGATCATGCGGCGCCGGGTGATACGATCCTCCTCGCCAACGGCATCTACCAGGCTGTTGATAATATTATCGTAACTACGGCCGGTACGGAAGCCCATCCCATTGTCATTGCGGCGCAAAGCCCCGGAGGGTCCGAGATCGGCGGTACGGGAGGTTTCGCTGTTCAGAGCCCTGCGGCATATATCACGATCAGCGGCTTCCGATTCACCAATGCCGCTTCGAAAACCAGGACCGGTCCGGGAACGCGTTACTGCCGGTTCACCCGGAACATCTTCAATAGCAAAGGTGACGGCGAAGACCTGACCATCGCCGGCGATGACCAGGAAGTGGATCATAACAGCTTCCGGGATAAGGATGCCATGGGCAGGTTCCTTGCTATCCGCGGCAGCGGGAACCAGATCGCCCAACGACTCCGGATCCATCATAACTATTTTAAAAATTTTAAAAGCCAGGGCGGTAAGAATGGGGCGGAAGCCTTTCAGTTCGGGCTCAGCGGTTTCAGCCTCTCGTCCAGTAACAGCATCGTAGAATATAACCTTTTTGAGGATTGTGCCGGGGAAAACGAATTGATATCGGTAAAAGCATCGGCCGTTATCCTGCGGTACAACACTATCCGCAACTGTCCGGCACAATTCACGTTGAGGCATGGGAACAGGTCCCTGGTTTATGCGAATTATTTTATCAACACACCCGGGCTGCGCATCTTCGGGGACGATCATGCGATATACAGTAATTATTTCGAGCAGTGTGATCCCGCCATTACGATTGGAAATGGGGACGGGGAAGTCGCTGATGGCGCTCAACTCACCGCACACGACCGGCCCGACCGGGTATTGATCGCCTTCAATACACTGGTAGACAATACCGTCAACATTACCATGACCCGGAGGAAAGAGGGTATGGGCGCGACATCCATCACCGTTGCCAATAATATCATCAGCGGGGGAGGGCCGGCGGCCGTTATCGAAGGCCCTTGTATCAACTCAACCTGGGCCGGTAATATCCTTTTCCATACAAGGGGGGCGGGGAATATGCCAGATAACGGATACAAGGAAAAGGATCCGAAACTGGAAAAAGATGCGACGGGCATCTATCATCTTCAAAAAGGCAGCCCTGCCATCGATGCCGTTGCGGGGACATACGCCGTCGTAACGGTGGATATGGACGGTCAGCCGAGAACGGAGCCATTGGATGCGGGGGCGGATGAACGTTCCGACGCTCCGGCACGGGCTCATCTACTAAGCCCGAAGGAGACCGGCCCCTCCGCTGATCTTTGATAACGGGCCAAAATATTTATTGAGAATTAATACCTTCTTTACTATCTTGGCGTCATGCAATCCATTTCCGTTGATCTTCCCTATAAAAAGAATGATACGAATATCCAGTCGGTTCAGATAATGCGAGGAATAGCCTCCCTACTCGTGTTATTGCTTCATATATCCATTAAGGGATCCCAATATGGTAATGGCGCCTTAAAAGGGTTCTCGATAGGAGGCTCGGGGGTAGATCTTTTTTTTATTATTTCAGGGTATATCATGTGTGTGTCAACGGCTGACCGCCATTTGAATTTTTACCAATTTATGCTCCACAGGGTAAAAAGGATCATACCTCTTTACTGGCTTATCTCGACAATGGCATTGGTAATATATCTTTACAACCCCAAACTAATAAATACCTCCGGTGGTGAAACCAGTATCTGGGCTTCCTATGCGCTATTTCCCAATGGGAAGAGATTTCTTAACGATAACGGGTGGACACTCAGCTATGAGTTTTTCTTTTATTTCATATTTGCCTCTTTCATAAATAAAGGAACCTATAAAGCCATGAAGGCGTCCTCGATAATCCTACTGATACTTGTAGGTATTGGCCTGTGTTTTGGGAATCATGGGATCCTATTCAATTTTTCGACCAATATTTTATACCTCGAATTTGTACTCGGGATGGGTTGTTTTTATCTGTTTGATAAGAAAAAAGCCCGTCTTGACACCAAATATGGGATCGCATTGTGCCTGTTGGGAGCTCTTTTACTTGCCCTGGAGCATTTTTTGAAAATCCCCGATCAGGAAAAGGGGAGGGGTTTTCTCTGGGGGATCCCCATGTTATCCATATTTATCGGGTTGTTATCGCTGGAGGATCCCATCCGGCGAAGCAGATCCGTAGTCCGGAACCTGTTCCTGCAAATAGGGAATTCATCCTATTCTTTGTATTTGATCCATCCTTTTGTTTTAAGCGGAACGGCTATGTGCTTAAAGCATTTTAGAATGACGTCCAACCCATATCTATTCACGGCTTGCCTTCTCACATTTTCCGTCGCCGTCGGCCATTTGGTTTACCTGTATGTAGAAAGGCCTTTAATTTCCCTGGTGAAAAGGATCCCTCTGTCACGTGAGCAGGCGGTATAGGTCAGCAATGCCTCTGCTATGCTGCTACGAAGGCCGCATTCTGTCGTTCGAGGGCCTTTGCCGCACTGCCATTCCAGCTCTCCGCCATCGACGCCGACATGGGGTCGGGGAAGATATCCTCCTCTTCATTCTCCACTCCGTCAAAGATGCCTTTTGCGGTAGACTCCGGAGAGGACTTGGGGATCTCCAGGCCCCGGGTCATATCCGTATCCGTAGGGCCGATCAGGACGGCATGGACCTTAACGCCCCGCCCGGCCAAAAGTGCGCGCTGGGATTGGGTAAGGGAGAACAGGGCCGCCTTTGAAATGCAGTAGCCCGGAATGAAAGCCAGGGGGGCGAATGCCAATACCGACAGATTGTTGACGATGGCTCCTTTCTGACGGGTTAGCAAGGGCAGGAAGGCCTGGGTGACACCATAGGTGCCGAAGAGGTTGACGGCGAGCTGCTTTTCGAGCGCGGATGGATCGCTCAGGTCATCGTAAAGGGCTATGCCCGCATTATTGATGAGGATGTCGAGCGATCCGATCTTCCCGACGGCTTCCCGGATCTGTGATGCATCTGTTACGTCCAGGACCAGGTGCGTGACGCGTTCATCCGGATGGACGAAGGGTTTGCGCGTAGCAGCATACACCCGCTGAGCGCCCCTCTTTAATGCTTCCTCTACGAGTGCCTGCCCGATGCCGCGATTGGCCCCGGTGATCAGAATAGTTTTGTTTGCGAGTTTCATAAATTTCAGTTTATTGTATTTGTTCCGGTTTATTGTTACCATCATGCCTTTTTCGTACTCGGTTCTTCTTTCCGGGTGGGCTGCCCTTTGCCGGTGGCTATCAGGCTGCGCAAACTATCGTTGATATAGCCGCCCCATGCATTCGAACAGTCACGGTAACATTCAATTGCGGGGACCAAACCCAACTGGGTGAACCGGATCTGCGTTTTGGCGCCCTGTTTAGAGATCTCGAACTCGATTCGGGTACCCGTCCATTCTTTTTTGTCTTTAAGAAAATTCAAATAACTGTCCGTAACGAGCCAAACGACTTTTTTGTCGGGAACGACCTCTATTAGTTTCTGTTTGGAATAATGTACGTCCTCGAAATTCACCTCAAATTCGTCATTGAGATGCTGCGAACTGCCTTCCATATTTTCTGTCCACCATCCGCGAACATTGTTGATGGCATTGAAGGCTTCCTTCGGAGTTTGATCTACCAAAATGGTAGTTGTGAAATCCTGATTATTCATGGTTTTATTTTTTTATTGATTTTTTATAGATGGATCATAGCTTGCCCCTTAGTTGTGGAGGGATATACGGATTGGGCCGCCCTTTGCCCGTCTCGATCAGGCTTCGCAAACTACCTTTTATGTAATTACCCCATGCATCTGAACAGTCAGTATAACATTCATATGCAGGCACTAACCCTATATGAGTGAAGACCAGTTGTGTTTTGTCGCCTTTTTTTGAGATCTCAAAACTGACTCTTGTGTCCTTCCACTCGGTTTTGTCCTTTGTGAAGCTAAAATAATTGTCCATGACGAGCCAAACCACCTTTTCATCGGGGATGACTTCTACTAGTTTCATTTTGCAACGATGAACGTCTTTATAGCTATACGTATACTCATCATTGAGTTTGTTTGTGTCGCCTTCTATTTCTTCCGACCACCATCCGCGAACATTGTTGACGGCATTGAATACCTCTTTCGGGGTTTGCTCTACCAGCAGGGTGGCAGTAAAATTTTTATTGTCCATTTTTATAGGTGTTTTAAAACTTGCTAATTGTCTTGCCGTGATAAAATTAGTGTCATTATTCAATACCAATGGGGTGTAAAATGGACTTTGTAGCGGGTTGATTTGGACAATGGAAAATCTTATCTTTATCAAAAAAGCCAAATGAAGCATATAACTATTGTCATTCCGGACGGCCAGAGCACGCTGAGCACGATCGCCTGCATGGTGGGGAGCTGTGAAATATTTGCGACCGCCAATGCTTATTGGAAAAGAACCGGGAATAAGGAATTGTTTAAGATCGAAACGGCAGGTGTTTCAAGAACGGCAAAATTTGAGCACGGCTTGTTGACAGTGCGACCACAGGCCAATATTGCCGCTATATCCAAAACAAATCTCATCATTATTCCCTCATTGGTCCGTGATTATCAGAAGGCCATGAGAGGAAATAAATTGCTGGTCGATTGGATTGTGAAACAATATAAAGACGGCGCTGAAATAGCAAGTATGTGCACAGGTACATTTATGCTGGCATCGGCAGGGTTGCTGGATGGTAAAAACTGCTCCACGCATTGGTCGTCTGCGGATACTTTCAGAAGTATGTTTCCCCGGGTAAATTTACAAGCCGATCAATTGATTACGGATGAACACGGAATTTATACGAATGGCGGAGCTTATTCATTCCTGAACCTGCTGATCTACCTGGTTGAGAAATATTATGACCGGCAAACAGCCATTTATTGTTCCAAAATATTTCAGATCGAGATGGACCGGAATAGCCAGTCGGCATTTACCATCTTCACGGGTCAGAAGTTGCACGGCGATGAAATGGTCCAACAGGCGCAAGCCTATATTGAAAGTCAGCTGCATGAAAAAATATCTGTCGAAGACCTGTCTTCCAGGTTTGCTGTTGGCAGGCGAAACTTTGACCGGAGGTTTATCAAAGCAACCGGTAATACACCTGTCGAATATTCACAAAGGGTAAAAATTGAATCAGCAAAAAAAGCGTTTGAGACAAGCCGGAAAACGATCAATGAAGTGATGTATGATGTGGGTTATTCGGATGTGAAGGCTTTCCGGGAGGTATTTAGAAAGATCACGGGGATGTCGCCATTGGAATATAGGAACAAATACAATAAAGAGGCGGTTGCGTAGGCGGGGGAAAAGTTTAAGATAAGATAACCTTAAAATACCACAAAGAAGTCACTTCTGAAATAACTTGGACTTTTCGTACGGATTTAATACACGAAAGTCTATGTCACTGAACAAGCTCTTTAGTATCGTTTACCTGCTTTTCGCGGCCAGTTATGTACAAGCACAGGATCTCAGCGCTATTGAACAAAACAGAGTAAAATTGCCCAATGGCTGGTCATTGACCCCCATCGGTAAAAGCCTTCCATTGGGCGACCTGCCATTAAATATTGCCGTAAGCAGGAGCCATCGTTACGCGGCCGTCACCAACAACGGGCAGAGCACCCAGAGCATCCAACTGCTGGACCCAAAGAATGACCTGGAATTGGATAAGGTATTTATCGGCAAGGCCTGGGGAGGGCTGGCGTTCAGCGCCGACGAACAATACCTCTATGTATCCGGTGGCGATGACAACTGCATCATCCGTTATTCCATCGTCAATAATAAATTGGTTACAAATGATACCATTAAACTGGGCGAGGCCTGGGGCAGGCAGAAGAACTCCGCTTCCATTTCTCCTACGGGTCTGGCGATCGATGACAAAAAGGGTATATTATATGTCGTGACGAAAGAGGATAACAGCCTTTATCTCATTGACCTGCGGACCAAGGCTATTCAGCATAAGATCGAATTGGGAACAGAAGCCTATACCTGTCTTTTATCACCCGATCAGTCAAGGTTATATATTAGCCTCTGGGGCAGGGATAAGGTGGTGGCGTATGATACAAAGAACAACAAGCTGGTTGATTCGGTCTCCGTGGGCGATAACCCCAACGACCTTTGTCTTTCCCACAATGGAAGATACCTGTATGTTTCAAATGCAAATGACAATACGGTTTCCGTCATCGACCTGAAGAAGGGGAAGCTGTTGGAAACGCTGAATACGGCGGTATACCCGACCCAGCTTAGCGGTACTACCAGCAACTCCGTCGCCCTGGCGGATGATGATAAGACATTGTATGTCGCCAATGCCGACAATAACTGTCTCGCTGTATTTGATGTCAGCAGTCCCGGGTCGAGCCATTCGCTCGGATTCGTTCCCACGGGATGGTATCCCAGTGTCGTGCGCGTAATTGACAACAAACTCTATGTGGCGAATGCCAAAGGGTTCTCATCGCTCCCCAACCCGCATGGTCCTAATCCTACAGGCTATAAGGAAACGGTCCTTCTTCATGGCGGCGACCCCGAAAAACCACAACAGGTCCAGTATATCGGTGGCGGGCTGCTGATGGGAACATTGAGCATCATTCCTATCCCTACGGAGAAAGAATTGTCGGTTTTTTCGCAGGCCGTGTACCACAATACCCCCTATCACAAAGAGCAGGAAATAAGTACGGAAGGTGAGGCGGACAATCCTATTCCACGCGGAACAGGAGAGACTTCCCCTATCAAATACGTTTTTTATATCCTCCAGGAGAACCGCACCTATGACCAGGTATTATCGGACATGCCGCAGGGTAATGGCGATACCAGCCTTCTTTTATTTGGAAGGCATGTCACACCCAACCACCATTCTCTTGCCGAAAAATTCGTGTTGCTGGATAATTTTTATGTAGATGGGGAAGTCAGTGCCGACGGACACAACTGGAGCATGGGGGCCTATGCAACGGATTATATGGAAAAGAACTGGCCGACCAGCTACGGACGCAGGGGGAGGGGAGCTATCGGGGAGACCGGTCTGAACAAATTGTATATCTGGGACCAGGCAAGCCGCTCAAATGTCACTTTCCGGACTTACGGAGAATTTGTGAATGCCGATAATACGGCGCGGATCCCTGTCCTGCGGGGTCATTTTACGCCGGAGTATCCCACCGGGGACCTGAAAGATCCTGATACCATGCGTTACCGGATATGGGAGAAGGATTTTGATTCATTGCTGGAGCATAATGCACTGCCCCGGTTGACGACCATGCGCATGCTTTCCGATCATACCGAGGGGACGGCGGCCGGCAGGCCTACACCCTTCGCCCATGTGGCGGATAATGATCTGGCCGTTGGCAGGCTGGTAGAGCATATCAGCAAAAGCCCCATTTGGGAGAACAGTGTGATATTTATTGTTGAGGATGACGCGCAAAATGGCCCTGACCATGTAGATGCACACCGTACAACTGCGTATATGGCCGGGGGATACGTACGACGCAATTATGTGGACCATTCCATGTATTCCACTTCCTCCTTATTGCGTACCATCGAGCTGATCCTCGGCCTTGCCCCGATGACCCAGTATGATGCTGCGGCTCCCCCTATGTGGCGCTGCTTCAGCAAAACACCGGATAAGACCCCGTTCAATAGTCTCCCTTCAAACATTAATTTAAATGATGTCAACCCAAGAGGAACAAAACTGGCTGCCATGGCCAAAGGGCTGAATTTCTCGGAAATAGACCGTGTTCCTGACGAAGTCATGAATACGATGTTGTGGAAAGCCGTCAGAGGCGAGAACGCTCAGGTGCCTGGCCCGGTTCGCGCTGCTTTCGTAAAGTCAATTAAAAAAACAGAAGGGGAGGATTGATTATTTTCTTCTGTTCTCCTTATTTTGCACATAAATAGTATTGTTATGTTGAATGCTATATTGGCAAATTTTTACGAGAGAGATATCCGTAAGCTGATCGAAGAAGTCAACTTATTTAAAAATGAAGAAGACCTGTGGAGGACCCAGGGGTCTGTAAAGAACTCCTGCGGCAACCTGGTATTACATATCATTGGGGGCACGAATCATCTGATCGGAGCTACCCTTGCACAAACCGGCTATGTTCGCGGCGACCGCGAACAGGAATTTATTCGCAAAGGAGTGGAACGAAAAGTGCTCGTGGCCCAGCTGGAAGAACTAATTCCGATGATCAACGCAACGCTGGATGCTCTTACCCCGGAGCGGATGGAGGCTGAGTACCCGAGATTTTTCGACAAACCGAATACTTCTACCAGCTACGTGTTGGTGCAGTTGTTGCTTCATTTGAACTATCATCTCGGACAGGTAAATTACCTCCGGCGCATTCTTGAATAAAACTTAGTAGCTATCCCGTCCTTTAATCACAAGGTATTCCGAATAAATCCAAATCTTCCGCCCAAAAACGAGTTATGCTATTCCCATCTACTCTATAAATGCCTCTTGCCGGAAATTTGCACTTTGATTCAGCCGGGTTTTGCCCCCATAAAAAGTCATCACTATAGGTGAAATAGAAATTGTCTGCATTCCCAAAAACTTTGATAGGTGTACTGTCGCTATAATCACCCGGAGTTTTTGAAAGAAAGCTATTGATGTTTTTTTCTATGATGCTATAGTCATTTGAATAGTGAAGGTCTACTAATTTTCCCGAACAAAAAATAGGATGTCCGATAGATACAATGTCGGAATTATCTATGCAAAAAGCACAAAAATTTGTTCTGCATTCATCGAGTCCAAACACAATATCTTTGATCCTGGTTTTGACATTGCCGCGAGTCCCATAAATGTAATATTCGCTGTTAAAATATTTTTTGATCTTTGTTTCCAGCCGGTCGTTTTTTAGTAGTTTATAGGCGCCTAAGGTGTCATACAGTTTATGGTTTTTCAGCATTTCAAGAATGGAATCCATACCGCCTGGCAGTGGAACCTGGCCGGGTAGGCTGTCCAGGTCAATGACAAAAGCAGTCGTTTTTGGGGATAGTTCGAAAACAGGATAAAATACGGTCTTTGGGTCTTGAGTGCTTTCTAACCTGTAAACGTTGCCTGTTTCATTTCCGGGAACGCCCGATGTAGGGCTATATTTTTTGTCCTTACAGGAAAAGACAGGTAAAGCAAAAATCAGGAATAAAAGTAAGCGCATAAGAACTGGAATTTGGGGATTTTCACTTTTCATAGTGGGTTGTTTTTGATCCATGCGGTATAGGTCGTTTCTTCGGGAACATCCGTCAGGCTTTCAAATTCCAGCCGGTAACCGTCCGGATCTTTCAGCCCGAACACCCACATGCCGTTGCCAACAAAAGGTTCGGACAAGGGCAGGTTTTTTGCGTTGAATTCGTGGTAAAGTGCGAGCGCGTCCGCACATTGGTAGGAGATCGTTACGCCCCCACCCAATGGGCCTGATTGTTCCGCATTGGCTTTGCGGGGTTCCTGCAACATGACGGATACGGCATCCCGTTGCAGCCAGCACCATTCGATCTTCCCCCTTGGGGTCCACTGGTTGGTCAATTTAAATCCAAGCCCTTCGCGGTAAAACCGTAGCGAGGCTTCCATATCGGCCACCATAAAGAATGGTACGGCCAGCCGGATGTTTTGCGTTGTTGTTTCCATCAGATATTTTTTGAGTGTTCCTCCGCGGATAAAGGCCGCGCGAAAAATAACCGGTAACCATTGACATCGGTAACGGAAAAGCCCCGCAGGTTATCGGTATTGTTATGCAGGGGAAGGTTAAACTTCACGCCTTTGGAACGAAACTCCTCGAATAACGCATCCGGGTCTTCGGCCGAAATATGCGCGTCCCAGACCGCCCATTCATATCGGGTATGATTGGGCACGGGCTGACCGCTGGCCTTCAGCATGAGCGAAACGGGCCCGCGGCCTACCATCGCAAAATAAGGGTCTTCTTCCGGGCCCATATACTGCACTTCGAATCCCAGTTTATGGACATAGAATGAGACCGAATCCTGGAGATCGGAAACAATAAAAAAAGGCGAAATAAACACAAGATCTGACATGGCTGACGGTGTTTAAGATGCTTTCCCGGATGAAGTTAGTATTTAAGGTCTTAAAGTCAAAATCGCAGGATACATGGCAAGAAAAGCTACGTAATTGACGCTTTTTATTACCTGTTGAAACCCATCGCCTTTGAGCGTTTTCTAAAAGGGGTGCAAAAGGCCTGGGACTAAGCTGATGCAGGTGGTGGAACAGCGTTTGTTACGGCGATAATGGCAATCCAAATGAAAAAAAGAGGTAAGTTGGAATATTGCTAAACAATACGTATCTTTATACAAATAATTACACGTATAATGACCACAAAATTAACCCTCACGCTGGATGACAAAGTAATCCGGCAGGCCAAACGATATGCAAGAGCCAAGGGACGGAGCGTGTCGGAATTGGTGGAAAGCTATTTCAAATCGATCACAGAGGCCGGTGATAATGAATCTGACGAACTGACGTCTTCCGTGAAATCCCTGATGGGTTCATTTAAGGCCCCGGAAAACTTTGATTATAAAAAGGTTCTGCGGGATGAAAAGCGACGGAAATATGAGTAAGGCATTTATCGATACCGATGTAATTCTGGATTTTATGATTGCCAGGGAGCCTTTTGCTTTGGACGCAGCCAGGATATTCTCTTTATCTGAGAAAAAGGAAATATCCATCTGTACAACCGGCCTTGTTTTCTCGAATGCCTATTATGTTCTGCGAAAGCTAGGAACGCATAAGAAAGTAATAGAAAAATTAGCTCAACTGGCAAAACTGGTTGATATTATTGGCCTGTCTAAAACAGCCGTTAACCAGGCGCTTGAATCTGAGTTTAATGATTTTGAAGATGCGTTGCAGCACTTCGCAGCGTTATCAGGAAATGTAAAGATCATAATAACCAGGAATACGAAAGATTATAAATACAGCGAATTGGCTGTCCTGACACCAGATCAATTTCTAAAGGGACGGACTTAGGTTTTGTCAACGGTTTCTTTATAAACTACTACTGCCGCATTTCGTGCGGCATTTTTTGTTTCCGTCCACTTTATGGAATGTAAGAGATCCTGCATCTAAATCGTTTTTCGGGTACAAATCTTCCAGGATCATGAAAAAATATCTCTTTACTACACTGGCTTTTTGGGGATTAATGACAGATTCGGGCAAATGCCAATATATTGATACATTAGTAGATGTTGGCGGCTACCGTCTCAATTTTCACATCATAAAAGGAAAAGGGATGCCAATCTTATTTGAAGCCGGAAGTGGGGACGTTGGAGAAGGTTGGGATATTATTTTGAAGCCATTAGCCGATATTACGGGCGCAACGATGATAGCCTATGACCGCGCTGGTTTTGGGAAAAGCGAACTGGATACCATGAACCATGACCTGAGCAGACATGGGATCCTAAATGGTATTGAAGGGCTGGAAACAGGCCTTAAAAAATTGGGCTATGATGGCAACATTATGCTGGTAGCATGTTCCTTCGGTGGCTTTTGCGCAACGCTCTATGCTGCAAGACATCCTGCAATGGTAAAAGCCGCCGTATGGATAGACATTAATCATGTTTGCTGGTTTACGGATGCCTATGTTGATGCCGAAATGGAAGATAGAAAAAGGAATTCGGCAAGCATAAAAAATAGAAGCCTGCCGTTGTATTACCAGCAGTTGAACCTCCAAAACACGGTTGAGTTGATGAAATCGACGCCTTTCCCGGCAACCATCCCGGTCATTGATCTGGTTTCGGAATTTAACTTTCCTGATTCGATCAGTGCCGCCCGATGGAGAGACTGTCACAGGCAGTTTGTGGATGCGCAGCCTAACCGTCAGGGCATTACTGCTTATGGATCCGGGCATGTTATTTTTAGAGAAAATCCACTCCTTGCCATTACTGCCATCGTAAAAGCTTATACCGGCACGCTGGGTAAAGAACGAGGCTATGAAGTAATGAAGCGCTTTCTTTCCTATAGCCTTGAAAGGGGCAGTGATGAGAAAAGGAAGGGAGTTCAATACCGTATTTCTCCTTCACAGAAATGAATTGCGTCCTGCATGCATTCAACAACCCCCCCTTTTTACTCAATAAAGGCCTTTTGGGGCGATTGTTTAGCCTTTCGACGATCGGGTTGAACAAATTTTTCGGCAGGGAAGATCCGCCATTCTTTTGTGAAAAAGTATGAAAAAATGGCTTTTGATCACCGCTGTATCGATGAGCGCCGCTCCTACCGTCTTCGCACAGGATACCAGTAAGATCACCCACGCCGGCGACACTACCATGGTCCCGGCAGGCAGGATACTGGCCGAGGTCACGGTTTCTGCCAGGTCACCGACCATCCGCAACGGCCCTGATAAAAAGGTCTTTGCCGTTAACCAAAGCCTCGTCAGCCTTGGAGGATCGGCTGCCGATCTCCTGCAAAATGTCCCTACTCTGCAGGTGGACGCGAACGGCAATGTGAGCCTGCGGGGAGCGACCGACCTGATAGTGCTCGTAGACGGCAAGCGCTCCATTATCGGCGGAGGGACGGTCGCCCAGGTGCTGCAATCCATTCCGGCCAGCTCAATCGATCGGGTGGAGATCATCAC
>Ga0210389_10003322_pt1 | contig 12551 bp, 10 predicted proteins | sample IncBWH28OmetaG_FD_160127 | JGI IMG/M metagenome (GOLD analysis project Ga0210389, IMG submission 160127) | Forest soil microbial communities from Barre Woods Harvard Forest LTER site, Petersham, Massachusetts, United States - Inc-BW-H-28-O ...
GTTTCGGCTGCGGCAGGAAGCCGAACTTGTCCTCCGCCGGAAATTCGGTCTCGACCGCCTTGCCGTCGCGGGAGGCGCGCGCCAGCAACTCCGGCAGATGATGATAGCTCTGCGGGCCGACCACGACATCGACGACGGGCGCGCGTCGGATGATCTCGTCGCCCTCGGCCTGCGCGACGCAGCCGGCGACCGCGATGCGCATGTCGCGGCCCTGGCGCGCGGCTTCCTCCCGCGCGACCCGCAGCCGCCCGAGCTCGGAATAGACCTTCTCGGACGCCTTTTCGCGGATGTGGCAGGTGTTGAGGATGACGAGGTCGGCATCGTCAGCGTTCGCCGTCTCGACGAAGCCGTCAGCCGCAAGCGTATCCACCATGCGCTGGGCATCGTAGACATTCATCTGGCAGCCATAGGACTTGATATGCAGCTTGCGCGGCGGCTTCATGGACCCTGGAGTATCGGGGGTGATGGCGTCCAGATATAGGCTAAAGGGCTGAAAATCCAGCGACAGAAGCCTGTTTTTGACCAAACCGCTCGATCAACCCCGGTAATTCCCGCATATCCGCAAAAGTAAGGGCGGCACCGGCGGCCCGCAGCATGGCTTCGTGCTCGCCCGTGCAGTGGCTGCCGCCGAAAAAGCCGAGCACGGCCATTCCGGCAGCGCGGGCCCCGGTGACCCCGGGTACGCTGTCCTCGATGACGATGCAGCGCTCCGGCGCCGCCTTCATCTGTTCGGCGGCGAACAGGAAGAGGTCGGGTGCAGGCTTGCCGCGCTCCACCTGCGTCGCCGAGAAAATATGCGGCGCGAGCTGTTCGTAGAGCCCGGCACAGGAGAGGCCATGGCGGATTTTTTCCGGCGTCCCGCTCGAGGCCACGCATTTCGGCAGGTCGATCGCGGCCATCGCATCGCCGACATGGGCGATCGCCTTCAGGTCGCCTTCGTAGAACCGCAGCGTCTCCTGATGAATCTGGGCTTCGATGTCGGGAAGCTTCCGCCCGATCTCGTTTTCGACGATCTGCCGCGCTTCACGCTCGGACACGCCGAGGAAACGCTTGAGCACTTGCTCCGCCGTGATCGGATAGCCGTGACGCGTGAGCACCAGCGCGTGCGCGCGGCAGGAGATCACCTCGCTGTCGACCAGCACGCCGTCGCAATCGAAAATGATGAGATCAATCGGCACGTGGGGGAAGGATTTCAGCTCGAGGACTGGTCGTCGTCGAGCGGCACGCAATAGAGCTCGAGCCGGTGATCGACCAGCTTGTAGCCGAGTTTGCGGGCGATCTCGGCCTGCAGCTTCTCGATCTCTTCATTGGTGAATTCGATCACCTTGCCGTCGCGCAAATTGATCAGGTGGTCATGGTGGCTGTCGCGCATCTGCTCGTAGCGGGCGCGGCCTTCGCGGAAATCGTGACGCTCGATGATGCCGGCGTCCTCGAACAGTTTCACTGTGCGATAGACGGTCGAGATCGAGATCTTGTCATCGACGGCGACGCAGCGCCGGTACAGTTCTTCCACATCCGGGTGATCCGCAGCCTCGGCCAGCACGCGCGCGATCACGCGGCGCTGCTCAGTCATGCGCATGCCGGTCGCGGCACAGCGGGCTTCGATGCCGGTAGCCTTCGGCGCCGGCGGGGTTTTCAATAGGGTCATGGAGTTTTGCCTTGGGGTGGAATTGTGCCACCTCGGCCATCTTACGACAAGTCGCGGCGCATCAGAAGTGCATTCAACTGTTCCCCGCTGGGCTGCTGATAGTAGCGCTCGCGGCGTCCGACGACGGCAAAGCCGCATCTTTCATAAAGCCGCCGCGCCGGCGCGTTATTTTCCTCAACTTCAAGAAATATGCGGCGCACGCCTCGCCCTGCAAGATGGCCGAGATGGGTCAGCAGCAGATTTCTGGACAGGCCGCGGCCGCGTTTGTCCGCGTCGATGGCGATCGACAAGATCTCCGCTTCATCCGCGCCGATCCGCGATACGGCAAAGCCGACGGTCTTCCGTCCCAGCCGCAAGCGATGCACCAGCGTGTTGCGTTCGGCGATCATGCTTTCGAATTCACCGTCGCCCCAGCCGCGATGAAAGGAGGCAGCGTGCAACTGCGCCAGTCGTGGCGCATCGCGCAGGGTTGCAGGCTCGACCAAGGGCATGCCAGGCGAAAACCAGCCGGAGAACCAACCCATCATGACGCGGCCGGCTGCGAGCCGACAATGTCCTGCGACGGCTTTGCGTCGGGCGCGCGTAGATAATAGGGTTTTGCCGGCGCGGTGCCGGGCGTGACCGCAGCTCCGAGCCACGCCACCCAGTTGATGTCGGGCGCGGGCATTGCCTCCACCTTGATCGGCGGCGGCGCGTCCGATGGCCAGCGGTCGGCAAGGATCCTGGCGGCGTTGCCGACCAGATGCGGCGCGCCGAAGCTGGAAGCTTCGAGTGCTTCGCTGATCGGGGCAACTTTAGCGCGGACCAGCGAGCTGCCATTGCCGCTGACCACCTGGAAGTAGACCTGATCATGCCGCGCATCGATCGCCGAGATCACCGGCTGCTCGCCCGCCTCGCTCACAACAGGCGCGGCGTAAGCCGACAGCGTGGTCAGCCCGACCACCGGTTTGCTGGCTGCGAGCCCGATGCCGCGTGCGGCCGACAGTCCGACGCGCAGGCCGGTGAAACTGCCGGGACCGGTCGTCACCGCGACGCGGTCGAGTGCGGCAAAGGGCACGGCGGATTGCTTCATGACGCGCGCGATCAGCGGCATCAGCGCTTCGGCATGCCCGCGCTTCATCAGTTGCGATTCCTGCGCGATCATTTTGCCCGTTCCCGTGTCCAGCACGGCGGCGGCACAGGCATCGAGCGCGGTATCGATGGCGAGGATCAGCATCGCTGAAAGTCTAGCATTATCAGGCGGTCCCGTAGAATTTCGGGGTTCAATTGAGCGGTTCCGGGGATGGAACTTTTGTGCCCGGTATATGACATGTGGCGTGCATCGTGCAACCTGAGATGTACCTAAGTTGTTGAAATCACTAGTGATTAATTCAAAATTAGGCAAGTCATGGAAGCATGGAGCCCAAGAGTGCGAGCCTGTTTGAGCTCGGAAGCGGCATTTTTGGCAAGCCCAGCCCTATTCCTTTTCATCACCTAGGAACGTCCCCCATGACTTTGTGGATCAACAATACCAAGGCGCGCGACGCGCTCGCCCAAGCCGACGCGATCAGCAAATCGCAAGCCGTCATCGAGTTCAACATGGACGGCACCATTATCACCGCCAATCCGAACTTCCTGGATGCGATGGGCTACAAGCTGCCGGAGATCGCCGGCAAGCACCATTCGATGTTCATGCCGGGCGATGCCCGCAACAGCGTCGAATATCGCGCCTTCTGGGCCGATCTCAATCTCGGCAAGTACAAGGCCGGCGAGTTCAAGCGCGTCGGCAAGGGCGGGCGCGAGGTCTGGATCCAGGCGTCCTACAATCCGATCCTGGATGCGAGCGGCAAGGCGGTGAAGGTCGTCAAGTTCGCGAGCGACATCACCTCGCAAAAGATCCGCAACATGGAGGACGCCGGCAAGATCGCGGCGATCGGTCGCGCGCAGGCAGTGATCGAGTTCAATCTCGACGGCACCATCATCACGGCCAATGAGAATTTCCTCGGCGCGCTGGGCTATTCGCTGGCGGAGATTGCAGGCAAGCATCACAGCATGTTCGTCGCGCCCTCCGAGCGCGAGAGCCGCGACTATCGCGAGTTCTGGGCCGCTCTCAATCGCGGCGAATTTCGTTCCGGTGAATACAAGCGGTTCGGCAAGGGCGGCAAGGAGGTCTGGATCCTCGCTTCCTACAATCCGATCCTCGACGACACCGGCAAGCCGTTCAAGGTGGTGAAGTTCGCCTCCGATGTCACCGCGGAGAAATTGAAGGCCGCGGATTTTGCCGGACAGATCGAGGCGATCGGCAAATCGCAGGCGGTGATCGAATTCAACATGGATGGCGTCGTGCTCAACGCCAACCAGAATTTCCTCGCCACGCTCGCCTACACGCTGTCGGAAATCCAGGGCAAGCATCACCAGGTATTCATGCCGGCCGACGTGCGCGAAAGTGCTGAATATCGCGAGTTCTGGAAAGGCTTGAACCGCGGCGAATTCCAGTCGGGCGAGTATCAGCGTCTCGGCAAGGGCGGGCGCGAAGTCTGGATTCAAGCCTCGTATAATCCGATCAACGACCTCAACGGCAAGCCTTACAAGGTGGTGAAATACGCCTCCGATGTGACGGCGCAGGTGATTGCGCGGAAGAAGTCCGAAAAGGTGCGCGGCATGATGGAATCGGTCGCCGCGGGCGCCGAGGAATTGAACGCGTCGGTGCGCGAGATTTCAGAGGCGATGGCCAAATCCAGGGAAACGGCCAGCACCGCAGTGGACCGCGTCGAGGATGCCGACAGGCAGGCGCACCGCCTGAGCGCCGCGGCCGAATCGATGCAGAGTATCGTGCAGCTGATCGGGGACATCACCGGCCAGATCAACCTGCTGGCGCTCAATGCGACCATCGAGTCCGCGCGTGCCGGCGAAGCCGGCCGTGGCTTTGCGGTGGTTGCAGCGGAGGTCAAGAATCTCGCCAATCAGGCCAAGCAGGCGACCGACAAGATCGAGCATGAGATCAGCAATCTGAACGGCATTTCCGGCGACGTCGTTGCGGCGCTGGAAACCATCAAGAAGGCGATCCAGAGCGTGAACGAATATGTGACGTCGACGGCAGCGGCCATCGAGGAGCAGAGCACGGTCACGAGCGAGATGTCGTCGGGAATGCAGCGAGCAGCAGAAGAGGCCGCGAGCATCGGGCAGGCGGCTTGAAGCTAGCCTCGTCGTTCCGGGATGGTGCGAAGCACCAGAGCCGCAATCTCGAGATTCCGGGTTCGATGCTGCCGCATCGCCCCGGAATGACGCTTTGTCGATTGCTACGTCGCTTGCGCTCCTCGCAATGCGAGTCGCGTCACATCGGTCTCACTTCGACCACGTCGGGGACAAAGTGGCGCAGCAGGTTCTGGATGCCGTGCTGCAGGGTCGCGGTGGATGACGGGCATCCGGAGCAGGCGCCCTTCATGTTGAGATAGACGATGCCGTCCTTGAAGCCGCGGAAGGTGATGTCGCCGCCGTCATTGGCGACCGCAGGGCGCACGCGCGTCTCGATCAGGTCCTTGATCTGCTCGACCGTGTCCGCGTCGGCCTCGTCGAAGAACTCGTCTTCCTCATCCGCCAGCTCGTCACTTGCCGCCGTGCCGTCGGCCAGCAGCGGCACGCCGGACATGTAGTGCTCCATGATTGCGCCAAGGATAGCGGGCTTCAAATGCTGCCAGTCGCCTTCATCCTTGGTCACGGTGATGAAGTCCGAGCCGTAGAACACGCCGGTGACCCCCGGCACGCCGAACAGCTTTTCGGCGAGCGGCGATCGCGTGGCGGATTCGCGGGTCGCGAACTCCATGGTGCCGCCGTCGAGCACGAGGCGGCCGGGGATGAATTTCAGCGTGGCGGGATTGGGGGTAGCTTCGGTCTGAATGAACATGGGTTTCTCCGGCGTCGCCGGTTCAAGGCCGGCGCGTTGGGTTCCTTGTATCAGATGGCGACGCTAAACGCACCGATCAAGGCGCACATCAGCGGTTCCGGGGCCGCATAGGCCCCAAAAGTGGCCATCAGCCCTTGCGGATGAAGCCGACGATGTCCTTGGCGAGCTTCATGGTCTCGTCGGCGATGACGCGGGCGCGGTCGGCGCCATCGGCCAGGATCGCGTCGATATGCCCGGGATCGGCGGTGAGCTTGCGCATCTCGGCCGCGATCGGCGACAGTTTCGCAACGCAGAGCTCGACCAACGCGTTCTTGAAGCTGGAGAACTGCCCGCCGCCGAAATCGCACAGCACCTCGGCCTTGCTCTTGCCGGCCAGCGCCGCGTAGATGCCGACGAGATTGTCGGCCTCGGGCCGCGCTTCGAGCCCCTTCTCCTCCGTCGGCAGCGGCTCCGGGTCGGTCTTCGCCTTGCGGACCTTCTGCGCAATCGCATCGGCGTCGTCGGTCAGGTTGATGCGGGAATTGTCCGACGCATCCGACTTCGACATCTTCTTGGTGCCGTCGCGCAGGCTCATCACCCGCGTTGCAGGTCCCGTGATCAAGGGCTCCGGCAGCGGGAAGAACAACCCGTCGTTTGAGCCGTGATTGCGGATGGAATCGCCGAAGTCATTGTTGAATTTCTGCGCGATGTCGCGCGACAGCTCCAGATGCTGCTTCTGGTCCTCGCCGACCGGCACATGGGTAGCGCGATACAGCAGGATGTCGGCCGCCATCAGCACCGGATAATCATAGAGGCCGATCGACGCGTTCTCGCGATCCTTGCCGGCCTTCTCCTTGAACTGGGTCATGCGGTTGAGCCAGCCGAGGCGCGCCACGCAATTGAAGATCCAGGTCAGCTCGGCATGGCCGGCGACCTGGCTCTGGTTGAACACGATGTGTTTCTTCGGATCGATGCCGCTCGCGATAAAGGCCGCGGTCACTTCGCGGGTGTTGCGCGTGAGCTCGGCCGGGCCGCCCCAGACGTCGACCGGCACGGTGATGGCGTGCATGTCGACCACGCAATAGATGCAGTTATGCGTCTCCTGCATCTTCACGAAGTTGACGATCGCGCCGAGGTAATTGCCGAGATGCAGATTGCCGGTCGGCTGGACGCCCGAAAAGACCCGTTCAACGAATGCCATCGTCCGTTCCCGTAAAGTTCGAATTTCGCGCTAGCGTTTGCCACGCAAGGCCTATGGGCGCAAGTCACCGGTTTTGCCGCGGCCAAGCGTGTTAACCACCTCGCGCCAGCCAGCGACGCCAAGCAGCGCCAGCAGGCCGCCATAGGCCACGATGGCGGCGGCTATCAAGCCAATCAGGAGTGCCGCTTGTGTAAGGCCATGCATCTCCGCGCTCACGATGGTGTCGGCTGCAAGCCACAAGGGCGCGCCCATCAATAGCGCCGCCGCCGCCATTAACGGCAGCCGTCGTCTTGCCGCCGCATCCAGCGAAAAGCCGAAGGTCGCGCTGCCACGTCGGATCAACGACAGCGCATTGCTCCAGGCGCCGCAGGCGATGGCGGCGGCAATGCCGCTGGTACCAAAGAAATGCCCGAGCAGCACGGCGAGCACGATCGCGACCACAAAGCCCTTTAGTGTGGCGATCAGCGGCACATAGGTATCTTCGCGCGCAAAGAAAGCCGGTGAGAACGCCTTCACCAGCACCTGCGCGGGCAGTCCAAGCGCGAGCCAGATCAGCGCGTCCGAAGTCGATTGCGTGTCCGCAGCGGTGAAGGCGCCGCGCTCGAACAACAACCGGACGATCGGCTCGCTCAGCGCGATCAATCCGAGCGTGGCGGGCAGTGCCAGCCCGACCGCGAGTTCCAGTGCGCGGGATTCCGCATTCGTGATGGCGCCTTTGTCGTCGCCATGCAGAGCGCGGGTCAGCTCGGGGACCAGCACGGTACCCATGGCGACGCCGACAATGCCGAGCGGCAGCTCGATCAGCCGATTGGCGAAGTAGAGCCATGATACCGACGACGGCGTTGATGAGGCGATGACCGCGCCTGCGATGATCAATAGCTGCGGCGCGGAGCTGGCGACCATGCCGGGAATGGCGCGGGTGAGAAAGCCGCGCATTTGGGGATCGAAGCTCACGCGGAGCGGCGTTGCAATTGGCTCGCCCCAGCTCAGCGCCAGGATCGATACTTGCAGCAGGCCGGCGATGCCGACGATCGCGGCCAACACCGTCGCGACAAAGCCCGCAGCTTGATGCGCTGACATCAGAACGACCATGGCCGCTATCAACGCGATATTGAACAACAGCGGCGAGAAGGCGGTGAGGAAAAAGCGGCCCTGCGCGCTCGCCAGAGCCAGCAGCACGGTCGATGGTCCGGCGAAGGCGAGATAGGGCAGCATCAGGCGGGCATTGTCGACGGCGAGCCGCAGCGTCTGCGTCGCGGCGAACCCTGGCGCCAGCACGGTGATCACGAGTGGCATCAGCACGCCGATCACTACCGTTATCGCGATCAGCGCCGCGCTGATGCTGCCGAGCACGCGCCCCGCAAAGGCCGCCGCTGCCACGCGATCCGTGTCGCGCAGCTTGAGCCATGCCGGCACCAGTGCGGCGTTGAGCCCGCCTTCGGACAACAGCCGTCGCGCAACATTGACGAGCTGGAATGCCACCAGGAAGGCGTCCGCGACCGGCCCGGCGCCGAGCAAGGCGGCGATCATGGAATCGCGCAGGAAACCGAGCAGGCGCGAGGCCAGGGTGCCCGAGGAGACGGTAAGGAACGAGCGGATCATTTGAGCTTCTATAGCAGCCTTGCCTGTGATAGGCCGCAAGCCCGGCGCTGGTGCCAACAGGGTTTTGATGCAAGGTTTTACTGAATGGCTGACGCAAAATACGACGTTCTCGGCATCGGCAATGCGATTTTCGACGTGCTGGTTAAGACCGACGAAAAATTCCTAGCCGATCACGGCATGAACAAGGGCAGTATGGCGCTGATCGACGAGGCCCGTGCGGCTGCGATCTACCGCGACATGGGGCCGGCGACCACGATGTCCGGTGGCTCGGCAGCCAACACCATTGTCGGCATTGCGAGCTTTGGCGCCCGTGCGGCCTATGTCGGCAAGGTCAAGCAGGATGAGATCGGCACGCTCTATACCCATGACATCCGCGCCGCCGGCGTCGCCTTCAACACCAAGGCAGCCGCTCATGGACCTGCGACCGGCTGCTCCTATATCCTGGTGACAGGCGACGGCGAGCGCACCATGAACACCTATCTCGGTGCAGCGCAGAACCTGCTTCCCGGCGATATCGACCCCGCGGAAATTGCGGCAGCACAGATCGTCTACCTCGAAGGCTATCTCTGGGACCCCAAGGACGCCAAGGATGCCTTTGTGAAGGCCTCGACGATTGCCCATGGCGCCGGCCGCCAGGTCGCGCTGACGCTGTCGGATGCGTTTTGCGTCGACCGCTATCGCGACGAGTTCATCGAGCTGATGCGCAAGGGAACGGTCGATCTCGTGTTCGCCAATGAGGGCGAGCTGCACTCGCTCTACAAGACCTCGGATTTCGACTCGGCACTGAAGGCGCTGCGCGAGGACGTCAAACTCGGCGTGGTCACCCGCAGCGAGAGGGGCTGCGTGGTCGTCTCAAAGGATGGCGTCGTCGCGGTGCCGGCTTCGCCGATCAACGAGCTGGTCGACACCACCGGCGCCGGCGATCTCTTCGCTGCCGGTTTCCTGTTCGGTCTCGTCCGCAACGCCGGCTATGAGAACGCCGGCAAGCTCGGCGCACTCGCCGCGGCAGAAGTGATCCAGCATATCGGCGCGCGCCCGCAGGTGTCGCTGAAGGAGCTGGCGAAGAAGGCGGGATTGCCGGTGTGAGTTTCCAACCTCTCCCGCTTGCGGGTGGGGCTCTCTCTACTTGGGCAGTGCGACTCGCGGAGGCACTCCCACCCCAGCCCTCCCCCGCAAGCGGGAGAGGGAGCGCACCTTCCGCGCGATCGCCATCGACGGCCCTCGTGCACGGTACTCAAGCCGTCTTCGCCGCCTTCAGCCCCAGCTTTCTCTCCACCGCCTCGCGCATCAGGAATTTCTGGATCTTCCCGGTCACCGTCATCGGAAATTCGTCGACGAACTCCACATAGCGCGGAATCTTGTTGTGGGCGATCTGGCCCTGGCAGAACGCGCGGACTTCGTCGGCGGTGAGCGTTTCACCCGAGCGAATCCGGACCCAGGCGCACAGCTCCTCGCCATAACGGTCGTCGGCAACGCCGAAGATCTGCACGTCCTGGATCTTGGGATGGCGGTACAGGAATTCCTCGATCTCACGCGGATAGAGGTTTTCGCCGCCGCGGATCACCAGATCCTTGATGCGGCCGACGATGTTGCAATAGCCCTCGTCGTCGATCACGGCGATGTCGCCGGTGTGCATCCAGCCGGCCTTGTCGAGCACGTCGGCGGTCTTCTCGCGCTCGTCCCAATAGCCCAGCATGACGCTGTAGCCGCGGGTGCAGAGCTCGCCGCGTTCGCCGCGCGGCACGATCCTACCTTCGAGATCGACGACCTTGACCTCGACATGCGGATGGATGCGCCCGACCGTCGACACGCGCCGCTCCAGCGGATCGTCGGTCGCGCTCTGGAAGCTGACCGGGCTCGTCTCGGTCATGCCATAGGCGATCGTCACCTCTCGCATGTTCATCTCATTGTTGACGCGCTTCATCACCTCGATCGGGCAGGGCGCGCCGGCCATGATGCCGGTGCGCAGCGATTTCAGGTCGAAGCGCGCAAATTCGGGATGATCGAGCTCGGCGATGAACATGGTCGGCACGCCGTAGACCGTCGTGCATTTCTCCTGTTCGATGGTCTTCAGCGTCGCCAGCGGATCAAAGCCCTCGCCGGGATAGACCATGGCAGAGCCCAGCGTAACCGAAGCGAGATTGCCCATCACCATGCCGAAGCAATGATAGAGCGGCACCGGGATGCAGATGCGATCCTGCTCGGTGAGCCGCATGGCGCGGCCGGTGAAATAGCCGTTGTTGAGGATGTTGTGGTGCGTCAGCGTCACGCCTTTCGGCGAGCCCGTCGTGCCGCTGGTGAACTGAATGTTGACGGCGTCGTCGAATTGCAGGGCTTCGCCGAGAGCCTTGATCTGCTCGCGATGCCGCTCGCCGCCCATGCGCGGGACTTTATCGAAGGGAATGGTGCCGGCACAGAGCGGCCCGCCGATCTGGATCACCGCGCGGAGTTGCGGCAGCTTGGCCGAATGCAGCCGGCCGGGCTCCGAGCTCGCGAGCTCCGGCATCAGTGTGTACAGCATCTCCATGTAATTGGAGGTCTTGAACGCGGTCGCGCTGACGATGGCCGCGCAGCCGACTTTGCCAAGCGCAAATTCCAGTTCGCTCAGGCGGTAGGCCGGATTGATGGTGACGAGGATCAGCCCGGCCTTCGCGGCGGCAAATTGTGTGAGCGTCCACTCGGGTCGATTCAGCGACCAGATGCCGATCCGCTCGCCGCGTTGTAAACCGAGCGCGAGAAAGCCCGCGGCCAGCGCATCGACGCGCCCGGCAAATTCCTTCCAGGTCCAGCGCACATCGTGGCTGGGTGACACCAACGCTTCGCGCTTCTCCCAGCGTTCAACCGCCCGGTCGAGGGCGCGGCCGATGGTTTCGCCGAGCAACGGCGCGTCGGAAATGCCGGAAACATAGCTGTCTGGCTTGTCGGCCATGGCGATTCCTCCCTTGGATCAGCGCGGTTGGTTCCGCGTTTTGCGCCATCTTAATTCGCCGGCGCCGGCAGAACACGCTCGACTTAGGAAGGGGAACAAAAAAATTCCCTCCCCCAAGGGGACACCATGGGGAGGGATCGTCGTGTCGGAGAATCGTTGGCGAAGCGCTTACGCCGCCTTCTGTCCGCTGCCGGCACCGAGCCCGTCGTAGACGCCGCGCTCGAAGCCCGCGAAGGTTTCCAGGCACTTCCCGTCCGCAAACGGCAGCAGTTGCATCAGGATCACGCCGCAGACGTCGCGCGAAGGATCGATCCAGTAATAGGTGTTGGCGAGCCCAGCCCAGGCGAGGCTGCCGGCGCTGCGGCCTTCAGCCGTCTTCGCGGTGTTGATCAGGAAGCTCAGCCCCCATTTCTTCACCTGCTCCGGATAGAGGTCAACGGTGTTGGTGTACATCGGCGCTGCCGTCGGCATCTTGTTCACGGTGAGATCGCCGATGTGGTTCTGACCCATGGTCGCGACCGTCTCGGCCTTGAGCACCTGGTTGCCGTTGCCTTTGCCCTTGTTCAGGATCATCTGGCAGAACTTGATATAGTCACCGGCGACGGAGTAGAGGCCGCCGCCACCCATGTGGAATTCAGGGTTCTGCTCGAGCTCGAACGGGATCGGCCCCAATTGCCCGTCCTCGCCACGCATGTGCATGCCGACCAGACGCTTGCGCATGTTGTCCGAAATCTTGAAGGCAGTCTCGTTCATGCCGAGCGGCGCGAACATGTGATCGCGTAAATATGCGTCTAGCTTCTTGCCGCTAGCAGCTTCCACGGCCTTGCCGACGAAATCGATATTGGTGCCGTATTCCCAGCGCGTGCCGGGGTCGCTGGCGATCGGCGTCTTCAGCGCGGCGTTTTGACAGGTGATGATCCCGGGCGTTCCCGTCTTCTCGAGATACTTGCCCATGTCGCCGTTCCACATGTCGTAGCAGAAGCCGGCGGTGTGGGTCATGAGCTGACGCAGCGTGATCGGCTTCTTGGCGGCGCGCAGCTTCGGCTCGCCCTTCGCGTCAAAGCCTTCGAGCACCTGGGGCGAGGCGAGATCGGGCAGCAGCTTGCCGATCGGTTCGTCCAGCGAGAGCTTGCCCTGCTCGACCAGTTGCATGGCGCCTGCTGATGTCACCGCCTTGGTCATCGAGGCGATCCAGAACACGCTGTCGGCGGTCATGGGATCGTCTTTGCCGAGGTCGCGCTTGCCGAACGCGCCCTGGTAGATCACGTCTTTACCGTTTGCGGCGATGGCAACCACGCCGGGGATTTCC
>Ga0210389_10003323_pt1 | contig 12551 bp, 10 predicted proteins | sample IncBWH28OmetaG_FD_160127 | JGI IMG/M metagenome (GOLD analysis project Ga0210389, IMG submission 160127) | Forest soil microbial communities from Barre Woods Harvard Forest LTER site, Petersham, Massachusetts, United States - Inc-BW-H-28-O ...
CAATCACGACCCGCTGACGCACGCCGCCCGACAATTGCACCGGCAAGGCTTCGGCGAAGGATTCCAGGCCGACCAGCTTCAACAAGTTGCGCGCCTTCGATTCATATTCGGCGCGCGGCACGCCTTGAACCTGCGGGCCGAAAATCACGTTCTGCCAGACATTGAGCCACGGAAAAAGTGCGGCCTCCTGAAACACCACGCCACGATCGGGACCCGGCCGCGTCACGGTCTTGCCGTCGAACAGCAGCGTGCCATCCGTCGTCTTCTCGAATCCCGCAAGCAAGTTCAATAGTGTCGATTTTCCGCAGCCGGACGGGCCGAGCAAAGCGACGAACTCGCCTTCGCCGATCGCAAGGTTGATGGCTTCCAGCGCCCGCACCTCGGTCTGGCCTGAAAAGGTCTTCGATACGTTTTCGAAAGCGATCGTGCCCATCGTCATCACGCTGTCACGACTGGAACGATTGCAGGCGGCGCCACGCCAGCACCCATCGTTCGATCAACAGGATGACGCGGTCGCTGATGAGACCCAACAGGCCGATCGTCGCCATGTCGGCGATGACGACATCCATCCGCCCGACGTAGTAAGCGTCCCACAGCACATAGCCGAGACCGGATTTGACGGCAACCATTTCGGCGACGATGACAGCGGTCCAGGCGATGCCGAGCCCGATCCGCAAGCCGGTAAAGATCGATGGCAGCGATGCCGGAAGGACGACGCGCCGCAACACCGTCCACCTTCCCGCTCCCATCATCATCGCGGCACGAACCAGATTGCGCTCGATGTCGCGCGCACCTTGCGCGGTGTTGACCACGATCGGATAGAATGCGCCGAGCGCGATCAGGAATACCGCGCCCATGTCGCGAATGCCGAACACCGCGATCGAAAACGGTAGCCAAGCCGTAATCGGGATCGGCCGCAACAATTGGACGGTGGGATCGAGCGCGCCCGAGGCAATTCGATTCCACCCGATTGCGAGGCCCACCGGCACCGCGACTACGATCGCCGTGAGAAATCCCTTGCCGACGCGCTCGGCGGAAAACAGCAGATTGGCGAGCCACGTTCCGCTGTAGGGATTGAGACTGAGGCCGCCCGAGCCGAAAGCCCAGACCTTCCAAGCCTGCCACACCTTATCGGGAGTCGGCAGCACGCCGCCGAACAGCGAGCCGCCGTTGCCCGCCCACTGCCACAGCACGATCACCAATGCCGGAAGCACCACGGCGAGCAGGATCTGCCGTAGGCTTCGGCGGCTATTGGGAGAAAGAATCGACGAGGTCAGGTGAGAAGCGGACGATGCCGGTTTTGAAACGACAGGTCCGGTCGAGATCGACATCTGCGCCATCCTTCGCGGTCGCAAGCGGGCCAGTGAATCCCGAGGTTACTTGCCCAAAGCCTTACTTGCCTAAGGCTTTCTCCACGAACGAGCCGTCCCAATGCGCATCGATCTCTCCGGAGACGTCCTTCTGGATCACACCCAGCTCGGCAAAGCCCTTGGCCTGACGCTTGATCTGATCCGGCGAAACCACTTCTCCGAGCTTGATGATCTTCGCCGCTTGCGCCGAAACTTCGGGCGCTAGCCCAGTGAGTTTCGCATACGCATCGCCAAAAGCAGCAGGCGATTTCGCCAGTTCCTCCTCCTTGGCGAGATAGGCCCAGACAAAGCGCTCGAGTGCGGCGCGCTTGCTGTCGACGGCCTGCTTCGAGGCCATGAACATACCAAGCTCGGCGCCGACCGCTTTGGACGAGCCGTATTCGAGCCCCTTGGCGAAGAAACCGTAACCATCCATCACCGGTATGGATTCGAACGGCTCCCAGGTGACGAGGCCGTCGACCTCGCCCTTTTTCAAGGCCTGGTCGAAATTGGCGCCGCCGCCCTGAATGTTGACGGCCTCAAAACTGTTATAGGGGATGCCGGCTTCGACCAGCGTCGCGGCGAATTGAAACCACACCGCCGAACCCGGCGCGATCGCGATCTTCTTGCCTTTCAGATCGTCCCAAGTATCGAACTTCACGCCGTTGCGGCCGATCACATATTTCGGCGAGGAGCCGACGCCCATCAGCCCGACCACATTGGTCGATCCCTGCGCCAGCGAGATCGCAAGATCGGCCGGGCCGACCGATGCGGCATCGAGCGAACCCGCAAGCAGCGCGGTGCGGGCATCGGCATAACGGACAAATTCAACCAGCTTGAGATCGACGCCGAGTCTCTTCAACTCATCGGTGACCAGAATGATCGGCGCCAGATGGCCGACCTTCACATAGCCAACCGTCAGTTCGACCGGCTGGGCCAGCGGCGCCGGCTCCGGCCCAACGGCGTGTGCGGTGCGCGGCAGCCATCCGGTCGCCGCCACGACGAACAAAAGCCATGCAACCTGCCTCAATATCCGCACGATTTGCCTCCGTCCTGGTCAGTCAATGGACACGCCGTTACGGCCAAGGACTGCATCATATCGCGCCGCGTTGTGCAACTTGGACCGCCAGGCCTGCGGCATCCTGATCATGCCTTACCGGCGATTTCGGAAGCGATCGCCGATGGCACGCGGCCATGCCAATCCGACCGCGCCTGGAACCTGGCGCCGATGTCGAGCAGCCATGCCTCGCTACCGGGCCGCCCGATGAGCTGAAGACCGACCGGCATTCCGTTTCTGTCGAAGCCCACAGGCACGGCAAGCGCAGGCAGGCCGAGATAGTTGACGAAACGGGTGAAGCGACTGAGCGCGTAAAGGGCGCGCGGACTGAAACACGAAGAGGCCGGGTTGACCTCATCCACGTGGGGCGTCCTGATCGGCATCACCGGCAGAACGGCAATGCAGGCATCGCCGAGAAAGGACAGCAGAAATTGATCGAGAAGCATCTCGCGCGCGGCAAGCGCTTCGCCGAGCTCCCGATCCGAAATCGAAAGACCCTTGGCGAGCCGCTTGCGCAACGTGGCATCGGTGGCGGGATCATCAATCCGCCTGCGGTGCTCGCGGGCCGGCTCCGCTTGCAGCACGGTCAAGGCATGCTTGTCTGCCTGTTCAGGAAATCCGGACCGCGCCTCGAGCCTGATGCCGCTCCCGGCCAGCACAGTCACCGCGCCACGACAGACCTCGGCAATTTCCACGTCGCTGGCGTCGAATGCATCTTGCAGGACAATTGCTTTCCGTGACGACTCCTCCGTTGCAGGCAGGTTGCCGGAAACCACAGGCCACAGCAACGCAAGGTCGGCAGTACTTCGGGCAAACATCCCGAAGCTGTCGAGGCTCGGCGCCAGAGCCATGGCCCCGTCCAGCGGGATGCTGCCATAACCCACCTTGAGCGCGGTGACGCCGCAGCAATGCGCCGGCATCCGCACCGAGCCGCCGGTATCCGAACCAAGCGCGGCGAAACAACAACCGGCCGCAACCAGGATGGCGGAGCCCGTCGACGACCCGCCGGGGACGCGATCGAACCGCCACGGATTGAGTGCGCCGCGCCGCGTGAATCCGGACGGCTCACAGGCCAGTTCCGTCATCACAGCCGTCCCGATAAGGGAGGCTCCCGCTTGATCGAGGCGATCGATCACCGCAGCGCGCGGAAGTGCTGACGCTTGCGGCGTGGCACATCCCCATGACGCCTCGCTCCGCCCGGTTGCGAACATGTCCTTCGCGACATAAGGCAGGCCCGCAAGCGGTCCCTGGCGCGGAACCTCCGGCGGATAAACCTGCTCGACGGCGTTGAGCCTCTGCCCGACATCGGCGAGCCGCTGCCGGCATTCGGCCAGTGCCTCCAGACGATCGCGCTCGGAAAGCGAACACCAATCCGGAAAGCGGGCAATCGATGTGACAGTCGATGTCATGGCAGTGGGCGGGGCTCAAATGTCTGTTACCGTGATACAGCGAGATATCCAATAACATGATCATCGATAGCATGGAGGCCATCGACACGTGAAGTCAGGAGAATTGGAGCATCCCACCGACGGCCTGCCGCAACCGCAACGCGGCTGGGCGATCCTGACGATCGCCATCGGCCTTGTCATGTCGGTGATGGACGGTGCGATCGCCAATGTGGCGCTCCCGACCATTGCGCGAGACCTCAACGCCAGTCCTGCCTTTTCGATCTGGATCGTCAACGGCTATCAGCTGGCGATCACTATCTCGTTGTTGCCGCTGGCCTCGCTCGGCGAAATCATCGGTTACCGCCGTGTCTATATTGCGGGGTTGTTGCTATTCACGATCGCGTCGCTGTTTTGCGTGTTCGCAAACACGCTGACGCTGCTGACGATCGCCCGCATCCTGCAGGGGTTCGGCGCTGCCGGGATCATGAGCATCAACATGGCGCTCGTCCGGCATATCTATCCGCGCGCGATGCTGGGGCGCGGGATCGGCATCAATGCCATGGTGGTCGCCGTATCATCCGCGATAGGCCCGAGCGTCGCGGCAGGCATTCTTGCGATCGGACCATGGCCTTATCTGTTTGCGATCAACATTCCGCTCGGCATCGGCGCGCTGGCGCTGGGCCAAAAATATCTGCCGCACACAAATCCCGCCGGCCACGACTTCGACTGGAAGAGCGCCGCGCTGAGCGCCATCACGTTCGGCGTTGGCCTTGCCGCGATCGACAGTTTCGGCCACGGCGAAGGTCCGCTGATTTCGCTTGCCGAGTTTGGTGTTGCCTGCATCGCAGGCGCGCTGCTGGTGCAGCGGCAGACCAATACGACATCGCCTTTGCTCCCGCTGGATCTGCTGCGTATTCCGATTTTCGCACTGTCGATCGCGACTTCGATCGCGTCGTTCTGCGCGCAGATGCTGGCTTTCGTGGCGCTGCCCTTCTACCTCGAAAGCCGATTTGGATATTCGGCCGTCGAGATCGGGCTCCTGATCACGCCGTGGCCGATAGCGGTCGCGTTTGCCGCACCATTCGCCGGAAGACTCGTCGAGCGCTATCCGTCCGGACTGCTGGGTGGAATTGGCCTCGCGCTGTTCGCCTTCGGCCTTGGCGCACTGGCGTGGCTGCCGCCCCATCCCGCGCTTCTGGACGTGATCTGGCGAATGGCGGTAGCCGGCGCCGGATTTGGCCTGTTCCAGACACCGAACAACCGCACCATGATCGCGGCCGCCCCGCGCGAGCGCAGCGGCGGGGCCAGCGGCATGTTAGGGACCGCGCGTCTATTGGGCCAGACAATCGGCGCGGCCTTAGTGTCGCTCATGATCGGCCGCTTCGCGCTCGATGGCACGCGGCTCGCCTTGTTCGTGGCGGCGGGCTTCGCGCTGACGGGTGCAGGCCTGAGCGCGCTGAGACTGTCGGAAGCCGGCGCGCGCGGCGCCGAGCACGTGCGGGTCAAGGAAGATCAGCGCTTGAAGGGCGAATGAACCAGCTAGCATCGATCACAGCTTAACCTCTCCGACCGACCATGGCAGCGTCTGCCCGCCCTGGAACACCACCACCTCGGTATCTTCGACTGCAACCGCCGCCATGACCGGCTGCTCACGCCGTTCCAGCACGATGGTGCCGCGATTGAGATCGAGGCCGTAGAACCGCGCGCCGTCGACGGAGGCGAAAGCCTCGAAGCGGTCGAGCGCGCCTTCTTCGTCGAACACCTGCACATAGGTCTGCAGCGCGGTTGCTCCAGCGAACACGCCCGCCGAACAGCACTCCGCTTCCTTGGCGGTGCGGCGATGCGGCGCGGTGTCGGTGCCGATAAAGAAGCAGCCTTCGCCCGAGGTTACGGCCTTGCGCAGAGCGAGGCGGTGATGTTCGCGCTTGGCGACCGGCAGGCAGTAGAGATGCGGACGCAGGCCGCCCTGAAACAGCGAGGTGCGGTTGATGACGAGATGATGCGGCGTGATCGTTCCGGCGGCGCGCGAGGCATGGGCGCGAACGATGTCGACGGTTTCCGCCGTCGTCACATGCTCGATCACGACCTTCAGCCCGGCGTGCCGTTTCAGGAGCGGCAACAGGCTCTGTTCCATGAACACGGCTTCGCGGTCGAATATGTCGACCGCGGGATCGGTCGCCTCGCCATGGATCAGGACCGGCATACCGAGCTTCTCCATCCGCTCGAACACGGGAGCGAGAGCTGGAATATCGCTCACGCCATGATGCGAGTTGGTGGTGGCGCCGGCGGGATAGAGCTTGGCGGCGACCCAGACGCGGTCCTTGAATCCCTTTTCGATCTCATCCGGCGCGGTGGCGTCGGAGAGATAGCAGGTCATCAGCGGCTGAAAATCTGACGTCTTGGAGTCGCAAACCTTGGAGCATGCGGCCAAGATACGTTCGCGATAGGCAATGGCGGCGGTAACCGCCGTGACCGGGGGCACCAGGTTCGGCATGATGACGCCGCGCGCAAACTGCGCGGCGGTGAAGGGAAGCACCGCCTCGAGCATCGCGCCATCGCGCAAGTGAACGTGGAAATCGTCGGGCCTGCGGATCGTCACCCTATCCGGGCGTTTTGGGGCTGCCGCCCGGTCGAACAATTCAGTCACGCTCATGCAAGGCCTCTACGGTCGCGGTGCGCATTTACCCTCCATTTTTGCACCCGTCCAATAAACTGTCGAGACAACACCACGATGCGGCAGGCCGTTGTGGGAAACTTCGGAGCCGCACCGGCGTCCGGCCCGCGGCATGCTGGGCCAAATTCGCAGCCGAAACTCAGGCGTTGCCGCGATCGCCCATGCCGTCGCCGCGAGCGAGTGACCGGCCGGAACTGCAAGATACGAAAAGCCCGGCTAAATGCCGGGCGATCGCAAAACTATGATTTTACGTGAGTGAATAGCACCAGTGAAATCGAAATAGCCGGAGCTGTCTGTCCAATATGTAACACACGGCCCAAGCGCGAAGGAACTAAATCCAACAAATCGCATGGACTGAAGCGGGCGCGCGAGGCCGCCGTCGCAATTGAGGCGGTGGTGTCGCCGTTGATGCCGATCCGAAAGCGTTAGCTGCCTGAGCGCCGGCTACGTGCTCGCGCAACAGAGACATCTACTTCGCAGGAAATCGACGCCACCAAGGTTTCGGTGCCGAAGCATTTCGGGCATTCGAAAGTCCGCAAATCGAAACCCGGTCTTTCAGGCTCGATGAGCCGCAATGCCATCATCTCCCCGCATTTTGGACAACGAGGATTCTTGATAACGTCCACGAACATTGCGTATCCCCAATAGGCAGTTGCACTATTGGACGAGCTTTGCGCAAATCCCGTGTTCTGAACGTGACGGATGTTTGGAAAAGTGCTGGACGCCTGCGCAGCAATCACAAACGATTTTTTTGGAAAATCAAATCTACACAATGTCGCCAGCTTCAAAACTCAATCGTCTGCCAAAGGTTTGGGGTCCACACCGTTACCTTGGGGAGACCTTCTTTATGCGATCCAAACTTGCAATCTCTGCTCTCGTCGTTACGTCGCTCGTCGGCTCGACCCTCATCGCGTCTGCTCAAAACCAACCCGCGCCCGGCGCGTCCAATGAAGGAACCATCAGTCCAGGCGCTAGCTCCGGCAAGAAAGCAAAAAAGGGTACGACCACAGGGTCGACGACGCGCAGCGGGGCCAACAAGGGCGGCGCGACGGACCCATCGGCTCAAGACAACGCTGGTTCCGGGGCCGATACCATGGCTGCTCCGAAAGGCGGTAGCAGATATTGACATCGCTTTCGGAGGCGGATGTACCCTTCGAGAGCAAGGGGCCCCGGCGCAATCCGGGGCCTTTTTTTACGGATGCGAGTTCGCATCGTCTGGACAGTCGCCCGAGGCGTGGTTCGCACTGGCAAGTGGGCACGGCCCTAGCCGACATCGGGCGACGGCAGGTCAGGCCTCTTAGTTGCATTCAAAAAGACCGACTTCCTTCTGAATAACTCCAAGATCGTCCAGCGGGCCCCCTTCCCCAGCTGCAGGCACGTCGAGAGACTGGCATAGCTCGGTGTGCCGCCGATGCTTTCCTGCGGGATGCACCCTGCCTTGCTGGAACCAGAGAACGTTGACCATTGGCTCGCCAACTGCTGACGCGCCTTCTTTTCATCGCTCATGCAGCGTTTTGCCGGCTGATCCATCGAGAGCCCAGCAGCCGCTGCCAGGTCGCGCTTGCAGCTTCGGGCGATGTCGAATGTTGGCACCCTATCGGCGACTGTGACGACGAGTTGTGAACTCACGACAATCATGGAGACTGAAATAGGCATTTCGGCACTCCTCCTCTGCTCGTCCGCCCATGCGAAGCGGATGTCTGCAACGGTTCTCTACCCGGCGCTGCGCGAACTGCCGATCGCTCTGTCGATAGCTTCAAACAAGGCCTGTTGCTGCAATGGTTTCCGGAGGCTGGCAACCAGCCCCGCCTGATCGCGCAACGCGACGTCGCCATGCGCAGCGATCAGGATTGTCGGAATTTTTATGCCGTTGCTTACGAGATGCTGCTGAAGCTCCAAACCATTCATCTCAGGCATCTGCAGATCGACAATCAGGCATTCAGGAAGACCACCGGGCAATGCCGCGAGAAACTCCCGTCCCGATCCGTACGTCCGGGCGTCAAAAGCGTGCGAACGCAACAACCGGCTCAAGGCCTTGAGCACGGCTGGATCATCGTCCACAATAGCAATCCATGGGGAAGCTTCCGCCATGAATGATAATTGCGGTCGCGCCGCACGCTCGTCGAGTTGGCCCTTAGGCCAATAGTTGCGCTTTCCTTACTTCGAAAGATTGAGCTTCTCGGCCATACGAACGAGATCGGCGACCATGCGAATGCCCAGTTTCTCCATCATCCGGCTGCGGTGGACCTTGATGGTCTTTTCGACCGTGCCCAGATCGCCGGCAATCTGCTTGTTGAGCCGCCCCGCCACGACATGCGTAAGCACTTCGCGTTCGCGGGGGGTCAGGGTCCTGACCTTCGCCTGCATCGATTCCAACTCGGAATGAAGACGACGCGACTCGGTGTCGAGGGCTTCAGCACTGGATACGGCTTCGAACAAATCCTTGTCCTTCACCGGTTTGGTCAGGAAATCAATCGCCCCTGCTTTCATGGCCCGCACGCTCGTCGGAATGTCGCCTTTGCCCGTGACGAACATGATCGGACGATGAGAGCCACCAGCGGCGGTTAGCGCGCGCTGAATCTCCAAACCGTCAATATCTGGCATCGAAACATCCAGAATGGCGCAGCCGGGAACCGCCACGTCGTGCTCCTCGAGGAACAGCTGCGGCGAAGAATATGGCTTGACCTCATATCCCCTGGCGCGGAGCAGTCGCGACAGCGCCTTGAGGACCCCGTGGTCATCGTCGACAAGATACACTGTGAATTTGTCGGTCATGCAGTACCCATTGCCGGCTCCTGGATTGGCAACGAAAATCCTGCGATGGCGCCCCCGCCCCGATCGTTGACCAGAGTCAGCTTTCCCTGGTGCGCGCGTATGATTGTCGAACAGAGGGCCAGACCAAGACCAAGGCCACGGTCCTTGGTGGTGTAAAATGGCTCGAACAGATGGCCGTTTTCCTTTGGACGGATGCCGTGTCCGCGATCCTTGACGAGCACGTCTACCATTCCGTTGTGCGCCTCGTGAGTTGAGATCAGGATAAGCCGCGAAGCCATCGGGGTCGAGGCCATGGCATCCATTGCGTTCATGACAAGGTTGAGCAGGACCTGCTGCAGTTGGACAGGATCGCCCCGCGCCAGAAACGCGCGGTTTCCCAGATCAAGCCTGACGTTGATATCGCGGCTCACCAACTCGCTTTTCAGCAAGCTGATTGTCGACCGGACAAGGTCATTGATATTGACGTTTTCCACTTTCCGCTCGCCCTTCTTCAGAAGATCGTGGAGACGGTGGATAACTTCGCCAGCCCGGTCGTCTTCATGAACAATCTCCTCGAGGGCATCGCGAATTTCGACCAGGTCCGGCGACTTTTGCGCCAGCAGATGGAGGGCTGCTTGCGCATTTGACAGTATTGCAGTGAGCGGCTGGTTGATTTCGTGCGCAATCGAGCCGGACAGTTCACCGAGCACGGACACGCGCATCAGATGCTCGACTTCCTTGCGCTGAAGGGCAGCCTCAGCCTCGGCCTCTCGGCGACGCCGTCCTTGAAAAAGAACGTAACCAATAAGCACCGACTGCAATGGAATGATCGTCGCGACGGCAACGATCGACCAGCGATACTGATCCCAGATGGTCGGCTGATGAAAGTAGACGATGCTGCCCGATGGCAGTCGGGCTTCGCTGATGCCCCAGCGCCGCAGTTCCCGGCTGTCATAGACCGGCGGTCCGAACAACACCGATGGCGGATCGACGGCGCTTGGCGTCTCCCCCTTCAGTATTCGCAAGGCCGCGTCCGCCGCTTGCTGGCCCAGAGCCTTGGTTTGCATCAAGGGGCCACCAACGACGCCTCGACCCATTTGATAATCACCCATCCCAAAAATTGGCACGGCAGACACTTCCCGCATCGTCTCCAATGCGCGGTCTTCCGAATATGGAACGCCGGCCGCATCTTCCGAAAGCAGGAACCAGAAAATTACGGATGTCGCCGACATCCTGGCCGCCCGTTCCTGCATTTCGCCCAACGTCAAATCGTTGAACCAGGCGATGTTCACGCGATCCGCAAATTGCTCGAAGGCACGATGGAGTTCCGAAGCCCAGTATCTTTCGACCGGGGAATTTCCCACCACCACGGCTATATCCGTCGTTTTAGGCAGCAGCTGCAGAATGTTCGTCAGATAGGCTGGAAGATCGAGATCCAGCAGCACTCCGGTATCGTACTCAGTGCGTGTCGCGCCGGGAATGCGACGGACATCAGCGCCAAGAATCAGCATGGGCGTTTTTGGAAACAGCTGTGGACGATTCCGCTGCAGGAAGAATGCCGCCGGAGCGCCAACCGGCACGATCAGATCGGGTGGGCGCCCAGAAAGTAACGCCCTGATGTATTCAACGAAAGGTGCGTCCTCCCTGGACTCCTGGACGCGGGCCGTATCAAGAGAAACTTCATAGAGGTCTATCGGCTGCGGGGACTTCTTGATGATCTCGGCCCGAAAACTCGCTGCCATATCGCTCCACGGCGAGTAGGCGTGACCAAAAGCGTGCAACATCAGCACGCGGCGCGGCTCAGCGGCGTACGATTCCGCCGCGAAAAGAAACAAGAACACCAAGCTCCAACAAACTATGCGCGTCCTTGTCATTTCAAAAAATGCCACACGCCAAAAATACACCAGTGCAAATTTCAAAAAGAACTGCCGCCTGCTGGTACCCCATTCGGATGGTCGAACCGCGACCTTACCACGCTTTGGCAGCCCCCACTCCCTCTCGCGCCCGGCAATTTGCCGCGCGTAAGGGATAGTGGCCGCCCCGTAAAATTGTAGCCGTTCGGCCGCTGCCAGAGTGTCACTGCATCACGACTTGGAGCGGACGAAGACAACCTCGAACAGACTGATCATATTCTGCCCTCTTCGTGCTGCGAGCCGCGGCTCGACGGTTTTTCAGGCGGCGGTGCCAAGCTGGGTCGCATTCTGTCAGCAAAATCAACGACGCGACATTGACCCTAAGGTCAGGTCCTTCATGGCGCTCCGGCCTCCGCGGACATGAAGGCGACCGATGGGCACCATGCATATCCTCGCCCGCCATTGGACCACGGTCCAATAGCGGGCGAGGATTCTCCTACGTAGCGTGTTCTCGCTCGGATGCCCGTCGAATGCATCGGTTGGGAGGTAACGCTTTGATGACAGCGCACCCTGCGGCCAAGCTTACGCCCGATGCCGCCATTTGTGACGGTCCTTCAGACATCGATAAAATGAACTGGATAGCGGGTGGCACTTTTCGTATGGGATCGGACAGGCACTATCCCGAAGAAGCGCCCGCGCACCGCGTCACGGTGGACGGCTTCTGGATGGACCGCTATCCGGTGACGAACCGGCAATTCAGGGAATTCGTAAGAGCTACCAAGCACGTCACCGTTGCCGAGATCACGCCTGACCCGAAGGATTATCCCGGAATGCTCCCGCACATGGTCTATGCGGGCTCGCTGATGTTCTCTCCCCCCGCGCATCCGGTCGACCTCCGGGACTTCAGCCAGTGGTGGACCTTCGCCAGGGGCGCACAATGGCGGCATCCCTACGGACCCGGGAGCAACCTCCGCGGGCTGGACGATCATCCAGTCGTGCATGTGGCCTTCAGCGATGCGCTCGCCTACGCGAAATGGGCTGGCAAGGATTTGCCAACCGAAGCGGAATGGGAATTTGCAGCGCGCGGCGGACTCGACGGCGCCGAATTTGCCTGGGGCGATGAATTCACGCCGGCCGGCCGTCACATGGCCAACACCTGGCAGGGTGAATTCCCGCGCCAGAACACCAATGCCGACGGCTTCGAACGCACATCGCCGGTCACCGCCTTCCCGCCGAACGGTTATGGTCTATCCGACATGATCGGCAACGTCTGGGAGTGGACGGCCGACTGGTACTCGCCAAAGCATCAGGCAGATGCGCCGAAGGCCTGCTGCATCCCGCAGAACCCGCGCGGTGGCCGCGAGGATGGCAGCTACGACCCCCGAACGACCAACGTCAAGATTCCACAAAAGGTCATCAAAGGCGGCTCGCATTTGTGCGCGCCGAACTACTGCCGACGCTACCGGCCGGCAGCGT
>Ga0210389_10003325_pt1 | contig 12549 bp, 10 predicted proteins | sample IncBWH28OmetaG_FD_160127 | JGI IMG/M metagenome (GOLD analysis project Ga0210389, IMG submission 160127) | Forest soil microbial communities from Barre Woods Harvard Forest LTER site, Petersham, Massachusetts, United States - Inc-BW-H-28-O ...
CGTGCTCGGAATGTGTTTGTCCGCCATCGCCAATGGCCCGATCAAAGGGACGTCGAACTTCGGCGTCTTCCGGATGTGATAGCGATGTGGGGGCACTCCCCCAGAGGGCGGTACCCCCACCCGCTTGCGGGGGACGCTTGCGCGAAGAGCCGAAGGTGGAGCTCATGACAATTTCCCGAGTGTTGGTGGCCAACCGCGGCGAGATCGCCCGACGGGTGTTCGCCACCTGCAGGCGACTGGGCCTGGGCACCGTCGCCGTCTACACCGACCCCGACGCCGGCGCACCGCACGTCGCCGAGGCCGACGCCCGGGTGCGGCTGCCGAAGACCAACGACTATCTGAACGCCCAGGCCCTCATCGCGGCCGCGCGCGCCGCCGGCGCCGACGCCGTACACCCCGGCTACGGATTCCTTTCGGAGAATGCAGATTTCGCAGCCGTGGTGCAGGCCGCGGGCCTGACCTGGATCGGTCCGCCGGTGGACGCGGTCCGGGCGATGGGTTCCAAGATCGAGTCCAAGAAACTCATGGCCGCCGCCGGGGTGCCGGTGCTCGACGAACTCGATCCCGACACGGTGACCCAAGCGCAGCTGCCGGTGCTGGTGAAAGCCTCGGCGGGCGGCGGCGGACGCGGCATGCGGGTAGTCCGCGAATTGTCGCTGCTGCCCGCCGAAGTCGCCGCTGCGCGGCGCGAGGCGCAGTCCGCGTTCGGCGACCCGACCGTATTCTGCGAGCGTTACCTGCCCACCGGACACCACGTCGAGGTTCAGGTTCTCGCCGACACTCACGGCACGGTGTGGGCGGTCGGTGAACGCGAATGCTCGATTCAGCGTCGCCACCAAAAGATCATCGAAGAGGCCCCGTCGCCGTTGGTCGAACGCACACCGGGCATGCGCGCCAAACTGTTTGACGCTGCCCGGCTGGCCGCGGCCGCGATCGGCTACGCCGGCGCCGGTACGGTCGAGTTCCTCGCCGATGATGACGGCGAGTTCTACTTCCTGGAGATGAACACCCGGCTGCAGGTCGAGCATCCAGTCACCGAAGAGACCACCGGGCTCGATCTTGTGGAGCTGCAGCTCATGGTTGCCGAGGGCGGCCGGCTGGATGCGGCTCCGCCTGTTAGCCAAGGACATTCGATCGAGGCCCGGCTCTACGCCGAGGATCCCGCGCATGGTTGGCAACCACAGGCCGGCGTGGTCCACACGTTCGAGGTGCCTTCGGTTCGGGCCGAATTCAGCTCACTGGGACAACGGACCGGGATCCGGTTGGACACCGGCCTGGATCCCAAGTCCGCCGGCGGATTCACGGTGTCGATCCACTACGACCCGATGCTTGCCAAGGTGATCTCGTATGCCCCGACGCGCCGGCAGTCCGCGCTGGTACTGGCAGACGCGCTGGCGCGCGCCCGCCTGCACGGCCTGCGCACCAACCGCGATCTGCTGGTGAACGTGCTGCGTCATCCCGCCTTCCTCGACGGAGCCACGGACACAGCATTTTTCGACACGCACGGCCTTGCCGAGCTGTCGGCGCCGCTGGCCGACGACGCGGTGGTCCGGTTATCGGCGATTGCGGCCGCACTTGCCGACGCCGCGCATAACCGCGCTCTCGCCACCGTCTTCGGCTCGATTCCCAGTGGCTGGCGAAACGTGCCGTCCGGCAACCAGGTCAAGGGCTACCTGGACGACGGCGGCAACGAGCAGCGCATCGAATACCGGTTCGCTAGAAGCGGATTGGCGCTTCCCGATGACGAATCGGTGCGTCTGGTCGCGGCCACGGCGGACGAGGTGGTGCTGGCCGACGGCGGGGTGGACTGCAGCTTCGCGGTGACACGCTATGGCTCTCCCGACAATCAGGACGTCTACGTCGATTCGCCACGCGGCCCCGTTCACCTCACGGCGCAACCCCGCTTCCCCGAGCCTGGTTCGGCCGTCGAGAAGGGATCGCTAATAGCGCCGATGCCCGGCAACGTCGTCCGTCTCGGCGCTCAGGTCGGCGACGCCGTCACCGCCGGCCAGCCTCTGGTCTGGCTGGAGGCGATGAAGATGGAACACACCGTCGCCGCACCGACCGACGGCCTGGTCGTCGAGCTCAACGTCAATACCGGTCAGCAAGTCGAAGTGGGCGCCGTCCTGGCGAGAGTGGAACCACCGCAAGCAGAAGGAGATCCACAGTGACCGATACCAGCTTCATCGAGAGCGACGAACGCCAGGCGCTGCGCAAGGCAGTGTCCGAGTGGGCGTCCAGCTACGGCGCCGAGTACTATCTGAAGAAGGCGCGCGCCCATGAACACACCACCGAATTGTGGTCCGAAGCAGGAAAACTCGGCTTCCTCGGAGTGAATCTGCCGGAGCAGTACGGTGGTGGCGGGGCTGGAATGTATGAGCTGTCACTGGTGATGGAGGAGATGGCAGCCGCGGGCAGCGCCCTGCTGCTGATGGTGGTGTCGCCCGCGATCAACGGCACCATCATCAGCAAGTTCGGCACCGAAGAACAGAAGAAGCGCTGGATTCCGGCCATCGCCGACGGCACCCTGACGATGGCGTTTGCCATCACCGAACCCGACGCGGGATCCAACTCGCACAAGATAATCACCAGCGCTCGTCGCGATGGCAGCGACTGGATCCTCAAGGGCCAGAAGGTCTTTATCTCCGGCATAGACCAGGCGCAGGCGGTGCTCGTGGTGGCTCACACCTACAAGGACACCGGGGCCAAAACCGGCAAGCTGCGCCCGGCACTGTTTGTGGTGCCCACCGACGCGCCCGGCTTCACCTACACCCCAATCGAAATGGAGCTGATCAGCCCCGAGCGCCAATTCCAGGTTTTCCTCGACGATGTCCGGCTGCCGGACGATGCACTGGTCGGAGCCGAGGATGCCGCCATCGCGCAGCTTTTCGCCGGCTTGAACCCCGAGCGCATCATGGGCGCGGCGAGCTCGATCGGCATGGGACGGTTCGCGCTGGAAAGGGCCGTCGACTATGTCAAGACACGCAAGGTGTGGTCCACTCCCATCGGTGCTCATCAAGGGTTGGCACATCCGTTGGCGCAGTGTCACATCGAGGTCGAACTCGCGAAGCTGATGATGCAAAAGGCGGCGACGCTCTACGACAGCGGCGACGACATGGGTGCGGCCGAAGCCGCCAACATGGCCAAATACGCCGCGGCCGAAGCGGCCACCCGCTCGGTCGACCAGGCCGTTCAGTCGCTGGGCGGCAACGGGCTGACCAAGGAGTACGGTGTTGCCGCCATGCTCGCCTCGGCCCGGTTGGGTCGGATCGCCCCGATCAGCCGCGAGATGGTGCTGAACTTCGTGGCGCAGACATCGCTGGGCCTGCCTCGAAGCTACTGATGGACATGCTGGTCGACTACGCCGGTCCGGGCGATGCTGGAGGTCCGTTCGCGCGGCTGACGCTGAACTCTCCGCATAATCGCAACGCGCTCTCGACGCAGCTCGTGAGCCAGCTGCATCAGCGGCTGCGTGACGCCGGTTCGGATCCGACGGTGCGGGCGGTGGTGCTGGGGCACACCGGCGGCACCTTCTGCGCCGGTGCCGATCTGAGCGAGGCGGGCGGGGGCGACGCGTTCGACATGGCCGCCGCCCGGGCCCGAGAACTGATCGCCCTGTTGCGCGCCATCGTCGAGTTGCCGCTGCCGGTGATCGCCGCCATCAACGGTCATGTTCGGGCGGGCGGGTTCGGCCTGGTCGGTGCCTGCGATATCGCGGTCGCCGGCCCGCGCAGCACCTTCGCGCTGACCGAAGCCCGGATCGGGGTGGCCCCGGCGATCATCTCGCTGACGCTGCTGCCGAAGATGTCGGCGCGGGCCGCGGCGCGCTATTACCTGACCGGCGAGACGTTCGATGCCCGCGAAGCGGCGGACATCGGACTGATCACGGTGGCGGCCGAGGACGTGGACGCCGCGGTGGCCAAGCTGGTCGCCGACGTGGGCCGCGGCTCTCCCCAGGGTCTTGCGGCGTCGAAGGCCTTGACCACAGCCGCCGTGCTCGAAGGGTTCGACCGCGACGCCGAACGGCTCGCCGACGAGTCGGCCCGCCTGTTCGTGTCTGACGAGGCTCGTGAAGGCATGCTGGCATTTCTGCAGAAGCGTCCACCCAGTTGGGCGCCGGTCGACGATGCCGGCCATTGATGCGAAGCCGACCGCTCGGCGGTCAAGTCCGGCAAGGTAGGTTGCAGTTTCGCCAACCCTCTTGCAGCAAAACTTGTACGTCGTACGCTCGTGGATAATGAGCAACTCGGCGCAGCGGGATGCGGAGGACGCGCGTGACGAATCGTCGCGTGCGGCTGACACGGATCGAATCCAGATCGCACAGTTGCTGACATACGCAGCCGAGCAGGGCCGCCTGCAGCTGCAAGACTATGAAGAACGCCTGACCAGGGCTTATGCGGCGAAAACGTATGAGGAGCTGGATCAGCTCAGGGCCGACCTGCCGGGCGTGCCGATCAACCCGCGCAGGGGCGGCAAACCCAATCCGGCGCCTTCCTTGTTGCTGCTGGCCCTGCTGAGTGGTTTCGAGCGGCGTGGCCGATGGAATGTGCCGAAGAAGCTGACCACGTTCACCTTCTGGGGCAGCGGGGTGGTGGATCTGCGCTACGCCGATTTCACTTCCACGGAGGTAGACATTCACGCGATCTCGATCATGGGCGTCCAGAACATTTTGGTGCCACCCGAAGTCAACGTCGAGATCCACGGCCACGGTGTGATGGGCGGCTTCGACCACAGCGTCCCGGGCCATGGCACGCCTGGCGCGCCGACGGTGAACATCCACGGCTTCTCGCTTTGGGGCGATGTGGGCGTCAAGCGCAAACCCCGCATACCCCGCGGCTAGCGCCGGCGGTCAAGGCGGCATCTCAGCGCCAAACCGGCGGCGACCTTTAGTTGCTAGTCGGGCACGTAATCGAAGGTGTCCGGGTGGGGTCCGGTCCTGCCCGCTTCACCCTTATCCAGCGCCGAGATTGCGTCCATCTCGGAATTGTCCAAATCGAAATCGAACAGTTCGAAGTTGGACTTGATCCGCTCCGGCGTCACCGATTTGGGGATCACGATGTCGTCGCGTTGGACGTGCCAACGCAACACCACCTGCGCCGGCGATTTGCCGCGGGCATCGGCGATGCGGGTGATCACCGGATCGCCGAGCACCTTGCCTTGGGCGATCGGCGACCATGCCTCGGTGGCAATGCCGTGATCGCGTCCGTAGGAGCGGACCTGCTCGTTGCTGAAGTAGGGATGGACCTCGATCTGGTTGACCGCAGGGATGGTGCCGGTTTCGTCGGCGAGCCGCTCCAGATGGGCGGGCTGGAAGTTCGAGACCCCGATGCTGCGTGCGCGCCCGTCACCTGCGAACTCTTCGAGAGCCTTCCAGGTGGAAACGAAATCTCCGTCGTAGAGCGTTGGCAGCGGCCAGTGAATGAGGAACAGGTCGACGTAATCGGAATTCAGGGCTGCCAATGTCTTGTCGAATGCATGCCGGGCGTCATCGGGCTTGTGAAAGCCGTTGTTGAGTTTGCTGGTAATGAATACGTCGGCACGGTCGAGACCGGCGTCACGAATGCCTTGACCGACGCCCTTTTCGTTTTGATACATCTCCGCGGTGTCGATGTGGCGGTATCCGATGTCGAGCGCAGTCCGCACCGCCGCGGCAGTCTCGTCGGGGTCGATCTGAAACACACCGAAACCAAGCTGCGGGATGCCCACACCATCGTTGAGCACGATCGTTGGCACGTTGTTCATGGGTTTCCTCCTTCTTGCACCTTGTACCCGGTCGACCAAACTCGCTACCGGGTCGGGCGACCACGGCCTTCCAACGCTGTGGACGACCTCACCACTGTCGTCCACACCGGCCGTCGTGTCGTCATTGCTGGCACCCATCCCCGTCACCCACCAGCAGCACCACGCGGGTACCCGCCAGCTGCAAGCCGGGGCGGCTGCGCACCCGCGCCCGCTAGCGACGGCGCCGCGACCGCAGGTAGTCGCCGACCACGGCGGCTCCGAGGCCGTCGAGATCGGGGACCACGACGCGTCCCTCGACGCGGCGGGCGACCTGGTCGATGAAACGCGCCAGGCCAGGATCGCTGCCCAGCCGGAAAATCGTCACCTGCGCACCGAGCCGAGCCATATCGTCGAACCCGCGCACGGTGTGGGCGATGGTCCGCGGGTGCGGCGGGTAATCGAAGAACACCGACGTGCCCTCACCGTCGAAGTCCTCCAGATGAGCGGTCGGCTCACCGTCGGTCACCACCAGCACGACGGGTTGCGCGTTGGGGTGCCGGCGCAGGTGACGGCCCGCCAACGCCAGCGCGTGATGCAGGTTGGTGCCCTGCTCGTACACGCCTTCCAGACCCGTGAGCTCGGCGGCCGTCACCGTCCGGGCGTAGCGGCCAAAGGCGATGATCTGCAAGGCATCTGAGCGGAACCGTGTGCACACCAGGTGGTTGAGCGCGAGCGCCGTCTGCTTCATCGGCAGCCAGCGATTCTCCATCACCATCGAAAACGAGGTGTCGACCAACAGCGCCACCGCGGCCTGCGTGCGGGTCTCGGTCTCGCTGATCTCGACGTCGTCGACGGTGATGCGAATGGACGGGCTGGGGCCGCCTTCCGGAGTCGCAGTTCCCGCCTGCCGCAGCACGGCGTTGGTCAGCGTGCGGGAGATGTTCCACGGCTCGGTGTCACCGAATTGCCAGGGTCGGGTCGCGCCGGTCAACTCCCCGGCCGCCCCCGCCCGCCGGTGGTCGCGCTCGCCGCGTCGGCCCGAAAGCTGTTGGGCCACGTCGCGTAGCGCGGTCTCACCCAGCCTGCGCATCGCTTGGGGGGAAAGTCGCCACTGGCCGTCGGAGCCACGGTCCAGGAAACCCTGATTGACCAGCGCGCGTTCCAACTCGGCCAGCGTTCGGGCATCGATGGCGGCCTGGTCACCGAGCTGGCGCGCCAACGCATCGAGATCGACGTCGTCCATGGTTGCGCCCGGATAGCTCTGCGAGAGCTGCTCGGCCAGCTGCTCCAGCTCGGCGATGTCGGACAGTGCCTGGGTGCCCTCGCCCATGCCGAACGGGTTGTCGCCGGAGAACTGCTCCGATCCGCTCCAGTCCTCACCCGGCCGCGCGGCCTGCAGATGCGCATCGAGCCGATTCAACGCCTCCATCAAAGCCGGCGAGCCAAATGCCTGCTGCGCCAAGGCATCCAGCTCGGCCCGTTGGTCCGGGCTCAGGCTGTTGCGGAAGCGCTGGGCGGCCGCGGCACGCTTGGCGAGCGAGTCGAGCAGCTCAGCCACGTTGCGCGGGTTCTCCGGGAAGAACTCGCCGTGTTTGTCCATGAAGTCTTGAAAGTCCTGCTCGGTGTCCTCACCACGGGCGTGCTTGTCCAGCAGCTCGTTGAGATCATTCAACATGTCGTTGACGCGCTGGCGGTCCTCGTCGGTGGCGCCTTCCAGCGCTTGCTTCATGCCCGCGAAACGTTGGTCCAGCATCTCGCGGCCGAGCAAATCCTTGATCTGCTCGTACTTTTGGCGGGCTTCCGCGCTGCGCCAGTGATAGTCGGACAGCTCCTGAACGGCCTTGGCCGGCGAGGACGGCAGCGCGTCGAGCTGCAGCTCACCGAAGCGGGCGTCGTCGTCCAGCGCACGGGCCAGCTCCTTGCGTTCGGCGAGCACCGCCTCGTCGAGCAGCTTCTTGATCTCTTGCAGGGTCCCGTCTAAGTTGTTGTTCCGCAACAACTCCCGTCGGCGCCTATTGGCCTCGGCGGCAAGTCGATCGGCTCCGGGCATGTTCTTGGTGCCGCGGCGCAACAGTTCCGACAGCGCACGGCGCGGCGAGGTGCCGCCCATGACGTCCTGTCCGATCTGTTCGAGCGCCTCGCGCAGGTCCACCGGGGGGGCTAACGGGTCAGGCCCGCCGGTGTACGCCGAGTATCGCGACTTGTGCCCTTTAATACGTTCAGCCATAAACGGTTTGGCCTTCCCCGGACACCTTGTCGATCCGCTTGGCCAGGTACAGCGCTTCCAGCGCCAGTTCCAGCGCCGCGGCCCGCTCGCCTTCGGACTCGGCGTTGAGCTTGACCGCGATTCTGTCCACGATGGGCAGCCCCGGCACCGCGGCCAGCACATCCTTGGCCGACACCCGCTCGCCCGTCGTGACCGCGGAACCGCGCTCGACGGCGGCCACCAGCGAACCGACGTCGATGCCGCCCAACACTCTGGCGGCGGTGTCGGCGGTCGCGCGACGCAGGAGGTGCTCGAGCACCGCCTGTTCGCGGCCCTCCTCTCCGGACTCGAATTCCAGCTTGCCGCGCAGGACGTCGATCACCGTGCCCAGATCGACGACGCGAGCCACCGGGTCCGTCTCGCCCAGCACCGCGCCGCGGTGCCGGGCGGCGGCCGCAACAGTCTCGGCCGCCGCGATGGCGAACCGCGCCGACACCCCCGACCGCTGATCGACCGAACTGGACTCCCGCAGGTAACGGGCGAACCGCGCCAGCACCTGCAGCAGGTAGTCGGGCACCTGAGCGCTCAGGTGTGCCTCCTGGGCGATGACGCCCATCTCCGCCTCCAGCTCCAGCGGGTAGTGCGTCCGGATCTCGGCGCCGAACCGGTCTTTGAGCGGAGTGATGATGCGACCCCGGTTGGTGTAGTCCTCGGGGTTGGCGCTGGCGACCACCAACACGTCCAGTGGCAGGCGCAGCGTGTAGCCGCGTACCTGGATATCGCGCTCCTCCATGACGTTGAGCATTGACACCTGGATGCGCTCGGCGAGGTCGGGCAGTTCGTTGACCGCGACGATGCCGCGGTGGGCGCGCGGGATCAGGCCGTAGGCAATGGTCTCCGGGTCGCCCAGGCTGCGGCCCTCGGCGACCTTAATCGGGTCGATGTCGCCGACCAGGTCGGCGACGCTGGTGTCCGGGGTGGCCAACTTCTCGGTGTATCGCTCACTGCGGTGCTTCCAGGCCACCGGCAGGTCGTCGCCGAGTGTGGCGGCCCGCCGGATCGACTCCGGCGTGATCGGCCGGTAGGGATGCTCGCCGAGTTCGGCGCCGCCGATCACCGGTGTCCACTCGTCCAGCAACCCGACCAGCGCCCGCAGCAACCGGGTCTTACCCTGGCCGCGTTCGCCAAGCAGCACGACGTCGTGACCCGCGATCAGCGCCCGCTCCAGCTGAGGCAAAACGGTGTCGTCGAAGCCCAGGATGCCCGGCCAGACCTCGTCTCCCTCCGCCAGCGCGGTCAGCAGGTTTTCGCGGATCTCCTGCTTGACGCCCCGTTCACGGTGACCGGTCGCACGTAGTTCGCCAACGGTGCGGGGCAGGTTGCTCGATGATGTCACCACTCCACGCTACGACGGTGCCGTCGATACGGCACCGCGCCCTCCCCGGGACGACCAGGCCGAGTCCTTCGAAGCGAAGGTCGGGCAATCGCAGCGACTGCCCGACCTCCGGTTGGCGTCTCGTGCGTCCACCGAATCGGCGGACGCCCGGACGGATTAGCTGTACGTCACGGTCGCCTCAGCGTCGCCCGGCTTCCAGGTGATCGTGCCGTGCTCGAACGTCGACTTTTTGAGACCGTCGGGCGTGTCGAGCTCGTCACTGGTCGGATAACCGAGCTTGCCCTGCGACCCGCCGAGTTGGTTCCACTTGTCGCGGATCTTGCCCCATACGACGTAGGCCTGTGTCTTATAAATGATCACGCCGCCGTCGAATTGTTGGTAGATGCCGCCGTCCGGGTTCGTCTGCTCGTTGCCGGTCGGTCCTCCCAGGTCTTTCTTCGCCTTGTCGTCGAGGGAGTTGTACTTGTCGAGAATGGGCCCCGAGACCGTGTACGCCGCGCCGTTGGCACCCGTCATCTGAGTCGAAGGCGCAGCCGAGCTCGTCGTCGCGGCAGCCGAGGATGTGGTGGACGAAGAGGTCGCGGACGTCGTTGCTGAACTCGTCGTACCGCTGGTGTTGCTGGCGTGGTTGCATGCGGATCCGAGCAGAGCAAACCCCGCAATTGCAATGGAAAATGCCGCTGTTCGTTTAGTAATTTCTCGCATTTCATTTCCTCTCGAATTGGATAGGACAGACGTCGGCTTATCCAATTCGGATGCTATTGCGCTTGGCGACCGCCCAGCAAGCATCAAATTCGCGAACTCGTACCGAGCAAACTGCGACGATTTGTCGTATTGCTCGTCCGCCAGCGGCTGGCCGCCGCCGGCGCTTCAGTGAGCGAAGTGGCGCGCCCCGGTCAGATACACAGTGACGCCGGCGTTCGCCGCCGCCGCGGTCACCTCGTCGTCGCGCACCGACCCGCCCGGATGCACGATCGCCTTCACGCCGGCAGCGGCCAGCGTCTCGAGGCCGTCGGGGAACGGGAAGAACGCATCCGAGGCCGCCACCGCGCCGCGGACCCGGTCACCGGCACGTTCGACGGCGAGGCGGGCCGCATCGACCCGATTGACCTGACCCATGCCGACGCCAACGGTGGCGCCGTCGGCCGCGATCACGATCGCATTCGACTTGACCGCGCGGCAGGTTCGCCACGCAAAGACCAAGTCGGTCAAGGTAGCCGGGTCGGCCGGAGAACCGGTCGCCAAGGTCCAGTTCGCCGGGTTGTCGCCGTGCGCGTCGAGCTGGTCGCGTTGCTGCACCAGCAACCCGCCGCTGATCGGTCGCAGCTCGGTACCACCGGTGAGCGGCTCGGAGGCCACCAACACCCGGATGTTCTTCTTACGCGTCAGCACGTCTAGCGCGCCGGGCGCGTAGGCGGGCGCGACGATCACCTCGGTGAAGATGGTGCTCACGTACTCCGCCATCTCGAGGCTGACCTCGGTGTTCGTGGCGATCACTCCGCCGTAGGCGCTCAGCGGATCGCATTCGTGGGCCTTGCGGTGCGCATCGGCAACCGATGACGAGGAGATCGCGATCCCACAAGGGTTGGCGTGCTTGATGATTGCCACGCAAATCTCTTCGTGGTCGAAGGCAGCCCGCCAGGCCGCGTCCGCATCGGTGAAGTTGTTGTAGGACATGTCTTTTCCGTGCAGTTGCTCGGCTTGCGCCAGGCCCGGCCAGGCGCCGGGGTCGCTGTAGAGCGCCGCCTGCTGGTGCGGATTCTCGCCGTAGCGCAGCATCGCCGTGCGGCGCCAGCTGCCGGCCAGCCACTGTGGAAACGTGGTGGGCGGATGCTCGGGCGCCAGCGTCGACTCCATCCAGCCGGCGACCGCGATGTCGTAGTCGGCGGTGTGCTGAAACGCCAGCGCCGCCAGCCGTTTGCGCTCGGCGAGGGTAAACCCGCCGTCCCGCACCGCGGCGAGCACTCCCCCGTATCCGAGCGGGTCGATGACCACCGCGACGCTGGGATGGTTCTTCGCCGCCGCCCGGACCATCGACGGCCCGCCGATGTCGATCTGCTCGACGCACTCGTCGATACTCGCACCGGAGTTCACGGTCTCGCTGAAGGGATACAGGTTCACGACGACCAGTTCGAACGCCGCGATACCGAGCCGCTCGAGCGCAGCGGCGTGCTCGGGTTTGCGAAGGTCGGCCAGCAGGCCGGCGTGCACTCCCGGGTGCAACGTCTTGACCCGGCCGTCGAGCACCTCGGGAAATCCGGTCAGGTCCTCCACGCGTGTCACCGGAATCCCTTTGTCGGCAATGGTCTTCGCCGTTGATCCGGTCGAGACGATCTCGACACCCGCCGCGGTCAATCCGTGCGCAAGCTCTAGCAGTCCGGTTTTGTCGTAGACGCTGATCAATGCGCGGCGGATCGGCCTCTTTGTCACGCTCTGCCCGTCGTCGGTGCTCATAGGGTGCTCATCTTAGGGTCGCCTCCATCCGATCGCCGCTTTCCTTCCGACCACCGTCACGCCGCGGGTCGCGATCGCGGCCACAACGTCGACCAGCAGCTGCCGCTCGGTGACCTTGATGCGTTCATGCAGGGTGGCTTCGTTGTCGCCGTCGAGTACCGGAACGGATTGCTGCGCCAGTATCGGCCCGGTGTCCGTACCGGCGTCCACCAGGTGCACCGTACAGCCTGTGACCTTCACACCGTAGGCCAACGCGTCGGCCACTCCGTGCGCACCGGGAAACGCGGGCAGCAGGGCGGGATGAGTATTGAGGATTCGTCCGTAGAAACGTGAAAGGAACTGTGGCCCAAGGATCTTCATAAACCCGGCCGCTACGACGAGGTCGGGCGAGTGCGCGCCGGTGGCATCGGTGATGGCCGCGTCCCAGGCATCGCGGCTGGGGTGATCGCCCAGCCGGACGGTGAAGGTCGGCACCGACGCCCGCGCCGCGATCTCGGTGGCCAGGCAGTCGCGATCGACACCGACAGCCACCACGCGGGCCGGGTAGTCACCGACTGCGGCGCCGATGAGTGAGGCCAGCAGCGAACCGGTGCCCGATGCCAGCACCACCACCCGTGCCGGCGCGCTCGGGGGCACGCGGAGCGGTTGCTGCACAACGGCGAGCCTAGTCGGGCGACGACGGCGGCCGCCAAAGCGGCCGCCCGAGGAGCCAGACCATCAGACCTAGTCGGGCGACGACGGCGGCCGCCAAAGCGGCCGCCCGAGGAGCCAG
>Ga0210389_10003326_pt1 | contig 12549 bp, 10 predicted proteins | sample IncBWH28OmetaG_FD_160127 | JGI IMG/M metagenome (GOLD analysis project Ga0210389, IMG submission 160127) | Forest soil microbial communities from Barre Woods Harvard Forest LTER site, Petersham, Massachusetts, United States - Inc-BW-H-28-O ...
CGAGAACTTCGGAATCGAGCGCCCGGACAATAACGCAGGCCGCGTCGCTATAGAAGGATGGATGACTTACGACAAAGCGGCCGAGCTTTGCCGGATGGCCGGCCTCGACCTGGCCGCCCTCAAGAAGGCAGCCACCGAAAAAAACTTCAAACCCGTTCCGCTCCCCGGAGCAATTGCGAGCTTCAAGATCGAGAATAAACTGCGCAAGATTGACTCTCATAATGTGGTGGCCAAACTGGAAGGAAGCGATCCGGCCCTTAAGGATCAATACGTGATCTACACAGCGCACTGGGACCATCTCGGCCGGGATCCCGATCTGAAGGGCGATCAGATTTATAACGGCGCAGCCGATAACGCTTCCGGCAGCGGAGGCCTCCTTGAGATCGCTCGCGCATACACTAAGCTTTCGCCGGCGCCCAAACGGTCAATTCTTTTCCTGTCTGTCACAGCAGAGGAACAGGGTTTGCTGGGAGCGCGGTATTACGCGGCGAATCCGCTGTACCCTCTCAAGAACACGCTTGCCGATGTCAACATGGACGTCCTGAACACGTGGGGCAAGACGAAAGATCTGACGATCATCGGTCTCGGCAATTCAACTCTGGATGACACGGCCACCGAAATCCTGAAAGAACACAGTCGAACCGTTGCGGGAGATCCCGATCCAGGCAAAGGTTCCTTCTATCGCTCGGATCATTTCGAGTTTGCCAAACAAGGCGTCCCAGCGCTCGACCCGGATGCCGGAACCGACTATATCGGGAAACCGGCTGACTACGGGAAGCAGAAGCGCGACTACTACACCGCGAACGACTATCACAAGCCATCCGATGAGGTGAAGTCTGACTGGGACCTTGCCGGCGCCATCGATGACCTGCGAGTGTTCTTTGAAATCGGCTATCGGGTTGCTGAGGATCCGAAAATTCCTGAGTGGAAGTCTGGTACCGAGTTCAAAGCCAAGCGCGACGAAATGATGAAATAATGTAATGGTCGACACATATGTCCGTTCACCGATTCTTTTTGCATAACGGCAGGATTCGGGAAGGCGCGGAGGTGAGCCTGTTCTCGGGACAGGTCGGATTGCTCTCGGGATGGGGCGTCTTCAGCACTTTACGCGCGGTCGACGGCGCCCTGTTTGCCTGGGAGCGGCATTGGGCAAGGATGTCTCGCGATGCCCGGGCCCTGAGTGTCGAGATGCCCGCCGACGCGCGCGCGGTCGAGCGTGACATGACTCGTCTGCTTGAAGCCAACAGCGCTATGAATTGCACGGTGCGGCTGGTGATAGTGCGCAATTCTGGCGGTATGTGGGAAGGTCCAGGCAGCGGTCAGCCGAGCGACACAATCGGCTTGACGGCGGATTCCAAACGTTGGGGAGAGAGTGTGCGGCTCGGCATTCAGCCGCATGCGCGCTACTCCTCCTGCGAATTCGCGGGCGCGAAGATGCTCTCCTGGGCTCCCAACCTGTGCTGGCTCGAGCGCGCCAACAAGCAGGGCTTCGATGAGGCGATCCTGCTGAACGAAAGGGATCGCGTGGCGGAGTGCACCTCCGCGAATGTGTTCGCCGCGTTCGGAAGCCGAGTATTGACGCCTCCGGTCAGCGAAGGCTGTCTCCCCGGCGTTACACGAGAAGTGCTCCTCGAAGAAGTGAAAGTTCCCGGTATCCAGATCGTCGAACAGCCGCTCACACTGGAAGAGCTATATCGCGCCGATGGCGTTTTCATCACTTCGACGACGCGTGGACTGCTGCCGGTCCGGGAAATAGCGGGCCGGCCTCTCGAACATCGCGGGGACGTCGGCGAGCGTCTGGGCCAGTCGTTCAATGCTTATCTCCGCAGCGATATTTCGCGGCGGAAAGGCGCCGCAGTGCCCGTGTAAGCCATGTCGACCGCGTGTCCAAAGTGTGGAAGCCGCTATCTCCGCCCTGCGCGGACACGCAGTTTCTCCGAAATGCTCGGCAAGCTGCGCTTCGTGTCGCCGCTACGCTGCCTCGATTGCAACAAACGCTTCATCGGAAGGACCCTGATCTGGCAGGACCTGTTCTATGCGCGCTGCCCTATGTGCCTGCGCATGGACCTGAACGGTTGGACCGGAAAGACCTACACAGATCCGCCCTTCTGGGTTGCGGTTAAAGTGGCACTGGGCGCCCGGAAATGGCGTTGCGAGTATTGCCGGCTGAACTTTGCCAGCTTTCGACGGCGCAAGGAAGTATTCACATTCAAGCGCTGGGCCAAGTTCGGCCCCGGGGCCGAAGCGCACAATCCAAACCTGGAGATGGCGAGCGCGGAAAGCGGCGCCTCTGATTCGATCGAGCCCTGAAGACACGTCCAGGGTTCACGGCACGATTGAGCGAACCACCGGCATGCTCGGCGTTCGATCCGCAGCAGGATCGTCCGGATTCCGCATCTATTGCTCGCCGGCGGCGCCTTTCGGCGGCACGCCGGGTCAATGCAACAAACGCTTCCTCGACGGATTTTTCAATCCCGCCGGAGCCGGAAACTCGGAACGGCCTTTCGCTCGCCCGTAACGACGCTTGCGCCACCATTACGGGGTCAAAACTCCCGGCCTGCTCCTTCGCTTCCGCGCGGACATCGTTCGCTGGTTCGTTCGATCTCAGACTCTCCGCTCGATTGGGTTTCGAAGCCGCAACCGGGCGAATTCATCGCCTTTGACCCGTTACCTGCGCTGGTCTCCGCGCTCTCACGATGAAATCCCATCTCCACTCCCCATCGGGCAATTTCCGCCCTCCGGATCAAAGCGTTCAACGGGCTTCATCAATCGAAGCTCGCTTTGCAGGACGCTCGATCTGTTTTTCGCTCCCCGACTCGCGTGTCTTTCGACTCGCGCTTCGGATCAAAGGTCCAAACTCGCTTCGTCCCGCTCCGCAATCGTTCCGTAAACCCTGGAACTGAACTGATCATGCAACGGAAGCAGTTCCAGGGTCAAAGAAAAAACGAACCCGTTTGAGGCGTTTCCTCAGATTTTTAGAGCCATCGATTCAATGGCTTACCGGTTCCGGCGGTGGATTATTTGTGCATAAACCGCGCGCCCGGGGTTCTGTTTCATCGCATTCCCTGCTGGCGCGGTGATTGGTTGAAATCCACCATCCGTGGTGGCTTATGATCTGGTGCAACGGTCGGACGGCGCAACGTTTTCAATAACTTTGGGTTCGAATTTTTGGCAGGTATCTTGCGTAGTGCAGGTTGGGACCAGACGACAATGAGACTGACATCGAGCTTCACTCTTTCGATAGGCATATTGGCCGCAGCCGGCTTTGCCATCGCACAAGATCAAACCCCGCATCCCTGGCGTTCGGTGAATGATCCTCCGCCCGCCGGTGTGGCCGCGGATCCGGCGCCACCACCTCCAGCCCCGCCTGACCAGGCGCAGAATCAGGGACTCACGGCGGATCAGCAAGCCCCGCCACCCCCCGCTCCAACTCCGGTAGCACCAACTCCGCAGCAAGGGCCCCAATTGCCAACGAATTACGGACCGAGTTACCCTCCTCCGCCCAATGTTCCGGCACAGTTGACGATCAAACAGGGCACGTATGCGATCGTGCGGATCAATCAATGGCTTTCATCGGATAAAAACCAGGTGGGAGACACGTTCACGGCTACGCTGGAACAGCCGCTGGTGGTCGATGGGCTCGTCGCGGCGCCTCGCGGGGCGACTGTTGTGGGCCGCGTGACGGAAGCGAAAAAGGCCGGACGCGTGGAAGGAACCTCGCGCCTCGGAGTGCAGCTCACGGAAGTGACGTTGGCAGATGGACAGCAGATACCGATTCAATCGCAGATGATCAACCGCAGTGGACCCACATCCCAGGGCCGCGATGCCGCGGCGATTGGCGGGACGACTGCATTGGGCGCGGCCATCGGCGCCGGAGTTGACTGGGGCCGCGGAGCCGCCATTGGAGCCGGTGCAGGCGCTGCTGCGGGAATCATCGGCGTATTGCTCACGCGCGGGCGCCCAACCCTGATTTATCCGGAATCGGTTTTGACGTTTCAGTTGACAGCGCCCGCCACATTCTCGACCGATCGGGCGCCACAGGCATTTCAATATGTGACGCCACAAGATTATGCTCAAAGGCCGCCCGCCATATCTCAACGCCGGCCGGCCCCGTACGGTGCTCCGGCTCCCGGACCGTATGGCTATGCGCCCTACCCGTACGCTTATTCTTACCCATATCCCTACTATCCCTATTACGGGGGAGTGGGAGTTTTCATAGGTCCTCGCTGGGGTTACGGCCGCTGGCGATGATTTCTCCTTGTGTATGTGGTCCAACGCGCAGCCTTCACCGGCTGCGCGTTTTTTTTAGCTGAAAAGCCTTGTAAAAATCACCCCGGTAGGGGCGCCGGATATCAGACGCTGGATAAGAAATTGTTTCAAACCGCCAGGCGCGCACTGAATTGGAACTCGCGGCCGGGGGTGGTTGCCTCGGTTATCAACGACCTCTCCAATCGCCGCATCCTGCGTTGTCAGCGTTTCGGGAGTCGCGGAAACGGCAATTGCTTCATGCCGCTCGCCCACCATGAGCGCAAGATCGAGACCCATGTTCTGCCCGACTTCGAGTGTGATTTGGCGAGTGAGCGAGGTGAACTCCGAGGCTTCCACCTCGACGGAATAATCTCCGGGCGCGAGATCGACTGCGTAGAACAATCCTTCACCATTGGTGTTGATCGTACGAGCCGCACCGGTATCTTTGGCGCGGACTGTCACGTGGGCCGAACCAACCGCTGATTGCGCCAAAGTTGACTTGGCCCAATGCGAGCGACGAGAAGAGAACGAAAAAAAAGAGATCCCCGAACCATGTCCGGTGATGGTACGGTTTGACACCACTATCAGGCAATAGTTGAATATGATTACGGTTTTGTTCAGCGCATGAGGTCGACGGGACTGTCGACCCGGCGGGTCAGTCCCGCGCCACCGATTTGCTGCAGTGACCTCAGGCGCAGACGCAGCGTCTCGTACGCGCGGAACATCAGAGCCTTTACCGCAGCGGGCGTGCATCCAAGAACTTTCGCGATCTGAGCGTAATCCAGTTCGTCATACTTGTGCATGATTACCGCCGCTCGCTGTTTCGGGGGAAGGGAACGCACAGCACGCCGGATCTGTTCCGCGATCACCTCGCGTACCAGCCGATCCTCGATCAGCGGCGCGTGATCCCATGCCGAAAGATGCACCTGAGCGGCATCCTGCACATCGAGGCTTATATTCTGATTGTTTCGCTTTTCATCGCGGAAATGATTCAGCGCCACGTTGGTGGTGATGCGATACAGCCAGGTGGAGAATTTTGCTGAAGGAGCGTACCTGCGGCGCGAACGATAGATCCTGACAAAGACATCCTGCGCCAGTTCCTCAGCGATGGCGCGGTTGGCAACCATTCGCGAAAGATAGTTGAGCACAATGCTCCGATTGCGGTTCAGAAGCAGACCGAAACTGGAATGGTCGTCCTCCTGAACTCGCACCATCAGTTGGGTGTCAAGGTCGGCAACCCGCGTCATTATTTTGTATTGACGCGCGGCCCGGATTTAGTTCCCGCTACGAATCGAAAGCTTCCTTCAGTTTTCGCCAGCTCACGCTCAGTTCCTCGGGCAGAACGCGTGTCTGTCCTACGGTCGTCATGAAATTGGCATCACCCGTCCAGCGTGGCAGCACGTGCATGTGAATGTGTCCTGCGATCCCGGCACCCGCGCTTTCGCCGATGTTCATCCCGAGATTCAATCCGTCGGGATGATAAATCCAGCGCAAATGCCGCTCCGCCGCGCGTGTCAATGAAATCAGTTCGGCGGCGGCTTCCTCGGAGATCCCCGCAAGGTCGGCCGCGTGCCGGTAGGGGACGATCATCAGATGTCCGTTCGTGTAAGGGAATCGATTCAGAACGATGAAATTGTGCTCGGCGCGATGAACGATGAAGGTCTCTTCGTCGCGATGGGCCTCGGCCATCTGACAGAAGATGCAGCCTTCAGGTTTGTGTCCCGTCAAATAGGGTAGACGCCACGGGCTCCAGAGATAGTCCAAGCGATCAGGAAGGAATTTCCGATGAAGGAAGCGCGGCTTCGCCTGGTTTGGCGCTGGCGTTGACAACGTCCTTCAGTTCTTTGCTCGGTTTGAAGTACGGAATCTTCTTCGCGGGCACTTCGACGCGTGTCCCGGTTTTTGGATTCCTCCCAACACGGGCCTGGCGCTGACGGGTCCGGAAACTGCCGAATCCGCGAATCTCGATCTTGTCACCGCCGCGAAGTGAGCGCACGATACTGTCGAAGATCGCCTCCACAATGACCTCGGATTCCTTCCGAGTCATCTCAACCACTCGCGAGACCTCTTCAATCAGATCGGCTTTCGTCATCTTCCACCTTTTTCGATTTTGCCAAATGGAACAGGATGAAGCAATTACGGGAAATTAGAGTATCGCCCGAATGCGCTCAATTTGCAATTCCTTACGGCAGCGGATCAATGCTCGTGGCGGGGAAGGTGATCTTCAAAGTGGGAACTGGCGGCTGCTGCACGCTTCTGGTATTCGTCGAGCCGGCCCCGTTCCTCGGCGTCCGCAAACGCTTTCAGGCTGAGGCCAATCTTGCGCTCCGCCTCGTTCATCTTGATGATTTTAAAGTCCATTTCCTGTCCGGGGTGCAACGGCGGAGGATCGGATTTCCGTCCCGACCAGTCCGGCACTTCGGAAAAATGGCAGAGGCCTTCGACCCCTTCGGCGATTTCCACAAATGCGCCAAAACCTGCCAGACGAAGCACTTTGCCGCCAACAGTGTCGTTGACGTGGTGACGCTGGAAAAACGTCTCCCAGGCGTCCGGTTGCAATTGTTTGACTCCCAGAGAGAGGCGCTTGTGATTGGCGTCGATTGCCAGAATCACCGCCTGCACCATCGATCCCTTGCGCAGGATCTCGCTCGGATGTTTCACCCGCTTGGTCCATGACAGATCAGAAATATGCACCAGACCGTCGATGCCTTCTTCGATTTCGATGAAAGCACCGAAGTCCGTCATATTCCTGACCCGTCCCTCGACCACAGATCCGACGCTGTAGCGTTGGTCAACCGTCGTCCAGGGGTTGGCTTCCAGTTGCTTCAGGCCAAGTGAAATGCGCCGTTCTTTGGTGTTGACTTCGAGGATGACGCTCTCCACCTGATCGCCCGGCTTGACCACCTTCGAAGGGTGCTTCATCCGCCGCGACCACGTCATTTCACTGATGTGAATGAGCCCCTCGACGCCCGTGTCAATCTCGACGAACGCGCCGTAATCGGTGACACTCACGACTCGTCCCATCACCCGGGAAGTCAGGGGAAATCGCTCGGCGACCCCGTCCCAGGGGTCAGGCTGCAGTTGCTTCATTCCCAGCGAAACGCGTTCTTTCGAGGGATCGAATTTCAGTACCTGGACCGTGATTTCATCGCCGACATGCAGCAGCTCAGCCGGATGCCCCACGCGCCCGTAGGAAATATCAGTGACATGAAGCAATCCGTCAATACCGCCGAGATCGATGAAGGCGCCGTATTCAGTCAGATTCTTGACGACACCACTCAGCACAGCTCCTTCATGCAGCGCCTCGATCGTGACGGTTTTGCGGGCATCCACCTCTTCCTGGATCGCCAGCTTCCGCGACACCACTACGTTGCCGCGTTTCCGGTTCAGTTTGACTACTTTGACCGGAATGTTCTGTGCGGTGAATTGTTCGATATTGCGGATCGGCCGCACATCCACTTGTGACCCTGGCATGAAGGCGCGCACGCCGACATCGACCGAAAGCCCGCCTTTCACGCGTCCGAGCACCAGACCGGATATGGTCAGCTGGTCTTCGAGGGCTTTCTCCAGGTTGTCCCATATCTTGAGCCTTGCGGCTTTCTCATGGGACAGGTGGACATAGCCTTCAGAAGTCTGGCCGCTTTCGACCATGACTTCGACCGTGTCACCGGGATGAACGGTGATATTACCGGCTGAATCGGTGAACTGGGCAATGGGCGCGACGCCGTCGGATTTATAACCAACGTCGATGAAAACATCCGCGCCGGAAATCTTCAGTACGCGGCCTTCGATGATCTCGTGCCGGGACGGAGGGGCGAGATGGCTGTAGTCTTCGAGAAGGTGCTGGTATTCCTCGGGGTCAACCGTGGGGACCGGCGGCTCCAGCGGTCCGGTCGTATCATTTTGCGTCACGGCGTAAACTCCCCGGGGTTAGTCGACGACAGCCCACAACTCAGGATCTTATCAACTATAAAGAGGGCTGCGTCAGGTTGTCAAACCTCCGGTGGTAAACCGGTACCAAAACCTTCATAAACAATGAGTTGGGAGTCATTGACGCTTCGTTACAAGTTGGCTGGATCTGCGACTTGCGCGCGATGCTGGATGAACCACTCCTGGCTGTCCATGGCTCTGTCGCCATTTACAGGCAGGAATTCGTAGGCGCCGTCGGCTTTACCCGCCCGCGACTTCCGGTTGTCTTCGAGGCACTTTTGCAGGAGGTTGTCGTGTAGCCGGCGAACGATGCGCGGACTCTTGATCGGGAACAGGATTTCGACACGCCGGTCCAGGTTGCGAGGCATCAGGTCGGCGCTGCCCATGTACATTTCCTCGTTCCCGCCGTTCTCGAAATAGTACAAGCGGCTGTGTTCAAGAAAACGTCCGACAATACTGCGCACGCGAATATTCTCGCTGACTCCAGGCATGTCCGGCCGCAGGCAACATAAGCCCCGCACGATCAGATCGATCTGGACGCCCGCCCGCGATGCTTCGTAGAGCAATGCGATCATCGCCTTGTCCTCAAGCGCATTCATCTTGAAGATCAGGCGCCCGTGTGAGCCATGCGCGATCTCTCGCCGGATCAAATCGGTGATCCCCCGGCGGAGCGTCACCGGGGCCACCAGAAGTTTGTGGAAATCGGACTTGTGCGAATAGCCGGTCAGGTAGTTGAAGAGATCGGTCGCGTCCGCGCCAAGGTCGGGTTCGCAGGTCAGGAGTGAGAGGTCCGTGTAAAGACGGGCCGTCACCGCATTGTAATTACCGGTTCCGAGATGCAGGTAGCGCCGGATGCCGTCGTGCTCGCGGCGGACGATCAGCGCGACCTTACAGTGCACCTTGAGGCCGACGAGCCCGTAAACGACGTGTACGCCTTCGCGTTCCAGCGCTTTCGCCCATTCGATGTTGCTCTCTTCGTCGAAGCGCGCCTTCAACTCGACCAGCACCGCGACCTGCTTGCCGTTTTCGATGGCCTCGAGCAACGCCTGCACGATGGGCGAATTCCTCCCTGTGCGGTACAACGTCATTTTGATGGCGAGGACGTCGGGATCGTGCGCCGCCTTATGCAGCAAATCGATCACGGGCTGGAACGATTGATACGGGTGATGCAGCAATCGATCTTCCGCACGAATGATCGTGAACATGTCCTCATCGGCATCGGCGGAGAGATCCGCCGGAGCCCATGGCTCGAAGGGCTCGTCGCGCAGTTCGGGACGGTCAAGAGACGGAAGCTGATGCAGCCGCCCAAGGTCGATCAACCCGGGGACCCGGCAGACGTCTTCGGTCTTGATCGCGAGGTTTTCAATCAGGATTTCGAGGATGTCGGCGGGAATATCCAGGCCTGTCTGTAGCCTCACGGGCAGACGGAAGCGCCGCCTCCACACGGCTTCTTCGACTGTTTCGAGAAGGTCGTCGCTCTCAAGCTCCTGGATGGCAACTTCGGCGTCGCGGGTCACATGGAACGGATGAGATCCGAGAATTTCAAGGCCGGGAAACAGTGATTGCAGATTTGCGGCGATCACCTGTTCGATCCACACGAATTTGTTGATACACTTGCCCGATTTTCGGCCCGATGCGACGGGGACGGTCAGCAGCTGCGGCAGTTGCTCCGGCACTTTCAGGCGCGCGAAATGCCGCCTTTCGGCGTCATCTTTGCGGCAGGGGTCGCTCAGGACGATCGCCAGGTTGAGACTGAGATTCGAGATATGCGGAAAGGGCCGTCCTGTGTCCACAGCTAATGGCGTAAGCACCGGGAAGATAGTCCCCGAGTAATAGCGATTCACGGCCTCGCGCTCACGGTCGTCCAGCGCGGAGTAATCGGCGATGACGATTCCGTTTTCCGCGAGCGCGGGCAGGAGATGATTCTGCCAGCACTCGTACATTTGCGAGATCAGTTCATCGATGCTCGCGCGGACAGCTTCCAATTGCTCGGTCACCTTCTTGCCGTCGATGCTGAGGTCGGGCTTGCCCGCGGCCAGCTTCTGTTTCAGGGCTGCCACGCGCACCATGTAGAACTCGTCCAGATTCGAGCTGACGATGGTAAGAAACTTCACGCGCTCCAGCAGTTTGTTCTGCGGGTCGCGCGCCTCTTCCAGAACGCGGCGCTGGAACTCGAGCAGGCTGAGTTCGCGATTCATGTACAGCGCCGGATCGTTGAGGTCGGGAGTGGATTCGACAGCGGCTGCGGTGGTCATTGGCTTCAGACTCCCGTTGGATTGCCTCGTTCGTTTCGTCATGCGGGGATCGGCTCTTCGGCCAGGGGCAGGGTGATGGTGAACGTGGAACCTCTGCCCAACCGGCTCTCCACCTTGATAGCACCATCCATTCTTTCGACGACGTGCTTCACGATGGACAGGCCGAGACCAGTACCGCCGACTTCTCGCGAACGCGCGCGGTCCACGCGATAGAAGCGTTCGAAGATGCGCGGCAGGTCTTCCGATGGCATGCCGCTGCCCGTGTCCGAGACCGTGATGAACACGCGGCCATCGGGAGTGGTGCCGGCATCGATGCGGGCCTCGCCTCCCGGCTTGTTGAATTTGACCGCGTTATCGAGAAGATTGACCAGTGCTTGTTCGAGGCGGAGCGAATGGCCGGTGATGAGAGCATCCTGCACGGAGCCGCGGACAAGGTGCACGCCGCGAACTCGCGCCTCAGCTTCCACTGTGAGCAGCGCGGTATTGACTGCTTCTTCGATCGAGATCGGGCCGGGCTCTGCGTCGCGCCGTCCCGATTCGAGGTCCGAAAGGGTGAGCAGATCCGAAGCGATGTTGTTCAGACGGATGGCATGGGCTTGGATGATTTCGATGAAACGCCGATTGTTGTCAGTGTCGGCGAGGGCGCCACCCAACAGCGTTTCGGCATAGCCCCGAATTGCGGTCAGGGGCGTTCGCAACTCATGCGAGACGTTGGCTACGAAATCGCGGCGAATGCGTTCCAGACGCTCGAGACCGGTGATATCGTGCAGGATCACTACCGCGCCGCGGTCCATCGGCGCCCCGGCCGCACGAACTTCCAGCGGCGCCGCGTAGGCTTCGAAGATTTTTGAATCATCGGCGGTGAACTGCAATTTGGCTTTCACGGACTCGCCGGAAGCGAGGACCCCAGAGATGAGGTTCAGAAATTTCGGATCCCGCAACAGTCCGAGAAGTGGCGTATTCTCTTCCACCGGGTGCTTCAGGCCCAGCGCATTGGAAAGGGACTGATTGCAGAAGAGCACGCGCATCTGATTATCCACTGCCAGAACACCTTCGGCCATGCTTTTCAGGATGACGTCGCGCCGGGCCGATTCGAGGCTCAGCCGTTCCACCAGTTCCCGGATTCGTGATGCCATTCGCCGCAAGGATTGGTTGAGCAGAGCGGTCTGTTCTCCTTCTTCCGGCAGGGGTTCGTCGTCGGTGCTGGCATCGAGAACATGTTCCGCGAACACTTTCAGGCGCTCGATACGCCATTCAATGGCGCGGGAGAAGATCCAGGTCATGATCGCGGCGCCGACGAAACAGAGAACCAACTCGAGAATGGTCCGGTTCAGGCGATTGGCGGCGCCGCTGAGCTCGACGGCGAACACGATCACCGCAATCAGCAGGAGGCAGCTGAGGAACAGTCTGAGCCGGATCGGCGCGTTCATGTCCTTTTGGTTCAGTGTACATGCGAAATATGAATATCCGGTCAAAGCATTCCTGCCCGCCTATAATCTCCTTGTGCAGCGAACAAGGCGCCGATGACTGCGCTGATGGTGTCGCCCGAACCGCCCTACCCACTCCAGGGCGGCGGGGCGTTTCGGATCGCTTCGCTGCTCCATTTTTTTGCTCGTATTGCTGACGTCGACCTCATCCTGATCTCTGAGAGCGGCACGCCTGCCCTCGTTCCCGCGGGTCTGGTGCGCAGCCAGCAGGTGATTCCGCTGCCATATCACAGCCGGCATTCCGCCGCGCGCTATTTTCGCAATGCCAGACGCGCGATCAAAGGCGTGCCTCCGCTCATCGAACGTGTCGGTGGGCTTGGCGATGCAATCCAGCGCGCTATTGCAGGCCGGCACTACGATTTCGGCATCGTCGAACATTTCTGGTGTGCGCCATATATCGAACAGCTAAGCGGCTGCTGTGACACGACCATCCTGGATCTGCACAATATCGAGTCGGTGCTGGACGAGCGATGTGCCGCGGTAACCAGCGGCCTGATCCGGGCCGGGCATAGTCGTTTCGCCAGCGCGTATCGCCGGCTGGAAGCGGATCTTCTGCCGCGCTATTCGATGGTTCTCGCCCCATCGCAGGAAGACGCGGCCACCGCGCGCCGCATCGCTCCAGATGCGAA
>Ga0210389_10003327_pt1 | contig 12549 bp, 12 predicted proteins | sample IncBWH28OmetaG_FD_160127 | JGI IMG/M metagenome (GOLD analysis project Ga0210389, IMG submission 160127) | Forest soil microbial communities from Barre Woods Harvard Forest LTER site, Petersham, Massachusetts, United States - Inc-BW-H-28-O ...
GTCGCTCATATAAGAGCAGCGGATCATGATCTACCCTGCGTGTTATTGCCGGTAGTTTGACACAATCGATCATCTTAAGTGATGATCGTTGACATGTCCGAAACATCGCTCCGCGTCGAGATTTACTCCCAGCCCGACTGCTGGTCCGCGGCGGCCGACGAGTCAGGCCGCTACGCGAGCAGACTCCCGGCGCCAGGCGAGCGGGTCGGGGTCATCGGCTGCGGGACGTCCCTCTACATTGCCCGCGCGTACGCGTTGCTGCGCGAGCAGGCTGGTCAGGGTGCCACAGACGCATGGCCGGCCAGCGAGGCACGGCTGGGCCGTGGCTACGACCGAATCGTTGCCATCACTCGCTCTGGCACTACTACGGAGATCCTCGCCGCTCTCGACCAGTACCGTGACGGCGGCGGGACAGCGCCTGTCACGATCATCACGGCGACGGCGGACAGCCCTGTGCAGAGCAGGGGCGAGGCCATCACCCTCGCGGAGTTCGACGAGACCTCGGTCGTCCAGACCCGGTTCGCCACCTCCGCGCTCGCACTGCTCCGCGCCCACCTGGGCGAGGACCTCACGACCGTGATCGGGCAGGCGAAGGAGATCCTCGCCGCGCCGCAGGCCGAGCAGGAGCGATCGCTGGCCGGAGTCCGCGCGGCCGACCAGATCACGTTCGTCGGCATGGGCCTCGGCGCCGCACTCGCCGAGGAGGCGGCCCTCAAGCTACGCGAGGCCACCCAGTCCTGGGCCGAGTCCTACCACGCGACCGAGTACCGGCACGGACCGATCAGCATCGCTCAACCGGGCCGCGCAGTCTGGGCATTCGGCCCTCTGGTTCCCGGCTTCGAAAGCGATGTCGCCGCGACCGGCGCGCACCTGGAACATGGCGACATCGACCCCATGGCCGAACTGGTCCGCGTTCACCTGCTCTGCCTGCTGCGCGCCGCTGACCTCAGCCTTGACCCGGCAAGCCCGCGGAACCTCACCCGCGCCGTCATCCTCGGCTGAGTGATCCGATATCCAGAACGAATGGTGCTGACTGTTGATCATCACCGTTACCCCCAACCCGGCGTGGGACGTGACCTACGAGGTTCCCGCGCTGGTGCCCGGAGCAGTCCACCGGGTCACGAAGGTGCACCGCAGGCTCGGCGGCAAGGGCGTCAATGTCGCACGCGTCCTGCACGCGACCGGACATGACGCCATCGCGGTCCTCCCCGGCCCGTCTGAGGGCGCCGCCCAACTGGGCCTCGACGCGCCAGGCGCTGCCGCGGGGCCGCAGCTCACCTGGGACGTCGTCCCCGGCTTGCCCGTCATCAGGCAGACGCTCGTCGTGCAGGACGCCGACGGCATTACGACCTCACTGTGGGAACCTGGCGTCAAGCCGGATCCCGGCACCGATGGTGCGCTAGCCGAGCGAGTCCGTGCCTGGCTGCACGCGGACGGCCGCACCGGGCAGGCGGCGCGCGACCTGGGCACCGGAACCAGCCAGGGAGTCGCGGCCTCGGCCAGGGGAATCGTGATATCGGGCAGCCTGCCGCCGGGACTCGATCCCCGCTTTCATGCACGGCTCGCGGCGATGGCCCTCGACGCGGCCGGCCCCGCCGTTGTCGACACGAGCGGCGAGGCCCTTGCTCATGCCGCCACGGTGCCCGGGGTCGTCCTAACCCCCAATAGCGGTGAACTCGCAGAGCTCACCGGCAGCGCCTGCCACGATCCAGCGGAGGCGATCGCAGCCGCGCGTGCCTTGCTGGCCGGTGGCCCGCTAGCCGTTGTCGTCACGCTAGGCGAGAACGGGCTGGCAGCCGTTACGCGGAGCGGCACGTGGCACGGCTACCTCGCGGAACACCTGGCGGGCAATCCAACGGGCGCGGGTGATGCTGCGGCAGCGGCACTGATCGCCGGGCTCGCGGCCACGGCCAACTGGCCGCAGATCGTCCGGGACGCCGTGTCGATGTCGGCGGCCGCCGTGCTGTCCCCGGTCGCCGGCGAAGTCACACTCGCCAACGTCGCACGGCTCCGCGGCCAGGCGATGGTCAGGGAGGTTGCCTAACATGCCCCTCGTCCCCATGGCACAGGCGGTAGCGGCCGCCAGCCCCGGCGGCATCGTCGCGTTCAACGTGATCGAGCTGGAACACGCCGAGGCGATCGTCACCGGCGCCGAGGCCGCCCGCCGCCCCGTCGTGCTACAGATCTCGGAGAACACCGTGGAATACCACGGCGCGCTGGCGCCGCTGGCACTTGCCTGCCTACGGATCGCCGACGGGTCGGCCGCGCCGGTTGTAGTGCACCTCGATCATGCCGTCCGCCGGGACCTGGTCACCGAGGCCGTGGAACTCGGCCTGCCATCGGTGATGTTCGACGCCTCGTCCCTTGCCTACGACGCCAACGTGGTCGCCACCGCGGAGGTGGTGCGGTGGTGCCACGAACGCGGGGTCTGGGTGGAGGCTGAGCTCGGCGAGGTCGGCGGCAAGGACGGGGTACACGCTCCGGGTGCGCGCACCGAGCCGTCGCAGGCGGCGGCATACGTCGCCGCTACCGGAGTGGACGCACTGGCCGTTGCTGTCGGGTCCTCGCACGCGATGCTGACCCGCGACGCGCGCCTCGACAACGCGCTGATCAGGGCCATAGCGGCCGTTGTAGGCGTGCCACTGGTGCTGCACGGGTCCTCCGGCGTTCCCGACGAGGGCCTCATCGAGGCCGTACGGCATGGCATGGTCAAGATCAACATCGCCACGCAGCTGAACAAGGTCCTGACAGGCACCGTCCGCGCCGTGCTCGCGGCGGACCAGACCGGGGTGGACCCGAGGCGCTGGCTAGGCCCCGCCCGCTCGGCCGTGTCGGACGAGGTGGAACGCCTCGTCCGACTACTCGCCCAGCCCGCAACCTAGCGCGGGCTCCGAAATGTGACCGCGGGTCGGCGACCAGAAGCCGCCGACCCGCGCATATATGCGCATGCCAGTCACAGCTGGCAGTGCGTGAAAATGGGCCCTCGACGCAGTGCCGGGGCATGCAGGTGGTTATTCGGCCCGCTGCGGCACGCGGCCGCGGTCGAGCAGCTCAGCAGCCGTCGTACGGCGCCCAGTTGGACTCGCCGCCGGCTGCGATGGCGTTGTCGAACACCTGGTTCTGCTCCGCCACGCTGGCGTCGCCGAAGTCGGCGGGGTTGCCGCCGTATTCGGCCCAAGTCGAGGCGCTGAACTGGTAGAGCCCGTAGTGCCCGCTTGAGTTCATGACTTGGGGGTTGCCGCCAGACTCGGCGGCGATGACGCACTCCTGGAAAGAGCCGCTGCTGCCGGTGTAGGTGCTTTCCGCCTGCACGGGCGCGGCGGCAGCCGGGCCGGCTGAGGAGGTGCTCTCCCCGTAACTGACCGTGCTCGCTGCCGGCGCAGGGGAGGGTGCGAGCGTCGTAGGCGCGGCAGGGATCTTGCCCGGCTTGGCCGGGACGGCCAGCGCCTGTCCCTCCTGGAGCTCGTTCGCGTACTTGATCGTGCCATGGTTGGCCCAGTACAACACCGGCCAGTAGGCGGAACTGTGGTAAAGGTGCTGCGCGATCGAGGCGAGTGTGTCGCCGGACTTGACGGTGTACTTCGCCGGCAGCGTGCGGTGGTGCTTCCCCTTCGGCTGGATCGCGGCCAGCTGGCTCGCATCCAGCCGGACGACGGGCAGTCCGGTGGCGGGCTGCTGGGAAATCGACACCAGCGGCGACGCGGAGCCCTCGACTTGGGGAATGGCGGCGGTGGGCGCCTGGATGTGTCCTGACGCGTCTGCCGTCGCAGTTGCGGCACCGGGCGCGTTACCGAAGGCGAACGCGGCGGCTATGCCAACCATGGCGGCCGGCGCTGCGGCGATCGGCAGCAGACGCTTGACGGGGGTACTTGCTGTGCAGCCCAAGGTGTTCCTTCCCGCGAAGGTCGCGCTCACCAGGAAGGCTGCCTGCACGGTGCACTGGCGATGCACGGGTGCGGGCAGCCTTCGGAGCGCCTGACATTACGAGAGAGTAAGCGCAGAGCCGGTAATTTCCTGAGAATTGGACAAAAATCCTTTGATTCTCTAGAATCCGCCGCTTAACCGGCCCGCGCACGCAGTGCGGTTGATTGCCACAGCTGTTGCGCTGAGGCGCGATCATCCGGTGCGGCAGGCCGCGAGTCAGTCAGTTTCTTGCCCTGCGGAGATCGGCCCCGTTCTGCCTATTGATGTTTGTTTCCGCAGGCAGAGTGCGTTGGGCGCGACCTACTGGCGGCACGATTTCAACACGCAGGCCCCGCCTATTGGTGCCGTGGCTTCCGGTGCCAAACCGTTGGCAGCGGAAGCCACGGCCCTCGGGATTGTTTCGTCCGACGGACCACAGAAGCGGCCATTGTGACTTCGCTCACTGCGTTTCCAAAAGGCGGGATCGGCAGCTTAACCTGGCTATCATTCGTGAACATCTGCCGGCGGTCCGTTACACCCCCCATGGCCACCGGGACCGCCGTGGTCTGTAAGTCTCCGACGATGAACCGGCCGGGCCCCGCCTTGACAACCTGTCCGGGCAGGACTAATGGGCGGCCGAATGTCAGCACGGATTCAGCAGGCGATCAGCCTGCCTGCCATCCGTTCTCGTGGGGCCGGGCCGCGATGGGAGACCCGGGCCCATAGGGATCCCGGGTGAAGACGAACGTCCCCAGGTCCAGGTGCTCGGCGACACCGCCAGCGGCGGGGACTAGGCGGAGCGTCTCACCGGTGTAGTAGCCGTCCAGTCCGGTCCAGGTTCCGTCGCCTGATGCGCGGAAACGCGACCCGCGACCAGCTCCGGAGGCGGGTGCAAGCTCCAGCATCTCAGGCGACACCACCCGCAGCACGGTCGCGCGCGGCCCCCAGTACCACAGGCCGGTGAGCGCGAGGAGTTCCGGGCCGATGCCGGGCTGCGGCTTCCACCGCTCCGGCAAGCGCGGCTCGTTCACCGCGACGATTTCGATGAGGTCGGCGGCGATCTCGCTAATCGCGGGTCCCGCGGTGGCGTTGGAGAGAGTCACCGCGCCAAGCCCGTCGTCCGGGGACACCCACACGGTGGCGACGAACCCGGGCATCGACCCCGTGTGGCCGGACAGGGTCCTGCCCTCGCGCTCCAGGAGCTGCATGCCGAGGCCATATCCGGCCGCGCTCCCGGACGGCGCGGCGGGCGCCCGCATCTCCTCCAGGATCGCGGCGGGCAGCACCCGGTCGTCACCGTCGAGCAGAAACGCGGTGAACCGGCACAGGTCATCGGCCGTCGACCACAGGTCCCCGGCCGGCGCCATGTGCCCCGTGTGCTCGGCGGGCTCGGGCTGCATCACGTCGGCCCACGGGTGGACGGCGAAGCCGCCGGCATGAGGTGCCTGCGCCCGGAGCGTGGTCCGGGTCATGCCGAGGGGCGAGAGAATCTCGCGGCGCACCGCTTCGTCCCAGCTGTGCCCGCGCGACTGGGACACGAGCGCGCCGAGCAGCGCGAATCCGGGATTGGAGTAATGGAGCTGACGACCGGCAGGCAGCAACTGGGGCCGGTCACCGAAAATGTCGCCGAGCGAGGGCCGCATTTCACCCGGAGTCCGCTCCCACCAGGGCCCGCGGGACTCGGAGGTCAGCCCCGCCGTGTGCGACAGCAGCTGGGCGATCGTCGCGGAACCGGCCTCGCCGAGATCCAGGTACTTGCCGACAGGGTCGGCGAGATCGAGCAGCCCCTCAGCGCGCAGGCGCATGATCAGCACCGCGACGAATGTCTTGGTCAGCGAGCCGATGCGATACTGCACGTTCCCGTCCGGCTCGTGGTCCTGCATCATGCTCCGCGAGCCGAACCACACCTGGCCGCCGTCCCGCACGACGGCCCCGACCAGCGACGGCGTCCGGCCCTCGGCCTGCCCCACAGCCACCCGGCGCAGCAGCGCCCGCCTCGTGGCTAGCAACAATTCCCCAGATTCGCTTGCAACCATCCATGAACCTTACAGCCGCGGCTCTCGTGTCCCTGGCCTGCGTGGAAGCCTCGCTGCGCCCGCAGCGGATTCACCATCGACGTCGCCGGACTGCACTGGGCATCGGGCGACCGCCGGTATCGCCGATGAGTTCGGGTTCGCCGGGACGTCATATGGGCAGACAGGCCGAAGCAACCGACGCTATCGCAGGCAAGGAGGCCACGATGAGCCTTCCCAGGATCGGCACACGTGAGGAGTGGCTTGCCGCTCGCAAGGAGCTGCTGGCGAAGGAGAAGAACCTGACCAGGCAGCGCGACGCGCTCAGCACCGAGCGCCGGAACATGCCCATGGTCGAGATCGTCAAGGACTACCAGTTCGACGGCCCGGACGGCAGGGTGCGCCTCATCGACATCTTCGAGGACCGTCCCCAGCTCGTCATCTACCACTTCATGTTCCACCCGGAATGGGAGGAAGGCTGCTCCAGCTGCAGCGCAGGCACCGACGAGCTGTCGCGCGGCTTCATGGAGCACCTCCACGTGCGGGACACCACTTACGCGATGGTGTCCCGGGCGCCGCTGGCCAAGATCCAGCGCTGGAAAGCCGGGAAGGGATGGGATCTGCCCTGGTACTCGTCCTTCGGGTCCGACTTCAACTTCGACTTCGGCGTCACGATCGACGCCTCCCGCGGCTTCGACGAGTACAACTACCGCACCCTCGACGAGTACGCGGCCGCGGGCCAGGAGAGTATGAAGACGGCCGAGCAGCCGTACGACATGCCAGGCCTGAGCTGCTTCCTCCAAACGGACGGCCGCGTGTTCCACACGTACTCCCAGTACGCCCGCGGCCTGGAGTCCACCGGAGGCTCCTATTACTTCCTCGACCTCACCGCCCTCGGACGGCAGGAGGAGTGGGAGGAGCCCAAGGGCCGCAGCGAGTCTGCCAGGTCGGCCACCCCCGACTTCGCATCCTGACCTTCGAGCCACGCGGCGGCTTCCGCACGATGGTGGATCGCCGGGAGTCCCCTAACAGCTCAGCCTGGGTTGGCGAGTCGTGCGGGCCCGTCCGTTGCCTCGGCTCTCTGGCGGGGGCGCGCGGGTGTTTGGGGATCCATACCCATAGCGCCGCGGCGGCGGCGAAGCCGACGGTGCCGCTGACGATGATGCCGGAGCCCAGTCCGGCGAGGCCGGTGACGGCGGAAAGGACAACGGGGCCGATGCCTGTCCCGGCGTCGGCCAGCTCCCGCCAGATACCGAGAAAGGTCGGGCGGCCGATCGATGGAGAGATGTCGGCGCCGAGGGTCATGACGATGCCCGAGCCGATGCCGTTGCCGAAACCCATGATCATCGCGGTGCAGCCGAGGGTCAGGGCACCGTGGGTGAAGGGCATGAGGATGAAGGAGATGCCCATGATGATCACGCACGGGACGGCGACCCAGCGGCGGCCGTAGAGGTCCATGACCTTACCCGCCGGATAGAAGGTCAGGGCGTCGATGCCCCCGGCGACGCCGTAGATGAGCGAGTCGGCCGTAGGAGACAACCCGATGTGCGCGGCCCACAGCGGGATGACCACCTGCCGGGTCTGCCTGATGGCCGACAGCAGCAAGATGCCAGTGCCCAGGGTGAGGAAGGTGCGCCGGTACTGCTTCAGGATGCCCCACGAGGTCACCTGCAGAGCAGCCGCCTTGTGCTCGTCGCTCATCTCGAGGTCAGGAACACGGTAGACGATGGCGCCGGCGGCGGCGATCGCGGCGAGGCTGACGTAGTAGGCCCCCGGCAGCCCCCACAGTTGCATCGCGCCGGCCCCAAGGAAGGGGCCAACGAACATTCCGACGCGCAGGGTGCCGCCGAGGGTGGACAGCGCGCGGGCGCGCATGTGCGGCGGCACCATCTCGGTCAGGTAAGACTGCCGGGCGAGGCTGTAGACCGAGCTTGCGGCGCCGATGAGCAGCGTCCCGAACCCGTACACCAGCATCGACCACACCCCGTGACCGAGGTTGACCAGGCAGAAAGCCAGGCCGACAACGGTGATGACCGCGGCCACGAGCATCGACTTCCGTTCGCCGATCCGGGTGGCCAGCATCCCCGAAGGGATGTTCGTCACGATCGAGCCGATGCCAAGCAGCGAGCCGATGAGGGCGGCGATCGAGGTGCTGGCACCGCGGTCGAACGCGCTCAGCGTGATGACCGGCATCATCGAGCCTTCGGCTAGGCCAAACAGCGTCGCCGGGGCGTAGGCGGCAACTGCGACTGAGCGGAGGCGGAACTCGCTCACGTCAGCGAGCCACGGTCGGAGCCGTCCGGGTGCAGGAACTCACGAAAGGGGGAAAACAGCACATTTCACCATATCGTTAGCTAAGCAAACGAACTGACATTCGGGTGCCGGTAGAGCCGGACCGCAGACATGTACCGAGTTTGGGTGGAGACAAAGCTGCACCCCAACGACGCCAGTTACCAGGTGATCGCCGACTCGGTAGCCTTGAGCAGCTCCGAGCGGCCCTAGAAGGCGGTCAGGTAGCGGTCTACCTCCCACTCGGACACGGAGCTGTGCCAGACGAAGAACTCGGCGCGCTTGAGCTCGGCGAAGTACTTGCTCACCGGGGCGCCCGCCGCGTCGAGGGCGCCGCACACCTCCCGGTCGGCCATCATCGCCTCCACCGCGTGCAGCAGCGTTGGCGGCAGGAACGGGCCTAGCTTGTCCGGCTTGGTGCCCGGCCGGGCCGCCCTCCTGGTAATCGGGGAGAGCAAGGTGCAGCAAGCCTTGGACAAGGCCGCCCTGAAGGCCGAAAAACACGTCGCCAAGCAACTCAACGTGAGCCCGAAGGACATCGACGCAGCCGTCAGGGAAACCGCCGGCCAAGTCCGCTGAGGAGTCCGAAGTGCTAGGCGACCGCGACCGGACGGACCATTGAGCCGGTCGCGCCGCCGACCTTGAGCGGCAGGCAGATCAGCAGGAACTCGTAGACCCGGTCCCGGGCCAGGTCCTCGAGGAAGGCGTTCTCCAGCAGGTGGACGCCGCGCTTGCGCAGGGCGTAGTGGTGGACCGGGTGCGGATTGCCCGGGTCCGCGGACGGGATCTGCTCGACCGTCGACGTGTCGGAGCCGAGGACCACGCACTCCTTGTCGTCGATGAGCCAGCTGGCCCCGTCCAGGTCCGGGCCGGCACCGTCGGCCATCGCGTAGCGCTGCCGGTCCGGCCACACGGACATGAGGCCGGTGCGGATGAGCACGCAGGCTTTCGGCGGGATGTCCGTTCCCTGCGCGTCCGCTACCTTCGCCAGCACGTCGCGTCCGAGGCCGTGGCCGCGCTGCATGAGCGGCTGGCCGAGGTAGCCCGCGGCGTCCAGGAGCACGCCGCGGGTGATGATCGGCGGGATGGTGGCAGCGTCCGCGCGAACGGGGCCGAAGTCACCGCAGTGGTCAGCAGCGGAGTACCCACCGTACCAGGTATCGTCACCGTCGGTGATGTGACACAGGGCGTCCAGGTGGGTGCCGGTGTGCATGCCGGCGACCATCAACTCGGTCACCATGCCGACGCCGGCCGCGTTCCGCTCCGGGGCGAACAGCTCCACGTCCCCGCCCTTCCGGATACCGTGCGGCGTCCGGAAGGGCGTGAGGGTAAAGGTCGGGTGCCCGTCCCACTGCGGCATGCCGACGAACCGGCCCGCGTCCAGGTCATAGACCCGGCCGGTGCCGGCCGCGCCGAGCGCGGCCAGCACGTCGCGGGGGCCTAGGTCACCGACACGGCCGATCTCGGCAGGATCAGGCGTGCGCAAGGCTTCCTCCCGATGCTTCTCCGCCCGGTGAGTCACTGCCTCCGGACGGCTCCGGAAGGTCGCTCTGGGACGGCTCATGTAGCTCCGTTAGGCCGGCCTGTGGTGAGCCGGCCTGTGATGCGACGACGGGCGCTGCGTCGGCCGGCTCGCCAGCCGCGGCGACGAGGGACTCGTCTTCCTGGAAGTCGAGTTTACGTCCCTTGGTCTCCACGCCGGCGAGCACCATCGGGATGGGGATGAGGGCCAGCAGGATCACCTCGAGCAGCCAGAAGGTGTTCCAGTCACCCGCGCTGACCAGGTGCGTTCCCCAGTACGCGGACGCGCCGTAGCCGAACATCCATTCTGCGAGCACCGTCAGGCCCATGCCGACGCCGCGGATCCGGGTCGGGAACAGCAGGACGAGGTACGCGGCGGTGACGCTCCAGCCAAGCTGCCGGAAGAAGCCGGCGATGAACAGGTACGACGACACCGGGAACACGCCCTCGCTGAACGGCGCCCGCCAGATGAGGATCGTGAACGGCACCGCGATCCACACGAACGGCAGCATCCACTTGGCGGATACCTTGTCCATGAACCAGCCGCCGAAGACCGTCGAGACCACCAGCGCAATCTCGTAGGCGTAGGTGATCGTGTTGCCGGATACGGCGGGGATGGGATGCCCGGTGACGCCGCCGTGGGCGTACCAGGCGGGGTAGGAGAAGTCCCAGCCGCCCTGCGGCGCGCCGATGAGGAACCCGATGATCAGCGCGATCGCGGTGTACCTGATCTGCTTCTTGGCGAATACGGCGCGCAGGCCCTGGGTGACCTCGCCGGCGGCGTGGTCGCGCATCTGGTTGATCCGCGTCCACTGCGGGGACTCGCGCAGCCGCAGCCGCACCAGGTAGGCGATCGCGGCGAACGCGAACGACCCGAAGTACGCCCAGCGCCAGCCGAGCGCCGTCGGCGCCGCGAAGGTCTGGGCGAAGACGTTGGCGAGCCCGTACCCGACCCCGACGCCGGCCTGGGTGCCTGCCAGCAGCAGGGACCGCCGCTTGGTAGGCGCGAACTCCGACAGCATCGCGAGGCCCATGGCCCACTCGCCGCCGGAGAACAGCCCGGCGAAGAACCTGACTACCAGTAGCTCCGGGGCGTTCTGCACGAACCCGGTCAGGCCGGTCATGATGACCGTGCCCAGGATCCCGTACATGAACGCTCGCTTGCGGCCGACGAAGATGTCGCTGAAATAGCCGAGGACGATGGCCCCGACCCCGAGCCCGACCGCGTACAAGAAGAACGCGTTGCCGACCGACCCGGTGCTCACGTGCAGGGACTTCGCCATGGGCGCCTGCACGAAACTAACGATCTGAAGGTCGAGGGTGGTCACTGACCACCCGAGGAACACCGTGAGCCAGACCAGGGCCACGCTGCTCGACGACGACTTCTTCGTGTCGCTCACCTAAACCTCCTGTGACGGGAACGCCGGCCGTTGAGGACCTTGCCCATCTATGCGCAGATTGCGCACAAAATAGCTTGCATGCGCGATATACGCAATAGTTACGCATTGTGAAGCCACGAGTACCCGAAGGTCAGCTATGCTCCATCCATGCGGCAGACGGCCGCGCGGCGCGCGAAGGGAGCACAGACGGAAGTGGCTCTGCGCAAGGGAACCTGGCGGCTGAACGCGAGTCAGCGGCGTGAGCAGATCAAGCGGATTACGTCCGCGCAAGGCCTCGTCAACGTGGATCAGCTCGCCGAGACGTTCGATGTGACACCTTCCACAATCCGCAGGGACCTGTCGCTGCTGACCGAACGTGGCGAACTGGCGCGCACGTACGGCGGCGCGATGGCGACCGGCCAGGACCGGGAGGCCACGCTGGGACAGCGGGCCGAGATGGCGTCTGCGCAGAAAGAGCAGATCGCCCGCGTCGCCGCGACCTTTGTCACGGACGGCGAGACCCTGATCCTCGATGCCGGAACCACGACCGGGCGGCTCGCCCGGCGGCTGCGGCACCGGGAGGGCCTCACCGTCATCACCAACGGGATGACCACGCTCGGCGAGCTCGGCGACGCCGAAGGCGTGCAGGTCCTCTGCCTGGGCGGCGACCTGCGGCAGATCAGCCAGGGCTTCGTCGGCCCGCTGGCCGAGCTCTGCCTGTCCCGGCTGACCGCGGACCGGGCGTTCCTGGGGGCGGACGCGCTCGACGCCCGGTTCGGCATCTGCGAGGCCAGCCCGGTCCAGACCCATCTCAAAGAGCAGATGATGAACCGCGCCGACCACGTGTACGTGCTGGCGGACAGCTCCAAGCTTGGCAGGGCGCCGTTCGACGCGTGGGCACCGATCGAGCGACCGTGGACGCTCATCACGGACTGGGGGGCCAGCGAGGAGCAGCTTGGCCCGTTCCGTGCCCTGAGCGTGGCGACCGTGCTGGTGGCGGGCGGCCGTGACGAGGAGCGCGGCGCGGGCGAACTCAGCGAGAGCGCCGCACTCGCCGAATCCGCCCCTGGCGCCTCTTATCGCTGACCTGCTCAGGCCCTGGCGGTCGCCAGCTGGGCGGCCTGGCGCAGCGCCTCGATAAGGCTGAGGTGATCGGCCTTCCCGGTGCCCGCGATGTCGAACGCCGTGCCGTGGTCCACCGAGGTCCTGATCACCGGCAGCCCGACGGTGATGTTCACGCCCGACTCGAGCCCCATGACCTTCACCGGGCCGTGCCCCTGGTCGTGGTACATCGCGACCACCAGATCGAAGTCACCCCGGCCGGCGCGGAAGAACACCGTGTCCGCCGGCTGCGGCCCGTCGGCGTCGATACCCTCGGCCCTGGCGAGCTCGATGCCGGGCGCGACCTTGTTCTCCTCCTCGCCGCGGCCGAACAGGCCGTGCTC
>Ga0210389_10003328_pt1 | contig 12542 bp, 9 predicted proteins | sample IncBWH28OmetaG_FD_160127 | JGI IMG/M metagenome (GOLD analysis project Ga0210389, IMG submission 160127) | Forest soil microbial communities from Barre Woods Harvard Forest LTER site, Petersham, Massachusetts, United States - Inc-BW-H-28-O ...
CGCGCGATACCTACATGGCGAAGAACGCCAAGCGCTACGGCATCGACCTCGCCAATCCGCTGGCTTGATTCCTCGGCCGGTCGGAGCGCTCTGCATGCCGGAAAAAAGCGTTGACCACGAGATGCCAAAGGCGGCTGCAGGACGCCGCGGCCTCATCCTGGCGGCGTGCATGATGGCGACCTTCATGACCGCCGTGGAGACCACGATCGTGGCAACGGCGATGCCGACGATCGTTGCCGACCTCGGCGATTTCCATCTCTTCAGCTGGGTGTTCGCCGCCTATCTGCTGGCGCAGGCGGTGAGCATCCCGATCTACGGACGGCTTGCCGATCTCTATGGCCGCAAGCGCATTTTCTTCGTGGGCGCGAGCGTGTTCCTCGTGGGCTCGACCCTGTGCGGCTTCGCGCAGGGAATGTTGTCGCTGATCGCCTTCCGGGCGCTGCAGGGCATCGGCGCCGGCGCCGTGCAGCCGGTGGCCTACACCATCGTCGGCGACATCTATTCGCCGACCGAGCGGGCCCGGGTGCAGGGCTTCCTCTCGAGCGTCTTCGGTTTCGCCGCCGTCGTCGGACCGACGCTCGGCGCCTTCCTGGTCGAGCATGCGACCTGGTCGATCGTCTTCTGGATCAACCTGCCGGTCGGCGCGCTCGCCTTCGCCATGCTGGCGGCGTTCTTCCGCGAGCGGCCGCATCGCCGGCCGCCGCGTATCGACTACCTGGCGTCGATCCTGCTGATGCTGGGCGGCGGCGCCTTGATGATGGCCATGATCCAGGGCGCAAGCCTCAGCCCCTGGATGCTCGCCGCGTGCCTCACCGTGGGCGCGGGCGCGCTGGCCGGGCTGGTGCGTCGGGAACGCCATGCCGAGGCGCCGATGCTGCCGTTCCGACTGTGGCGCAACCGCGTCATCGCCCTGGGCAACGCCGGCAGCTTCGCCATCGGCGCGGTCATGATCAGCGTCGGCGGCTTTCTGCCGATCTACGTGCAGGGCGTGATGGGCCGAGGCGCCGCGACGACCGGCGCAGTGCTCGGCACCATGTCGGTCAGCTGGGCCGTCGCCAGCATCGTGGCGGGGCGGGTCATGCTCCGCACCAGCTACCGGACGAGCGCGTTGATCGGCGGGACGGCGCTGGTCCTGGGCAGCCTCGTCCTGGTCGCCCTGACACCGACGCGGGATCCGGTCTGGGCCGGGATGGGGGCGCTGCTGGTCGGCATCGGCATGGGTTTCTGCAACACCACCTATCTCGTTTCGGTCCAGGCGGCCGCGGCGCTGCGCGAGCGCGGGGCCGCGACGGCGTCGAGCATGTTCATGCGCATCGTCGGTCAGTCGACGGGGGCGGCGTTGTTCGGCGCCCTGGTGAATGTCGGCCTGCTGCACTACGCACCGGCGGCTGAGGACGTGGCCCAGCGGCTGATGGAGCCGGCGTTGCGCCACAGCCTCGGCGCGGCCGAGATCGCGACACTCACCGCGGCAATGGCTTCAGCTCTCAGGAATGTCCATGTTGTGGGCGCGCTGATCGGGCTCGTCGTGCTCGCGCTGGCCGTCCGCTTGCCGCGCGCCCTCAACCCTGCCGCCCTGCCGGACGTCAGAGGGCCGGACGTCAGAGGGCCCGACGTCAGAGGGCCGACGGTTCGTCCGCCGACGTGACCAGGAAATGCGCGTTGGCGGTGGCGACCGGCTTGGAGCGGTCGTCCTGCCAAGCCTCGGCGAAGACATTGACCATGCGCCTGCCCTGCTTGGTGACCTTGGCCGCGGCGATGACGTCGAGCGGCCGTGCCGAGCGCAGGTAGTCGACCGTGATATTGACGATCTTGGGCACCGTCTCGGTCTCGGTCTCCCACAGCAGATGGAAGATCGCCGCCATCTCCAGCATGGCGCCCAGCGTGCCGCCGTGGATCGCCGGCAGGAACGTGTTGCCTATAAGGTCGTCGTGAAAGCGCATGCGGGTCAGGAGCTCGCCGGTGCCGTTCTCCGGCGCGATTTTCATCCAGCGCGCATAGGGTATCGCCTCGGCGAGCCGGGCCACGTCGCCCGACTTGCGCACTTCGGCCAGGCGCTCGAGCAACCTGCTCATGGCTTGATCTCCAGGCCCATCGCCTCGCGGCCGATCGACTGCGGACGCGTGACCTCGCCCTTGGTGCCCAGCATGAAGGTGCCGGCGGCGGCGGCGATCGGGTCCTTGGCGTCGCCATGATGGGCGAAGGCGCGGGTGAAGGCGACGGAGCGCGTGATGCGGTAACACTCCGCCTCGGCAATCACTGCCTGGCCCGGCGTCGCCGGCTTCACATAGTCGATGCGGAGGTCAAGTGTGGCGAACGGCTTGGGCTCCTTGAGCAGAGTCGCCACCGACATGCCGCAGCAGCCGTCGAGCAGCGCCGTCAGTGGCCCGCCGGCCAGCACGCCGGTCTCAGGATTGCCCACAAGCTCTTCGCGCCAGTCGAGCCGCATCGAGGCAAAGCCCCGCCGCGCGTCGACGATCCTGATACCCAGCGCCTTGCTGTGGGGAATCGTGTCGGAGAACCACATCTGGAAGAACGCCAGACGCTGCTCGCGATCGGCTAACGGGTTGACCATTGTCTACTCCTGCTCTCCCTCTCCACGCAGGGGGTATAGAGATATCGAGCGGACTTGAATACTTTTGACAGCGCTCCGATTCTCAGCCGTTTAGTACCGACATATCTGCCGCACATTGTTACGCATCAGTTTCCTAAACCGGTGGTCGGAGGTCGGCAAAGTGGGCGAGCTTTGTGAAGAAGGTGCCAATCCCGGTGAGATTGCCGCCCGGACGCGCGAGGCTCATGACAAGGCCTTCCTCGAGCGGATCGGCGGTGCTGTGGAATGCGATCGGGATGGTCGCGGTCGTCAACTTGGCCGCAATAGCGGCGGCAGAGCCTCGCTGGCCTCAGTCAGGTAGAAATGACCTGCCCTCATGGATGAACACGCGATATCGTTTGGCCCGTACCGACTCCTTGCAGCGCAGCGGCTTCTGCTCGAGCGCGACAAGCCGGTGCGGCTCGGCAGCCGCGCCTTCGATATCTTGGCCGCCCTGGTGGAACGCGCCGGTGAGGTGGTCGGCAAGGAGCAACTGATCGCCCGAGCCTGGCCACAAACCTTCGTTGAAGAATCGAACCTCAAGATCCAGGTGGGCGCGTTGCGCCGCGCCCTCGGCGACGGCCAAGGCGGCAATCGCTACGTCGTCACTGTTCCGGGGCGCGGCTACAATTTCGTTGCCCCGGTACGACGCGAGCAGGCGTTGCCCGCCACGCCAGCGCCACCGGTTCCCTCGACGATGCACAATCTGCCGTTCGCAGTAACGCGCATGATTGGCCGCGACGACGCGGTGGCAGCGCTCGTCGCGCGGCTTTCGCGCGAGCGCCTGGTGACGATCGTGGGAGCCGGCGGCATCGGCAAGACCACGATCGCCCTCGCCGTCGCCGAGCGCATGATGGCCAGCTATGAACACGGAGTCTGGCTAGTCGATCTGGCGCCACTCGGCGACCCGCGCCTGGTGCCAAGTGCGGTTGCGACCGTGCTCGGTCTGGAGACCCGCACCGAAAATTCGCTTCACAGCCTGGTCGCCAAGCTCACGGATCGTCGGATGCTGCTGGTGTTCGACAATTGCGAGCACGTCATTGATGCGGTGGCTGGCTTGACGGCGGCTATTCTCCGCGGAGCGCCAGGTGTGAACGTCCTGGCGACCAGCAGAGAACCGCTCGGGATGGCAGGCGAACGCGAGTACCGTCTTCTGCCGCTCGGCATCCCGGCAACGTCGTCGAGATTAACGGCAGCAGAGGCAGCGGCTTTCCCCGCCGTTCAGCTGTTCGTCGAACGTGTAAGGGCGATCATCGAAGATTTCGCGCTGACCAATGCAAATGCTCCAGCGGTCGCCGAGATCTGTCGCAGGCTGGACGGCTTGCCGCTGGCCATCGAGTTCGCTGCGCCGCGCGTGGAGGTGCTGGGAGTCGACGGCCTTGCTTCCCGCCTGGACGACAGCCTCCAGCTATTGGGAACACGACGTCGCACGACCATGCCGCGGCATCGGACCATGCGGGCCGTGGTCGATTGGAGCTACGGCCTGCTCGGCGAAGAAGAGCAGGCGTTTCTCCGGAGCCTCGGCATCTTTGCCGGCGGCTTCACGGTCGAGGCTGCTGATGCAATGCTTCCGGGTGCAGCAAGGACACGCAACAGTGCGCTCGACCATTTGGCTGGTCTGGTAACGAAATCGCTGGTTGTCGTAGACGTCAGCGGCGCCCAACCGCGGTTCCGGCTGCTCGACACGACCCGGGCCTACGCGATCGACAAACTGGACTCAAGTGGCGAGCGAGAACGCATGGCGCGCCGCCACGCCGAGTACTACCTCACCCTCTTCAAACGCGCCGAATCGGAAGTGCCTGCGCGGCCCACAGCCGAGTGGATCGCCGACTACGCCAGAGAAATCGACAATTTGCGCGCCGCGCTCGACTGGGTCTTTTCGCCAGGTGGCGACGGATCAATGGGGATGGCGCTGACCGCGGCCGCAGTCCCTTTGTGGATGCGTCTATCGCTGCTTGAGGAGTGCCGCAGTCGCGCCAAGCAGGCACTTGGCGCTCTTGGAACTGGAGGGACCCGGGACCCGCGCGAGGAGATGAGGCTGCACGCCGCGCTGGGCACATCGACACCCGAAGCTGCCGAGTTGGGCGAGGCGTTCACGAAGGCACTCGACATTGCGGAGAGCCTTGGCGACTCGGAGTATCAGCTGCGCGCGCTCCGGGGCCTGTGCTTCTATCACACCGGGAGAAATCGATACCGTGCTGCACTGCCATTTGCGCAGAAGTTCCATGATCTGGCAGCAAGGGGGGCGGACCCGGGCGACCAGCTGTTCGGCGAGCGCATGATGGGCGTGGCAAAATATTTTCTTGGCGACCAGGTCAGTGCGCGGCGTCATCTGGAGCAAGCACTGACTCACCATGCCACCACAGACCACGGACGGGATGTCATTCGTTTCCAGATTGATCCGCGATTATCTGCGCGTGTGTTCCTAGCGCGAGTGCTGTGGCTGCAAGGGTTTTCGGATCAGGCGGTGCGAACTGCCGCCATAAGCGTTGGAGAGGCACAGGCGACGGGTCACGCAATGTCGTTCTGTTACTCCCTCGCCTGGGCGGCGTGCTCGATCGCGCTGTGGACGGGCGACCTGGCCGCCGCAGCGCGCCATACAAGAACGCTGCTCGATTGTTCCAGAGAGCATAGCCTGACGCTTTGGAGCGGATTTGGTGCCAGGCTTCAAGCAATTCTTGGCATCGAGGAAGGCGATCTCGACACACAGAACTGCGGCGGCAGTACGTCGACCCTGACCGGATCGCCGAGCACAACCTTAGCTGCCGGTTTCATGGGTGAGCTGGTGGAAGCCTTCGTCCGTGCCGGGCAGATCGCTGAGGGGCTCGCGGTGATCGAAGCGGGGTTCGGTCAGTCCGAGGCAGGCTGGCTCGCGCCTGAGTTGTTGCGGCTCAGGGGCGAACTATTGCTGTCGCAAGGCGCGCCCGCAGCTGGCGAAACAGCGGAGAGCCTCTTCCGGCAGGCGCTCGATGAGGCGGGCCAACAGCAGGCCCTGTCCTGGGAACTGCGCGCGGCGACGAGCCTTGCCCGCTTGCTGCGCAATCAAGGCCGCCTTGTCGACGCCATCGTTTGCCTCCGGCCGATCTACACGCGTTTCACGGAGGGGTTTGGCACTGCCGACCTGATTGCGGCAAAGCGGCTTCTCGATGAATTGGGCAATAGAGTTCCGCGCTGAGCTTCCTACCGAAACGAGCTCGCTGCCGGAGGCACCCCGGTGTGCGGCGCTCGCTTTCACGTAGTCGATACGCATTATGCCCCCCACGAAGTGGGGAGGCCCCGCGCGGCCCCTCGGGCCTTGGTCGAGACGACGAGGTCGCGCCATATGCGATAGCCTTGCCAAGGCGGTGGGAGGAAAGCAGTTCAAAGGCCCATCTGCCGCGCGGCGAGATCCTTCATGATCTCGACCGAGCCGCCGCCGATCGACATCACCTTGGTCTCGCGATAGATGCGCTCGACCTTGGCGCCGCGCAGGTAGCCCGCGCCGCCGAAGACCTGCATGGCCTCGTTGGCGCAGAATTCCAGGGTCGAGGTCGCGAGGTTCTTCAGCATGCAAATCTCGGCGACCGGCTTCTCGCCCTGGCCGACCCGCCAGGCCAGGAGCTCGAGCGTCGAGCGGACGGCGTTGATCCGCATCGCCATGTCGACCAGGCGGTGGCGCACGACCTGGTTGGCGACCAGCGGCCTGCCGAAGGTGTGGCGTTCGCGGGCATAGGCAATCGCCTCGTCGAGGCAGACCTTGGCGTAGCCGCAGGCGCCGGCCGCCATGCCAAGCCGCTCCTGGTTGAAGTTCAGCATGATGCCGATGAAGCCCTTGTTCTCGACGCCGATCAGGTTCTCCACCGGCACCTTCACATTGTCGAAAAAGAGCTGGGCGGTGTCGGAGGCCCACCAACCCATCTTCTTGAGCTTGGTGCGCCCGAAACCCTCGCGGTCGCGCTCGATCAGCAGCAACGAGACGCCGCCGGCCCCCGGCCCGCCGGTGCGCACGGCGACGGTGTAGTAGTCGGCGCGCATGCCCGAGGTGATGAACATCTTGGAGCCGTTGACCACATAATGGTCACCGTCGCGGCGGGCCATGGTCTTGAGGCTGGCGACATCGGAGCCGCCCGACGGTTCGGTGATGGCCAGCGCGCTGATCTTCTCGCCGGCCAGCACCTCGGGCAGGATCTTGCGCTTCATCCATTCCGGCCCGAGTGCCGCGATCGGCGGACAACCGATCGTGTGGCTGTTGAGGCTGGCGTTCACCCCGCCGCTGCCGTGGCGCGCCATCTCCTCGGCCTTGATGATGCCGAAGAACGGATCCGTCTGGACGCCGCCATATTCCTCGGGGAAGCCGAGCTGCAGCAGGCCGGCCGCCGAGGCCTTGCGGTAGAGCTCGCGCGGGAACTCCTCGGCCTCGTCCCACCGGTCGACATGGGGCATGATTTCTCGCTCGACGAAACGGCGGACGGTGTTGCGAAAGGCCTCGTGTTCCTCGCTGTAGAACGGGCTCGGCGGGACAGAAGCAGGCAGATGCGGCTGGTGTGAATCGGCAACGGCCATCGGGGCGTCCTCCGCTGCGGTTGTTACACTTTATGGCAGCAGCGCATAGCGCGTTGACAGCGCTGAACAGCCGTTCATATTTGCAGCCAATGAGGCGGCGACAGACCGCCCGGCTGCAGGGGACGGAAACTGGTTATTTTTCTTCAACTCACCCTCAATGGGCTGGCTGTCGGCTGCATCTACGGCCTGGTCGCGTTGGGGTTCGTGCTGATCTACAAGGCGACCGAGCTGGTCAACTTCGCCCAGGGCGATCTCCTCATGCTGGGCGCCTTCGTCGCCTATATGGCGGTGGTCTGGTGGGGGCTCGACTACTGGGCGGCCTTCGCCATCGCCGTGGTAACGATCGGCGCCTTCGGCGCGCTGCTCGACAAGCTGGTGCTGCGCCAGGTGATCGGCCAGCCGCAGTTCGCCGTCGTCATGCTGACGATCGGGCTCGGCGCCATGTTCCGCACCTTCGCCAGCGTCACCTGGGGCTCGGAGATCTACACCCTGCCGACCCCGTTCGGCGGTGTCACCCAGGTGGGCGGCGTCACGCTCAGCCACCAGTACCTGTCGATCATCATCGGCACACTGATCCTGTGCGGCGCGCTTTACGCCTTCTTCAATCACACGCGCCTCGGCGTCGCCATGCAGGCGACCTCGCAGAACCAGCTCGCCGCCTACTACATGGGCATCCCGGTGAAGATGATCTTCTCCCTGATCTGGGCGATCTCGGCCGGCGTCGCGGCAGCGGCCGGCGTGCTGCTCGCCCCGGTGACGCTGATCGACATCAACATGGGCCTCGCCGTCGCGCTGAAGGCCTTCGCGGCGGCGGTGCTGGGCGGCTTCGGCTCGATCCCGGGCGCGCTGGTCGGCGGCATCGTGATCGGGCTGATCGAGCTCTATGCCGGCGCCACCCTGCCCGACGGGTTCAAGGACACGGCGCCGTACATCGTCCTGCTGGTCATGCTGGCGGTCCGCCCGCAGGGCCTGTTCGGCATGATGACGCGCAAGAAAGTGTAGGCGCGGACCATGCGTTTCCAGTTCAAGACGTCCTACGACCAGGACATCCGCCTGTTCCGCGACAGGGTCTCCGCCTCCTGGTACGGACTCTTGGCGGTGGCCGCGCTCGCGCTGCCCGTGATGCTCTCCGAGTACTATGTCGGCGAGACGACCTGGGTGTTCATCTACGCGATCGGCGGCATCTCGCTGATGGTGCTGGTCGGCTATACCGGCCTGGTTTCGCTGGGCCATGCCGCGTTCCTCGGCATCGGCGCCTACGCCCACGCCTTCTTCCTGCAGCATGGCATGCCCTGGGTGGTATCACTGGTGCTGGCCGTGCTGATCACTACCGCGAGCGGCCTCGTCGTCGGCTTGCCGGCGCTGCGCATGACCGGCATCTACCTCGCCATCGCCACGCTCGCCTTCGCGGTGATCATCCAGGAAGTGTTTAGCCGCTGGGAGTCGGTGACGCACGGCTTTGCCGGCATGCCGGTGGCCAAGCCCGTCATCTTCGGCGTGCCCTTCGAGGACGACCGGTCGTTCTACTATCTCTGCCTGCTCTTCCTGGTGCTGGCGCTGTGGCTGACGCGCAACCTGCTGCGCTCGCCCACCGGCCGCGCCTGGATCGCCATCCGCGACAGCGAGATCGCCGCCCAGTCGATGGGCGTCAACCTGGCGATCTACAAGTCGATGGCCTTCGCCTACTCGGCCGCGCTGATGGGGCTGACGGGCGCGCTGTTCGCGCACAAGATCGCCTATCTGGCGCCCGACATCTTCACCATCCTGCTGTCGATCCAGTTCCTGCTGCTGGTCATCGTGGGTGGCCTGGGCTCGCTGCACGGTGCGGTGTTCGGCGCCATCTTCGTCGCCCTCCTGCCGCCGGTCATCGCCATCCTGCGCGATTCGATCCCCGACAGCATGGCTGACGCCGCATCGACCACCGGCATCGCGGCAATCGGCGTGGTGGGCGAGCTTATAGGCAACTTCCTCAAGAAGCCCGGGGTCGAGGCCGGCATCTTCGGCCTCATCCTGGTGCTGGTGATCCTGCTCGAGCCGCTCGGCATCTACGGGCGCTGGCTCAAGATCAGGCTCTTCTTCTCGACCTTCCCGATGTACAAGGCCGCCACCTTCAAGCGCCAGAAGAGCTACATGCGCTCGGAGAGACTGCGATGAGCTTCTTCGAGGCCGACAAGCTCGCGATCAATTTCGGCGGCATCCGCGCCGTCGACGGCGTGAGCTTCGCCGTCGAGCAGGGCGAGGTCTTCACCATCATCGGCCCCAACGGCGCCGGCAAGACCACCATCTTCAACCTGGTGAGCCGCATCTACGAGCCGACCGCGGGCCGCCTCAGCTTCAACGGCACCGACATCACCAACGTGGCGCCGCACCAGATCGCGGCGCTGGGCATCGCCCGCACGTTCCAGAACATCGAGCTGTTCGAGCATGCCACGCTCCTGCAGAACCTGCTGCTGGCGCGCCATGCCCACAAGAAGTCGGGCTTCTTCTCCGAGCTGCTGTTCCTGCCGTCGGTGCGACGCATGGAGATCGAGCATCGCGAGGCCGTCGAGAAGGCTATCGACTTCCTCGATCTGCAGCAGTACCGCGACAGCCTGATCGTCAACCTGCCTTACGGCGTGCGCAAGGTGACGGAGCTGGCGCGCGCGCTCTGCACCGATCCCAGGCTGCTGCTGCTCGACGAACCGTCATCCGGCCTCAACGTCGAGGAAACCGAGGACATGGCCTTCTGGATCGAGGACATCCGCAATCTGCTCGGCATCACGGTGCTGATGGTCGAGCACGACATGAGCCTGGTCTCGGCGGTGTCCGACCGCGTCCTGGCGCTGAACTACGGCCGGCCGATCGCCATGGGCACGCCGGCCGAGGTCCAGGCCCATCCCGAAGTCATCCGCGCCTATCTGGGAGGATGAGGGGATGACGATGACGCCGTTGTGCTCCGCCGCCTCAAGCTCCTCTCCCCCTTGGGGGAGAGGTTGGGTGAGGGGGTTCGACAGCACGTGCGTGGCACCCCCTCACCTAGCCTCTCCCCCAAGGGGGAGAGGAACATGAGGGGAAAGTAAAGTCATGACCGCCGAGCCCATCCTCCGGGTCAGCAACATCGAGACCTACTACGGGCCGATCATGGCCATTCGCGGCGTCTCCTTCGAGGTCCCGAAGGGCGGCATCGTCACCATCCTGGGGGCCAATGGCGCCGGCAAGACCACCGTGCTCAAGACCGTGTGCGGCGTCATGGATCCGCAGAAGGGCAATGTCGTCTTCGAGGGCCGGGAGATCCGGCGCATGGATCCCGACAAGGTGATGCGGCTGGGCGTCAGCCATGTGCCGGAGGGCCGCGAGGTCTTTCCCTTTCTGAGCGTGCGCGAGAACCTGCGCATGGGCGCCTACACGCGCCACGACGCCGACGGCGTCGCCCAGGATCTCGAGGCGGTGTTCGGCTACTTCCCGGTGCTGCGCGAGCGCGCCGACCAGCGCGCGGGCTCGCTGTCGGGCGGCGAGCAACAGATGCTGGCGATCAGCCGGGCGCTGATGGCGCGGCCCCGGCTGATGCTGCTCGACGAGCCGTCGCTCGGTCTCAGCCCCAAGCTGGTGAAGGACATCTTCGACATCGTCGTGCGCATCAACCGCGAACGCGGCGTCACCATCCTGCTGGTCGAGCAGAACGCCAACATGGCGCTGCAGACCGCCGATTTCGGCTATGTGCTCGAGGTCGGCCGCATCGTCATGGCCGACACCTGCGCGCGGCTGATGGAAAAGGAAGACATCAAGGAATTCTATCTCGGCATCAAGGAACAGGGCGTCCGTGGCCAACGGCGCTGGAAGAAGCGCAAGACGTGGCGATAGCGAAGACCGGGAGATGAGGGAGCAAGCGATGCTGGAGGCCTGCGAACGCATCGAGATCGAAGGCTGCGACACGATTCCCAAGCTGTTCTGGCACCAGGTCAAGGCGCGCGACGGCCGCACCGCCTTCCGCGAGAAGGATCTCGGCATCTGGCGCGCCACGTCGTGGCGCGACTACGGCGAACGCGCGCGCTGGACCGGCATGGGCCTCGCCAGGCTCGGCCTCGAGCGCGGCGAGGTCGTGTCGATCCTGGCCGAGACCGTGCCCGAATGGCTCTACGCCGACATGGGCACCATGGGCGCCGGCGGCGTGAGCAACGGCATCTATCCGACCGACTCGGCCAAGCAGGTCGACTACATCCTGAACGACAGCCGCTCGCGCTTCCTGTTCGTCGAGAACGACGAGCAGCTCGACAAGTTCATCGAGGTGCGCGGGCGCTGCCCCGGGATCGTCAAGGTCTTCGTCTTCGACATGGAAGGCCTCGCCGATTTCGGCGATCCGCTGGTCATGCCGTTCGACACGCTTCTGGCGCTCGGCCGCGAGCACGATGCGGCGCATCCCGGCCTGTGGGAGGAGCTGGTCGCGGGCTCCAAGGCCGATGAGCTCGCCCTGCTGGTCTACACTTCCGGCACCACCGGCCCGGCCAAGGGTGCGATGCTGTCGCATCGCAATGTCGTCTTCCAGATGCGCAACGCCGACGCCTTCATCCCGCTCGGCACCGACGACGAGCAACTCGCCTTCCTGCCGCTCTGCCACATCGCCGAGCGCACCTTCACCGCCTTCCTGCCGTTGCGCTCCGGCGCCATCGCCAACTTCGCCGAGAGCGCCGAGACGGTGCCCGACAACATCCGCGAGGTGGCGCCGACCACCTTCTTCGCCGTGCCGCGCATCTGGGAACGCTTCTATTCCGGCATCGCCATCCGCATGAAGGAAGCGACCTGGATCGGCCGCAAGACCTACCAGTGGGCGCTTGGCGTCGGCCTCAAGGTGGCGGACGCGGAGCTGGCGGGCCGCCGGCCGTCGCTTGCGCTCAGGTGCCTGCACGGCGTCGCCGACTTCCTGGTGCTGGACAACATCAAGCGCGCCATCGGCATGCACCGCGTGCGCTTCGCCGGCACCGGCGCCGCGCCGATCGCGCCCGACCTGATCAAGTGGTATCGCGCGCTGGGCGTCGACATGCGCGAGGTCTACGGCCAGACCGAGAATTGCGGCCTGGCGACCGGCATGCCCCAGCGCATCAAGCTCGGCACCGTCGGCATCACCGCGCCGCACACCGAGACCAGGATCTCGCCCGACGGCGAGATCCTGCTGAAAGGTCCGCACGTCTTCATGGGCTATCTGAACCAGCCGCAGAAGACGGCGGAGACGCTGCGCGACGGCTGGCTGCACACCGGCGACGTCGGCTTCATCGACAACGAGGGGTACCTCAAGATCACCGACCGCATGAAGGACATCATCATCACCGCGGGCGGCAAGAACATCACGCCCTCGGAAATCGAGAACCAGCTCAAATTCTCGCCCTACATCTCCGACGCGGTGGTGATCGGCGATCGGCGCAAGTTTCTGTTGTGC
>Ga0210389_10003330_pt1 | contig 12538 bp, 14 predicted proteins | sample IncBWH28OmetaG_FD_160127 | JGI IMG/M metagenome (GOLD analysis project Ga0210389, IMG submission 160127) | Forest soil microbial communities from Barre Woods Harvard Forest LTER site, Petersham, Massachusetts, United States - Inc-BW-H-28-O ...
GATCGTCCACAAACCGGATAACCAGACCGCCCTGTCGACCCTGTGGCCACGCAGCCTGGCCATCGAGGCCGGACTGCCACCGGAATTGTGGCAAGTCGCTCTCGGTGATCCAGCCCTGATCGGAAATGATCTCATCGACAACGCCGACTACGTCGGATTCACCGGATCCACCAATGCGGGCCGCGCAATCGGGCTACGCGCCGCTTCGCGGCTCATCGGCTGCTCATTGGAGCTGGGCGGAAAAAACCCGATGGTGGTGCTCGCCGACGCCGACCTGGACAAGACCGCGAACGTCGCGGTCCGGGGATGCTTCGCCAACGCCGGCCAGCTGTGCGTGTCGATCGAACGAATCTACGCCGATGCCAGCATCTTTGACGAGTTCGTAAAGCGGTTCGCCGACACCGTCAAGGGGCTGCGGCTGGGGTTCGCGCTGGATTACAGCACCGACATGGGCTCACTGACCTCCGAACGTCAACTGCAACGCGTCAGCGAACACGTCCAAAGCGCCGTCGCCGCCGGCGCGAAAGTCGTCGCGGGCGGCCGCGCTCGCCCGGACCTGGGCCCCTACTTCTACGAGCCCACGATATTGGTTGACGTTCCCCCGACGGCCCCGTTGTATCGGGACGAGACCTTCGGGCCGGTGGTCTCGGTGTACCCATTCAAGTCCGAAGCCGAGGCGATCACTCAGGCCAACGACACCGAATACGGTTTGAACGCAGCGGTTTTCAGCCGAAACACCCGTCACGCCCGTGAGGTGGCCAGCGAGATCAAAGCCGGCACCGTCAACATCAACGAGGGGTACGCCGCGGCGTACACCTCCCAGGGCGCCCCGATGGGCGGCATGAAAGCCTCAGGTGTCGGGCGCCGACACGGTACGGGTGGTCTCCTGAAGTACACCGAAGCTCAAACGATCGCCAGCCAACACCTCATCGGTTTCGACCCCGCCATGGGTATGGACTCCAAACAGCACGCCCAGCTGCTAACCCGCCTTCTGCAAGCGTTCAAAGCCCTGCGCATCCGATAACCGCACTGCTGCCGACAACGGCCGGCCAACCACCGCGTACCCACAAACACAACGGCGGGTGCACGTTTCCGTTTATCACCCCCAACCGACCTACAGACCTTACGCGATACGCTCTGGTATTTCGTTGAGAAATCGATTACTCGGGTGGCAGGTCGACGATGTCGTATGTGATCGCAACACCGGGCACGTTGGCGGGGACGGCGGCAGATGTGGCGGGCATCGGCTCGTCGCTCAGCGAGGCCAACGGGGCGGCCGCGCCTGCGACCACCACTGTGATCGCCGCCGGTAGCGATGAGGTGTCGGCGGCCATCGCGTCCCTCTTTTCCAGCCACGGCAAGGCGTTTCAAGCGCTGAGCGCCCAGGCGGCGGGGTTTCATTCCCGGTTTGTCCAGGCCCTTATTGCCGGTGCGGGAGCCTATGCGGGTGCCGAGGCCGCCAATGCGGCACCTTTCCAGACCGTGACGCTGACGCTGACGCTGAATGTGCCCGTTCCGAATGCGGCCGTCTCGGTCGGCGGGTTCACATTGCTCCGGTCAGGCAGCGCGAACGCCAGCTCGAACTTCGGCGGCCTCGCGGTCGCCTTCGGCGCCAACAGCGCCGCGACGGTCACCGGAGGCGTCTTCAACACCGCACTCGCCATCGGCAACACCAGCCTCGCCGAGGCCGGCACGGGCAACCTGAACCTCGCTACCGCCTTCGGCACCAACAGCGCCGCGTATGCCGGCCTCGCCGGCAACCTTGATACCGCCGTCGCCCTCGGCAAGAACAACATCGCCAGCGCTGCCAGCGGCAACTTTAACTTCGCCTCCGCCTTGGGCACTGGCAGCGACGCCTTTGCCGGCGGCATCAGGTTTGTCCCCGGCAGCGGCAACGTCGCCCTCGTCGTGGGCACTGACAGCACCGCCTTTGCCGGCGCCAGCCCCACTACTTCCGGTGGCAATGGCGACCTTGCCGTCGCCGTCGGCAGCATGCTCGACGCGGCGGCTACCGGCACCCACCAATGGGTCTACTCCGTTTTCCAACCCTGACCGGCTGGGCGCCGCAGGCTTGACAGCGGCGGCTTGCAACGGGACTCGTTCGTGCCTCGCGAGCCCGCTCGCCGACAGTGGCTCACAAGCCGTGGGGTGCGGCAGCGCGGCAACCTGGCCAAGGCCTCGCCTCGTCCGGTCGCGAGCGCCGGATCCACTTTCGCATATCGGATGATGTCTTCGCTTGTGGGGAACCTGCAGCACAGTGTCAGGATTTGCCCATACCGCTTGTCGGAGCGTCGGCAGTAGACTTTTTGCATGCCGTTTGCCAGCGGCGGAATGCCTGCTGGACAGGCCATTCTGCGGCTGCCCGGATATGGAGGAATGGGCGACGTCTACTTCGCCCAGCATCCCCGGTCGCTTCGCCCCCAAGCGCTCAAGGTATTGCGCACTGATATCTCCGCGGAAAACGCCTACCGCCGGCGTTTGGTTAGAGAGGCGGACGTGCCGGGCTCGCTCGGAACCGACGCGGCGACGATGCTAAGGGACCGCTATCCGATCGGCGCGTCAGCAAACCAGGTAGCCGCGGTAGTCGCAGCGATCCCCAGCCCAGTCAACTATGCGCATCGCCACCGCGATAAATCCCCAACTCGTGCGTCCGTTCAGGCCGCGCTGGCCCCGCAGGCAACTACCCGCGGGGCGTAGATCAATATCCAAAGCTCGTCACGTGACGGGCCCTAGAAGGTCACGTGACGGGCCCTAGAAGAACGGGAACCCTGCCATGTCTACCGGCATCACCAGGTTCACCGGTATCACCCGCCACGCCGGTGCCCTGGCTACCGCCATCGTGGTGCTAAGCGCTGCTGCAATTCTGCGTAACAGCGCAGCAGTGGCCGACTCAAACCAAGACGAGCAGTTTCTCGCGCTGCTCGATAAAGAGGGCATCCCTGCCCTCAGGGGCGTGCCAAGCCTCATCTACACAGCCCATAACGTTTGTCGCGAACTCGACGCCGGCATGCCGGCGGGTGGCTTGGTGGACGCGATGGTGAACGATGCGTATGGCATTGACCCGCCCGAGCGCCTATACGCCCCCGGCCGCCTCGCGCGCACCGAGGCCCGATTCATCACGGCGGCAGTGGAGGCCTACTGCCCGTACGACCAGGGCAAGATCGCTTCCATCGTGGACAATTCCGGGGCGGGATGGAATGAGTCGGCGCAACGTGTGGCGCCGTACACGCATAACGCCCTCAACTCGCGAGGCGATCGCCGGGAGCCACCGGCGTGGCAGGAACCGACGGGCACCGGTGCGGTGCGGCTGCCACACTTGATGGACGGTGGCGCTTTGGTGGCGGGGCGCTCGGGAGGCGACCGGTCGGATTTTGACGTGCATGGCACAGCGTTCGCCTCGCTGATCGGAGCGGCGCCCTCCGGCGAGATCACCGACCCGAACCCGCCGCCATTGCCGGCATCACCGCCGTCGGCGGCGCATATCCGGACAACACCCCAGCCGATCGCGGCACCGCCTCCACCAAAACACCTACCGCCTCCACCCCAACAGCCGCCGCCTCCTGCTGCCCCGCAGCCGGGGGGCGCTGCCGGCAGTGGCGGCAACGGCAGTGGCGGCAGTGGCGGTGGTGGCGGCAACGGCGGTGGTGGCACTGGCGGCAGCGGCGGTCGCCACCCAGCGGAGCCGTCGCCAGAGCCACCCCTGCCACCGGGCTTTGTCACGCTTGCGCCGTGACTATCCTGCGGGTTTGTTGGCGAAAAGGACGGCAGTGATCCGCATGGCCATCCGAAGAACCGTGGTCGAGGATTCCTTGACCGGGCCCTGACAGGGGCAGTCCTGCAACCCCGCACACGCCGGTTGCCGGCGTGCACGACAAGGACCGGTTCGCCGGCGCGGTGGTGGCCTCGCTTAGGAGGTTGTCGCAGGTGGCGGTGTGGCCAACGGTGACCTATCGCAATCGCGCCGCCGTTGACGAAGAGAATCCGCAAGAGGCCTCACATAGCGCCCCGCACCTGACCCCCCCTGCTAGCGCGCGGGAAGCAGTACGCTGACCACTTCGGCGACGCAGGGTGGCCGGTCGCCGCCTTCGACTTCGTATACGAGCTCGATCACTGTGCGCATCCCCGGACCGTCGGGAGTCGCGCTGCGTAGCGTGCCGTGCGCGCGTACCCGCGAGCCGACGGGGACGGGCGCTGGGAAGCGCACGCGGTTGAGCCCGTAGTTGATTCCCACCACGCCGTCACCGACGCCGAGCAGCTCAGTCACGAACGGAGTGGCCAGTGACAGGGTCAGGTATCCGTGCGCGACAGTGGTGCCGAAAGGGCCTTCCCGTGCGGCCCTTTGGGGATCGACATGAATCCACTCGTGCGCGCGGGTCGCGTCGGCGAACCACTGCACGTCCTGTTGGGTGATCAGCTCCGAGCGGCTGCTCCCGAGCCGCTGGCCGACACGCTCGGGCAGGGAGGCTAGCTCCGATATGTCCATACGCCAACCATATACCCTAGGTATATATGTCAGATCAACACGAAGAAATCGCAACTCTCGAAGAAGCGCTGGTGAAATTCTTCACCGCCTATCGGCGCTCTCGGTCTCGCCTGCAACGAGATCCAGGCCTGGTCGGGCTCACCAACGCCCAATTCGCCGTGCTGGAGGCGGTGACCACCCATGGCGACAAGGGTGTCGGGGCCGTGGCGGCGGCGTGCGGGATGACCCAGCCCCCAGCCACCCGCGCCATCGCTCGCCTGGCGGCCAAGGAACTCATCGAGCGCCGCGGTTCAGCTCAGGATGCCCGCGTCAGCCAGCTCGTCGTCACACCAGCGGGACGACGGCTACTCGCCCACCACCGTCAACGACTTCACCGCGCCGCTACCACCCTGCATGACAAGCTGCCACCCGCGAGCTACGCCGACGCCGCCGGACTGCTTGATCTGCTAGGCGCCGCCCTCGATGAACTGCCATGACCACAACGCGGGTCGTGAAGCGGCCGCATTGTGCTCCCCGTCTACGGTCAATTGATGAAGGCGGACGAGCACGCGCCTAGCACCGGTGGTCTGATGCGGACGGGGGACGTTCGTACCTTCGAATGCTGCCTGTGTTGACGGGCGTGAGCCCTGGGTTCGATGTCGACACAGCCCCTGCAGACCCGGTGTCGTTGTTCGTCGCGTGGTTGCAGGAGGCCGTTGATGCCGGCGTTCCCGAGCCTCATGCGATGACGTTGTCGACGGTCGATGCCCAGGGATTGCCGCGTGCTCGGGTGTTGATCTTGAAGGCGGTCGACGTGCGCGGTTGGCATTTCGCCGTCAGTTCGGTGAGCCAGAAGGGCTCCGACCTTGCAGCGAATCCCGTTGCGGCGTTGACCTTTTACTGGCCTTCACTGGTTCGCCAGGTAAGAGTCGATGGTGTTGTTGTCGGTGACAGCGATCAGACCAGCGCCGAAGACTTCCTTGCTCGGCCGCTGGGGTCACGTGCGATCGCGTTGACGCTGAGACAAAGTCAGCCACTTACCGATGTTGCGGAGTTGGATGCGGAGATCGATAAGGCCTACCGCAAACTCAGCGATGATCCTGGTCTGGTTCCGGATGAATGGATCTCGTACGCGCTGCGGCCCGCGCATGTTGAGTTCTTGGAAGGAACACCCGACCGTCGACACCAGCGGCTGACTTATGAGCGTTCCGGGGATGGTTGGGACCGTACGCGGTTGTGGCCGTAGGACTGAGCCTGTGTCAGGGGCGGCCCCGGATGTTGTTGCGGCCATGACGCTTCCGCTGCAGATGAGTGCGACCGTCTTTGACCGAGATGGATTGCTGCTCGACACCGAGTACGAGCCCCTACCCCGCAAGGCTGCCACCTGCACCCACCCGACGAACCGCTCCCTGAGCTGAGGTTGGAGTGGCCACGGATTCGGGGACGCCGCTCAAGCTCAGCGACGCGGCCCTGATTGAGCTGACGACTTTGGATCCGGCCGCGCCGCTGGATGACCTGGACCCCTGTTATTGGTCCGCGTTGCGTGGCGGAGGGCTTGCCGTATGTCCTCGGGTGCGTGAGCGACGGCGTTGAAGTCGGGATCGGCCGGGTTGACGTGCGGGAAATGAACAACGACGTCGAAAGCCTCCAAGGGTCGGCGAAGGCCGGCCTGGAAGCACTAAACAAGTCGTTTTCCCGCTAGACAACCTCGGCGAACCCCACGTCGTCTGGCGATGTGAACTCTAGATGGCCCCGGCGTGACCGTTCGGCGTGCTGTCCGGCGATTCGCCGTGCCGGTGGCCGGCGCAGGCTATGAATCTACGGTGAGCAACCACCATGTGAACCTGACCCAGCAGGAAAGCTCGTTGATCGGCGAGAGTCATCCCGACGCTCTGGAGCGCATGGATGACAAGCAGCTGAAGGATCTACAGAGCCGGCTCAGGACCGCGCGTGAGAAGAACTTCAGCCTATTGCGGCGGCAGGGCGCGGCCCGAGTGGAGGCCGAAGGTTCTCGCGGTGCCGCCCAGCCAGCCAACGAACGACGTGCCGAAAAGGTGGAGGTCTTCGACGAGGCGCTGGGTCGGGTGAGCCAGCGCCTGGAGTCCATCCACGTCACCGAGTAGCGCGGCGGCTTTACGGATTGAAGGGTCTGCTGCACGAATAGGTGACACCTGGCTCTTTTTATTGGCCATCGTCGTCGTTCTGTTAGTGGTCATTTCTCACCCCACAACGAATGGGTTCACTGCGCTCTTATAGCGGGAACGACGGCCGCCGCATCCACGCCAGGTCGCCGTCTTCGTAGGCGCGCGCCGATGATGGCCCGGGCCTGCTCGCCGGTCGTGTTCCCGTGCATGACCCAGGGGCAGAGACCGGCCCCGTTGTCGTGCGCTGCAGCCGCGACCAGCCACGAGCGCACGTCGTCAGGGGTGAACTTGTCAGACATGTTGCGCTCCTTACTCCGGGGTTGGCCACAGCATACTCGGCGTACCGACCAATAGTCATGTTTTCGGCTGAATTACCGACCATTGGTCGTATTTTCGGGGAGGGCTACGCGTCAGTCCAGACTCCAGCAGGCTAAAACCCCAGGTCAAGCTACCGACAGCGGGATTAAAGACACGCGGTGTGAGACAGGAAATGAGACACCGCGACCTGGGGCTACGCGGCAGGGGAGTAATGCCGTAGGGCTTGTCTCGTTTCTAGTTGTGAGACGGCGACGTCTCACGCGCGGCGAAAGGTATCCACCGGGGCCCACAGCCGGTCTCATAGGTTGGCTTGCCGGCCGAGGCCCACTAACCGCACTTAACGTAGAAGCTGCGCCAGCCGTAGTCGATCAGCTGCACGCCTTTGCCGGCACCATCTAAATTCGCCTCGAAGCACCAGCGGGGGTCAAGAGATTCGAGACGGGATCTGATCAATCTCGAATCTGCAAACGAGACGCTGCGCTTGTTAGTGGGTGCTGATGGTGGTTCCGGGTCGTGTTGGTCGGCCCTGGGGGTCATAACAACGCACCGAGAGCGCGGACAGCCACGCCCACGTGAGGAGGAGTGCAGCAGTGAACAGCAGGATCGCCCACACGCCACCGCTGCCGGACGCCAGGTAAACGAAGGCGGCGCCGAAGGTGCACAGCGGAGCCGTCCTCCTATCCACCCGGCATCTAGTTGCTTCGCCCGCTTGGCGGGACTGGACGAAACTGTATTGAGAACGAGGCGGGCAAGTTCCGCCCGCAATCGCGTGGGCTCAACGTGCGCTCCCTCGGTTCAGGCGCGCAGTAACCGAAAGATGAAGCCCCTATCTCAACCCAGGAAGATGGAGGGGATCTGTGGACTGAAGTCCCTACAGTCCTCGCAACGAGGCCCCATTGAGAACTTCGTACCCAAACACAAAGGTCACGACCCATTTCTGGTTCGTGACCTTATGCGTCGCAGTTCGTAGAACCGCTCAGGGTGGGCGAAGGGGGACTTGAACCCCCACGTCCCGAAGGACACTGGCACCTGAAGCCAGCGCGTCTGCCATTCCGCCACTCGCCCGGAAAACAACCGATGGACCATACCACTGTAATAGCCCTGCGCCCCAACCGCCCCGGAGTGTTTGGCGACCGCTCACGCCGGGAGCTTTGCTAGACAGACGTGTCTGAGCTGCACGGATGCGATTCTCAGAGTTCCGAAGGTGCCGTGGCGTCGCCGTCGCCCGGTAACATGCTGGGGTGATACGACACGCGGGCGATTCATTTGCCTCGCGCCCGCGATACACCACGGTAACTGCGGGCGAGCGCTAAAGGATGAGTAGCCAGAAGGGGCTCGTTCAGCGCATCGAGCGCAAGCTCGAAGCGACCCTGGACAATGCGTTTGCCCGGGTATTCGGGGGATCGATTGTTCCGCAGGAGGTTGAAGCCCTATTGCGCCGCGAAGCCGAAGACGGCGTCCAGACGCTTCACGGAAATCGTCTTTTGGCCCCCAACGAATACATCATTACCCTCGGGATGCACGACTTTGAGAAGGTGGCCGCCGAGTCGGACCTCAAGTCGCGCGGTTTCGCTACATACTTGGCCGACTATATCCATGAAAAGGGGTGGCAAACGTATGGTGATGTGGTCGTCCGGTTCGAGCAATCGTCGAGCCTGCATACCGGTCAGTACCGCGCCCGCGGTGCTGTCAACCCTGACGTCGAGCCCCGCCCGACGGTCAACCATCACCTCCGGCCACAATCAGATCACGCGTTCGGCGCAGAACGAGGAGTAGCACCAATGACCGACAATTCGAGCTACCGCGGGGGTCAGGGGCAGGGGCGGCCCGGCGACGAGTACTACGACGATCGCTATGGGCGTCCGCAAGAGGAACCCCGCAGCCAGGACCCGCAGGGCGCACCGGACCCCCGGGCTGGCTACCCGCCCGAGCAGGGCGGCTACCCGCCCGAGCAGGGCGGCTACCCGCCCCAGGGCGGATACGCGCCTCCTCGTCATCCCGACCAGGGCGGCTATCCCGAGCAGGGTGGCTATCCCGAGCAGGGCGGCTACCCGGGCCAGGGCGGTTACCCCGATCAGGGCGGCTACCAGGGCCAGCGCGGCGGTTACCCGGATCAGGGCGGCTACGACCAGCGCGGATACCAAGACCAGCGCGGGTACCAAGAACCCGGTCGCGGCGGCTACCCCGACCAAGGTCAGGGTGGCTACCCACCGCCCTACGAGCAGCGTCCCCCCGCCCCTGGCGGCTACGGCGGGCAAGGCTACGACCAGGGCTACCGCCAGGGCGGCTACGCCCCTCCTGCTGCCCCTGGCGGCGGTCAGCCGGGCGGTGGACAGCCGGGTTACGGCGGGTATGGCGATTACGGTCGCGGACCCGCCCGCCCGGAGGAGGGCGGTTACGCTCCCGCAGCTCCACCGGCGCCCGAGCAACAACGGCCGGCTTACCCCGACCAGGGCGGCGGCTATGACCACGGCTACCAGCAGGGCGGGGGATACGGCCAGCAGGACTACAGCCAGGGCGACTACACCCAATACGCCGAAAACGCCCCGGGTGGCGGGTACGCCGCCCCCCAAGGCGGATACGCCGAAACCGGCCACCGCGACTACGGCCAACCAGCTGACTATGGCCAGCAAGCCGACTACGGCCAGCAGGCGGGTGGCGGCTACGGCGGTTACGGCCAGGGCGGCTACGGCTCCGCCGGGACCTCGGTCACGCTGCAGCTCGACGATGGCAGCGGCCGGACCTACCAGCTGCGCGAGGGCTCCAACATCGTGGGTCGTGGCCAGGACGCCCAGTTCCGCCTGCCCGACACGGGTGTGTCGCGCCGCCACCTGGAGATCCGCTGGGACGGACAGGTCGCGCTGCTCTCCGACCTCAACTCCACTAACGGCACCACCGTCAATAACGCGCCGGTACAGGAGTGGCAATTGGCCGATGGCGACGTGATCCGTTTGGGCCACTCCGAGATCATCGTTCGCATTCACTGAACGCAACGGGATCAAAGCTGCCGTGCTTCGCCCCGCGTCGACCGCCGTCCAAGTATCGTGACGTTGCTGATGTGCTCGGTGTCACAGGTGCGACGGGGCGCCGCCAGGACGGAAAGGACGCCAGATGCAGGGATTGGTACTGCAGCTGACGCGTGCCGGATTTTTAATGTTGTTATGGGTATTCATCTGGTCCGTGCTGCGGATCCTGCGGACCGATATCTACGCCCCCACCGGTGCTGTCATGGTGCGTCGCGGGTTGGCGTTGCGCGGCACACTGCTGCCCTCCCGCCAGCGCCGCCACGCCGCCCGCTACCTGGTGGTGACCGAAGGTGCGCTGACGGGCGGGCGCATCACGCTCAGCGGGCAGCCGGTGTTGATCGGGCGCGCTGACGACTCAACTCTGGTGCTCACCGATGACTACGCCTCGACACGGCACGCCCGGCTGTCGCAGCGCGGCTCGGAATGGTACGTCGAGGATCTAGGATCGACCAACGGCACATACCTTGACAGGGCGAAGGTGACGACTGCGGTACGGGTCCCCTTAGGAACGCCGATTCGGATCGGCAAAACGGCAATCGAGTTGCGCCCGTGACCCGCGCCGACGACGATGACGCCGGCTCGGCAGGCTATCGAGCCGGGGTCGTGAGGGTACCGCCTGCTTGCGGGGGAGAGTGGCGCTTGTGACTTTGGTCCTGCGATATGCCGCCCGCAGTGATCGCGGCCTGGTACGCACCAACAACGAAGACTCGGTCTACGCCGGCGCACGGCTCTTGGCCCTGGCCGACGGCATGGGTGGGCACGCTGCCGGCGAGGTGGCGTCCCAGTTGGTGATCGCCGCGCTGGCCCACCTCGACGACGACGAGCCCGGCGGCGACCTGCTCGCCAAGCTCGACTCGGCGGTGCGCGCCGGCAACTCGGCCATCGCCGCACAGGTCGAGATGGAGCCCGACCTTGAGGGGATGGGCACCACACTTACCGCAATCTTGTTTGACGGCAACAGGATTGGGTTGGTGCACATCGGAGACTCACGCGGCTATCTGTTGCGCGACGGCGAGCTGGCCCAGATCACCAAGGACGACACGTTTGTCCAAACCCTGGTCGACGAGGGCCGGATCACACGCGAGGAAGCGCACAGCCACCCGCAGCGGTCGTTGATCATGCGGGCACTGACCGGTCACGAGGTCGAGCCGACGTTGACCATGCGCGAAGCGCGCGCCGGCGATCGCTACCTGCTCTGCTCGGACGGGTTGTCCGACCCGGTGAGCGACGAAACCATCCTCGAGGCCTTGCAGATCCCCGACGTGGCCGAGAGCGCCTACCGGCTCATCGAATTGGCGCTGCGCGGCGGCGGCCCCGACAACGTGACCGTCGTGGTCGCCGACGTCGTCGACTACGACTACGGCCAGACCCAGCCGATTCTGGCCGGCGCGGTCTCCGGCGAAGAAGACCAGATGACGCTGCCCAACACCTCCGCCGGCCGCGCCTCGGCGATCAGGCCCCGTAACGAGGTCGCCAAACGCGTTCCACCGCAGGCGGAAACCCCCAAGCGGCCGCGGTGGTCGCGGCGCCGGATGGCGATCGTCGTCACGCTCGTGGTGCTGCTGGTGCTCGCGGGCGTGGCCATCGGCCGTGCCATCATCCGCAGCAACTACTACGTCGCCGAATACAACGGCATGGTGGCCATCCTGCGCGGAATTCAAGGGTCGCTGCTGGGCATGTCGCTGCACGAGCCCTACTTGATCGGCTGCCTGAACGCCCGCAACGAGCTGTCCCTGGTCGGTTCCGGCCAGACCGGCGGTCATCTCGACTGCCGCTTGATGCAACTGAAGGATCTGCGCGCACCCGAACGCGCACAGGTTCAGGCCGGTCTTCCGGGCGGGACCCTGGATAACGCGATCGGGCAGCTGCGCCAACTGTCGACCAACTCGCTGCTGCCGCCCTGTCCGCCGCCTCGGGCCACCTCCCCGCCCGGATCCCCGGTCCCGGCGGCTACCAGCTCTCCCAGCGGCACGTTACCCAACTCCACTTCGACCGGCAGTCCCGCAACCACCGCGCCGGCAGCGCCCGCGACCACCGCGCCGGCAGCGCCCGCGACCACGTCGCCCACGAATTCCCAGACGGTGACTGCGCTCCCCCCACCCTCACTTCAGCCGGGCATCGATTGCCGGGCCCTGACGTGAGCGCGCCATGACGACACAAGTGCAGCCGCCGGTCTCGGTGACGCCGCCGCTGCCGACTCGGCGCAACGCCGAACTGCTGCTGTTGTGCTTCGCCGCGCTGATCACCGTCGCTGCACTGCTCATCGTCGAGGGGAACCAGGAGCGCAGCCTGCGCTGGGACCTGACCAGCTACGGACTGATCTTCCTGGTCATCTTCGGAAGCGCACACCTGGCCATCCGGCGCTTCGCGCCGTACACCGACCCACTCCTGTTGCCGATAGTGGCGCTGCTCAACGGGCTTGGCCTGGTGATGATCCACCGGCTCGACCTGGTCAACAACGAGTTGAGCGGTCGCCGTCACCCCAGCGCAACCCAGCAGATGTTGTGGACCGTGGTCGGAGTCGCCGCGTTCGCGCTGGTTGTTACCTTCCTGAAAGACCATCGGCAGCTTGAGCGGTATGGCTACAT
>Ga0210389_10003331_pt1 | contig 12537 bp, 17 predicted proteins | sample IncBWH28OmetaG_FD_160127 | JGI IMG/M metagenome (GOLD analysis project Ga0210389, IMG submission 160127) | Forest soil microbial communities from Barre Woods Harvard Forest LTER site, Petersham, Massachusetts, United States - Inc-BW-H-28-O ...
CGAGCTACTCGCCGCAACCGGGCTGCGACGCTCCGAGCTGCTCGTACTCGAAGGCCGCCATCTCGCGCTCGACTGCGAGCAACCGCACGTAAAGATCCGCCAGCGCGTACGCCGCCGCCGCGGCGAGGGCCTCGTGATCGGTCCGCTCAAGTCGCGCTACTCCAAACGCGACGTGCCCATCCCGCGCACGCTCGCCGAGCGTTTGGCTGCCGATCGCACTGCGGAGCGCGAGCTGGTGTTCCGCTCGCTCATCGGCTCGGTGCTCGACCCCGACAACCTCGCCACGCGGATACTCGCGCCAGCATGCAAGGCCGCAGGCGTCGAATGGGCGGGCTTCCACACCTTCCGCCACACCGTCGCATCGCGACTGTTCGCAGAAGGCCGAAACGTCGTGCAGGTACAGCGCTGGCTCGGCCACCACTCGGCCAGCTTCACACTCGACACCTACGTCCACCTGCTCGACAACGACCTCGGCGAGCCGCTGCAGAGTGCCCCATGAGACAAGCGAGCAGCTGGCATCTATGGACTCGCCATATGCTTCTCCTATGGCCGCCGCACGTCAGCCGGTCAGCGTCGATCTCGACGCGGAGGTCGTGTCGATCTTGCGCTCGCACGCCGCTGAAGCACACGTCAGCGAGGGCGAGATCGTGGATCGGGCGATTCGCGCCTATGACCTGCGCTCGTTGGTTGCCCGTATTCGCGCGCGCAGCGATCTCGACGAAGACGCCGCGATGGCCTTGGTGCGCGAGCAGCTGCAAGCGGCCCGTGCCGGGCACGACTTTCCCTGACCAGTTGGCGGCTTGGCCGGCCGCTTTACCGCTGGTAGCCTTGAGTGCCATGGCGACGACTGCGGTTGAGATCGACAACGACTTGTTGGCGCGGCTACGTGAGCGCTCGCCGGGCAAGAGCGACCGCGAGCTGCTGGAGGATCTCGCAGTGGTAACGCTCGGGTTCGAGACGATCCATCGCGTGCAGCGACGCACCGCTGAGGCCGGCGTCGAGCAGGAGGAGATCGAACGCGAAGCGGTGCGCGCAGTGCGCGAGCACCGACGCCGGGGCGCAGCCGGGCAGACCACGACTTGAAGCGCTTCGTAGTCGACCCCAACGTCCTGCTCTCAGCGCTGGTCGGAAAGCCCGACGCGGCGCCCGCGGTCTTGCTCGAAGCGATCCACGACCACACCGTCGAGATGATCGCCTGCCCCGCCCTGATCGCGGAGGTCCGCAAGACCCTGGCCGAGCCGTACTTTCGCGCCCTGCTCGACCAGGGCGAGGCGGAGCAGGCCGTGGCGGCCCTCCGCCGTATAGCGGCGATGCGCGACGACCCGCTCGATCCCGAGCCGGTGTTGCGCGACCCGAACGACGACTATCTGCTCGCGCTGGCTCAAACCGGCGAAGCTGACGCGATCATCACCGGCGACAAGGACTTGCTCGACCATGCCGACCTACGCCCACCCGCGATCACGCCCCGCGAAGCTGCTGACAGGCTCGCGAACGATTGAGAAGCAGCCAGCTCCCCATTGCCTTTCGGTTATTCGCGGGCGCGTCGGCCGCGTCTGGAAGTGCAAACGAAGCGCAAACACGCCCCACGCCATTCCACGACACCGGCAAATCGGACCAAAGCCCAATCCCCAGCAATAGAGCCAAAGTCTAATCGCTGGTCGGCTCATGTAACCTGCTCGGGATGAGCGGGCTGGCGTCAGATCCGTTCGGGCAGCAGCCCGCGCCGTGGTGGCGAAGATGGCGCAGGCCCAGCGAAAGGCATGCACCCAAGCGCTACGCGCGCATCGCCGGCGCTATGGGACCAGTGGTTCTGTTTCTCTGGAGCGGCCACGGTCTCGACCGACCGGCGAGGATCGCGATTGCGATGGCCCTGCTGTTCGTCCCATCGTGGTTGCTCGAGGTCTGGTGGAAGAGGCGCAAGCGCCGCCAAGAGGAACAGCTTTTGGTCCTTCCCGAGCAAGCCGGCTAGGCCGGCAGGCGGCTTTGACCGCGGCGCCAAAGTGCAAACAAAGTGCAAACACGCTCCACGCCATCCCGCGACACCGCCAAATCGACCGGCCGCCCGATCATCAGCATCAGAGCCAAATCACCCGACCACACGACACCCAGCAACACCCCCGAAATGGTCTCATAACCCGAAGGTCGCGGGTTCGAATCCCGCCCCCGCTATGACAGTTGTCTGCAGTAGCTTTTGAGAAAAGCCCTTCGAAGGCTTCCGATCTTCCCCTGAAGGGTGCTTGGTCGACGAGAAACGGGTCTAGGCGTCGCATCTGGGGCATTGAGTAGGTTAGGTCCATAGCCACCCACGCGTTCCAGGCGACGCTAGACGCAGAGCAGTATTTCCAGGGCCTGGCTCGCCAGGACATGGACTTTCATCAAGCGCTCGGCGAGCTCGTCGATAACGCGATGTCTGCCCGCCTGTCGTTGCCCTACGGCGACGGCCAGCAGCCGACGCTTGTCGAGATCACCGTGGAGGAGAGCAGCGCGGGAACAGTCATCGTGCAGATCGCCGATCCTGGCTTGGGCATGGGCCTGCGGGACATTCAGGAGCACGTCTTCAATCCAGGTGGTCAGGGCGCTAGCCGTGGGCGTCTGAATGAGCATGGATTCGGACTCAAGAACGCTTTGGCCCTTCTGACCGGCGGTAACTCGACGCGCTTCGATCTCTACACGCGTCCGGCCGACGCTTCGATCCCCGCTGATACGTTCCTACACGTCACCGGTCCCCTGGGTGTTGAGATGGAGGTTCGTGACGATGCGACACGCCAAGAATGGGCGGATGATCTCACTCATCTTGCCGAGGCGGAGCACGGAACAAAGCTGCGGTGCACAGTGCAGTGGCGGTACTTCCGCTCGGTGTATAGACGAGGTCGCACCGGCTTCGACAAGCTCGTGGAGCGTTTGGGCGAGCACCTTGGCGTAATGCACCGTTACTACATCGACGAAGGCAACTCAATTCGACTTGCCTACCGCAAGAGTGGCGATGAGTGGATCTATCACGAGGTTCCGTCGATCCCAGTTCCCTATCAAGGGGAGACGAAGGAGCTTGAATTTCCCATAACGGTCGCTGGGATAGAGCACAAGGTTCGCTACACCCGGGGAGTGCTCGGGGATGATCACAAGAACAAGGAGCTTGCATCCAAGCTCGGATGGCCGTATCCGCTGCAGAGCTATTACCAAGGTTCGAACGCTCGCTGTGGAATCGACATTACCGTTCGTGACCGTGTGATCCGCTCGGCGGTCTTCGAGGACATCTGGCCAGAAATCAACAAGACGGTCGCCTACAACCGCTTCGTTGGCGAGCTGCGGGTTGGTGCGGACTTCCGCACCACTAACAACAAGACTGGCCTCGACCCTCATGGGGAAAATTGGGAGGAGGTGCTACGAATTCTAAGCGAGGAAAAGGAGTTTCGTCCTGAGGAGACGACACGTACGCAGAGCGAGCACTCCCTTCGAGAGAGCCTCCTGACAATTCTTCGTGGCGTATTTCCTCACGCCAAGATCCTCAAGGATCGGGCAACGTGGGGTGGGGCTGTCGATATTGACATCTTCGTCGAAGATAGTGGGACGAACATCCGCCTCTATGAGCTCAAGGCTGGTGCAGGTCGTGTCCTCGACCTTTACCAACTGCTGATGGGATGGGATGGTCTAGTCACTGACAACATTGCCCCGAGCTTGGGAGTGCTCGTGTGTGCAGAGATTACCCCCAATCTCGCACAAGCGGTTGAGGCTGCAAATTCGCGGACGGACGCGGCCGGGAACGAGTACAACATTGAGCTGAGGCGGATCGACGAGTTGGTTCCGTGATCGTTGATAGGTTGGGATCATGATGAGGCCGTACAGTCTGTTCAGCGGTCGCGGGTCGGCATACAACCTGTGAATTAAGGTGCAATCCGTGCCAACAGTGACCTACCCATCAGGGTACGCCGTCCATGAGTTGCTCCCAGACGGCCCAATTACTACCTGTACACCTGAGGAATGTGGCTGTTCGCTTTGTGCGCCAGAGGAATATGGCGTACCCCCAGGCACGCATCCCGGTGGTCTTCCGATCGTGGGCGACTATCCCTCCGTCTGGGAGCCTCCTCATCAGGCGCCGTCGCATCTGCTGCTTGATACGTGCGTTGTGCAGAATCTATTGTGGGTACGCACTCAAGCGCCGCCTGCAGACGACGACGAGGCGTGGCGGTTGGTCAACCAGAGGTGGGGTTCGAGTCTCGGGGCCGAGTTGCGTGCGCTCGTGGGACTGCTCCACGGCGTCGAGGCGATTTTGGACGTAGAAGATGTACTGTGCCCGTTTCTTGTGACGCGGGCGTCCTGGCTGGAGTTCTCTTGTGCGCCGGGATCTCGCGGGCATCGCCTTATGGATGAGTGGCGGCTCTGGCGTAGCCGCGCTCAGACGTTCGATCCTATTACGCTCGAGTCGATGCCGCATCCCATGTTTACGCCAATGCCCGAGGTTCTTGGCTGGGCGCCAGCCAATCAGCCAAGCCTCCCCGGTCTCGACGATGGACACAACACTGTCGAGCCTCTTGGGCCATTCCGGGACGCTGGAGACCGCCGACTCATCCAAGAAGCTCAGTGGCTTGGTGTGCCGGGCATCTTGACCACGGATCTGAAGACCTTCTGGCGCCATCGAGCTTTGCTTTATACCCAGGGTGTCGAGGTATGGCGGCCAAGTGACTTCTGCTGGGCGCTCTTGAACGAATGGCATCGTTGGCGCGGTGAGAGCATCTACCCTGGCCGGCCGCGTGAGTTGTGTACTGAACACGAGGCGGCCTAGATCTACCGAAATGCTTGCCAAGTTCGGCCGTATCCTGCAGTCCGCAGCGCGCCGAGACTTACCATCAGCGTTCGCGGGGTGGTGCTAAGTGCTTGGAAACCAAATCGCGCGTAGAACGAGGCGGCGCGCTCATCGACGGCGTGAACGACTACGGAGCGAATCGCAACTTGCTCAGATGCCTGGCTCACGCGCACGAGCGCATCGTTGAGCAAGGCAGCTCCGAGTCCGGTCCCCTGATGTTTTGAGTCGACGGCTAGGCGCGCCAAAACCACGACGGGTATGGGGAAGTGGCGCGAGAGCCCCCTGCCCGTCTCGCTGGTGGCCTGCCGGTGGTTGAGTTGGCCGGCGAGCAGCGTGTAGTAGCCATAGACGACTCGATCATCCGAGGTCGCGACGAAGGTGCGCGCTGCGTCTCGTCGCTGATTCTGTCCGGCATACCGGATCAGCCAGCGGTCGAGTAGTTCGTTGCCGCAGTTGAAGCGGGTGACGCTATGTTGGGCTGGGTCGTAACGTTCGGTGCCCGTGAACCGGGCGCTCACGCTCGCTCGCGCAGGCTTCGCAGGCGCTCAACTGTGTCCGGATTGATGTCCTCCAGTGCGTCGAGAAAGCGAATCGCCTCGTCCTCGCTGAGCGCGATCTGCTGTTGGTCCGTCAGAACTTCCTGGGCTCGCGCGCTCGCAGCACGACGGAAGAAGTCGCTCAACGTCTCGCCAACTGCGGTTGCTGCGGCGCTGTCGAATTGCCGCTCGTCGTCTGTGAGACGGAGCTCTAGTCGTTGGGTGCGCATATCGGACATCGTACGGACGTCGTACGGTACTGTCAAGCAATCCAGCGCTGAGCGGCCAAATCCCAGCATCCCCAGACCCGAATCCCGGTCGCTGATCGGTGTTCAGTCCCCGCCCCCGCTATGCCGCTGACGGGGACACTCCCATTGGCAACGAGGCCCTCCGAATGGAGGGCTTTCGTGTTCTCGAAGGCTCCTTGAACTGGTCGCTTTTGCCTGGTGGAAGCGTTGCCCGCCAGCGCCACTCGAAATACGCCTTGGGGTATGTCCTCGGGTACGCTCGGCCGCTCGTGATCTGGAGAGCGTCGGCCCACTGATGGTGTACGCGGTTCCGAGCGAACCGCACACCCTGCACGGTATTGACAAGCTCCCGGCCCCGCTTGCGCAGCAACTCGCCAACGAGAACGCTGGCGTCCGCGACGACGATCACTCGGGAAGCGCTCGCCGCAAGTCGAACAGCCCGGCCAACTCCTCCTCGCTCATGCCGGTCTCCTGAAGCACCTGCTCAACCGCCTCTCCCAACCTGACGACGGCACGCCGAACCTCACCCTCATCGCGCTCAAGCGGGATATAGAAGCCGATCACATGCCCGTGCTTGCTAACCGCCACAGGATCAGACCCCGACAGATAAGTCGTGGCATGGTCACGGAACTCCCTGACTCCGATACTCCTCATCTTAGGCATGTGGTCACCATGTGGTCACACTCTAACACAGCCAGAGCCCAGCATCAATCAGGAATTCGCGCATGCAGACCGACTCGCCGGGAACTAAGCCTAGCTGCGTAATCGGCGCGAATCCCCGCATTTTGTCCTGCACCCAGATCTCCACATCGTTGTGGCCGAGCACCAGTGGGAGGAGACCGAGCATGAGCTGTCCCGGCGGCTTGGCATCCTGGAGTCCAGTGGCCGGCTCACGGCCGAGCAGCGGCTCTCTCTGGAGCAGGCCGTGAGCGGCCTGGTCGATACGCGAGCCATCGAGGTGTCCCTCGGGAGACCTACGCATCGCTGGAGGAGACGGCGATTGGGCGCATCCCGCGTGACCGGCGAGATTGGCCTACCGTGGCTCTCGCGATGGTCTTGGACACCGGTATCCTGACGGGCGATAACGACTTTCTCGGATGCGGATGCCCTACATGGACTGTCGAGACGCTCCGGCGCGAGCTTGAGCGTCAGCAGAGCGCTGAGTAGGCCGGCGTCATGCCGCCAGGGCGTAATCCTCGGCCAGTCGAGCGTCCCCGCGAACAGCGGAGCAGGCCCCCGCTATGACCCCATTAGCGACCTTGACCGCAAGTTCGTCGAGGTCTTGGGTTGTGCTCAAGGCGCTCGATCCGAGCGCCTTCGGTCGCATCTCGGGACCCTCTGTTCTGTCACGAGCATGATCGGGCGATATCCCCTGCTGGGGGCCGGTGACTGGCCCCAGTTAGGCTTATCCCGAGCGTGACTCGGAAGCACGACATCAAGCAGTTCAGGCAGGCGTGCAAGGAGGCTGCTTGACCGCCAGCGAGCGCTATGAGGCCAGTGAGGCGCTACACGCCGAGAAGGCGTCCGGTGGCGAACGGCAGCACATTAGCTATGGAGAACGCTTGTCCTGGCTGCGACAATGGAAGGACTCATGGCGACCGTCGTAGCCCTTGATGCTTCACCGACAACCGTGCTGGCCTCAATGCGCGGATCGATTGTCAATGCGCGTATCGCTTACCCAGACGTCCTTCATGTCGAAGTTCGTGACTCTCACGGAGCGCTCTGGCGCCTGGCTACTCAGGACGCGGAGTGGTCGCCTTCTGACCCGACTCAACTCCTGGGACGTTCGGTTGACGCTGCTGATATTGACGAGGAGTCTGGCGAGTTGCTCTGCAGGCTGTCAGATGGCTCAGTGCTCGACATCAAGCCATCATCGACCGAGGCAGAGGGTGATCCGCCATCTTGGGAATTGATCAGCCCGGCTGGCGTGGTCCTTGAGTTTGGCCCAGGAGTTCGCTGGCAGATCAGCAGCGCCGACGTACCGGTTTCATCGCGCCGCTAGTGTAGAAACGCAGTGCTTACGAGCATAGGATTAGTCGCTGCTCCATATCGGATCTCGTGAGACTTACGCGGACGGCCAGGAGACGGTTCGTGCGACCGCGATTGAGTCGTCGCTAATGAAGTCGGATCGTTCCCCCGCTACGCCGAACATCAGCGTCCGCCCTTTGGGACGGTCGGCGTTGTTTTGGGTCGAGTGCCCAAGGCAGAATGCTTTGCGGCGAAGCGCTGCTGGGCGCAAACGGATCTTCGTCTCCTCGCGTCCACGGATCTCCTGAGGGTCGATGGAGCCTTCGGCTCGCGGACCGGGTAGACCCGTTCCGCGTCAATCGCTCGATCTCCTCGCTGGCCCCGGCTCTAATCGATGGGTGCCTGTGCGCGGTCCTGTGCTGGATTCCATCGACCATCTGCTGGTAAAGCGCAACGTTGATCCGTGGGGTCATGAGCACAGTGACGCCTACGGGTTCACCGTGAAATCGGCGAGCCGTCCGGACTCCCGGAGGATGCGTACGAGCGTGGTGTGCGTGAGGCCTTCTCGTTCTGAGATCCGAGAAGGACGCGGTGTTGTCGTCGATCGCGTGGACGACGCGAAACGGCAACCCGCTCGTCTGTGCTTGACAGGTTTCGCGGTCGTCTGTTAGTCTAATGGATACGTCGGCGTACCTATTGTCTGGTGCGTCGGGGGTACATAGGGTTCGGTTGGGGTCATCCCCCTGTGTGGGTCGACTTCAAGCGTTTGGCAGGGTTGTGTTGGGGAGGGACCGAATTGTGAGGCTTCGTGAGGGAGCGGATGGTTAGCGTGAGTTCATTGGGGACATACGTTGCGGGGATGGCTGGACGCCCGTTGGGCGTAGTACCTAGATGCGTCAGCAGACTGACGCATCTCTCTCTCTCTCTCTCTCTCTTGCCGCCTAGCGGCGACAGATAGCAGAGCGCCCCAGGCCTCTAGAGGCAAGGCGCCTTTTCCCCAGCTGGGGAAAAGGCTTTCGACGTCCGTCAGGACGCAGCAGACCTCTGCTGGAGGTCTGTGCTGATGGCGGTCATCGGCGCACGGCGCGCGAAGCTGGCGGTAGCGGCTGGCAGCGTGTCACGTGGACAGGTCGCGGATATCCAGCGTATACGGCTGCTGGCGGCCGCGGTCGGTGTGCTCGAGCAGCTTGGGTATGAGCGTGCGACGGTGGCTCACATCACTACGCGTGCAGGTGTCTCGCGGCGTACCTTCTATGAGTTGTTCAGTGGACGGGAGGATTGCGTTGCCGCGTTGATCGGGGACGCTGTCGAGCAGGTGGAGCGCGCACTGGGCGAGGCCGTTCTCGGTGGTCTTGGTTGGCGCGAGCGCGTGTGGCGCGGTCTGTGGGTGATCCTGTCCTTCTTGGACCAGGACCCGGTGCTCGCGCGTGTCTTGCTGGTGGATACCCAGAGGGGCAGCGGCCTAGTGCTGGGCGCCCGCGAGGCGGTGATCGCGAGGCTGGTAGCCGTCGTCCACGAGGGCCACGGCGAGAATGCTCGCGCCGCGGGTCGCAGTGAGCTGACGGCCGAAGGCGTGGTCGGGGCGGTACTCGCGATTCTTCAAAGTCGCCTCGCGCGTGAGCGGCCCGGGCAGTTGACGGCCTTGCTCGGCGAGCTCGTTGGAATGATCGTGCTGCCCTACCTCGGCCCAGCCGTGGCCCTTCGCGAGCAGGCCAAGCCGGCGCCCGCCGAGCCAGCCATGACAGGCATGCCACTCGCGGCCTCCGATCCACTGGTCGAGCTTCCAATTCGGATGACCTACCGCACCGCGCGTGTGCTGGAGGGCATCGGTCTGCGGCCCGAGGCGAGCAACCGCGAGATCTCCGACTACGCCGGAATCCAAGACCAGGGCCAGATCTCGAAGCTACTCGCCCGTCTAGAGCGCCTGGGACTCCTTGCAAACCAAGGCGAGGGACACGCTAAAGGCGAGCCCAATGCTTGGACACTGACACCCAGAGGCCAGCAGGTCGTGCAGAGCATCGGCGTGCAAAGCGCGGCCTCCAGAAGGGCGGCCTCCTGATGTGCACCGGCCTGCCAAGTGTGCGCCGAGCCCGGGGTGTTGTCTGGGCGCGACGCGCTGTCGAACAAGACCAGTGCTGGGATCGCGTCCTGTTTGGGATGGCGTCCCAGCATCGAATGAGACGAAAGGTAGCGATGAGATCCAGATCCAGAAGTGTGCTTGTAGCGCTGATGGCCATATTCGCCCTGAGCGCGGTCACGGCTTCGGCGGCGATGGCTGAATCCGAATTCGAATTTAGCAACGCGGGCAGACTCAAACGGGCCTCGAATACCACCCAGGTGCTCAATCTGGGTGGTGGACGGGTGCTCGAATGCTCAACCGACTCAGTAAATGGCGTAGCCCAATTGAGTGCCTTTCATAAACTAAAACTAGAATTCGGTTATTCGGGCTGTCGTCTCAAAACAAAATTTATGTCGCTCGAATTCGTTTTTGAAGCTACGGTCTCAAATGCACAGTATTTGTTTAACGCAGCACAATTTGTCAATTTGGAAAATACGGTTACGGTAAGTGTGCCGATTGCGGGCTGCCAAATCACGATCTCCCCGCAAAGCAATCTGGTGCCAGTCGCGTATGAAAATACGCCTGTACACGATCTCACTTTCAACATGAAAATGGAAAAAATCAAATCGGCCGGCAATGGTGGCGAATGCGGCACAGGTGAAAGCACGGCTGGCACCTATGCGGGCAAGACTGTGGTTGAACTAGAAGGTGGGCAAATAGACTGGAAAAAATAGGCATCAGCAATTTGCCCGATCTGTCTCGGTAGAGACGATCTGGGGGACGGGGCTGGCCTCTCAGCGCCCGCTCCGTCCCCAGGGCAAGGACCGCAACACACTAATGCAGGCACCAGGCATGCATTTGGTAATCGAGCCAAGACCATGGCAGCGTCTGGCGAGCGAGGGAAGACGGAGAAAGGCACAAATGAGACGCAGATCGGTAGGGACCCGCAACCGTTTTTACAACATAGCCGACCGTGGCCCCCGGCCTGGTCACGATCGTGCCGGTGTGCCGTGGCGCGTGTTCTGCAAGCCGCTCTCTAATCCGGCGACCTCGCTGCTCGCACTCGCGTTCACCGGACTCTGCCTGGCGGTCGCTGCAGCCAGCGCCGGCGCGGCGCCGAGTGCTCCCGTGTTCTTGGGAGAAGCGACCTCGGCTGAAGTCCCCATCGGAAGTCTGAGCGGGGTGGCTGTCGATGAAAACGACAGCGACGTGTATGCCGCCTCCAACGCACGCGTGGTCGAGCTGTCGCCGTATGGCGCGTTCGTGAAGGAGTTCGGCCATGAAGTCAACAAGACGAAGGTCGCCAAGCGCCGGGCGCAGGAAGCTGCCGGCGAACCGGTAACTGTAGGTATGCAGGAAGAAGACCTCTGTACGGCGATATCGGGCGAGGAATGCGGCGGAGGCACGTACGATTCCGCGGCCGGAACGTTTGGAAACACGCAGGACGTGGCAGTCGAACAGAGCACGGGCGCGGTGTACGTGCTCGACGAAGTCGGGTTCGGGCGCGTAGACAAGTTCACCGCAAGCGGCAGCTTCGTCTGGGCGATCGGCAAGCAGGTCGACCAGACCGCGGTCGAAAAGCGCGTGCAGCAGGAAGCTAACTCCGAACCTGTGACGGTAACCAAAGAAGAAGAAGACATCTGCACGGCCGCCCCCGGTGACGAATGCCAGGCAGGCCAGGAAGGCGGCAGCGGGCCCGGCGAGTTCGAAGTGGCTCTGCGCGGCGATTCGATTGCCGTCGGCGGGCCCGCGGAACACCTCTATGTCGGTGACGCGGCGGGGGTACAGATCTTTGACGGCGAAGGGCGCCAGGTCGGCGCGGACTCGGTCGCTTCGCTGTCGGCTTCGGGCGATATCCGGGACCTGGCGGTGAATGGAGCCGGCGATGTGTTCTTCGCCGACAGCGGCGTGCCGGGCGTGCACGAGCTCGAACCGGGCGGGACGCTGGCGAGCGACGCATATGACTCCGCGAGCGAATCGATAGAAGCCCTGGCGGTCGATGGCGCTGGCCACCTGTACGTCAGAGGCATGAGCCCGGCGCCTGGCGTGCTCGAGTACGAAGTCGGCTCTCCTGCTACCGCGCCGGCCGAATTTGCTAATGGCGAACCAGGCCGGTTCGAATCCACGGAAGGGGGCCTCGCCACCGACGCTGCTGGCACCGTCTATCTGGGCAATGCCGAAAAGCTGATGATGTTCGGCTCGCTGACGGTGATGGAAGCGCGCTACGGCGCCCCCCCGCAGCTAAAGCCGGGGCTGAGCGGCGAGGTCCTGGCCAGCGCTCCGGGCGAAGCTTCGGCAAAACTGCAGGCCCAGGTCAATCCGCAATTGCACGAAACCACCTATCAGTTTCAGTACGGCTCGGAACCGTGCGGGGCGGGAGGCTGCGTAAGCGTGCCGGCGACGCCGGCCGGCCTGGGGTCGCCCGGCAAGTACGACCACACGATCGAAGCGACCGCGACAGGGCTGCAGCCCGGCAGGCTCTACTACTTCAAGGTGATCGCGACGAACGCAGCCGGTACCACTGAATCCTCGGAAACGCTCTTCACGATCGATCGCCCGCCGGTGGCCGTCGGGCCGGGACTGCCCGACGGGCGCGTCTATGAACAGGTCTCTCCCACCAACAAGAGTGGCAATTTGGCATCGGGGAGAGATCTTGGCCTGTCCGCCGCCAACGGCGACGCGGTCGTCTACACGGTGAGCGGAGGCGTCGGTTCCGCCACCTCGGGCCTCCCGAGCGTCTACGTTTCCCGTCGCGTGGGCTCGGGTTGGCAGACGTCTCCTGCCTTGCCGCGTCCGACGAGCGGTCTTCTAACGGCTATCAACGGGCCCGAGGAGTTCACGCCATCGAGTGATTTCTCGCGATTTTTGTTCGGGTCCACACCAGAGGGCTATGTAGCGGCTGAGCCGCCGGGCCCGCAAGAGTCG
>Ga0210389_10003332_pt1 | contig 12536 bp, 9 predicted proteins | sample IncBWH28OmetaG_FD_160127 | JGI IMG/M metagenome (GOLD analysis project Ga0210389, IMG submission 160127) | Forest soil microbial communities from Barre Woods Harvard Forest LTER site, Petersham, Massachusetts, United States - Inc-BW-H-28-O ...
GTGGTGAGCCTGACGGCCGATTGCGATCGCGATGCTGTGCTCGCGCGCGTGTTGCCCGCTGGTCCCGCGTGTCACACCGGCGCGGTCACCTGCTTCGGCGATTTTGCCGCGGAGACGATCGCAGAACTCGACGCGACGATCGACGAGCGCGCGCAGTCCGCCTCGGGCGGCAGCTACACGGCAAAATTGCTCTCCGACCGAAACTTGCGCCTGAAAAAGATCGGCGAGGAAGCGAGCGAGTTCGTCACCGCGTGTGCCGACGGTGACGCAACACGCGCGAACGAAGAAGCCGCCGATCTTTTCTACCACACCCTCGTCGCACTGCACGCGGCGGGAGGATCGCTCACCGCCGTTCGTGATGTGCTGCGCGCGCGCCGATAGTTCTAGAAAATCAGCAGGCGGTCCAGCTTGATGCGCGATGGATCACCGACATAGGCCCAGCGCACGTTCTTGAAGTAAGTCCGCGCGACGCGGCGAACATCGGCGCCGGTCACGGCCTTGAGGTCTGCAACGAAGCGCGCGCCCGCGTGAAAGTCACCGCGGTACAGCTGATTGCGGGCGAGAAAATCCGCCTGCGCCGTGATCGTTTCGTTGTCGAGAAAATATTCCGTGATGAACTGCTGCACGAGCGGGCGCAGCCGCTCCGTTTCGATTTCGCCGTCCTGAAGTTCGTGCACCTGTTCCGACATGAGCGCGACGGTCGTATCCGGAGATGTGGTCGTCACGTAAAGTTCGATCGACGTCAGCCCGCGATCGCGAAAACTCGCGCTCACTGCATACGTGAGATTCCGGCGCGAGCGAATCTCCGCGAACATGCGGCCTGACAACACCGCCGCCGCGATGCGCAACGCAGGCGCATCAGGACTGCCCGGCGGCGGTCCATTGATGAATCCCTGGATGTAGTTCGTCGGGAGCGGACGCTGGTCGAATACCACGTCGGTCGGACGCGTGGCCATCGTGTCAGGCATCGTCCAGACGTATTTGCCGACCGGCAGCTTGCCGAGCGTGGAACCGATGAGCGATTCGACCTTCGCACGCGAAACGTTGCCGACGATCACGAGCAGCATGCGCGACGTGACCATCTGGTCGTGCTCGTACGCGCGCAGCTCCGCGCGTGTGATGTGCGAGAGCGATCCCTCCGTTCCGACCGGAGAAAGCGCATACGCAGTTCCGGCGTAGGCGATGCTGTCAGAGAGATAGTCGAGCATGGCATCGGGGCTGTCGACGCGCTGGCGGATGCCGCTCACCATCTGGTCGCGCACAAACTCCACATCGGCTGAATCGAGTGTGGGGTGCATCACCTTGTCTGCAAAAATCGACCAGGTTGAATCGAGTTCGCTCGTCGTCGTGTGAATGCCGACGAGTGTCCAGTCCTCTCCCGGCACGACGCCGATCTCGCTTCCCGTGCGGGCCAGCGCGCGGCGCAAAACATCCTGCGGATATTTCTGCGTGCCGCGGTCACTCACGGTCAGTAAGAAATTCTCGATCCCCGCGTTGCGCGCCGTTGTCTGCCGCACGCCGCCAAGCAAATACAAATTCGCCACGACGATCGACGCCGTCGTCTTGCGTTGAATGACGCGCACACCGTTCACGACGTAGCTCACGGTCGCGGTATCGGACTGCGCCTGTGCGGTTTTCGTCGTTCCCGCCGCGAGCGCGAACGCCAGCAGGAGACGCTTCATGGCGTCACTCCAGTCGGTCCGCCAATCTTGGTGAGTTCGTCTTCAGTCAGTTTGATACGCACGCGATCCTCGTGTGTCATCAGCACACCGACCACGTGCGGCTTGCCAATGATGTATTTGTTGGAATAGTCGCGCAGGTCCTGCGGCGTGCGCTTCGCCATTTCGTCGATGTATTTCATATAGTAGTCGAGGCCCGACACGGCCCACCAGAATCCGATCGTGTGCGAGAACTCCGAACTCTTCTCGACGCCAAACGCGGTCGTGACGGCGCGGTTCGCTTTTGTGGCGTTGAGCTCTTCCTGCGTGAAGTATCCGGGCTTCACCGACTCACCAAGCTCGAACATCATCGCCTTCAGCGCTTCCCGCAGTTTGTCCGGCGTCGTCTGCCCACTCACCGTGATCGGGCCGACGTTGTTGAGCGTGTAGTAGTTGACCACGATGTCCTGCCACAGGCCGCTGTCGACCAGCTTGTGCCAGAAACGCGACTGTGGATTGTTGAGCACGTCGGAGTACACGTCGGCCGAGAATGTCGCGTTCTCGTCGCCGCGCACGCTCGGCCCCTGCCACTGTATCAGCGCGGAGACGGCGTTCACCGGTTCTTCATCGATCACGGCCAGATTTTTCGTCAGCTTCGGCATCGGCGGCACCGGCGCCTTCACGAACGGATCTTCGCCACGCTTCCACGGTGCGAAGATCTTTTCCGCAGACGCAAAGGCTGCTGCGGGATTCACGTCGCCTGAAATGATCAGGACCGAATTGTTGGGCACGTAGTACAGGTTCTTGATCGCCCGCATCTTGTCCGGTGTCACCGTCGCGAGAACGTGGCGGTCGCCGATGACATTTTTCCGGCTCCACTCGCCATCCCACAGCTTCATCCCCATTTCCTGTTCGAGCTTGAAGCCGGGCGATGATTCATTGCGATCGTACTCACCGAGCACGACCTGGCGCTCCCGCTCCAGTTCGTCCTGGCGGAACTTCGGCGCCAGCAGCGCCGAAACGAGAAACTTGAGGCCGCCCTCGAGAGAGTCGGCGGAAAGAGTCAGGTAGTAGTTCACCTGCTCTTCCTTGGTGGATGCGTTGAAGACCGCACCCATCTCCGATCCCCGGTCCATGAACTGATCGGGATTCGGATAGGCGTCGTTAGCCTTGAAGAACATGTGCTCGAACATGTGGGCGAGCCCGGCATATTCGGGGGTCTGCGTAAACGATCCGTTTCGCACCGTGATCTCGACGGTCACGAGCGGCACGCCGTGATTCTCCACGACGATTACCTCGAGTCCGTTCGCCATCACCCGGCGCTGGATCGTTTTTTCCAGCTCCGCCCGCTGGGCGTGCGCCTGCGGCGCCACCGCCAGCACTGACAGAACGAGGAACGCTGCGCTGGCGGCCATCGCCGCCCGCCCTTTGATTACCCGCATTATGGCCACTGCCGTATCCGCCCTTCTCGGGAAAAGTTCGTTGGTCGCCGAGCGCTTGCGGACGAACGTTCCGCTCGCGCCCTTCACGACATTCAAGATCGGCGGCCCCGCCGACATGCTGTACGATGCCACAGCGGCAGACGACCTCGCAAACGCCGTAACCGCCGCACGTGCCGCCGGGATCCCCTTTTTCGTGCTCGGACTGGGCGCCAACATCCTCATCGGCGACGGTGGTTTCAGGGGTCTGGTCATTAGAAACACCGCGGCCGGCCTCCAGTTTCCCACCTCTAACACCCTTCGGGCCGAGAGCGGCGCGGTGATGGCTGACGTCATCCGTGTGGCGGTGGACCGCGGCCTGTCCGGTCTGGAGCACTACGTCGGAATTCCGAGCACCGTTGGCGGCGCCGTCTGGCAAAATCTGCACTTTCTTTCGCCGGCACCGGCGCGCGACCGCACGATGTTCATCGCCGAGGTGACATCGAGCGTTGAGCTGCTCACGCCCATCGGGGGGCGGTTTGCCGTGACCGGTGAGGAGATGCGGTTCGGCTACGACACCAGCCGTTTGCACGGTTCGGGCGAAATTGCGCTCGCCGTTACGTTCAGCCTCGCGGAGGGCGACCCGATCGCGATGCATCGCGTGATGCAGGAAAATCTTAGCTGGCGCGGATCGCGGCATCCGTGGCTCGAGCATCACCCGAGCGCCGGATCGATCTTTCAGAAAATCGAGGGCGTCGGAGCGGGACGCCTCATCGATCAATGCGGATTGAAGGGCTACGCAATCGGCGGCGCGCAGATTTCGCACATGCACGCCAATATCATCGTGAACCTGGGCGGTGCGACCGCCGGCGACGTACGCGCGTTGATCGCGTTTGCCCAGAACGCGGTGTTCGAAAAGTTCGGCCAGAAACTCGAACCCGAGATCGGATTCATCGGCGAGTTTTAGCTCCGGACGGTGGACCGTTAGAATATCTGCCCGAAATCGACCTGCGCGCGCCAGCGATCCATGTGATCCACGGCGCGCGCCATCGAAACTCCCACCGCACCGCCAAAGAATCGGATGCCGAGCGCGACTGTCGCCCGCGCGTCCCCCGTCACGGTCGACACGGGCGATTGAGCGGTTCCGCCGAGTCGCAGAATCGATGCGCTTGCCGCGGCGTCCGACGCGCCGATCCATCCGGTTTGTAATGAAGCGGCGAGCGCCGGTGCAACCGCCGGAAGCCAGTAGAGCTGCGTGATCTTGATCGGCGCGTCGAGAATGTTGAGCCGATACATCACGAGCGAACGGATGAGAACGGCCTGATCACCGGCGAATTGTTTGTAGGCGTAGCCGGGCAACCCTTCGCTGTTTCCGATTTCAAACAGTTGCTGAGGCGGCGGTTCGCCGAGCACGACACCTGCGTCGAGGCGCGATGCGAATGTCCAGCGTCCCCGGTTTTCGCGCGTGCTCAGCCGCAAGTCGATCCGCTGAAAGTTGAGCTGTCCGTCGCCGCGCACGTAGCCGAGCGCTGCGCCGAATCCGGGGCGCAGATACTCCGCGCTCGCATCGGAATGCCAGCCGAGCGTGAATGCGCTGCGAAGATAATTGCCGTCGTCGACGCCGCGGTTTGGCAGATAGTTCGTGTGAAACGGACTCTGCGACAGCGCGTTGGACACCGCGCGATCGTCCGCCCATCCCTCCTCGAGCCGCATCTGCACTCCGCTCTGTGCAAATGAACGGGTCACAGAGGCGCCCGCGCTGTATCGATCGACATAGTCATAGTCATCCGTGCCGAACAGCGCACCGAGCGTTGACCCGGAATCGAGCGGGTCCCGAAAATCATTGGTGATGTCGAGCGAGCGCCCCGCTCGCAGTGCATATGACCAGGGGCCGCGGACGAGTGCCGCACTGGCGCGTGCGCGCGCGGTGCGCTCGTTCCACGCATAGCCGCCGATTGCGCGAAAGGTGAGGCCGGGTGCGGCATCGCGCATCCGCATGACTGCGCCAACCCCGGTGTACAATCCTTCAATTCGGTTGAACCGGAGAAGGTCGCTCAACCGCTCCGCCTCGAGCCCGAATATCGGCGGCCCGTCGGTGCGCCAGCGCGCCGGAGCAACGTCCATGAAGTCTTCTGTGGTCGTCGTCTCGGTCGCCGCGCCGATATCGCTCTTCCACGCGTGAAAGGCGGACAGTGAATCACGGCCGGCAATCGAGAGTACGTGCGGCCGCGCGCGCAGCGTATCGAGCGACGCACCGCGCGCGATCACGGCACTGTCCGGCGGAATGATGACATAGTCGCTGAACCGCGAAACAATTCGAAACGCCGCTTTCGCCTGGCCGATCGCCGGAAGCACCGCCTGCGCTTCGAATCGTTGATACGATGGAAGCCAGAGTTCGCCGTTCACTTCGCTGTCCACGAGTTCAACGAATGCGATTGCAGTCGGGCGCACGCTGCTGAGGAGTTCGCCGAGTTTGCCGCCCGGCGGCCCATCGACTGTCGTGGAAAAAGATCCGCGCATCCGAACGACATGCTTGCGGTCTGCGTCGAGATCCATCTCGCCGCTGAAGACCACAGTTTGATATGGCAGCTTTGCTTTCGGTTCGACCAGAATGCGCACGATGCGGATCTCGCGGTCGCCAACCTTGAGGTGCTCGACCGTATCGCCGCCGCTGAACCGGTACAAGTGCTCGCGATCCACCGAGAGCGGATGGATCGCGAAGAATGTCGTCGTTGCACTCGGCGCGCCGCGCGTTGCCGGCGGCCTCGTTCCGCGCATTCCCGGTCGCCGCCACGTTGTATCCATCCCGAACAGCAGCGACAGCCGGTTGCCGTACAGCGACGGCACGACCCACGCATTTCGGAAAAAGCCAATCGTCGCTATTTGAACTCCAATTGCCTGCGATCGATACCCTATGACATGCTGTTCGAAATCGCCGGACCGGTTCCACCGCAGTTCGCTTGCAACCTGCTCGATCGACTCTTCGGTTTCGTGACCACCGCCGTCCCGCTCGCCGATTGCGATCTCGCTTTCGAGTTTTGCGCGATAGCCGCCGAGCGCAGCGGGAACACGGTTGTTCACGGTCACCGCTTCGCCCACGAGCGCGCGAAGCGCGGGAGACGAGTAAGTCGCGGTGTCGGGTGCAGCGACGACTGCGATCTGAGCCGCAAGAAAAAGTGTCAGCATGCGATACGACGGATGCGCTCTCGTACGCGGTTCACCAGGGCAGGCAGTACCAGCGAGTCAGGCAGGACGCGCTGAATTACGAACTCGATGGAGTCATTGGCGGCGACGCCGGCGAGCGTTGAGGCGATCATGGTGCGCACCTCTGGCGGCGCATCCGCGCATTCCTTTTCGATTTCCACGCGTCCCGCGATCAACTGCACGGCCCGTTCGAGTTCCTCACTGTCGAGCACGCCGAAGCCACCGTTCGCGAACGCCACGCATTCGAGCGCGAGCATAGCCGGCGCGCCGGTGATCCGAACCGTGATTCGATCGCCGACCGGAAAGGGCAGGGTGAGCAGCGTCGCATACTCCAGCCACATCTGCTCGGAATCGCCATCATCCGCGCGGACCTGGATGAGATCGAACGATGCGTCGTCGGATACGCGCCAGCGATCTCCATTTGCCGAGCGCCCGACCCGCGTTAGGCCAAGCTTCTGTAAATCAGCGCCGATCCGGTCGACCATCGAGGTCGATAGCAGCTGGAGGATTGAATCGGCGGAGTATGTGAGCTGTGGAATGCACACCGCCGGATCGTTCAGGAGCAGATCGATGACCGGCGGACCGGCAAGGACGACGCGGTTGAGTACGGGCTCGATAGCCGTGGCGATAACAACCAGCCGCGAACGTGTGGGCGGCAACCGGGTGGCCAGCGCACCGGTCATCGGACGGCCGGCACCGATAGCCGTTCGGCGAGCAACTCCGCCGCGACTCGCCTGATGCGGGTCGTACCGACGCGGAGGGCATCGACGATCGTGAGCAGGTCATAAAGCGGTTCGTTCATGTCAGCGAGGGCCGGCGCTCCAGGAAACAGCGGAACGAGTGATTGACCCCGAACGGCACCGCCCGGATCCGGCCAGACGAATCGATCGGGCGATTCGACGAGCGCAGCAAATGGCGGCGCGCTGTGCCCGGTGGGAACCCCGATGGTCTCGGCGCCGAGCATCGGTGGAAAGGCGAATGGTACCCCGTGGGCGAGAAACCCGGCCAGAACATCGGCCGCCAAGCGCCGGCTATCAGGCAGAACGATCCGCGCATAGCGCAGGCGGCGGACGGCGTTGTGGCACTCGCCGGCGCTCAATCCAGTTGATTGCGAAAGCTGGATGAACTGTGCCTGATGAGATAATGTAAGTTGGCAAGCGACAACGACATCGCTTGGCCTAAGCGTTATCTGCTTACTCATAGGACAGTCGATTCATGAATCGTGAATATATGACTCAACTCCATACAAATCAATAGTATCCACTCAGTTCCACTTCAGTCCGCGCAACTGATCCAAGTTCACGTTCCCACCGCTCACAACGCTCACAATTTTTGACCCGGCAGGCACCTTGATCAACCCCTTCAACAGTGCCCCAATCGGCGCCGCCGCAGCCCCCTCCACTACCAGCTTGCTGTGGTGCATGACCCAAAGCATTGCGTCAAAAATCTCTGAATCAGGCAGCGTGACTATCTCGTCCACGTTCTCCCGGACGATGTCGAGGTTGTGCTGACCGACCCGTTTCACCCGCAGTCCGTCGATAATGCAGTCCACCTGATCCAGCGTCACGAGCTCCCCCGCTGCGACACTCTTCTGCATGCCGGGTGCCCCGGAAGATTCCACTCCGATGATCCGAACCTTTGGATTGATGCTCTTGATCGCCAGCGAAACTCCGGAAATCAGGCCGCCGCCGCCAATCGGCACGAGCACGACATCCACCTCGGGCCAGTCTTCCATGATCTCGAGCCCGACCGTTCCCTGGCCGGCAATGAGCTGGAGATCGTCAAATGGATGGATATAAGTAAGGCCCCGCTCCTCCACGAGCTGCTTTGCCTTCTCATTGGCTTCGTCCCAGATCAAACCGTGCAGCACGACCTCGGCCCCATAAGCCTTGGTCGCCTCGATTTTCGATGGCGTCGCATTCGTCGCCATCACGACCACCGCCTTCATCCCGTGAATTCTCGCGGCCAGCGCAACTCCCTGGGCATGGTTGCCGGCTGAAGAGCAAATCACGCCGCGGCGGCGCTGCTCCTCCGTAAGCTGCGGAAACTTGTTCAGCGGTCCGCGAAGCTTGTACGACCCGGTGCGTTGGAGGTTTTCCGCCTTGATGCGCACGTCGAATCCCGTGCGTTCGCTCAGCGTACGCGACGTGAGCAGTGGCGTGTGATACGCATGCTCCGACACACGACGCCTTGATTCCGCGAATTCCGCCTTGCCCGGGTGCTTTTCGTGCGCCGCCATGCCGGCCTCTTTCTTATAGAAGTGATGCCTGTCAATTAATCTCGCCGGAGTCGCGCACCGTCGTAAGACCGGATTCCGCCCGTTGCGCCGGGTTGCCTGAGCTCGGGCCGCTCGGCACGTTCAAGTGTCCGGCCCAACCTTTCGCCTCAGAGCAACCTACGTGCGCATTCGTCACGCTGTAATTCTCGCGCTTCTCGCCGCCTCGACGCTCGCCGCTCAAGGGACAAAGAAGGCCGACCTGCCGGCCACGTATATGGACCACGGCGTCTCGCATCCGCTCGCAATTTGGCGCGCGAACACCGTGAAGAATGTTCGCTACGATCTGAGCCTCGACGTCACCGCGCCGGATTCGGCAATCGGACATGTCGCGGTCCGATTCAACCGCAGCGGCGCTGCGGATGCGATCCTCGATTGGCGCGGGCGCCGGCTCACGAAGATCACATCGAACGGCACGTCGGTTCCACTGGCCGCGGCAAACGGCGCACATATCCGCCTGCCCGCCAAGCTCCTTGCCGAAGGCGACAACAGCGTCGAGCTCTGGTTCGTCTCGGACATCGCGCCGAGCGGCGCGAGCATCATCCGCACCCACGATCAAACGGACGGCAGCGACTATCTCTACACGCTGCTCGTCCCCGCTGATGCCGATCAGCTTTTTCCGTGCTTCGATCAACCGGACTTAAAAGCGCGTGTCACCTTCACGCTGGTCACGCCGCGCGCCTGGACGGCGCTCGCAAACGGTTCGGTCGCGCACGCCGATACCAGCGGCGACCGAATTACGCGGCACTTCACCGAGACACGCCCACTCTCCACCTATCTCATCGCGTTCTCTGCGGGCCCATGGCTGCGGACGACCTCTGTAGTGAACGGGCGGTCGATCAGCGTTTACATCCGGAAATCGCGCGCGAAGGAAGCGGATGCCGACACGCTGCTCGCACTGACTCATCGCGCGATCGGTTGGATGGAGCAGTACTTCGGCCGGCCCTATCCGTTTGAAAAGTTCGACCTCATGCTCGCGCCCGCATTTCCCTTCGGCGGAATGGAGCATCCCGGCGTGGTGATGTTCAACGAAGACCGCTTCATTTTCCGCGACCGCCCCACGCTTCCGCGGAAGCTCGGCCGTTTTTCGACAATCCTTCACGAAGTCGCGCATCAATGGTTCGGCGATCTCGTCACCATGCGCTGGTTCGACGATCTCTGGCTCAAAGAAGGGTTCGCGACGTACATGGCCGCAAAAGCGCTGGCGGATCTCGAGCCGACGAGCGACGCGTGGAAAACCTTCTATCAAGGAAACAAGCCACTCGCGTACGGCGTCGATCAAACGACGGGCACGACACCGCTCTGGCAGGAGCTTGCGAATCTCGATCAAGCCAAGAGCGCGTACGGGCCGATCGTGTACAACAAGGCGCCGAGTGTGTTGAAGCAACTCAATTATCTCGTCGGCGAAAAAGCGTTTCAGGCGGGCGTTCATCAGTTCCTCAGCGACCACGCGTACGCGAACGCGACATGGCAGGATCTGCTCGGCGCCATCGGCAAAGCCGGCAGGAAGCCGCTAGACGCGTTTGGAAAGAACTTCATGCTGCGGCCGGGGATGCCCGAGGTGCAGCAGCGCCTCACGATTCGCGATGGCAAGATCGCGAAGTTGGAGCTCGTGCAGAAGCCGGCGCAGTCGCTGTCGGGCCCCGGTGCATGGCCGATGCGCACGCAGGTTCTGATCGCATACCCGGAGGCCAGCGGCAAACAGCCGGAAACAATTCCCGTCGAGTTGACTGCGGTCACGACGGAAGTCGTTGCGGCGCGAGGGAAGCCGGCGCCGGTATTTGTTTTCGCCAACTATCAGGATTACGGATATTTCCTGACGCTGCTCGACAGCGTGAGCGTCCAGTCGCTCATGTCCGGCGACCTCGGACATGTGGCCGACGGATTTCTTCGCACGATGCTCTGGGGTGCACTGTGGGATCAGGTGCGCGACGCGCAGCTCGATCCGGAGCGCTTTGCCGCACTCGCACTCACGGAGATTCCGCGAGAGAAAGACGAACAGATCGTGCCGGTGCTGATCGGGCGCCTCGAGCGCGCGATCCGCGCATACCTGCCGCCGGCGAAAGCAGCCAGCGTTGCCGGAAATGCGGAGCGCATGCTTTGGGACGGCGCGCGCGACGGCGCGAAACCCTATGGCATTCGCCGTGCATTCCTCGACGCATTCATCGGCCTCGCAGCGACGGCCGACGGCGTTACGAAACTCGAATCGTTGTTGAGTGCCGATTCTGCTGCGGGTGAGCCCGTGCGTGATCCAACGCGCTGGGCCGTCGTGAACAGGCTGGTCGTACTCGGCAGCGCAAACGCAGAACGTTTGCTCGCTGCGCAGATTGCGCGTGACACAACCCCCGACGGCCGACGCCGTGCGTTCGTCGCGGGGGCCGCTCGCAAATCCGCCGCCGCAAAGGCGGAATACTTCAACCGCTATTTCGCCGACAAAACGCTCAACGAAGACTGGGCGAGCGGCAGCCTTGGCGAGTTCAACGCCCTCGAACATCAGGACATCACACTGCCGTACCTGCGACCGGCGCTCGACTCGCTGCCGTTCATTCAAGCGAACCGTCGAATTTTCTTCCTCGGCAGCTGGCTGGGTTCGTTCATCGGTGGCCACACGTCCGACGCCGCGCTGCAAACGGTAAAAAAGTTTCTCGCCGATCATCCGAAATTGCCGAAGGACCTCCGCGAGAAGGTCCTTCAGAGTTCGGACGAGCTCGAGCGAACCGTACGCATTCGCAAACGCTGGCAGTAGTGCGCTAGGCGAGAATCGTTTTCGAGAGCCAGTAGCCAACGCCGCAGACGGTGGCGGCGAGCGTCGCACCCCACGCGAGATCGACGAGTGCAATTGTGAGCGGAAAGTTCTTGAGCAGCGCGAGGCTCGTGAGGTCGAATGCGGAGTACGCCGCAATCCCGAAGAACGCGCCGAGGCCGATCGCGCGCGGCAGTGAATTCCGGTCGAGTGCCGGCTGCACGACGAACACGATCATCGCGGCAACATAGACGAGATAGAATAGCACCGCCGGCACCCACTGTGTATCAGGGCGCAGCAGATGGCCCATCTGTTTGTCGTAGAAACTCTTCGCAAAGACACCGAGCCAGAGCAGATCGAGACCGAAACAGACGACTAGGCTTACGGCGTACAGTTTAAAGAACTGTGAGATGGTCATTGCGCGGATCCTCGCGAGGACGCCCGCGTCTTCGCGAGGCGGTAGTGCGCGACACCCCATTCGGCGCCGCCGCGGTAGCCGAACAACTCTTCGCACGCGAGAAAGAACAGACGCCAGCGATGATACCAGGTGCGCGATTCGTCGCCGTAGTGTGCGCGAAAAAGTTCCAGGATTTCGTCCCGGCGCGCTTCGAGATTCTCGCGCCACGCAGCCGCGGTGCGCTGATAGTGCACGCCGCTCAGAAGCCAGCGTTCCTCGACGGTCATCGGACCGTCGAGGCGGGGAAGGAGATCGAACGCCGGCATGATTCCGCCGGTGAAGAAATAGCGGCCCATCCAGTTGTCGTCGCCCTCGGTCTCGAACGGATATGCATGTTTCGTATGACAGAACACGTGAATGAACAACCGTCCGTCGTCGCGAAGCCAGCCGGCGATTCGTGAAAGCAGTTTGGGCCAGTTCCGCATGTGCTCGAACATTTCGACGCTGACAATGCGGTCGAACGTGCGGCCGGGATCGAATCCGTTCATGTCGGCGGTGATGACTTCGAGATTCGGCGTGCCGCGGGCGGTGATGAACTCGCGCTGCGTTGCCGAGTTCGACACAGCCGTTATCCGGGAGTTGGGATAGCGTCGCGCCATGAAGCGCGAGAGAGATCCCCAGCCGCAGCCGAGTTCGAGGATGTCCTGATCGTCGGAAAGCTGTGCGCGCGCGCAGGTGAGTTCGAGCATCGCTTCTTCCGCCGCATCGAGCGCGGCGACGCCCTCGGGCCAGTACGCGCTCGAATATTTGAGATGCAATCCGAGCGCGAGCTCAAAGAAGC
>Ga0210389_10003333_pt1 | contig 12536 bp, 9 predicted proteins | sample IncBWH28OmetaG_FD_160127 | JGI IMG/M metagenome (GOLD analysis project Ga0210389, IMG submission 160127) | Forest soil microbial communities from Barre Woods Harvard Forest LTER site, Petersham, Massachusetts, United States - Inc-BW-H-28-O ...
GGCCGGGCAGCCCGTGCGGAGCGAGCGGCCTGGTCGGGCGGGTGCGGCGGGCGGCCATCAGTTCAGCCTCAACTCCCCGGACGCGCGCTGCTGATCGGATTGATGCTTGAGGACCACCCCGAGCGTCTGGGCAACGACCGCGTCGTCAATCGTGTCCAGGCCCAAGGCGAGCAGCGTGCGGCCCCAGTCGATGGTTTCGGCGATGGACGGCACCTTCTTGAGTTGCATCCCGCGCAGCACACCAATGATGCGCACCAGCTCCTCAGCGAGGTGCGCGGGCAGCTCGGGGACGCGCGATAGCAGGATGCGCCGCTCCAGGTCGGGGCTCGGGAAGTCGATGTGCAAGAACAGGCAGCGACGCTTGAGCGCCTCCGACAGTTCGCGGGTCGCGTTGGAGGTCAGCAACACGAACGGCGCCCGCACCGCGGTGAGCGTGCCCAATTCGGGCACGGTCACCGCGAAATCGGACAGCACCTCCAGCAGCAGGCCTTCGATCTCGATGTCGGCCTTATCCGTCTCGTCGATCAGCAGCACCGTCGGCTCGGTGCGCCGGATGGCCGTCAACAGCGGACGGGATAACAGGAACTCCTCGCTGAACACATCGGTTTTGGTGGCTTCCCAATCGCCCGAGCCGGCCTGGATACGCAGGATCTGCTTGGCATGGTTCCATTCGTACAGCGCACGCGCCTCGTCCACCCCCTCGTAGCACTGCAGGCGCACCAGGCCCGAGCCGGTGGCCTGGGCGACGGCGCGGGCCAGCTCCGTCTTGCCGACGCCGGCGGGGCCCTCCACGAGCAGCGGCTTGCCGAGCCGGTCGGCCAGGAACACCGCCGTCGCGGTGGCGGTGTCCGGCAGATAGCCGGTCTCGGCCAACTTTCGTGAGACGTCGTCGATGTCGGCGAACAGATGGGCGGGGCGGGCGGGCACGCTCACAATCGTGTTCTCCTCCAGCTTTTGGTCGGGAGTGTCAGACCGGGCGGATCTGCCCGTCTCCCCACGCAATCCACTTGGTCGAGGTCAGTTCCGGCAACCCCATCGGTCCGCGTGCGTGCAGCTTCTGCGTGGAGATGCCGATCTCGGCACCGAAACCGAACTGCTCACCGTCGGTGAAGGCCGTCGAGGCGTTCACCATCACTGCTGCCGCGTCGACCCCGTCGGTAAACCGTTGGGCCGCAGCCATGTTGGTGGTCACGATGGCCTCGGTGTGTCCGGTGCCGTACTCGTTGATGTGAGCGATCGCGGCGTCGACGCCGTCGACCACCGCCACCGCGATGTCCATCGACAGGTATTCGCGGCGCAGGTCGTCTTCGGCGGCATCCAGATGCACCGTCACACCGGCGTCCTGCAGGGCGGCCACCAGCCGGGGCACGGCCTCGCGGGCGATCTTGGCATCGACGAGCAGCGTCTCGGCGGCGTTGCAGACGCTGGGCCGCCGGGTCTTCGAGTTCAGCAGGATCCGTTCCGCCACGGCCAGGTCGGCGCCTTCGTGTACATAGACGTGGCAGTTGCCGACGCCGGTTTCGATGGTCGGCACCTGCGCGTCGCGGACCACCGCGTCGATCAGGCTCGCTCCCCCGCGCGGGATCACCACGTCGACCAAACCGCGGGCCTGGATCAGGTGGGTGACGGTGGATCGATCGGCGGCCGAAAGCAGCTGAACCGCGTCGGCGGGCAGGTCCTCGCCGGCCAGCGAAGCACGCAAGACGTCGACGAGCGCCTGGTTGGACTTGGCAGCCGACGAACTTCCGCGCAGCAGCACCGCATTGCCGGACTTGAACGCCAATCCGAAGGCGTCGACGGTGACGTTGGGCCGGCCCTCGTAGATCATGCCGACCACGCCCAGGGGAACCCGCTGCTGGCGCAGTTGCAGCCCGTTCGGCAGGGTGTACCCCCGCAGCACCTCCCCGACCGGGTCGGGCAACCCGGCCACCTGTCGCAGACCCGCGGCGATGCCGTCGACGCGCTTAGGGTCCAGCGCCAATCGGTCGAGCATCGCGGCGGGTGTGCCCGCGACCCGGGCAGCATCGAGATCCTGGGCATTGGCCGTCAGGATCTGCCCGGTGTGGTCGACGATCGCGTCTGCCGCGCTCTTCAGCGCCGCATCCTTGGCGGCCGTCGGCAACAGCGCCAGCGCCCGGGCCGCGACGCGCGCGCGGCGTGCGGCGTCGTGGACGTCCCGGCGCAGGTCGGGGCGCGATGGAGCTTGCAGACTCATTTATCCAGGGTATCGGTCCATGGCCGGCCCGGTCAGCCTGGCCCACCCGGGCGCGGGCATCACACCTCAGGAGCGCGGACGCACCGGTGCGTCGGCTACCCGCTCTCCGCTGCGGGCCCGCCGCACTTTGCTTTGCCGCTCGTCGAGGATGTGGCCAAAGTTCTGTAGTAGCAACGGTTCACGCATGACAAGATGCTCGAGGTGTTCGCGATCGATCTCCAACGCGGTGACCTCCTCGAGCGCGTATGCGCTCCCCATGTTCGGTTGCCGAGTCAACGCGGTCAGGCCGAGGAATGAACCTTCGACCAGGACGCTGATCGGCACCACCGACCCGTCGTCGGCCGTCGCGGTCAACTGCACGCGCCCGGCGACCAGGAACGTCATCCCCGCGGGCACCTGACCGGCGTACTCGACGATTTCGTCGGCACCGTAGCGGACCAGTCTGGCGCACGAATGCAGCGACCGCTGTTCGTCAGCGTTCAGCCGCAACGCCGGCGCCGCCACGGTGCGCACAGCCTTCTCCACCCGTTCGGGCGTCGAGTAGTCGTCGGCGCTGTCGTCGAGATGTAGCCCCTCTCGCCGCGCTGCGTACCAGATCCAGCGCAGAAATGTGGAGCGCGCGGCGCCGTCGTCGGCGAGCGAGTTCAGCCCGACCGTCGTGCGGTATGCGGCACCCCCGACGGGCACCGAGCGGGGCACGCTGTCGACCTTGAGCTGCGGCAGCGCGCAAGCAACACGCGACAGCATCGCGCAAACTTGATCGGGCGGGTCGGCGGCCGAAAAGGTCGTCGTCATCGCCAATTTGTAGGCGCCCGGCGGCCGACTGAGATTGGTGAACGACGTCGTGGCCAGCGCCGAGTTCGGCATGATGCGCATTCCGCTGCCGGTGTCGATGTGCACCGCCCGCCAGTTCACTTCGACAACGCGTCCCCGCGCCGTCCCCGTGTCCAGCCAGTCGTTGATCCGGAACGGCTGCTCGAACAGCATGAACAAGCCAGACACGATCTGGCCGACGGAGTTCTGCAGCATCAGGCCGATGACGACCGACGTGACGCCCAACGCGGTGAACAAGCCGCCTATCCGAACACCCCAGACGTACGACAGGATCAGCGCCAGGCCGACGCCGATCACCGCGAAGCGACCGACGTCCAGGAAGATGGCGGGCAGTCGTTTGCGCCAGCTCTCCTCGGGCGCGCCGTCGAACACCGTGGCGTTGAACCCGGAGAGCAACAGCACCAGCAGCAGGAAGCTGAAGATCGTTGTCAGCATCCGCACCGGCACTTCTCCGGCCGGGATCTGCGAGGCCTTGACGAGCAGCAGCAGCAGCGCGCCGAGCGGCAATACGTAGTTGCGCAGCAGGCCTACCTGCGCGGCCAGGCGGCTACCCCTGCGGACGAGCGCATGGTGCAGCTCGGTGAGAATGATCAGCCCGAGCGGCAATCCGATCGCGATGCCAATCGCCCAGTAGAACCATGAGGAGTGCCACGCGTTCATCATCGCTCCGACAATCGGTAGATCGTCTGGTCGGTTCCACCGACCGAAATCGTGCCGGCGGGCGTGAACTGACGCACGTCGCGCATCGCTTCATAGACTTGAGAGCTGACATAGATGCCGGGCTGCGGTGCGCCGCGGTGCATTTGGTAGGCCAAACTCACCGCGGCGCCCCACATGTCGTAGACCAGGCTGGACCGACCGACCAGCCCGCTGATGACGTTGCCGGTGTTGATGCCGACCCGAAGGCCGAGGTCGTGACCGGTCTGGTTATTGAATCTCTCGATGATGCGCCGCATTTCGAGGGCAAACTCAACGCTCCGGTGAGTGCTGTCCAATCGCGGAGTGATGACGCCACAGCTGGCGAGGTAGCCATTGTGGAATGTGCGAATCCGCTCCACGCCAAGGGTTTCGGCTGCCGAATCAAACTGCCGGAACAGATCGTCGACAATCGTGACCAGTTCGTCGCCGGGAAGGTCGTTTAAGATCTCGTCGAGCCCGACGATGTCCGCATAAATGATGGCGACGTCCTGGTGTTTCTCGGCGATGGTCGCCTCACCGTCGCGGTACCGTCGGACAATCGACTCGGGCATCAGCGCAAGCAACAGGCGATTGTTTTCGCTGCGCTGCTCGTTGAGCAGCTCCTCTTTGATCGCAAGATTCCGGCTCATCTCGTTGAACGCCGCGGTGAGATCGCCGATTTCGTCGTGTGCCATCACGGGAATGTTGATGTCGTAGTCGCCGGAGCTGATCTTCCGTGTGCCCTCCTCCAGGCGCCGCACCGGCCGCATCGCGGCCTGAGCGATCAGCATCGAAGCCACGCAGATGGCGAAAACCATACTCGTGACGGCGATTACCAGCGTCTTACTGAATTTGCCCAGCCGCGCGAAAGCATCGGAGTCGTCTCGCGTCGCCATAATCGACCAGTGCAGATCCGAGTTGGGGATGTTCATTGGGGCGTAGGCTTCCAGCTCTTTGTTGCCCATGTAGTCGGTGGCGGTCATGGTTCCGCTCTCTCCGCGTTGGGCGGCGCGAAGACCGGCGGTCGCAACGGGCTGCACCAACGTCGTGCCACCCAACCGAATTGCCCGCTCCACGACGTCGGGCGGCGTGCCCGCATCTATCGCCTCCCGCCGGTATTCCTGCGGGTCTTCCAGGAAAACCCTTGAGTCAGAACGCATCAAATCGTCGGGGCCGGCCAGATATGTCTCGGTCGAAGAGCCCATCCCAGCGGATTCCCAATGTTTGTTGGCCGTCATGATCTTGTTGATCTTCGCGATCGGCAGCGGGAAGGCCATGACGCCGTCGATTTTGCCGTTCATCCCGACCGGGGATACCACCCACGCAGCGGGGGCGTCGAGCTGCGGCTGGTATGGCTGGAAGTCGGTGATCCAGACGAAGTCGACGTCGTTGGAGCGCAGAGCTTTCTGGTATGCATCCCGCAGATTCGATTCGCGATAGGGGCCGGTGAGGATATTGGTCCCGAGATCGGGACCTTTCATGGTGGAGTAGACGACGTCGCCCTGCATATCCAGCAACAGCGCGTCGGGATAATCGAAGCGGGTGACGATACCGCGGATGTAGAAATCGAAGCGAGCATTGGCCGCCGACCATGCGCTGCCATCGCCGGCATCCTCCACAGGCAACCGGTCGTTGGGCGACCTGGGCGGTGCGGTGTAGTACGCCTGAAGGTATCTCTGCGCGGGCGAAGTCGGCAGCACCGCGTTGATGTCGATGGTGTCACCAGTCAACTGTTTGATCGGCTTGATCATGTCGTTGTCGTAGTAGTTGACGAGCGCCTGTTGTTGGGCGGGGGTGATCGTCGCGTTGGCCAATTGGTTAAAGCCCGCCGTGAGCGCCGCCGTCGCCTCGTTGATGCTGAATCCGCCGGAGTAGACGATCAGCGAATTGGTCACCTCTCTGAATAGCGCCTCGACCTGTCGCTTCGACGTCTCACGCAACTCGATCAACCGCTCGGACTCGACTTGCCGCAACGCGCTGCGGCCGGACAAAGCCCCGATGAGGCCGATCACCGAGACACCCAGGATGCTCGATAGCAGCATCGCAACCAGGATCTTCGATTGGATGCCGAACCGGAAACGCGTCCACACCAGAGGACGGCGCGTACGCTTCGGGGACTTTTCAGCGGGGGCGGATTCCGGGGCGGTTTCCGGGTCGGCTGTGGAGGCCGGTTCGGCGGCGTCTTTGAGCTCGCTCGATGTCAATCGACTTTCCTCGCCCTTCGATGGGATTCAGCACCGATCACGCAGCAGACTAACGCGCGAACATCACGATATTGCCGATTGCCACAGATGTGAGCAGCACCAGCGGCACGGGACTTACGGTTGGTGTCCCACTCTTCCGCAATGACTTATTGCCAGTGATGGAACGTGTTCGTCCTGGGTTGGGCGCAATCGTGGTGGTTGGGGAGATCGATTCGGTGCTGCCGAAACTTTGCGTTTGCGGGTGGTCCAGCCGCCGGGTTCGAGTAGTCGATGGTCGGATCGGTGCCGGTCCTTTGCGTTGCCCCACGATGGCCATTTTTCGTGCCCAAAATGGGGGTTGACCTGGGTGCCAGCTAGTAGTAAAAAATTTATTGCTCCGTACACCCCCGGGCGGAAGACCCCCGTCGCGCAGATGTCTTCGCCGCCAGGATCTGATGTTCCAGAGGTTGCAGCATACAAATCAGCAGAGGGTATTCCGCACAAGGGGTATGCGATGCAAAGACATCCAGAAAACGAGAGTTGGTTCGCCGTTGAGCAGTCCAGCGGCAGTGACAGCAAGGTAGATGTCGGGGAGGCATTAGCCGATACGGGACCGCACCGGGTGGGCTGGTTCCGCTTCTACTTCGACGACGACCGTTGGGAGTGGTCGCCCCAAGTGGAGAAGATGCACGGCTACCTGCCGGGTTCAGTGGCTCCGACCACCGAAATGGTGCTGGCTCATAAGCATCCCGATGACTATCAGCAGATCGCGCACACCCTCGAGTTGATCCGCCAAAGTCGTCAAGCGTTCAGCAGTCGACACCGCATCATCGACGTGGAAGGCCGGGTACATCACGTCGTGGTCGTTGGCGACCTGCTGCGCGACGACGACGAGAGCGTGATCGGTACGCACGGCTTCTACATCGACGTCACACCTTCCGAACGGGCACGCCAAGACGAAGTGACCGCGGCCGTCGCCAGAATCACCGAGAGCCGGTCCGGAATCGAACAGACCAAGGGCATGTTGATGCTGGTCTACGGAATCGATGAACTAACCGCCTTCGAACTGCTCAAGTGGCGATCCCAGGAGGCGAACGTCAAACTGCGGACCTTGGCCGAGCAAATAGCCACCGACTTCCTCGAACTCAGTCGCGGCGAGACGCTCCAACCTCGGTCGGCCTACGACAACTTAGTGCTGACCGCACACCTTCGGATCGACGCGGAAAACCAGTCAAGGGACGCCAACGACATTCCCCCATCAGAGGAGACGGGATAGCCAGTCGGCGGTTCACCGGGCCCAGCAGCACCGGCGTACAGCGCAATTCGCTGCCCGGGCGACGCAAGTCGTTTGGTGTGCCAGCAGACTGCCCCCGCCGGTGAGCCCTTTCCCGGTAGCGGCTTCAAGGTCTCTGAGAGTGGTGGTCACGACGATGGACGCAGTTAACCCGTTGTGCTGGAACAGCTTTACCGACGCCAACAGTCATCCCGAGGTTGTCAGAAAAGGCTGCCCGGGAATGGCAAAGTATGCCAAATCGCGACAAACCTCAACCTGTGATAGACCATCAACAGTGCCCGACGCATAGATCAGCTCAATGGAAGGAACGAGAGCATGGCCGTCGCACGGGGCTTCGGCCCAACCGCTATGTTCGCTGCTTTAGCTGTCGGTACAGCTAGCACAGCGTGGGCTGACGTACCGACGATGAACGGCAGTTACACCGAGACCTCGACATCACCAGGTGGCCGAACCGTTACTACCTCGTGGACCGTCGGTCCCTGCGGTGACGGATGCATCTACATAAAAGCTGGGGCCGGGGGCAGCCAAGCGTTGTTGGTAAATGGTCAATGGGTAATGGACACGCTCAACAACATAAATTGCCCGGACGGTTCTTATATTCAATACGCCGCGAACTCTCACATGACGTGGGATCCAAATACCCTCGCAGGCACAGTTCAACACGTCTACATCGTGCCGGCCTGCGGCCTACCGGCGGGATACACACAAACCGACCAGATGCAAATCAAACAGTCATCCTGACGCGTACTGTCGGGTCGTCTATAGCCCAAAAAAATCGCCGTCGATCTCTTCCCGGCTACTCGAACCCATATTCGAATACCATGCCGGATCGCCGGCAAAATGCGCTGCGCTGAAATCACCGAAACCCCTGAGGCGCAAGTGATTCTCCGCCGAACAACCACCCTCCTGCGTTGGGTAGCCCGACGCGACTAACGTCGGCGGAATGGCGGCGCAGGTCTGCGTGGTGGGCAGCGTGAATATGGATTCGACGTTCGACGTCGCCGCCCTTCCCCGACCCGGCGAGTCGGTGTTGGCGTCGTCGTGGGCCTCTGCACCCGGCGGCAAGGGCGGCAATCAGGCGGTCGCAGCGGCCCGCGCCGGCGCGCGGGTGCAGTTCGTCGGCGCCGTTGGCGACGATCCCGCCGCCGATCAGTTGCGGGCTCACCTGCGGGCCAACGGCGTTGGCTTGGACGGGACCGTTGTATTGACGGGGCCGAGCGGGGCGGCGATCATCGTGGTCGATGCCGGCGGCGAGAACACGATCGTGGTCGCGCCGGGCGCCAACGGGCGGCTGACGTTGTCCGCCGCGGTGGCGCGCGAGGTCATTGGCGCATCGGATGTGCTGTTGACCCAGTTGGAGATTCCGGTGCCGACGGCGGTCGCGGCGGCCCGCGAAGCGCGTTCGGCCGGGGCAGTCGTCATCGTCAACGCCTCACCGGCCGGCCCGGACCAAGGCTCCCTGGCCGAATTGGCGGCCGTCGCCGACGTGGTGATCGCCAATGAAACCGAAGCCGACGGATGGCCCTGGCGGCCAGCCCACTTGGTGATCACCCTGGGCGCGCGCGGCGCCCGCTACATCGGCACCGACGGCGATTTCGCGGTACCGGCCCCTGTGGTCGACGCCGTGGACACGACCGGCGCCGGCGACGTGTTCGCCGGTGTGCTGGCCGCGAACTGGCCACCCAACCCAGGTTCGCCCGCCGAGCGGCTGGCCGCGTTGCGGCGTGCGTGCGCGGCGGGCGCGCTGGCGACGTTGACGCCGGGCGCCGGTGACTGCGCACCGGGTGCCGCAGCGATCGACAACGCGCTGCGGGACGGCCTTTCATGACCACACCCTTTGATGTACTGTCGCTGGCCATGACTGCGGTCGTGGGAGCCTGCTGATGCCAGCGACAGCCGCCGCCGACATGGCCCTGGTGCTCTTCGCGGTGTTCGGCGTGCTCGGATTGGGTTGGCGCAGTTGGCTGCAGTATCGGCGCACCGGCTCGACCGGCTTTCGTGGCGTCAGCGCCGGTGGTTTTACGGAAGGCGTCGCCGGGGTCGGCTTTGTCATCGCGCTGATCGTGGCGGTGAGCGCGTCGATCCTGCAGGAGACCAAGGTCATACAACCCGTCAGGGCGCTCAGCGTGGTGTGGGTCCAGGCCGTCGGCATCGTCATCGCAACGGCCGGCATCGTGGCAACGGTTTATGCGCAACTCGAGATGGGTGATTCCTGGCGGATCGGAGTTGACGAGAAAGAGGTGACCACGCTGGTGCAAACCGGCGTCTTCGGCCAGATCCGCAATCCCATCTATACCGCCATGTTCACCTTCGGCGTCGGGATCGCCCTGGTGACGCCGAATCTTGTTGCCTGCGCCAGCTTTATCCTGCTCGTCGCCATGATCGAACTCCAGGTCCGTCGCGTCGAAGAGCCGTACCTGTTGCGGACACACGGCGACGCCTTTCGCGCTTACGCCGCCAGCGTGGGTCGATTCGTACCCGGTGTCGGACTCATTCGTTAGTGCGTGGCCTGGCCACGTCGTGGGCGATGGTCAATCCATCGGCCATTTCCAGTTCGTCGCCGGTCTGGCTGAGCAGCACGCGGCTGCGGCTCGGCGATAGCAGCACCGACAGGTGATGATGCGGCGCGTCAGCCACGAAAGCCAGGCGGTTGACGCGCAACAATGCGGCGCCGATCGCCGTGTCCAGCAGATGCGCGTTGCGCGGGCCGGCGATCTCGGCGGTGATTTCGTGCCGCATCCGGCCCACCGCGATCCCGGCATCCGACAGCAGCTGGTAGAGCGGCGCCCGTCGTAGCGCGGACTCGGTCAACGTGCCGGCCAGGTCCGCCGGCAGCCACGCGTCGGTCACCATCAACGGCTCGGCGGTCCTGCGTTGCCGCCGCACCCTCACGATGTGCAGCAGCTCACCGGAACTCCCGAGCGCCTCGGCGATCGCCCGCGGAGGCCGCCGCGTGCCGAGTTCAACCACGTCGACCTCGGTTTCGAATTGGCTCTGTCGCAGCCCCGCCATGTACGAGCCGCCCCCACCCAAAGCGTCTGACGCGTCGGCCGGACCGTGCTCGCGCACGAACGAGCCGACGCCCTGCCTGCGCTCGATGTATCCCTGTTCGGCCAGATCCGCCAGGGCGCGGCGCACCGTGATGCGAGACACCCCGAATTGATCGCACAGCGTCTGTTCGCTCGGCAACGGCTCGCCGGGGGCGATGACACCCCGGTCGATCTCGTCGTGCAGCACCAAGAAAAGTTGCCGGTGCAACGGCACGCCGGCATCAGTCGACACCGGCGACGCCTTGCCGCTGGTCTTGTGCACGGTGGTCAATGCTTCCACACCGCCCTCTTGCATGGTGGCGATACTTGTCATATGTTTATAACAATAAGCCAAGTATGAAGCAAGGAGGGGAGCTCCAATGACCGCCGTGCACCGGCAACCTGCCACCGATCCGGACGGGCCGACCGGAAGGCTGGCCGGCTGGGTCGCCGACCTCACACTCGATCAGGTCCCGCACAACGTCACCGAACGGGCAAAACACCTGCTGCTCGACGGCCTGGGTTGCGCCCTGGTTGGGGCCCAATTGCCGTGGTCGCGAATCGCCACGGAGGCCGTACTCGGATTGGAAGGCTCCGGCGGCACCGTCGTAATCGGCACCGGACATACCACCAGCGCGCCGGCGGCTGCCGTGCTCAACGGCACATTCATCCAGGGTTTCGAGCTCGACGACTTCCATCCGCTTGCGCCGCTGCACAGCTGCTCGCTGCTCATTCCGGCGCTGCTGTCCACGGCAACGACGCGGCCCGAAACAACAACCGGTGCCGAATTCCTGCTCGCCGCGATCGCCGGCTTCGAAGTGGGCCCGCGGGTTGGGTACACGCTGCACGGCACCCAGATGCTGGACCGGGGCTGGCATTCAGGACCGGTCTTCGGCACCCACTCGGCGGCCATGGCGTCGGGCAAGCTGCGGGGTCTGCCGCCGGGTCAGCTGGAGGACGCGCTCGGCTTGGCCGGCACCCAGTCGGCGGGACTGATGGCCGCGCAGTACGAGGCGATGAGCAAGCGAATGCACCACGGCCTGGCGGCCCGCAACGGGTTCTACGCGGCCGGGCTTGCCGCGGCCGGCTACACCGGCATCAAGCGGGTGTTCGAGCGCGAATATGGCGGATATCTCAGCGTTTTCGGCGAAGGCCACGATCCCGACGCGTCGTTGCTGACCGGGCAGCTCGGCCAACGCTGGGAGACCACCATCATCATGGTCAAGTCGTACGCCGCCATGGGCGGTCTGCACGGAGCGATCGATGCGGCCCGACAGTTGCGTAATGCGGTTGCCCCCGAGGACATCTCGAAGGTCGACATCACCGTCGGCGAAACTATCTACAAGCACGGTTGGTGGCTGCCGGAGAGGCCGTTGACGCCGATCGGGGCGCAGATGAACATCGGGTACGCGACCGCCGCCGCGCTGCTCGACGGCAACGTGCTGCCCGATCAGTTCACCCTCGGTCGCCTGGACTCCGACGACATCTGGTCATTGCTCGGGGCTACGTCGGTGCACCTCGACGAAACGCTGGCCCACGCCGACATGACCACGAAGTTCCGCACCGACGTCGCGCTGACCACGCATGACGGCGCCGTGCACCACGCCCGGGTCGACGTGCCGCACGGCGCGCCCACCGACCCGGTCACCAACGACGAACTCGTCGCCAAATTCCACGCGCTCGCCGACCGGGTAACCAGCCGGGAGCGCGCCGAAGCGATCGAGCAGGCGGTCGTCTGTCTCGAGGACCTTGACGACGTCGACCACTTGATCGACCTGCTCGCCGACCCCGTCGCGGGCGCACTGGACTAAGGGGACTCTCATGGCGACCACACCTGCCCGCCGGCGGCTGAAAGAGCTGCTGGACACACGCGAACTGATCGTCGCGCCAGGGGTTTTCGACGGCATCTCCGCCCAGCTGACCAAACGGACCGGCCACGTCGCGGCGTACATGACCGGGGCCGGCGTGGCGGCGTCGGGCTTCGGATTGCCCGACATCGGGCTGGTCACGGCGACCGAAATGGCCGACCGGGTCCGGATGATCGTCGGCGCACTGGGCGACATCCCGCTGATCGCCGACGCCGACACCGGCTATGGCGCACCCATGAACGTGGCGCGCACCGTCGGTTCCTACGACGCGGCAGGGGTGGCCGCGATCCAGCTGGAAGACCAGGTGTTCCCGAAGCGGTGCGGACACCTGCCGGACAAGCAGGTGGTCGACGCCGCGGTGTTCGAGCAGACGCTGGCGGCCGCACTGGACGCCCGGTCCGATGACAGCCTGCTGGTGGTGGCCCGCACCGACGC
>Ga0210389_10003334_pt1 | contig 12534 bp, 15 predicted proteins | sample IncBWH28OmetaG_FD_160127 | JGI IMG/M metagenome (GOLD analysis project Ga0210389, IMG submission 160127) | Forest soil microbial communities from Barre Woods Harvard Forest LTER site, Petersham, Massachusetts, United States - Inc-BW-H-28-O ...
GGCCCGGCAGAATGCCCAGCACTCCACCTTCCGCGCAAGAGGGGACCAGTCCCGGTGGCGGCGGTTCGGAATACAAACATCGATAGCACGGGCCGTCTGCGGTCGCGAAAACGCTGGCTTGACCTTCAAAGCGGAAAATCGAACCATAAACGTTGGGCTTGCCGGTGAGCACGCAAGCGTCGTTCACCAGATAGCGGGTGGGGAAGTTGTCGGTGCCATCGGCAATCATGTCGAACTCGCGAAACAGTTCGAGCGCATTCTCGCTGCTCAGCTTAGTTTCAAACTTGCGAATGTTTAGAAACGGATTGATCGCCTTCAGCTTCTCAGCGGCAGAATCTAGTTTCTTGCGCCCCACGTCGGCTGTTGTGTGGATGATCTGCCGTTGGAGGTTTGTGTAATCGACCACATCAAAGTCCACGATTCCGAGCGTGCCCACTCCAGCCGCTCCCAGATAAAGCGCCAATGGCGAACCCAGCCCGCCGGCTCCAATACACAGCACACGAGCGGCCTTGAGCTTCTGCTGACCCCCCATGCCCACCTCGGGCATGATCAAGTGACGCGAGTAGCGCAGGATTTCGTCATTGCTAAGAGCGGCGACTTCGGGTTTCGCTTCCGTCGGTTTGACTTCGGTAATGGTGGCCATAAAACCTCTGTTCAGAGACGCTAATTTTAATGATTACGAATTGGACGACTAGAAACAACAACGGAACGGACAACAACAGCAGGCGCTGTGGCGAGGCATTCGGGAAGTGGTCCATCCGCAATTCATTGATTGGTACGGGTTCACCAGCCTCCGGCAATCGAAGGCACTATCGAAATAGTATCACTGTCCTTGATTGCGGTGGCCTCTTTTTGCAGGTAGCGGACGTCTTCGTCATTCAGGTAAACATTCACAAAAGAACGGAGTTTGCCGTCGTCGGCGTAAAGATGCCGCCGTAGTTCAGGATGCTTGGAAACCAGTCCGGACAAAGCTTCCGCGACGGTTCCGGCCTTAACCTCGACCGTCGGCTGCTTGCCGGCGTATTGGCGCAGAGGAGTAGGTATGTGGATCTTCGTCATCTTGGTAAATGATGCCGGAACGGAGCCCCGGGATTCAGTTCGTCCGAGACGTTGCAAGCAACGTCTGTACAGACGTATTTGACGCAATCCCTGTAGAAACGTAGCTCGCTCTGCTTATTCCACTTCGATCTTCTCGTCCACCAGTTTCTTGTCGCTCTCGTCGCCACCCGTTAGTTCGAACGAATTCGTCAGCGTTGCTTTCCCTTTCTCCACGCTCGTAATCACGTAAGAGCAACCCAACCAGTGCGCTTCAGCCAGATCAGTTGGCGACCAGCGCGCCGGGTGGTCGGGATGCGAGTGATAGAACCCAACGATGTCTTCGCCGCGCTCCCGGCCTTCCCGCTGGACGCGAACCAGTTCCCGCGGATCAATGTGATAGCGATTCTGAGGCGAATCTGTGCGCGTATTGCCGCAACGGGCGATGGATGTCACGGTGCGCACTTCCCCGTCCATCTGTCCCAGCAAAATCCCACAGCACTCATGGGGATATGTTTCCTCGCCGTGCTGGCGAAGGGACTCGTAATTCTTGCGCTCGATCTTCAACATAAAACCAATGACCACAGAGACACAGCGTCACAGAGAAGTCCAAAAGCAATTCATTTCATGTCTGCTCTGTGACGCTGTGTCTCTGCGGTGGAACGTCTGCTATTCCTGCCAGAATCTCTCGCTTAAATACTTGTCCCCTGAGTCGCACAGAATCGTCACGAAAACCGCACGCTCATTTTTCTTCAACTGCCGCGCCAGTTGCAGGCAGCCGACTACGGCCGCAGCCGCCGATATTCCCACCAGCAAACCTTCCTCGCGGGCCAAACCCTTGGCCATGGCATAAGCGTCTTCGGTAGAAATGCCAAGGTCTGCGTCGGCCAAAGAAGCATCGTAAATTTTTGGAACGATCGCGCTAGCCATGTGCTTGGTGCCTTCGATTCCATGGAAGGCCGAGTCCGGCTGCAGCGAAATACAGCGGATGCGCGGATTCAATTCCCGGAGCCGCCGAGTCGTCCCGACGAAAGTTCCACTCGTCCCCAGCATCGCCACGAAGTGAGTGATGCGTCCTTCCGTCTGTTGCCAGATTTCATTGGCTGTGCCATGGTAGTGAGCTTGCCAGTTGGCGTCGTTGGAATACTGGTCGGCATAGTAGTACAGATCCGGATGCTTGGCGGCGAGTTCGCGCGCCATGCGGATAGCGCCGTCGGAACCGTCAGCAGGATCGGTATAGATGATGTTAGCGCCGTAGGCCTGCAGGATGCGCTTACGTTCGACCGATACATTCTCCGGCATGCACAGCGTGACCGGAAAACCCTGTGCGGCGCCGATCATGGCATACGCAATGCCGGTGTTGCCGCTGGTCGAATCCAGCAGAATTTTACCGGATGTTAACTTGCCACTGGCCCGGGCTTGAGCCACGATGTTGGAAGCGGCGCGATCCTTGATCGAGCCGCCGGGATTAAGCCACTCAGCTTTGCCGAGAATCTCGACTCCGGGTAGATCGCTGCCGATGCGTGCCAGCCGGAGCAAAGGAGTATTGCCGATACGATCCACAGTATGCTGCCCCAAAGTGAGGCTGCTGAGCGGATCGCTCCCGTCTGCATGTGTCGAGGAACTAGGCACTTCCGCGATATTTGGAGACAAAGGCTGCATAAACTTCAAACTCGATGGCCGTGACCTACGTAATGTTCCTTAAAGGCGAAATTAAGCCTGAGCAACGACTCTTTGGATTATAAGAGAGACTGATTGGTTCCACCGAAGATGCGGGCAGCGTACCTTTTTCAAGGAGCCGCATCTAACCTAAGCGAGAACGAAGGACGAAATGGCATCGAAGGTAGAACAACGGACTTATGAAGAGGCGCTGGCCTGGCTCCGCGACCACGGCTTTGATCTGCTCGAGGCCCCGGGCACGCAAGGGCGCGTGTTCCTGAAGAAGTACAACGTATCCGCCGCCATCCAAAAAAACGGCGACGACGGGGTAAAGATCTTTGCCTATCCCGGCTACCTGATTGGCAGCGAAATTTCGAAGCTGGTCAACAAGGGATACCAGCAGTTCCTCAAGACCGCCAAGACCGAAGTCCCGGCAACCGCCGACCATCTGAAGGCCTTGCAACAGTTCACAGAAGAATTAAAGGAAGGCTTGGGCCTGCCTACGCTATACAACGAATCGCTCGGCACGGTCAGCGAATCGTATCAATACGATCGCGTCGAGAATCGCGACAAGCCAGCAGCCGAGCGGCCGAAGCGTCCCTGGGAAAAAGCCGGGGTCATGGCCGCCGCGGCGAAAAAGGGCCGCGCTTAGCAGGCAACCTTGAATCGCTGTGCCTCAATCGCTGGAATCACGAATGTCTTTCGTGATTCATCATCTAGCTTTAGGCTGTTTAGGACATCGTAGCCGTTGACTGCGCAGTTTTTTCCCGGAAGTCATGATTCCAATTCGCCTCTATACCATGATCTTGGGTGGCGCGGGCGCTCTGCTGGCCGCGTATCTCCTGCTGCGTCGCAAGCCCAAGGGCCCGGATGAGCTGGAACGGGAACGGCGGGCGTGGCTCGACCGCGTCGGCCGTATTACCGACGGAACCGTCATCGACGTTCAGGAAATGCAGCCCGAGGGGCGCAAGCCTGCCACGTTCCTGATCTTTCAGTACGACGTGGCTGGCGTATCCTACGAAGCCTCGCAGGACGTTACTTACTTGCGGCAACTGATCAACCTCCACTCCTGCCGCTTGGGCCTGCCAACGTCGGTGCGCTACGATCCCCAGAATCCAGGGAACTCTATTGTGGTTTCGGAGCGCTGGATGGGATTGAGGCAGTGAAGCTGTGAGCTCTTAGCCCTCAGCAAGCCTATATTGATGTTGTGGGATGGAGGTCGCAGTGCTAATTGCCACAATGGTTGGCGTGCGAAAGCTGAGAGCTGACAGCTGCCCTTCTAGCTTCCCGCTGCGAATCCGCCGCTGTGGGCCAAAGTGAGCCGCAGGAACTTATGGGGATTCACTGGAGTGTCATTAATGCGGACTTCGTAGTGCAGGTGGGGACCGGTACTGCGACCGCTCAGCCCGACATATCCGATCGTATCGCCCCGTCGCACAAACTGTCCGGGAACAACCGCATAGCTCGCAAGATGCCCGTAGCGGGTGGTAATTCCGTGACCGTGGTCAAGCGCGATCGCCCGCCCATATCCACCCATGAAATCGGCGAAAGTCACTACGCCATCGGCTGGAGCGACGACCGGCTGCCCGTAGGAAGCCGAGATATCGATTCCACTATGGAACGCACCTTCGCCGTTGAACGGATCGGTTCGCTCTCCGAAAGATCCTGTCACCGGACCTTCTACCGGCCAAAGGTTGGGAGCTGAATTGGCACGTAGCCAGTCCGCTGTCGTCACATTGCGCGTCAGGCCGAGAGAGATCCCAGTCGCGGCGGCGCCGCTTAGAGCGGTGTCTTTCAGCGCATAAAGCCGATCCAGGGAAGAACTAACTTGGGCGTCCTGAATGTGATCCGAAGCTTCTGATACCAGAGTAGGCTCCGACTTCAAACCGTAGAGGGAAGAAACTTCGCTGGCCAATGAACCCAGCGACGCGACCTGAATGTCTCGTTCCTGCGCGACCTGCTCCAGCCGCGAATAGCGGTTTTTCAGCTCGTCCTTCTGGGTTCGCAGCTCATTAAAGCGGGAGACCTTTAAAAGCATTCGCATGTAGGAACTGGCAATTCCGGTCAGGCTCAGGACCCCAATCGCCGCTCCTACAACTAATACGTACAAATAGTGGACTGGGATGGGTATCTTACGGAGTTGCCCGTCCTCGCCACGCGCTACGAAAAGTATGTAGAAACGCTTACGCAATATTTCCCCTTCGTTAAATAATCGGATCGACTATCGCGGCAGGTTCGCCGTGTAGATCCTAACGCCCGATCCCTGCGGCGATCCTACCTTTTCCCTTCGGGAATAAGGCCAGTAAATCGCTCCGTCCTACCGGAACCAGGGTCAGGCCCGAAATCTCTGTGCCTGCAATCCTAACCGCATGCGGCACTTAGCTCGGCCAGAGTATTTTGGAAGCAGCTTCGCAACGGTACCAAAGTAGATTCGTCCTGTCAACGACCCAGGGGGTTACGAAAGGCAGGCGGAACCCACGGTACCTGGGCGGGTTACCAGCGGTAAACTTCTGCAGTGTAAAGAACAATCCGGCATGGTCTGAGGGGTTGCAACCCTTGAACTCCTAGCAACGCTCACCAGTCGCAGTGGTTTGTTAGATGGATGGGAGTCGGCAGCGGTTGCCCAGCGGCGATGTCGGAATTCGTACCATATTTCGACGCGCCCAAGCCCCCCCGCTTGTATATGATTGAGCCACCGTGCCTCTCGCCGAAAAACTGCTCCTTTCTCGCATCCGAAGTCGCGCGACTCGCAGAAAAGGGATTGCGGCAGGCATCGGGGATGATTGTGCCATCCTGCAAATACCCGCCGGTCACCAAGCCTTGGTTACTACCGATTTCAGCCTGGAAGGGATTCATTTCCGGCGCGAGTGGCACTTCCCCGAAGTCGTTGGGCATCGCTGCCTCGCCCGCGGCCTGAGCGACATCGCTGCCATGGGAGGCACGCCCGTCGCCGCATTCTTGTCTCTTGCCCTGCCACAAAACCTGCGCCAACCCTGGGTTGACCGGTTCATCAAAGGCTTGCTCGGACTGGCCGAGCGGTTCAAGGTGAGCCTCGCGGGTGGAGATACGGCACAAAGTCCGGGCGGAATTCTGGCCGACATTGTAGTCATCGGATCGGTCCCCAAAGGGAAAGCAATCCGGCGCTCGGGTGCCCGCCCCGGAGACAGAATCTACGTAACCGGTGCGCTGGGAGGCGCCGCCGCCGCGCTGAAGTTGCTATTCTCCGGCAAGAAACTTCGGCAAGCCGATTTTCCCCGGCACTTCCATCCCGTCCCCCGAATCGAGGTTGGCCAGTTTCTGCTCGAAAAACGTCTCGCCTCGGCCATGATCGATCTCAGCGACGGCCTCTCCACAGATCTGGGGCATATCTGCGAAGAGAGTGGTGTTGGCGCGCAGATCCAGGCCCCGGCTATAGCCCGTGCCAGCGTAGGGAAACCAGCCCACGAAGTCGATCTGCAGTTCGCTTTGCATGGCGGTGATGACTACGAACTGCTTTTCACGGTGCCTCGTGGCAAGCGAGTCCATCCCCGAATCGCAGGCGTCGACATCACCCAAATTGGCCACGTCACGCGCAACCAGCAACTCATCCTCATGAATGACCAAGGCGTGGGACTCGAACTGCGCGCCCAAGGTTGGGAGCATTTCAAACGGTAGGCCCGGAGATGGACTGTGCGGAGGCGGGTCTTTGACCCGCCCGCTCGAGGCAAAGCTCGTATCCGTTTTCTAAAGCACGTGACTTTCGTGCTACCCACGCCCCATCTTTATGTGTTGCCTGCCCCCCCAACGGGATTAATGTAGCTCTATGTTGTTCCCAAATTCCGTTCCTTCTGTGATCGCGTGTTGTCTGTGGCTAAGCGTCACGCTGAGCGCCCAACCCGCGTCCCTGCCTCCGGTGGCCAAGCCCGCTGTCGACAACGCCTTCGTCCAGAAACAATTCGGATCGACCTGCTCTCTTATCGGAATCGAGCCGCTCATCGCCGACTTGGACAGCGACGGCATTGAAGACATCGTCATCCCGGCCCGCTGCACCAATCCAATGATGGACCAGGTCGAAGACAGCTTCGTCGTCGTCGATCCCTACAACAGCTTCTTCGGCTACGGCAATCCTAAGATCACCACGCAATTTTCTTCGGACGATCCGGAACATCGCGGATACTCTCTGTTGGTGATTCATGGAGCCGGTGCCGAGGCCTGGCACTCAGCCACTCCCAAAGCGAAGTTCATCATCATAAATCTGCCCTTCAAGCAGGTCGTCGTGAAGAAATTGGCCCTCAAGAAAAAGAGGCTGATCATGGGAATCTTCGCCGAAGAGACCGGCGGCGATCAGGCGACATCCGTAGTTTTCTGGGATGGCAAGAGATATAAATACACGCCACTAGGCTCCAGCATGGAGTAATCGCAGTCAATGGAGGACGGGCGTCCCCGCCCGTCGAGCTGGGCGAACCCGGCAATGGTAGACATCGTCGTCAATCTCCACCTGATTTCTGATCCCCGCAACCCGCTATAATTCTCCCGCCATGAACCTCGAACAGAAACTGGCTGAACTGAAGAAGCGCGACCATCTCGCCGAAGACGGCGGCGGCGAGCGGCGGCGTGAAAAGCAGCACAAGGAAGGCAAGATGTCGGCCCGCGAGCGCATTGAGTTCCTGCTCGATGAAGCCACATTCGAGGAAACCGACAAACTGGTCACCCATCGCTGCAACGACTTCGGCATGGCCGAGCAAAAGTTCTACGGCGATGGCTTCATCACGGGATACGGGCGCATCGAAGGCCGCCTCGTCTTTGTCTTCGCCCAGGATTTCACGGTGTTTGGCGGATCGCTCTCCGAAGCCAACGCGGCCAAGATCGTGAAGATCATGGATCTCGCAGCCAAAATGGGAGCTCCGGTCATCGGCCTTAACGACTCCGGCGGCGCCCGCATTCAGGAAGGCGTCATGTCGCTGGCCGGCTACGCCGACATCTTCTTAAGAAATACGCTGTACAGCGGAGTGGTTCCCCAGATTTCCGCCATTATGGGCCCATGCGCCGGAGGCGCAGTTTACTCGCCGGCGATTACCGATTTTATTCTGATGGTCGACAAAACCTCGTACATGTTCATCACCGGCCCCGATGTAATTAAGACGGTCACCCACGAGGAAGTCACCAAAGATCAACTAGGAGGCGCAGAGACCCACAACGAAATCTCAGGGGTGGCCCACTTTAAAGCACACGACGACGCCGAGTGCCTGTCGATGGTCCGAGAGTTGCTCAGCTTCCTGCCCTCGAACAATCTCGACGACCCGCCACGCAAGCCCTGCACCGATCCCATCGATCGCGCCGATCCCGCGCTGGACAAGATTGTTCCCGACCAATCAAACTTGCCTTATAACATTAAAGACGTAATCCACGCCGTGGTGGACGACGGCTACTTCTTCGAAGTCCAGGAACACTATGCGAAAAATATCGTCGTGGGTTTCGCACGCCTGAATGGAAAGCCCGTAGGAATCGTAGCCAACCAACCCGCTTTTCTAGCCGGCACGCTGGACATCAACGCCTCCATCAAAGGCGCCCGCTTCGTACGTTTCTGCGACTGCTTCAACATCCCGCTGGTGACCTTCGAGGACGTCCCTGGATTCCTCCCCGGAACCAATCAGGAATATGGAGGCATCATCAAACACGGCGCCAAGCTGCTATTTGCCTTCGCCGAAGCCACGGTACCAAAGGTGACGGTCATAACCCGCAAAGCCTACGGCGGAGCCTATTGCGTCATGGCCTCCAAGCACATTCGCACCGACGTGAACTATGCCTGGCCCACCGCCGAGATCGCGGTCATGGGCCCGGAAGGCGCAGTGGACATCGTCTACAAACGCGAACTGGAGAACGCTGAGAACCGCGAAGCGGTTCGTCAAAAAAAGATCGAAGAATTCCGCGAGCGCTTCGCCAATCCTTACGTAGCCGCCGACCGCGGCTTTGTAGACGCAGTAATCCAACCCCGCGAAACCCGCAAAAAACTAATCCAGGCCCTGGAAATGCTAGAAACTAAGCGCGACAAAAACCCGCCCAAGAAGCACGGAAACATCCCGCTCTGAAGCACGGTGTGGAGCGGACACTCCTGTCCGCCGCCTCTGAAGTTGAGTTGCATTGCAGCAGTGCCGCCGACCCGTCACCGTCTGATCCGCAAAACAAAGATACCCTGAGGCTCTGAACCTACAAAGTGTGCAGATAAGCCAGCAGATCGCTGATCTGTTGCTGACTGAGAACCTGGGCGTAGCTAGGCATTTTGTTCCGCCCCATGCGAACGATGTCGGTGACCCGATCGTCATTGGCGGGCATCCCGCTCATCGGCAGATATTGGCGCTGGAACACGCCTTTCATGCTGGGCCCCTGCCGTCCCCGCGAAGAGTAAGGCGCATGGCACCGGTCGCAATAGTTGTCATAGATCCGGCGCCCTGCGATCTGCTGCGGGTTGAGTCCAAGTTCCGCGTCGCTCTTGCGCCGCTGAACATCACAACCAGCTAGCAGAACGAAGGAAACCAGGAAACAACCAGTAAACAGTTTCAGATTCTTAATTCTGGTCTGCCGCTTGAGCGGGAGGTGAATGCGAAGTTGCTCCATATTGTCCGTCGAAACCCGAAAACAAACCGCTACAATAGTAAAGCAAAGCCATGCCCAGCGCGGGAAGCGACGTGACGGCAAAACGAGTGACGGTAAAACGAGTCTACGAACGACCCGCCCGCGCGGACGGGAAGCGCGTGCTGGTCGACCGCCTCTGGCCCCGCGGACTGAGCAAGGCCCGCGCCGCTGTGGATCAATGGCTGCGCGATTTAGCCCCGTCCGACGCTCTGCGCAAGTGGTTCCATGCCCACCCTGAAGCCTGGCAGCTATTCCGCAAGCGTTATCTCAAAGAGCTGGCGCGTCCAGAATCCGCCGCAGCCCTCGATGAACTCTATCGTTTGGCCGACCGCCGAAAGAAGCTGACCCTGCTTTTCGCCTCCAGCAATGAAGAGAGAAACAACGCCGTGGTTTTGAAAGATCTCCTGGACGGAATGCGCAAGCCGCCAACCGGCACCGGCCCCGGCGGAGTCCGCGCAGTGCGCGATCGTCAAACAAAAAGAATGCGGAGGTGAAAGGAAGCGCTTAGCAGTTGGCAGTTTGCATTTAGCTCTTTGCCCGACGATTCCAGCGAGAGCGCCTTGCAGGGCTGAGTGCTAGCTGCTAATTGCTAGCAGCTACTTCTCCTCCACAATCGCTTCCACAACGCTGTCTATCGCATCGGGAACGCGTTTGTTGGGAAGGTTGAAATTGTTGGTGAGAATGGAAAACGCGATCTGCTGGCCGCGAACGGTCGTCGCATAACCGGAAAGCGTCTTGACTCCGCCGAGCGAGCCAGTCTTGGCATAAACGTGCGTCCGCGGATTAAGATTCGGGAAGCGATCCGCCAAGGAACCGTCGATCCCGGCTACCGGCAGCGTTCCCCGAAAGCTGGCACCCCACGACTGGCTCGCGGCATAGCGCAGCAACTGCACGACGGCGTGGGGCGTCACCAGATTTTGACGGGAGAGGCCGGAGCCGTCGTAAAAAAGATACTGGTCGCTGGGCACGCCGGCCTGGTTCAGAAAGCCGCGCAGCACTTCGAGCCCGCCTTCGACCGTGCCCGCGGTTCCTTTCTCTCGACCCAACAAGCGCAGCAGAATTTCCGCGTGAAGATTCTGGCTGACCTTGTTGATCACCCGCACATCTTCGATCAGCGGCTTGGACTGGTAGCTGGCCAGCACCAGCGGCTGATTGGGCAATGTGCGCGAAGGTTCATCACCGCCGCGGGCGGCCGCGGAAGCTGTGACCGTCAAAGTGGAAAGACTGGCCAATTCAGTGTGCCGCGTACGCTGTTTACCGTAGACAACGATGCTGCGGTTCTCCAGTAATTGGTGGAAGAGCGCCGCGGCGAATTCAGCGGGGTCTTCGATGGCGAGAGCTTCGTTGGTGCCGCCATCATCCAGCGGCACGTTGCCCCATACGGTGACCAACATGGATCCGGGTTCGCGGTTGATGAAAATTTTCCGGCCTGTGCCCGCAGGCGTAGTGATGATGCGGTTGTCGAGGCGATAGTAATCGGCGAATGGTGTGATGTTGACGAAAGCGTGCTCCCCAGCGCGATCCGCGGGGAGAATATTCACGAACACTACATTGTCGTTGATGGTGAGTGCGGAGACTGGCGCGCCGTCGGCGAGAACCAAGTCATCCTGACTCCAACCTTCACCGTAGCGCTCGAAGGCGAAATAAGAGTCGTCGGCGATGATGTTGCCATCGACGTACTTAACGCCTTTCTGGACTAGCGCATCCGCTAGTTGTTCAAGCACCTGAATGGGATGATCGTTGCGCGAGGTACGCAGGTTGTACGGCAATTCGCGGCCAGAAAGATTGGGGTCGCCGCGGCCGACCAGCACGAGGTCGCCGGTAAGGCGTCCATATTTGTCGAGAACTCCACTGGTCTCGACGGTGGTGCGCGACGTGTAATCTGGCCCGATCAGCGCGAGCGCAGCGGCAGTGGTGAACAGCTTGGTGTTGGAAGCCGGAGTGAAAAGCTTATCCGCGTTCTGGGCGTAAATGATTTTTCCGGTGTCGAGCGACACCACTTCGATGCCCCAGAATCCGCGGGCGAGGTCGGGGACGGAAAGAATTGTGTCAATTCGTTTGGCAACGGAGTTATGCGAGGCGGCGGGGAGTTGTGGCGCCAGCAGTAGGCAAAAAAGAATCGCGAAATACGCGCACTTTCGATGCATCCAAGTAAACCGATTGTAGCACTGGCTCGGGTGGGTTCTCGCGCTCCGGGCGGCGGACTTGCTCAACGTCTGTCTACTTGTCACTTCGCTGCAAAACAGCCAGGGATTCTTTTGCCACCGTCAAGGTAGGATCAAGTTCAAGCGCTTGCTGATAAGCGACGCGAGCTTCGGTCAACTTGTTCATCTCCTGCAGTAGCATCCCAAGCTGGGGGATAGCTTTCGCTAGTCGGCTGGCTGGCAATACTTTGGGAAAGGTGACGAACCATCTCATCGGCTTGCCAAGGATCAAGCTGCAAGGTCTGTCGATATCATTTTTCGTGTCATTCAGGCTCCGTTTTACTCAGGGGAGTACGCCGCGAGTGCGCTGGCAATTTCGAGGTGTGCGCATCGCTGGGAAGCCAGTCTAGGTTTAGAATCGGGCCATGCGCCCGGTTTTTGAGTGGAATCTAGGCTCGCGCTCATTGCAGTTAGGGAAGCGTACGCTCGTCTTGGGAGTCATCAACGTCACCCCAGATTCATTTTCCGATGGAGGAGTGCATTTTGATCGCGATCGCGCAGTGGAGCACGGGATGCGCTTGCTGACGGATGGCGCTGACATCCTCGACGTAGGTGGAGAATCGACGCGCCCCGGAGCCCAGGTTCTGCCTTCCACGGAAACCGCTGGCAAGATTACTACACCGGCGGGGCAGCCTTATGCGGAGGGGCAGCCGGTCAGTGAGAAAGAGGAATTGGAGCGAGTGATTCCGGTGATCGCGGCTCTCAAGCAAACGCGGCCACAGACAGTGATCGCGGTGGATACCTACAAGGCAAATGTGGCGCGGGCGGCAGTTGAAGCCGGCGCAGAAATCGTCAACGACGTGAGCGGATTTCGTTGGGATCCACTGATGGTGAAGACGGTGGCTGGGTTGAAATGCGGCGCCGTGCTGATGCACCTGCGCGGCCGTCCGGAGGATTGGCGTACTTTGCCGCCGGTATCCGACGTGGTAATGCTGGTGAAGCGTGAACTGCGGGCGTGGGCCGATGTTGCGCTGTTAGGAGGAGTGAAGCGGGAGCGGATCGTGCTCGATCCCGGTTTTGGATT
>Ga0210389_10003335_pt1 | contig 12532 bp, 11 predicted proteins | sample IncBWH28OmetaG_FD_160127 | JGI IMG/M metagenome (GOLD analysis project Ga0210389, IMG submission 160127) | Forest soil microbial communities from Barre Woods Harvard Forest LTER site, Petersham, Massachusetts, United States - Inc-BW-H-28-O ...
GGAAGGCAAGGGCGGCATCTACAATTTCGTCACCAAGCGGGGCGATTGCCGCGGCAACAATTCGAAGATCTCCTGGACCCAGGTCGAGACGGGATCGGCGATCACCTGGAAGTATCCGAGCTGCATACTGCGCGGCGACAATTCGCGCGGCGAGTTTTATTCGATCGCGATCTCGAACGGCCACCAGCAGGTCGATTCCGGCACCAAGATGATTCATCTCGGCAAGAACACCACGAGCCGGATCATCTCCAAGGGCATCGCGGCCGGCGTATCGCAGAACACCTACCGCGGCCTCGTCACCGCCCACCGGAAGGCGACGGGCGCGCGCAACTACACTGCCTGCGACTCGCTTCTGATAGGCGACAAATGCGGCGCGCACACCGTGCCTTATGTGGAGGCGAAGAATTCTTCGGCGTTGTTCGAACACGAAGCGACGACCTCGAAGATTTCCGAAGACGTGCTGTTCTATTGCGTGCAGCGCGGGCTATCGCAGGAAGAGGCGGTTGGCCTCGTGGTCAACGGTTTCGTCAAGGATGTGCTGCAGCAACTGCCGATGGAATTCGCGGTGGAAGCGCAGAAGCTGATCTCGATCTCGCTCGAAGGATCGGTCGGGTAGGTCCTCATCCTGAGGAGGCCGCGTTAGCGGCCGTCTCGAAGGATGAGAGAAAGATTGTCGGCCACGTCCTTCGAGACGCGCCTTCGGCGCTGCTGAGGACGAGGGATGAACGGAAAAGACGGAAACAACGTGATGGCGTTACTTGAAGTCAAGAACCTGCAAGTCAGTGTCGAGGATCGCGAGATCCTCCATGGGCTGTCGCTCACCGTGAACAAGGGCGAGGTACACGCGATCATGGGACCGAACGGTTCCGGCAAGTCGACGCTGTCTCACGTCATCGCCGGCAAGCCCGGCTATGAAGTCACTGGCGGCGAGATCCTGTTCAGAGGTGAAGATCTGCTCGCGATGTCGCCCGATGAGCGGGCCGCCAAGGGCGTATTCCTGGCGTTCCAGTATCCGGTTGAAATTCCCGGCGTCGCCACCATGACCTTCCTGCGCACGGCGCTCAATGCCCAGCGCAAGGCACGCGGCGAGAGCGAATTCTCGACGCCCGATTTCCTGAAGAAGGTGCGCGAAGTCGCCAAGAGTCTGAACATCCCGCAAGACATGCTCAAGCGCGGCGTCAATGTCGGTTTCTCCGGCGGCGAGAAGAAGCGCAACGAGATCCTTCAAATGGCGCTGTTCGAGCCGGCCGTCTGCATTCTCGACGAAATGGATTCCGGCCTCGACATCGACGCCTTGCGGGTTGCGGCTGACGGCGTGAACGCGTTGAGGTCATCGGACCGTGCGATTGTGGTGATCACGCATTATCAGCGGCTTCTCAATTACATCGTGCCCGACTTCGTTCACGTGATGTCGAGGGGGCGGGTGGTGAAGAGTGGCGGGAAGGATCTGGCTTTGGAGCTCGAGGCGTCCGGTTACGCACAGTTCGAAGACGCCTGACGGATGCGGATTTTGTGATGAATATTGCTTTGGCAAAGACAGACACCGGACGGGCCGTGGAGGAGAACGTGTTCACCGCGGCGCGCGATCGGTTGCCCGGCACCGGCAAGGTCGCTGATGTCCGCCAGCAGGCGTTCGATGTGTTCGAGCGCGCCGGCCTGCCACATCGGCGGCTGGAAGACTGGAAATATACCGACCTGCGGGCCTTGATGCGGGAAGTGCTTCCGCTCGCCGGGGCGCCGGACGCCGCAGCGCTGGCGCGTGCCAAGAAGGCGCTGGTTTCGCTGAAGACAGACGCCTGCCGGTTGGTATTGGTCGATGGCGTGTTGGCGCCTTCGCTCTCGAATTTGGGCGCGCTGGAAGCCGGCGTTCGCGTGCAGGCCTTGCGCGGGATACTGGAGGATAGCGGCAACGAAGCTCGCGCCGATCTCCTCGACAATGGCGCGGCTTCGGGCCCGATGATTGCGTTGAATGCAGCCATGGCAACGGACGGCGTCGTCATCGCAGTTGCCGATGGAACGACGCTCGCGAAGCCTCTTCATATCGTGCACGTCGCGACGCGCTCGTCGGCCGCCGCCTATACCCGCTCGTTCCTGAGGCTCGGGAAGGCTGCGCATGTCACGCTTCTGGAAAGTTTTGTCGCCGCTGACGGCGCGGCAGCGTATCAGACCAACGATACCGTGACCGTCTGGCTCGACCGGGATACCGAGTTGCAGCATGTGCGGCTGATGGCCGATGCAGCGGATGCGGTCAACATTTCGACCGCGATCTTCACGGTCGGAGCCAAAGCGCGCCTCAACTCGTTCAACCAGACGAGCGGCGGGGTTCTCAGCCGCTATCAGGGTTATGTGACCTTCGCCGGCGAGGGTGCCGAGGTCAACGCCAATGGCGTCAACCTGCTCAATGGCCGGCAGCATGCCGACACCACGCTGTTCCTGGATCATGCGGTTCCGAATTGTGCCAGCCGCGAAATCTTCCGCTCCGTCGTCGACGATCGCGCGCACTCGGTGTTTCAGGGCCGCATCATCGTTCGCCCCGACGCGCAGAAGACCGATGCCAAGATGATGACGCGGGCGTTGCTGTTGTCCGACGAGGCTGAAGCCGACAACAAGCCGGAGCTGGAAATCTTTGCCGACGATGTCACCTGCGGTCATGGCGCCACCACCGGTGCGCTTGACCAAAGCCTGCTGTTTTACCTGCGTGCGCGCGGTCTTTCCGAGAAGGAGGCCCAGGCGCTTTTGATCCAGGCCTTTGTTGGCGAGGCCATCGAATCCATTGCCAGCGACAGCTTGCGCGAACTTGCGATCTTGACTGCGCGCCGCTGGCTGGCGGCACGGGGATGAACATGCATCCGGCGGTCGCAAATGGTTCATATGACGTGATGCGACTGCGGGAGGATTTTCCCGCGCTGGCGCTCAAGATCTATGGCAAGCCGCTGGTCTATCTCGACAACGCCGCCTCGGCGCAAAAGCCGAACGTGGTGCTGGAGCGCATGACCGAGGCTTACAGAAGCGAATACGCCAACGTACATCGCGGCTTGCATTATCTCGCCAATGCCGCGACTGAGGCTTACGAAGGCGGCCGCGCCAAAGTGGCAAAGTTCCTCAATGCCGCGCGCACTGAGGAGATCGTATTCACCCGCAATGCGACCGAAGCGATCAACCTGGTGGCTTCCTCATGGGGCGAACCCAACATCAAGGCCGGCGACGAGATCGTGCTCTCGATCATGGAGCATCACTCCAACATCGTCCCCTGGCATTTCCTGAGGGAGCGTCACGGCGCGGTCATCAAATGGATACCGGTCGATGACGAAGGCAATTTCCTGATCGACGAATTCGAAAAGCTGCTGACCCCGCGAACCAAGCTGGTCGCGATCACGCAGATGTCGAATGCGCTCGGCACCATCGTGCCGGTCAAGGATGTGGTGAAGATCGCGCACGGCAAGGGCATTCCGGTTCTGATCGACGGCAGCCAGGCTGCGGTCCACCTCGCAATCGACGTGCAGGATATCGGCGCGGATTTCTACGTTTTCACCGGTCACAAGCTTTACGGCCCGACCGGCATCGGCGTGCTCTATGCCAAATACAATCACCTCGTGGCGATGCGCCCATACAATGGCGGCGGCGAGATGATCCGCGAAGTCGCGCGCGACTGGGTCACCTACGGCGATCCGCCGCACAAATTCGAGGCGGGAACGCCGGCGATCGTGGAAGCCATCGGGCTTGGGGCTGCGATCGACTACGTCAATTCGATCGGCAAGGAACGCATCGCCGCCCACGAGAACGACCTGCTGACGTACGCGGAATCGCGTCTGCGCGAGATCAATTCGCTGCGCATGATCGGTACCGCCAAAGGCAAGGGACCCGTGATATCCTTCGAAATGCAGGGCGCCCATCCGCACGATGTCGCAACCGTCATCGATCGTCAGGGCATTGCCGTGCGCGCCGGAACCCATTGCGTGATGCCGCTTTTAGAGCGGTTCAATGTCACGGCGACGTGCCGTGCCTCGTTCGGGATGTATAATACCCGCGAGGAAGTCGACCATCTGGCACAGGCGCTGATCAAGGCGCGGGAATTGTTCGCATGACCGACATTGTCGAAACCAAAGATATTGAAGCCAAGGGTTCGGAATCCAAGACTTCGGAATCCAGGACTTCCAACATGGAAACGCAATCCGCGCTGCCGCCGGAGGAGACCGAACGGCTGAGCGGCGAAATCGTGGCCGCGCTGAAAACCGTGTTCGATCCGGAAATCCCGGCCGATATCTATGAACTCGGCCTGATCTACAAGGTCGATCTCAAGGACGACCGCTCCGTCGATCTGGTGATGACGCTGACCACGCCGAATTGCCCGGCGGCGGGCGAGTTGCCGCAGATGGTGGAAAATGCAGTCGCGAGCGTTCCTGGCGTCGGCGTCGTCAACGTGAATTTGGTGTGGGACCCGGCCTGGTCGCCGGACCGGATGTCCGACGAGGCACGTCTCGTATTGAATATGTGGTGAAAGGTTCCGTTGCCGAAGATATCTGGTGTCATCGAGACCGCACTTTATGTAGACGACCTTGAACGGGCCCGTGCATTTTACGAAGAGGTGCTTGGGCTTGCGCGGCTGACAAGTGACCAGCGTTTTCTGGCTTTCGACGTCGGCGGACGCAGCGTGTTGCTACTGTTTCGGCGGGGTTCGACGCTCGAACCGGTTCATTTGCCCGGCGGGACCATTCCGCCTCATGACGGCAGCGGTCCGCTTCACATGGCCTTTGCCATCGAGGCGGGCGAATTGGCAGGGTGGGAGAGCCGGCTTGGTGCGCACGATGTCGTTATCGAGAGCAGGACCGCTTGGCCGCGTGGCGGACATAGCGTCTACTTCCGCGATCCCGACAACCACCTGTTGGAGTTGGTCACACCGGGAGTTTGGGCGATTTATTAACGAACGGCGCGGCTAGTGGTCCGATTCTAACATTTGCATCCCGGTTTGGCTTGTACTTTGCAAATGTTAGAATCAAAGGACCACTAGCAAATATAGGTTTTTAGTGGAGTTTTGGATTTGACATTCGCATCACGCATTCCCGGGTACGGGCTAGCGAATGTCAAATCCACTCAACTAACTGGATTCATGGTGCGAGGCCTTCACAACGGGTCGCTGGTAGTTATTTTAAAGGCTATGGTTTTCGCTGCCTTGGTGCGGCGCAGAGGATGACTGAAATGAACACTACCGCTCCGGTCTCTAAGCCTAAGCCGCGTCCTCGTCCGCAAGTGATGAAGCTGACGGAAGCTGCCGCCCAGCGCATCGCCGAGCTGACCGGGCGCGCCGATTCCGAGATCGTCGGCCTTCGGGTTGGCGTCAAGAACGGCGGCTGTGCCGGACAATCCTACACGGTCGAATATGCCCACGACGTGCGCCCGACCGACGAAGTGGTCGAGGACAAGGGCGTGAAGATCCTGGTCGATCCCAAGGCCGTGCTGTTTCTGCTTGGCACCGAGATGGACTACAAGGCCGACAAGCTCCAGGCGCAGTTCATCTTCAACAACCCGAACCAGATCAGCGCCTGCGGTTGCGGTGAATCGGTGCAGCTCAAGCCGGCGAGCGTCGAGGGCTGAGGCGCGGGAAGATCCACGCTTCGCCGAAGCGCGGAGACATGGGTCGCCGATGGACCGCGATTTCCTGACCGATCTGTTCGCCGACTTTGGCCCGGTGACGCTGCGCCGGATGTTCTCCGGTTACGGCATTTCCGTCGACGGCGTCAATTTCGCGCTGGCGCTGCGCGCGGGCCTTTATTTCCGCGCCGACGAAGAAACCATTCCGCAATTCCAGGCGGAAGGGTCGAAGCCGTTTCAGTATCAGCAGAGATCGACGGCGAAGGTCGTCACCGTCAATTCGTACTGGGAATTGCCGGCGCGGCTGTTCGACGATTCGGAGGAGTTGACCGGCTGGGTGAGGGCGGCATTGGCGGCGGCGCAGCGCGCGGCGCTCCGAAAACGGCCGAAGACGCGTAACAAGCCAGCGCGCAAGGCATCGAGAAAAGAGCCAGCCTCCGCGAAATCGGCACTGAAGAAAAAACCAGTTCCGCGTAAAACGAAGCTGCGAAAGCGATCCTGAAGACGCTGCTTCTAGGCGACCCGACCCCGGGTTTCCGCCACATATTCCGGATCTGCCTCGCAGACCACGCGGTTGCGGCCGGCGCGCTTGGCTGCATAAAGGCAGGCATCCGCCCGTTCGATCAGGGAGTCGGTATCGTCGCCCGGCTTGAGCATCGACACCCCGACCGAGATCGTGACGCGGCCCAAAATCTCGCCGGTGGATTTTTTCTTTAATTCCTTCGACATCACCGCGCGGCGGATATGATCGGCTACCGTCAGGGCCTGACGCAGTGCGGTGTTGGGCAGCACCACCGCGAATTCCTCGCCGCCGTAGCGGGCGGTGATGTCCTGTCCCTTGATCGACTGTTTCAGCGACATTCCGACCAGCCGCAGCACCTGGTCGCCGGTAAGATGACCATAGGAGTCGTTGAAGGACTTGAAGTAGTCGATATCGAACATCAGCAGCGAAAGCGGCTCGCTTGTAGCCTGCGCATTGGCGACCGCGGTTTCGATCGATCGATCGAAATATTTGCGGTTGCCAAGGCCGGTGAGGGGATCGGTCAGGCTTTCCGCCCTGATCGCCTCGAGACTCTGCTGAAGATTGCTGATTTCCGTTTTCGACAGCGCCAATCGCTCTTCCAGAGCCTTGGTGGTGTCGCGCATCTCGTGGGTCGTCTTGAGCAGCGAATCGACCACCCTCTTGACCTGTTCGCGGTCCACGGCCGTGGCGAGCTTTTCGGTCGCGCCGGAGAGGCTCGCATTATACGTGGCCGACATGCCAAGCGCGTCGCCGATCAGCTGCATCACGTCGTCGATTTCGCCGATCACGCGCGCGCCGACCTTGTCGATGCGGTCGGTGGTCTTGATGTGGGAAAGGTAGGTCTCGTAGATCTGTTCGAGATCGGCTTCGGTCAGCTTGCCGTTGCGGGCAAGGGTCTCGTTGATGACCTTGTTGAGCTGCGAATTGTATCCGGTGGCGTAGACGTACCAGATTTCATAATTGCGGGGTACCGCCGCCTGCCGCAGCGACTTGATCTGGCCCAGCGCAAGCTCGGCAAACGCCATTGTGCGTTCGTGTTCGTCCAGCACTGAAATGAGTCCCCAGCGACCGTCAGCGCGGCTCGCGCTAATCCCATAAACTATGGTTTTCAAGCTACTGGAGGTTGATGAACGAGCCGTAAACGGGCAACCCGCTCTGACTACTCGCAAATTAGACGCGGGCGCGAACCGGCCGCAACAGGAACGCCGGCAGATGCGAATGATCCGCTGGTTCTGCCGATGCGGACGGGGTTTGCGGCGCGGGCGTGCGACCGATCGAAGCCGGGCGCGGTGCGGAGGATGGGGTAACCGGTGCTACCGCAATGGCTGCAACCGAAGATTGTTCAGTCGAAGCGGGGTTGCGGTTTCCGCCCTTGCTTCCGGTGCCACGATCGCGGCGCCGCTTGCGGTCGCCACCCCGCGAACCTTCCCGGCCGCCTTCTCTTCCACCTTCCTTCGGGCGCTCCTGGCGCTCGCGGGAGACCGTTCGCTCCGGCAGCGGAGTTTCCAGGCCGCCTTCGGCGAACGGAATGCTTTGCCCGATCAGCTTCTCGATCGCGCCCATCGATTTTTGGTCGAGCGGGGTCACGATGGAAATCGCGGTACCGGCGCGGCCGGCTCGCCCGGTGCGGCCGATCCGATGCACATAGTCGTCCGCGTGATGGGGAACGTCAAAATTGAATACGTGGCTGACGGCGGGGATATCGAGGCCGCGGGCGGCAACGTCGGAGGCGACCAGAAGCGGAATTTCGCCCTTGCGGAATTGATCGAGCGCCGCGGTGCGCGCGGATTGATCCATATCGCCGTGCAGGGCGCCGACGCTGAAACCGTGCTTTTGCAACGATTTGTGCAGAACGGCGACTTCGCGCTTACGGTTGCAGAAGATGATCGCGTTGTTGAGATCCTTGGCTTCGCGCAACAGGCGGCGGAGGATTTCGCGCTTGTCATGCGCTTCGCGGCCGACGGGGACCTGCAACTGGGTGATGGTGGCGACGGTCGTCGCGGGCCTCGAAACTTCTACCTTCTCCGGGTTGTGCAGGAAGGTCTCGGTAATGCGCCTGATTTCCGGCGGCATTGTCGCCGTGAAGAACAGCGTTTGGCGGGTGAACGGCACCAGCTTGCAGATGCGTTCGATGTCGGGGATGAAGCCCATGTCGAGCATCCGATCGGCTTCGTCGATGACAAGCAGTTCGACACCGGTGAGCAGCAATCCGCCGCGTTCGGTATGGTCGAGAAGCCGGCCGGGCGTTGCGATCAGGACATCGACGCCGCGAGTGAGCTTGATATCCTGGTCGCCGAAGGAAACGCCGCCGATCAGCAGCGCCACGTTCAGCTTCTGGCCGGCGCCGTAGCGATCGAAGTTCTCCTTGACCTGTGCGGCGAGTTCGCGCGTCGGCTCAAGGATCAGGGTGCGGGGCATCCTGGCGCGGGCGCGGCCCTTTTCCAGGATCGTGAGCATCGGAAGGACGAAGGCAGCGGTCTTGCCGGTGCCGGTCTGGGCAATGCCGAGAACGTCACGGCGGGCCAGAACGTGAGGAATCGCCTGTTCCTGAATGGGGGTGGGGGTGGTGTAACCGGTGGCCGCGACAGCGGCGAGCACCTTATCGGACAAGCCGAGATGTGAAAAAGACATTGAGCCTCTAATCGAAACCGCCGTTCGGAATCGAGGGTAAAAGGCGGTCGCGTTCGGCCCCGAAACGGCTCGCTTGATGAAGCTGAGGGGCGGTGAGAGGACGCTGACCAGCGGGCGGATCAACTCAGGAATCGTATCCGACCCAAATCCGCTCTGCCGCGAACATAGGGTCCAAACCGCCAAAGTCAATCTTGGAACTGCGTAAAAGGGCGAAAAAGCTTAATGTTTTGACATAACTAAAGGGGCTTTTGTCATTTCTCCTTCAAATCCCGGACAGACATGGCAACCTTGTCGTCATCGTCACGATGCTGCTGGTGCTCGACATTCATCTGCCCCGGGGCTTTCGCCCCGCCGGCGATTGCGAGCTTCTGCAAGGTTTTGAGAGGTTGTGGCAGCTTGAACCCGTAGAACCGCCGGACCGACTTACGACACAAGATATTTGCGGGCGCAGGGACTGAAATGAGGCATTTACTATCGTCGAGATTGGCACTGGCGGCGTTGCTTTTCGCACTCGTCACTCCCGCGCAGGCGGCAAAACGAGTGGCGCTTGTGATCGGCAACAACGATTATAAAAACGTCCCGAAGTTGCAGAAGGCGGTCAACGACGCCCGCACCATGGGCGAGACGCTCAAGAAGCTTGGCTTCTCCGTGATGCTGGCGGAAAACCAGACCCGGCAGGCGTTCAGCGAAACCCTGCTGGCTTTCGACAAGGCCGTCGAGCCTGGCGACACCGCGTTTTTCTTCTATGCCGGCCACGGCTTTGAGATCGCGGGGCAGAATTTCCTGCTGCCGACCGATGTGCCCGCGGCCAGCGAAGGCCAGGAAGAACTGGTGCGCGATGCTTCCGTGCTTGCCGACCGCATCATCGAGCGCTTGCAGAACAAGAAGGCCCGCACCGCGATCCTCGTGTTCGATGCGTGCCGCAACAATCCGTTCGAGCGTGCGGGCACGCGTGCGGTTTCCGGTGGCGGGGGACTGGCGCCGATGACGCAACTGCCGGAGGGCGTATTCTCGGTGTTTTCGGCAGGCCCCCGCCAGACCGCGCTCGACCGCCTCTCCAACAATGACGACAATCCGAATTCGGTGTTCACCCGCACCTTCGCCAAGGAACTCCTGCAACCCGGTGAAAATCTCGTGCAGGTGGCCCAGCACACCCGCCGCATCGTCAGTGAGATGGCGGAGACCGTGAGCCACAAGCAGATTCCGGTCTATTTCGATCAGATGGTCGACGACGTCTTCTTGAACGGCTTCGACAAGCCGCAAGCCGACGCGGCAAAGGATACGGCGAAGCCGAGTGAGCCATCGCAAAAGGTTGCCGCATTGCCGCCGGTGGCGGTGCCACGTATCCCGAAGGACGATTCGATCAATGCGCCGATTGCGATGTTCTCCCGTCACAATGGCGGCTGGACCGTGGTGTTCTCGATCGCCGATCCGACACTCGGAATTTCATGGCGGATGGGAGACGCCGGCGATTTCCGCGAAACCGGATTCCTCGACACGCTGGATCCGCGCACCCGCAAGCGGATGCCCAATCCGTCGATCGAACTGGCTGCCGACGCGTCGGCGGCGACCATTCAGGTTCGCTACATCGATACATCGGGCGAGATGCAGGGGCCGTTTCCGATCAAGTTCGACCCCGAGGCAGCCCTGGTCCGCGATCAGCGGAAGATACTCGATATGACCGCGACAAGCTGGCTGTCATTTCGCGAGTTCAACGGACTTCTGGTCTACTATACCCATCTGATGTCGTATCGCTGCGCCATTCGCGAGGTGCGCATCGGCATCGATACGACCGTGCCGGATCAGGTGCTGAAGATGCCGCCTTGCGACATGAAAGATCCCAGCGCCATTCCCTATGACGCCAAGCCCTATCTGAAGCTGTCGCCGGCGAATCAATTCGTCTCGGTCGAGTTGACCTACCGCGACGGCAGCGTATCAGAGATCAAGAGCTTCCGTCGCTAAACACTGAGAGCTTTCGATCATGGACGCCAGCGCGGGTGCAGAGCGGCCGACCAGGCGCACCGTCCACACACGATGTTGCATCGTCGGTGGCGGCCCGGCGGGCATGATGCTCGGATATCTCCTGGGGAGGGCCGGCATCGAGACGCTGGTGCTGGAGAAGCACGCCGATTTTTTCCGGGATTTTCGCGGCGATACCGTCCATCCCTCGACCTTGCAGGTCATGGACGAATTGGGCCTGATCGAGGGGTTCCTGAAGCTTCCGCATCAGCAAATACAGAAAATGGATGGCAAGTTCGGCGATGATTCCATCCGCGTTGCCGATCTCAGCCGCCTGAACGTCAAATACCCGTTCATCGCCATGATGCCGCAATGGGATTTTCTCAATTTCCTGCGCGAGAGCGGCAAACGATTTGCTTCGCTCAAGGTGATGATGAATGCCAACGCCACCGATCTGATCTGGTCGGGCGACACGGTCGTCGGCGCCAACGCCGATACCGCGGAGGGCCCGGTCGAAATTCGCGCGGACCTCACAATCGGTTGCGATGGACGACACTCGATCGTGCGTGAGCGCGCCGGCCTCGAAGTCGAAGAGATCGGCGCGCCGATGGACGTGCTCTGGTTTCGTGCAGGCAGGCGAGCGAACGAAACCGAAAACCTGTTTGCGCGCGTTCAATCCGGCAAGATGCTGGTCACCTTCGACCGCGGCGATTACTGGCAATGCGCCTATGTGATCGCCAAGGGACAGGACGAGGCCCTCAAGGCGCGTGGGCTGGACGCATTCCGAAGCGATGTGATCGGCATGGCGCCTGTGCTTGCGTCGGGAATGTCCGAGGTGAAGACCTGGGATGATGTGAGGCTCTTGACGGTGGCGATCAACCGGTTGAAGCGGTGGATGCGGCCGGGGCTGCTATGCATCGGCGATGCCGCGCATGCGATGTCGCCGGTTGGCGGTGTCGGCGTCAACCTCGCGGTGCAGGACGCGGTCGCGACTGCCAATCTTCTTGCTGAAAAGCTCGCAGGCGGCCGTCCGTCTGAACAGCAACTCGATGCGGTTCAGCGCCGGCGCGAATTCCCGGTGCGGATGACGCAGGCCATGCAGGTCGTCGTTCAGAACAACCTCATCAGCGTGGCCTTGAGGTCGGGTGATGGGCCGCTTCGGGCCCCGCTGTTTGTGCGGATCGTCAACGCGCTGCCTTGGCTGCAGGGTATCACCGCTCGATTTATCGCGATCGGCGTTCGCCCGGAGCATGTGCATTCGCCGGCTTCAGCGAGCCGCTAAAGAGGATCCGTCAGCCCATCACCGAAAAGCCGCCATCGACCGGGATCGCAGTGCCGGTCACGAAGTCCGATGCGCCCGAGGCGAGGAACACCGCAATCCCGGCGAAATCGGCGGGGCCGCCCCATCGCGCCGCTGGCGTCCGGGCGAGCACCTTGTCATGCAGGCCGTCGATCTGCTCGCGTGCGCGCTGAGTCAATTCGGTGTCGATCCAGCCGGGTAGCACCGCATTGACCTGGATGTTGTCGGCGGCCCAGGCGACCGCGCAGGAGCGGGTGAATTGCACGATGCCGCCCTTGCTGGCGGCATAGGCCGGCGCAAAGCTGGCGCCGAAGATCGACATCATCGAGCCGATATTGATGATCTTGCCGCCGCCTGCGTCCTTCATCGCCGGATAGACCGCCCGCGAGCACAGGAACGCGCTGGTGAGGTTGGTCTTGATCACGCTGTCCCACTCCGCGGTATCGAGCGCGTGCGGGGGTTTGCGGATATTGATGCCGGCGTTGTTGACGAGAATGTCGATCCGGCCAAGCTCGCGCCTGACGCGCTCG
>Ga0210389_10003336_pt1 | contig 12532 bp, 7 predicted proteins | sample IncBWH28OmetaG_FD_160127 | JGI IMG/M metagenome (GOLD analysis project Ga0210389, IMG submission 160127) | Forest soil microbial communities from Barre Woods Harvard Forest LTER site, Petersham, Massachusetts, United States - Inc-BW-H-28-O ...
CGATCTGCTCAAAGCTCCGCGCCGCCACTCGCCGGTGAGTGGACTGCCTACGGGCGTGACGCGTTAGGCAGCAGGTTCTCGCCGCTCGCGCAGATCACACGCGAGAATGTCGGCAAGCTCGAAGTTGCGTGGACGTATCGCACGGGTGATACGACGCACACGCGGCAGCCGGCGAAGTTCGAAGCAACCCCGCTGATGGTCGACGGCACGCTGTATCTCTCGACGCCGTTCGCGCGCGTGATCGCGCTCGACCCCGCCACCGGCCGCGAGAAATGGACGTTCGATCCGCACACAGATCGCGGCATGAACTGGGGCGACTGGGCAAATCGCGGCGTCTCTACCTGGCTCGACTCGAAAGCCGCGCCCGGGAGTGCGTGCCGCAGGCGCATCTATGTAGGCACGGTTGACGCGCGGATTTTTTCGCTCGATGCCAAAACAGGACTCGCATGCAAAGCGTTCGGCGCCGCCGGCGTCATATCGCTGAAGGAGGGCCTGCGAAACGCACCGGGCTTTGCGGAAGAATACGAACTCACGTCGCCCCCCGCGGTCGTCAACGGTATGATCGTGACCGGATCGTCGGTCGCCGACAACGGACGCACGAATGCTGCAAGCGGTGAAGTTCGCGCGTATGATGCACGCAGCGGAAAACTGCGCTGGAGCTGGGATCCCGTGCCGCGCGACTCCAGCGATGCGGCGTGGAAATCATGGGGCGGTATCATGGGGCACACGACCGGCGCGGCAAACGCGTGGAGCGTCATTGCGGCCGATTCCGCGCGCGACCTCGTTTTTGTGCCGACAGGGAGCGCGAGCCCCGATTACTACGGCGGCGAACGGCTCGGCGACAATCGATACGCGAATTCGATCGTCGCACTGCGCGCGTCGACCGGAAAAGTCGTGTGGAGCTTTCAAGCGGTGCACCACGATCTGTGGGATTACGACGTCGCGTCGCCGCCGGCGCTGGTCGAGATCATGCACCAGGGACGCAAGCGCGCCGTCGTTCTGCAGACGCTCAAGACAGGCCAGCTCTTCGTTCTCGATCGCGATACAGGCGTTCCGGTTTTTCCCGTCGAAGAACGCGCAGTACCTGCGAGTACGATAGCAGGTGAACGTGCGTCGCCGACGCAGCCGTTCAACACGGTGATTCCGCCGCTGAGCCCACAGTCACTGTCACTCGACAGCGTGTGGGGCCCAACACCGGCGGATCGCGAGGCGTGCCTCGCGCAGATCCGGCCGCTGCGAAACGATGGCGTGTTCACGCCGCCGAGCATTGAGGGCACGCTTCAGGTTCCGTCGAACGTCGGCGGTGCGCACTGGGGCGGCCTGACGTTTGACCCCTTGCACAACATCGCCGTCATCCCGGTGAATCGAATCCCGGCGTTCGTGCAGTTAATTCCGATCGAGAAACTCGATCCCGCAGAGGTCTCGCAGAATCAAAGCCGGCTTGGCGATCAGTACACGCGGATGCACGGCACGCCGTACGTCATGCGCCGCCGGATGATCACCAGTCCGAGCAGGGCGCCGTGCGCGCCGCCGCCGTGGGGTGCACTCGTCGCGATCGATCTCGAGACTGGAGCGAAAGCTTGGGAGGTTCCGCTCGGCGATGCTGCGGCGATCGCACCCGCCGCCGGGGGCACGTCGAAAATACCGCTCGGCGCACCGAACCTCGGTGGTCCGATCGCCACGGCGGGCGGCGTCATTTTCATTGGCGCGACAATGGATCCGGCATTGCGCGCGTTCGATATCGAGACCGGAAAGGAACTGTGGAAGGGAAAACTCCCCGGTGGTGCGCGCGCAACGCCGATGACGTATCAGCTCACTCCCGGCGGAAAACAGTATGTCGTCATCTCCGTTGGCGGAGGTGACGAGTGGGGGCGGGGAGACTACGTCGTGGCGTTCGCGCTGCGCTGATTCAACAAACCAATCAGGGCTTCGCCGGCGCTCCAGCGTTTTTCACGTCCACATAGAAGTTCTCGTCGACACGAACTTCGGCGTTCGCTGCGGGAAGCTTGGCCGTCTGCCAGGCTTCAGTCGGCTTGATGCGCGAATAACTGCCGCCGCCGAGTGCGACGCGCAGCGGCATGTCGAATCCGGGTACGACGTTTGTCCACCGATATGAGAGCGTGGTTCCGTCGATTTTGTACTCGAACACCGGGATCATGGTGGTGCGCAGGTATTGCGTGAAGAATTTGCCGAGATCGATTCCGGATTCTTTGCTGATGTAATCCTCGAGCTGCCGGCCCATGATCGTCTGGTGGCGGAAGGTCTTCTGCGCGCCACGCAGGATACCGCGCCACTTCTCGTCGTTGTCGACGAGCTGGCGGATCGTGTGCAGCATGTTGCCGCCCTTGTAGTACTTGTCACCCGATCCTTCATCGTTGACGCCGTAGTGGCCGATGATCGGACTGTCGTTCTTCACGAGCGCGCGCGTGCCGATCTGATATTCGGCGCCGGCTTTCGTTCCTTCCTGACATTCCGTGTAGAGGCTCTCGGCGTAATTCGCGAAACTCTCGTGCACCCACATGTCCGCGCCGTCTTTGTCGGTGATGCTGTTGCCCCACCATTCGTGCGCGCTCTCGTGCACGATGATGAAATCCCACTTCAATCCATGGCCGGTTTTGGAGAGATCGCGGCCGAGATAACCGTTGTGATAATGGTTACCGTACGCGACGGCGCTTTGATGTTCCATCCCAAGGTGCGGCGCCTCGACAAGCTTGTACCCGTCTTCGTACCATGGAAACGGGCCGAACCAGTGCTCGAAGCAAGCCATCATCGATCGCGCCTGCTTGAACTGTTCCTTCGCAACGTCGAGATGGTATGCGAGCGGCCAATAGTCCATCGTCAGCTTGCCCGCCTCGCCATCGAACGTCTCCGAGAAATGCGCGTACGTACCCGCGTTCACTGAAACGCTGTAGTTGTTGATGGGACTCACGACAAACCACTCGAAGGTGGTTGTACCATCGCCGTTGTGCGTCGTGCTGCGCAGCCGGCCATTCGAGACGTCGACCATCGGATCCGGCACGGTGATTGCGATGCGCTGGCTGTCGGGCTCTTCGGAGAGAATGTCCTTGTTCGGCCACCAGACACTCGCACCGAGCCCTTCGTTCGCGGTGGACGTCCAGATATTGCCAAGGCTGTCGCGCCGCCAGATGTAGCCGCCGTCCCAGGGCGGATTTTTCGCCGAAACCGGCTTGCCGTGGAAGTACACCGTGATCGCGTTGCGATCGCCCGCGCGCTGCGGCTTGGAGAGTGAAACGAAGAATGCGTTGCCGTCGCGGCGATACGTGACGCCGCGGTGATCCTGAATCATGCTGTCGACCACCATCGGCGGCTGCAGATCGATCTGCATTTCCTGATTCGCGTGCAGCACGTCGTAGACGATGCTGTTGTAGCCGGCGATGCTGCTGTCGGCTGGGTTCACGCGCACGTGCAAATCGTAGAAAGTCGTCTTCCACCATGCGCGCGCCGGGCCGTTCGAGCCGCGGAGCGTGTCGGCGTGCGTGAACTGCCGGATCCTCTGCGCGTGCAGTGGCGCTACGACTGCGGCGGCGGCAAATGCCGCGAATGCGAGCGTAAGAATCGAAATGCGACGCGGCAGCGACAACTTTGGCATCTGGGAAATCTTGGTTGGAGTTCGTGCGACACCGGGTGCGACGCGCTATTTGCGTGCGTGAAGCTGTTTGAGAATCGTGCCGAGCTGGTCGATTTCATGTCCGTACGTCGACCAGTCGCCTGCACGCTGCGCAGTCATCGCACGATCGTAATGCTGCTGCGCCTGCGCAATTAATCCGGCGTCCGCTGTCGGACCGGACGCGGCGTCAGCTGCGGCCACAACTGTCGTGTGAGCGGAAGTGGTACCGCCGAACAATAGATTGAGCCCTTCCTCGAGCGTCTCGCCCATCGCCACGCGGTTCTCGTGCGCGACGACCACGCGCTTGAGTTCGGGAATGGTGCCGCCCTCGGCACGCAGATAAATCGGCTGCACGTAGATGAGCGATTCTTCGATCGGGATCACGAGCAGCTCGCCGCGAATGACCTGCGACCCCTTCTGGTCCCAGAGTGTGAGCTGCCGCGAGATGTCGGTGTCCTGATTGATACGGTTCGCGATCTGCTTGGGGCCGTAGACCAGGCTCTGTTTCGGAAACTTGTATACGACGAGTTGGCCGTAGTGATCGCCATCCATGCGCGCGACCATCCATGCCGCGAGATTGTCCTTTCCGCGCGGCGTGAACGGCGTCATGAAGATGTATTCAGGATCTTTCTCGCCTGGGAGCCGGAGAATGATGTGGCGCATGAAGGTGTTTCCGGCCGGCGAGCCGGCTGCCACACTCGGGTACTGCCACTGATCTTCGCGATGGTAGAACGCGTCGGGTTCAACCATATGGTATGTCGCGTGCAGGTCGGTCTGCAGGCGGAACAGATCAGCGGGGTAGCGCAGGTGCCGTCGAATATCGGGCGCAATCGTTGCGAGCGGCTTGAAAATGCCCGGAAAGATTTTCGCGTAGGTCAGCGCAACCGGATCGTGCAGGTCCGCGAGATATGCGTCCACGGATCCGTCGTACGCGTCGATCACGACTTTCACGCTGTTGCGCATGTAGTTCGTGCCGTCCTGCACCCGCTGCGAGTACGGATAATTCTCGCTGGATGTGTACGCGTCGAGAATCCACTTCAGCTCGCCGGCATCGGTCACGATCAAATACGGATCGCCGTCGAAGTCGAGGAAGGGAAGCGCCGTCTTCGCACGATCGGTGATGTTGCGGTGATACAAAATCTTCGCGCCGGGCGTGATATACGATGAGAGCACGATGTCCGGCGCGTCGAACTGCCATGCGTACAACGCCCGGCGCAGCGTCGATCCGACGGCAACGCCGCCATGGCCGGTGTAGTTCGTGTACGTGTTTGTCTCACCGGCGGGGTAGTCGAATTCCTTCTGGCCGGTTCCAACAAAGACATAACTGTTGGTCATCTCGCCGTAGTAGATCTGTGGACGAGTGACCTTGATCGAAACGGTCGAGACGGGCGGGACGTCCTTGATGAACAACACGGGAAGTCCTTCCGACGTCACCTGATTTACCGGTGCCATCGTCACGCCCATGCCGTGCGTGAAGGTCAGGCGGTCATTGATGAAGTTTCTCGTCGGCAACGACGCTGTGTTCAATTCGCGCGCGGAGAGATGCACCTGCCGGTACCGGCCGTCGATCATGTAGCGATCGTCGTTCACCGAAAAGAAATCGTAGTATGTCCGGATCTCTTGCAACTGCCCGAATGTCTGCTTGAGGAGATCACGCTCCCACAAGCGCACATTGTCGATCGTCGGCGCGTTCGCCTTGATGTCGGCCATCGCGAGCTGGACGTCGCCTTCCAGCGCGCGCGTTTGCACGCTGTCGATCTGCCACGCACGCCGCGTCGCGGCAATGTGCTGCGCGATGTAGGGCCGCTCACGGGAAAGTTCGTTCGGCGCGACGCCGAATTTCTGCACCATCGCCGGCGCGATGCCGCGAAATACAATTCCGACGCCGGCATACAGCAGCGTCGAGATGAACGCATACCATATCAATTGGCGGCGGGCCGCACCGTACAAAACCGTCACCGCCGCGAGAATCGCGATCAACGCGGAAAGCCGGATCGCCGGCAGCCGCACGTGCACATCGGTGTAACTCGCACCCATCAGCGGGCCGGTGCCGGAATACAACAGCTCAGATGACCCGACAATCCAGAGGCGGACGGCAAACAATACGAAGAGCAGCGCGAGCAGCACGCCGAGGTGCCGCGTCGCTCCCGGTCCCGCTGTTGTCTTCCTGGGTGGGAGAACGAGCTCGCCGCGGAGTCCGTACACAATGGCGGTTGAGACAAGCGAGATGATCGTCAGCGCGACGAGCGTGCTGAGCAGCGCAGAAACCGCCGGAAGCGTGAACAGATAGAATCCGATGTCGCGCCCGAACAGCGAATCGACGGATCCGACCGGCGCGCCGTCGATTGCCATCAGTGCCGTCATCCAGAGAACGGATGCGGACAGTCCGGTGATGAATGCGACAAACAGCGATCCCGCTAAAAACAGCTTCGGCACGAACCGCGAAATGTCCACGCGAACGCCACCGCCGCGGTCGACGAACAACGCGGGGAACCCGGCGAGTGCAGCCGTCGCGATTCGGACATTGCCGTATACGAAACCGAACGCAATCACCGCGCCGATCGCAAACAGTCCCGCACGCCATTTGAGCGACGTCAGGAACACCGCCTCGAACTTCACTTCCTTGAACCACAGCCAGTCGGTGGCGACGCCGCCAAGCCACGGGAATACGATGAAGGAGACAAAGGCGACAGCCAAAGCCACGAACACGACTTTTCGCGCGGACGGTCGCGCGGCACGGCCGGTTACCCGGGGCGGTATGACGGGAGGGTTGGTCATTATCCCACCAACATGCCACTTTGGTCACCCCGGCACCAATCGCGACGGGGGTTATCGCCGGGGGTTATCTTGCGCGTGCCCCCTTCGGAGAGCCTCGCGTTGGCAAAGAAGCCGAACTACAATCTCGAAAAGAACCGCAGAGAGCAGGATCGCAAGAAAAAGAAAGAAGAAAAACGGCTGCGGAAGCTCGAGAATCGAGGTGAGCAAGCCGAACCCTCCGATGACGATCCCGACACTGGAACCGAGCCGCCCGCCGAAGCATAGTACGTATTGATGATTTCGCCCAAGCTCCTCCGCGCACTGTCGCTCGCAGCGTTGTTTACGAGCGTGGTGGCGTCACGCGCTGCAGCACAGGATACGCCTCCCTCTCTGCGGGGAACGGTGACCGACAGCATTCGGCACGTTCCGCTCGCGGGAGCGACCGTGATTGCCACCGAAACGGGAGGCCGCGGCGGAGCGGCGGCCGATTTCACGACGACGACCGATGCGCGCGGACGGTATTCGTTCGATGCCATCCGCCCGGGCGTCTACCTCGTCACCGTCGAGCATCCATGGCTTGATTCGACGGGGCTCGGCGTCCCGGCGCAGTCCGTGTCGATTACGAACCAGCCGATTGCGACTGTGAATCTGGCAGTGCCCTCGGGCGCGACGATCCGGGCGGCGTTCTGTCCGATTTCCGGACGCGACACCACGCTTGGCCTGGTCGCTGGCTATGTAAAGGATGTGAACTCCGATCATCCGGTTCCCGGCGCGAGAGTGGTATTCGCGTGGGATGATTTTGACGTCGATAGCCGTTCAGCCCGCGCGACGGAGCACAAACGTCTTGCCGCGGTGAACAGCGGGCGCGACGGCACCTTTCGAATTTGCGGTGTCCCCGTGCAGCGGCCGATCCTCGTTCAGGCCCAGATTGGTGCTCACGAAGCGACGGGCGCGGTTGAAGTGGAGGTCCCGACGAGCGGCGTGCTGGTTCAGACGCTGCGGCTCGACGCGAGCCCGTCAGGGAGCACTGTCGTCGGCGGCGAAATCCGGAAGTCGGGATCGGGCCGGGCGATCGCCGGAGCGCACATTCATCTGTACGGCGCCACCGCCGAAGTTGTGAGTGCGCCGGATGGATCGTTCCGGCTGAGCGAGGTTCCGTTCGGGACACAGTCGATTGAAGTCACCGCGCTTGGCTACTATCCGCGGCGCTATGCCGTTGAAGTTCACCCCGGTGACATGGCGAAAGTTTCGATTCCGCTGCTGGAAATGGCACCCGTGCTCGACTCGGTGCGGATCATCGCGAAAAAACAGGGCGTGGCATCGCTTCATCGCGAGTTCGATCAGCGAAGCGCGCACGGGTCCGGGCAGTACATCACCGAGGACATGATCTCGAAGGCATCGGTGCTCGAAACGGCTGAGCTGATGCAACAAGTACGCGGTTTTTATGTGATGATGGATACGGTCTATTCATCCCGCGGCGTGACCGAGATCGGCAACAACATGAATCGCGTTTGTGCGCCGGCGCTGTATGTGAACGGCAGTCCGAGCGCCGGCACGATGAACGACATCTCGCCGAGTTCGATCCACGGGATCGAGATTTATGCGTCCAGCAACAATGTCCCCGCGCAGTACAAGTCCAGCTCCTGCGGGGCAATCCTCATCTGGACGAAATAGGCGGCAGGTAGGCCCCGGTTAGGCCCCGTTCGCGGCGGTCTTGACCTCCTCTGGCCGGAATAGATCCGGGATACGACCTTTGGTCGTACAATCCCGTGATGAGCTCTCTTCTTAGAAAGTTGGTGCTCTGGTTCGACGCCGGGGCAACCGCTGAAGCCGCGCGAGCGTCGACTAAACGCGTCGATTGGGTGCGCGTTGCGCCGTTCGTCGGCGTTCACCTGATGTGCCTTGGCGTGATCTGGGTCGGGTGGAGCGCGAATCTCGTGGCGCTCGCGCTGGGGATGTACGCCCTGCGCATGTTTGCGATCACCGGCTTTTACCACCGCTACTTCTCGCACCGCACTTTCCAAACGAGCCGCGCGGCGCAGTTCGCCTTTGCGGTGCTCGGTGCAAGCGCGGCACAGCGCGGACCGCTATGGTGGGCGGCGCATCACCGGAAGCATCACCGGCACTCCGATACCGAACTCGATGTGCATTCTCCCAAAGAGCATGGCTTCTTCTGGAGCCACATGGGATGGATCACCTCGCCGGCGAACTTTCCAACCGACTTCGACGAAGTGCGCGATCTCGCGAAATATCCGGAGCTCCGGTTTCTCGATCGCTTCGACATTCTCGTCCCTGTCCTGCTCGGCTACTTGCTGCTCCGGATCGGCGGCTGGCCGTTCGTCATCTGGGGATTCTTCATCAGCACCGTGGTCCTCTTTCACTGCACCTGTTTTATCAACTCGCTCGCGCACCGGATCGGAACGCAGCGCTACGACACCCACGATGAAAGTGGCAACAGCTTCGCGCTTGCGGTGATCACGCTCGGCGAAGGGTGGCACAACAACCATCACAAGTATCCCGGTGCAGCGCGCCAGGGATTCTTCTGGTGGGAACTCGACATTACCTACTGCGGACTGGTGATTCTGCAGAAGCTGCGAATCGTGCGCGACCTTCGACCGGTGCCGGAACGGCTCCTCCGGGCGGCGTGATGCGGATCGCGATCGTCGGCAGCGGCGTCTCGGGATTGGTGGCAGCGCGCGCGCTCGCCAAGCGACATGAGATCACCGTGTTCGAGGCGGATTCGCGAATCGGCGGCCATGTGCACACGTGGGATGTCGAAAACTCCGCCGGCGAGCGATTGTCGATCGATTCGGGGTTCATCGTATACAACGAGCGCAACTACCCGAACTTCAGCCGCCTGCTCGCCGACCTCGGAGTCGCCACGCAGCCAACCGTCATGAGTTTCGGCGTGCGTTGCGACCGTACGGGGCTCGAGTACAACGGTACGACGGTCAATCAATTATTTGTGCAGCGGCGCAATCTCATCCGGCCGGCATTCTGGCGGATGATTCGCGAGATTCTCCGGTTCAATCGTGAAGCGCCGCTCGCGATTCGCAATGGCGCGGCGTCGGCGTCGCTCGGTGAACTGCTCGACCGCGGCGCGTACTCGGATCTGTTTCGCGAACAGTATCTGCTGCCGATGGGCTCCGCGCTGTGGAGCGTTCCGCGTGCGCAGGTGCTCGACATGCCGGCCCTGTTCTTCGTGCGATTTTTCGAAAATCATGGCATGCTCACGGTGAATGACCGGCCGCAGTGGCGCGTGATCCGCGGCGGTTCGGCGCGCTACGTGGAGGCGCTGATCGCGCCGTTTCGCAAGCGCATCCAGATGAATCACCGGGTTCATCGCGTGGAGCGATTCGAGGACCGCGTCGAAGTAGACGGCGTGCCGTTCGACCGCGTAGTGCTCGCGTGCCACAGCGATCAGGCGCTCGCGATGCTGGCTGATCCGACCCGCGCGGAACGCGAAGTGCTCGGCGCGCTTCCGTATCAAGTGAACGACGCCGTGATACACACCGACGTTTCGGTGCTGCCGCGCGCACGCGGGGCTTGGGGCGCGTGGAACTACCGGCTCTCATCCGACCCGGACGCTCCGGCGACCGTGACGTACAACATGAACATCCTTCAGTCGCTCACGGCGCGCGAGACCTATTGCGTGACGCTCAATGACGACGCGGCGATCGATCGCGCGCGAATCATTGGGCACGCGCGCTATCACCATCCGATGTACACGCTCGCGGGTGCCGCTGCACAGGCGCGCCGCGCTGAGATCAGCGGGCTGAACCGTACGCATTTCTGCGGTGCGTATTGGGGAAACGGATTTCATGAAGCAGGCACCACGAGCGGGCTTGAGGTCGTTCGCGAAGTCACGCACGCGGCAAGCACTTCGCAGCGGGTGGTGGCCGCATGAGCGGTTTGAACAGCTGCGTGTACACGGGAACGATCCGGCATCAACGGCTCGAGCCGGTCGGCAACGCGTTTCGCTATTCGCTGTTCATGCTGTATCTCGACCTTGATGAACTGCCGCACGTATTCGACGGACGCTGGTTCTGGTCGTCGCGCCGGCCTGCCCTGGCCTGGTTCCGCCGCGCTGATTATCTCGGTGATCCCGCGATTCCGCTCGGCGACGCTGTCCGCGATCTCGTCCAACAACGAACCGGTACGCGGCCAACGGGACCGATTCGGCTCCTCACGCATCTGCGTTTTTTTGGATACGTGATGAACTCCGTGAGCTTCTACTACTGCTTTGACGCCACTGGGTCACGCGTCGAGACGATCGTCACAGAGATCACGAACACGCCGTGGGGTGAGCGGCATTCGTATGTGCTCTCGACGGCGGAAGGTGGCAGTCCGAACGCGATGCAGCGATTTCGTTTTCCGAAAGAGTTTCATGTTTCCCCGTTCATGGCGATGGAGCAGCAGTATGACTGGCGCTTCTCCGTTCCCGGCGAACGTCTTGTCGTACATATGGAAAATTATGAGCGCCACGGAAAACTGTTCGATGCCACGCTCGCGTTGAAGCGCGAACCGCTCGATGGCTGGTCGCTCGGAACCGCGCTGGCGACGCACCCGTGGATGACGGCAAAAGTTGCGGCGGGAATCTACTGGCAGGCACTCCGGCTCTATCTCAAGCGCGTGCCGTTCCACACACACCCTGCAAAGAGGAAGTCCGATGTCGCTGCTCCAGCGGTTCGCTGAGCGCGGAGTTCGCGCAACTTTCCGTTCGCTGCGCGAAGGAAGCCTCGTCGTGCATGACGGAAACTCCACGGAACGCTTTGGCGATCCAAACGCCGAGGCCGTGGAGATCACGGTGCACGACGCGCGCTTTTATCCGGCGATCGCGTTCGACGGTCACCTGGGATCAGGCGAGTCGTACGCGATGGGCTGGTGGTCGGCGAGCGATCTCACCGGCGTTGTCCGCCTCATGCTTCGGAATCGCACGACACTGGAAGCGCTCGAAACGGGATGGGCGCGGCTTCTGAAACCCGTTCGCTGGCTCGCGCATGCCCTGCACAAGAACACCCGCGACGGGAGTCGCCGCAACATCAGCGCGCACTACGATCTCAGTAACGAGTTCTTCCAGCTGTTTCTCGACGAGACGATGACGTATTCGTGCGGGATCTTCGAGCGGCCTGATGCCTCGCTGCGCGACGCGTCGATCGCGAAGTACGAGCACATGGCCGCGTTGATGGAGCTCGGATCGCAGCATCATGTGCTGGAAATCGGAACGGGATGGGGCGGGTTCGCGATTCACGCGGCGCGCGAATACGGCTGCAGGGTCACGACCACGACGATTTCCCAGCAGCAATTCGATCTTGCAACGCAGCGGGTTCGCGAAGCGCGCCTCGAAGATCGTATCACGGTGATCAAACAGGACTATCGGGATCTTACCGGCAGTTACGACCGGCTCGTTTCGATCGAGATGATCGAAGCGGTCGGGCACGAGTACTACGGCACGTTCTTCGAGAAGTGCGCGTCGTTGCTGGCGCCGGGCGGACGGATGGCGCTGCAAGCGATCACGATCGAAGACCATCGCTATGAAGCTGCGCGGCGCGAAGTCGATTTCATCAAGAAATACATTTTCCCGGGGAGCAACATTCCCTCGGTCACGGCGCTGTGCATGGCGGCGAGCAAGACGGAGCTGCGACTCGTTCAAGCGAACGAGATCGGGTTGCATTACGCAGAAACATTGCGACGCTGGCGCATTGCGTTCGCTGAGAACGTCGAGCGTATTCACGCGCTTGGATTCGACGACAAGTTGATGCGCCTCTGGGGGTTCTACTTCTGCTATTGCGAAGGCGGATTTCTCGAGGGAGCGATCGGCGATGTGCAGATTGCATTCACCAAACCGCGCGCGGTGGCGACGGTTCCGCACTGGCAGCCAAGCCGCGTGGGCGAGAAATCCGGAGCAGCCGCATGAGTCTCGGACCGGGGATTGCACTGGCCGAGCGCGGCCTCGTGCCCACGCCGCTGCTGCGCGGCGCGATGCGACGTCTGTGTGCCGACCGCCTCACGGAAATCGACGCGAGTGCCGGACTCGACGCGTTCGTGCGCGAGATGGCCGCGGCCCCCGTTGCGCCGGTTCCGCACGAAGCGAACGCGCAGCACTATGAGGTGCCTGCGCGCTTCTTTGAGCTCGCGCTCGGATTG